>Ga0075421_100012465_pt1 | contig 10565 bp, 4 predicted proteins | sample SoiMetdeltSBSDD5_FD_75292 | JGI IMG/M metagenome (GOLD analysis project Ga0075421, IMG submission 75292) | Bulk soil microbial communities from a Populus tree surrounding site in Tennessee, USA - Soil MetaG P. deltoides SBSDD5 | ecosystem: Environmental > Terrestrial > Soil > Tree plantation... | reverse complement strand
TGTTGTAGCTGGACCCGATCCCCGCGCACGGGAGGCAGTCCAGACGCGAGCTCCACGGTCAGCGAGACGCCGTGATGCCGCAGCTGCGGGAGCACGAGCGATAGCACGTCGCGGAGGGCGTCATTGACGTCGACCTGGGCCTTATGCGGCTCCGTCTTCGTCACCAGCTGTCGGATGCGCTGGACGACGTCGGCGGCCCGGTGGCCGTCCTTCACGATGGCGGCCAGCGCCTCGCGGGCCTTCTCCAGATTGGGGTTCGTCGCCGCCAGCCAGTTCAGGGAGGCACCGGCGTCGGCAACGATGGCCGCGAGCGGCTGGTTGACCTCGTGGGCGATCGAGGCGGCCAGCTCTCCCATGGTCGTCAGGCGCGTGACGTGGGCGAGCTCCGCCTCGGCCTTGCGCAGCGCTTCCTCGGCCCGCTTCCGTTCGCTGATGTCCTCCACCATGCCGATGTTGAACATCGGCTTGCCGCGCTCGTCTCGTACGCTGTACACCGTCGCCGCTCCCCAGAGGGCAGACCCATCCTTGCGGCGGTAACGTCGTTCGACGCTGTAGTAATCGCGCTTGCCGCTCAGCAAATCCCGAACGAGCCTCCCGATCGGCAGCGTGTCGTCGGGGTACGTGAAGGCTGTCCACGACATGTTGCGGAGCTCGTCTGCGCTGTACCCGAGCATCTGCTGCAGCTTCCGATTGCTCTCGAACAGCCGGCCAGTGGAGTCCAGGAGTGAAATCCCGACCGCCGCCTCTTCGAAGAGCGCGCGGAACTGTCGCTCGCTTCTGCCGAGCGCCTCCTCGGCGTGCTTCCGCTCGGTGATGTCGTCGACGATGGACATGAAGAGACTGTCGTCGTTCGCCGTGCCCGGAATCAGCGACACGTGGATGCTCACCCACATCACGCTGCCGTCCTTGCGTCGGTTGCGCTTCGTGAGGGTGAACGAGTCCCGTTTGCCGTCGATAAGCTCGGCGGCCAGCCGGCGGTTCGCTTCGCGATCCTCCTCGTACGTGATGTCCACGAATGTCAACGCGCGAAGCTCGTCCTCGGAGTAGCCGAGCATTCTCTGATAGGTGGCATTGGCGGCGACGAAGCGGCCAGTGCGGTCGGCCGACTGCAGGACGATACCCACGGCCGAGTTGTCGAAGACCGCTCGCCACCGCTGTTCGCTCTTGCGTAGTTCGTCCGCGTTGAGTCGGCGCGTCTGTTGCGGGTCGAACACCTCCCAGTCGGCGTCTCGCCGTGCCAGCGAAACGTGGTGCGTGCCCGCGACCGCGAGAGTCTCGGCCGCACGCGTCAGGCCGACCGGATACGCGCACAGCAGGATCATCGGCTGATTGCTCACCGACTCGTGGAGCGCTCGTTCGTAGTCGTACACGGCCTTCCACTGCGTAGCGGAGAGCCAGGAAAGTTGTCCCGCCATCCTCAGCCCGTCGTAACCGCGTCCCACCGCATCAGCGAGCTTCTCCTTCGAGCGCTTGATCACGCTGGTGGGATGGAAGGAATCGCCCTCGAAGTACCACTCGCGGGCCGGGACGATTTCGATGCTTCGCTCGGCGAAATGACGATCCAGGGCAGGGACGGCCTCCGCTAGCGCAGCTCTGGCGTCCGTTTCCGTCAGCGGGTCGGCAATGACCCAGACGCAGCGCTCATTGCTTGTGAGGCCAGCCTTGAAATAGGGAACGAGCGTGCCGAGCAGATGATCCTTGGTCTCATAGAACTGACACACGTGGGTGCCCCAGGGCCTGACCCCGACAACGTCGATCCCTGTTTGCCTCGATCCCATGACCATCGCAGCCGCCGGCCCTCATGAGCGGATCCAGATGCAACTCTCGCTGGAGGATGAGGGATTGTAACGCAGTCTCCGGCCCTGAGAAGGGAGCACCCCTTCCTAGAAGGTGTACTGGAACGCGGCATAGACGAAGTCGCTCGACTTCGATGGCCCCGTCTTGTCGATGAACTCGCCCGGGAAGAAGTGGCTGTAGCCCACGTAGCCGAGGAGATGGCGCGTGAACGAGTAGTTCGCCAGCAGATCGAGCTCCGCGCCCACGTACCGCGCGGTGGTGGTCGTGCCGGGCCGTAGGATCCCGCCGGACTTGTTGTAGAGGGCGTCCTGGTCGGAGGCGCGCCAGAAGAAGTACTGCTGAAGCGACAGGGTGAGGTCCTTGATCGGCGACACCGACACCCCGCCGTTGCCACTAATGATGTTCTGCCGACCGATGTAATCGATGTATCCGAGGAAGATGTGCGTGTTCGCGAAGAGCTGGTTGTACGTGCCGACCTTCCCACCACGCGAGCCGTCGCCACTCGCATAGTCGAACGCGACGTAAACCCGGGGACTCCAGTGCGTGACCGGGAGCGCGTAACCCACGACGGCGGTGACCATGCCCGCGGCGATGGACTGGTTGCCGATCGTGCCGAACTGGCCGGCGCCCTCGAGCTCATAGTCGAGGCCCGTTTCCCCGACCTTTCCCCACGTCCTGCCGCCGAGCGTGTGGCGTTCCTCGCGGCCCGCGGTCCCGTTGAAGCTGCCGACTTCGTTGTTCACGCCGAACCAGTAGAGGTCCAGGTTGATGGGCCAGCGAGGCGTCGCGGTCGGCGACAGCGGGAATCCTGGGTAGTACTCACGGGCGTTCGTGCCGAAGATGCCGAACAGGCTCTGATGGGGAGTGACCCGGTGGAACGGGAAGTTCGTGATGTCGACGTCGGCGATCACGGGGATCGTCCAGAACCCCGTGATCGTCCAGCCCGCGATGTCCAGAATCCCCGCGCCCCCGTCGAACGTTCGGGTGATGTTGGTGTAGTCGGCAGACGAGATCATTCGCTGCGAGCCGTAGATCATCTCGAACCGGCCGCCGCGCACCGTGGCGCTCCCCCCGTCGCCGAGGGGAACCCTCACGTCGCCGAAGGCGTTCAGCAGCGTGAAACGCGATTCGAAGCCATTCGTGGCGCCCCCGGTCAGATCGCGGTCGGTCGCCCAGGAGCTCCGGCCCTCGCCGAATATGCGGAAGTAGTCCGTCACGTGAAGATCGGCGCTCAGGCGGAGCCGCGTGAGCAGGTACGCGTCGCTCTTCTCCGGCGTCGAGTCGCCGAACAAGAAGTTGTGATAGTACTCGGCGCGTTCCCGGGCCTGGCCGCCCAGGCTCAGATACACGCTCCCGTCCGGGGTGAGCGGGATGAACTTCAGGCGGTCCCAGAAGTCGTCGGTCTTGCTCAGATCTCGGCCCCTGAGCACTGACCAGTCCTCGTTGAAGCGCATCCACTGATAGGCCGGCCGCTTCAGCTCCGTCGACGTGTCGGCCGTCTGGCCATGGGCGGAACGGATGCCGCCGAAGAACAACACCGGGAGCGCCAGCGCCGTGATCAGGGTCAAGCCACGTGAGCAACGGGATACTGCCGAAGGGAAGACACCCATGTCAGGCCTCCAGCGGTCAGAGGAGTCGACGGCTTGCGGTTTAGATGTCGGTCCGAACCCGCCGGTTACATGGGAGCGCGACTCATCGGCGACTTCAATCGAAAGGCGGAGCCACTCGGCGCGAAGCCCCTCTGGCCGGTATCACCTCACTGTTTCGGGAGGTCGTCCAGTGTCCAGCCTCCGCCGAGGGCCTTGACGAGGAGCACGCTCGCGTCGAGGCGACGACGAAGAATGTCGATCTCGGTGCGCTGATTGCCGAGGGTCACCGTCTGGGCGATGACGACGGACAGATAGTTGTCGACGCCGCCGCGATAGCGATTGGTGAACAGCTGCAAGGACTGCTCGGCGGACTCGACGGCACGCCGCTGCTGCTGGCCCTCTAACTCGAGGATTCGCAGGGCGACCAGGTTGTCCTCGACCTGCTGGAACGCGGAGAGGGTGGTCTGACGATAGCTCGCCACCGTCGCGTCGTAGGCGGCGCGAGCAGCATCCGAGGTCGCCCGGCGCCGCCCGGCGTCGAAGATGGTCTGTGTGATCGACGCCCCGATCGACCACAGGAGGCTCGACGCGTTCAGGACGTTGCCGAACGAGCTGCCCTCGAAGCCGACGGAGGCGTTGAGCATGACGGTCGGAAAGTACGCGGCCTTGGCGATGCCGATCTGCTCGTTGGCCTCGGCCACGCGCCGCTCGGCGCCGGCGATGTCCGGTCGCCGCTCCAGCAGCTGCGAGGGCAGACCCACCGGTATGTCCGGCGGTTGGTGGTCGAGCGGGCGCGGCGGCAGGCCAAAATCCGCGGGCGGCTTGCCGATCAGGATGGCGATGGCGTGCTCGAACTGGGCACGCGCGACGCCCACGTCCGTGGCCTGGGCGCGTGTGGTGTCGAGCTGCGTTTGCGCCTGGGCGACGTCGGACAGTGGCGCCACGCCGCCGTTGAAGCGATTCCTCGTCAGCTCGAGTGCCTTCTCGTAAGCCTTCACCGTCGCGTCGAGCAGCGCCTGCTGCGCGTCGGCCGCCCGGAGCTCGAAGTAATCGAGGACGAGCTCCGCCTGCAGACTGAGCCGCGCCGTCTCGAGATCGGCGGCCGTGGCCTGGGCCTCGTCTTTCGCCGCCCGCACCGTCCGGCGGACCCGTCCCCACAGGTCGACCTCGTAGGACATGTCGAGCCCGAGCAGGACGTCGCCGCTGCTGCCCTGGCCGACGCCCGGTACGGTCCGCGCGAGCGAGCTCAGGAACGGCTGGTTGGCGGATTCGCGGACGGAGCTGGCGCCGGCGCTGGCCGAGATCGTCGGGAACAACGCGGCCCGATTGAACCGGACCTGTGCGCGCGCTTCCCGCAGTCGGGCCTCGGCGATCTTCAAGTTCTGGTTGGCGCCGCTCACTTGCTCCGCCAGCGCGTTGAGATCGGGATCCCCGAAGATGGTCCACCACGGTCCTTTCGGGAGGGCATCGCTGGGGCTCGCGACCTTCCACCCATCCAGCTCCTTGTAGGCGGGCGTCATCGGCACCGACGGCTGTCGGTATTTCGGACCGACCATGCAGCCGGCGCAGACGACCGCGATGAGGGCGGCCAGGGTGGCAGTGCGACGGGTCATGGACGCGGCGAGCTCGGGGCGGCGGCGATCCGCACCGGCGTGCCGCCGGTCAGCGAGTCCGACGGCGCGACGATCACCTGGTCGTTCGGCTGGAGCCCGGCGATGATCTCGACCACGGTGCCGTGGTCGCGACCGGCGGTGACCGGGATGAGCTGGGCGCGGCCGTCGCGGACGACCGCGACCTGGAGGCCTTGCGCGCGGAAGATGAGCGTGTTGACGGGGATCGTGACCGAGCGCACGTCGCTCGGCAGCTGCAGATGCACGTAGGCGTACGCGCCGGGCAGGAGCTCGCCCTTCGGATTGTCGACGTCCACCTCGACCAGCAGCGTGCGCGAGGTGAGATCGATCGCGCTGGCCGTCCGCGCGAGCGTGCCGCGAAAGGTGCGGCCCGGAAACTCGTTCAGGGTGAGCGTGGCCATCACCCCCGGGCGGGCGGCGCGCGCGTATACCTCGGGCACGGCCACGAAGACGCGAAGCCGGTCGATGGCCGCGATGTGGAACAGCTCCTGGCTCGGGGTCGTGGTCGATCCTGCGTTGACCAGGACGCCGACGTCCAGGTTGCGCGCGGTGATGACGCCGTCGAACGGCGCGGAGATCTTTTCGAAGCCCTGGAGCTGCTCCAGCCGCCGGACGTTCGCGGCGTTCGAGTTCACGGTGGCCTTCATGGCGCCGAGGGCGTTGACGGCCTGGTCGGTTTCCTGCTTGGAGACGGAGCCGCTGTCGAGCAGCGCCTGCCAGCGCTCGGCCGTGATCTCGGCCTGCCGGAGATTCGCCTGGGCGGTTTCGAGGTCGGCCCGTCCCTGCTGCAGCTGCTGGTCGACCTCCGGCGTCTCGATCTCCGCCAGGAGCTGGCCCTTCTTCACGTGCGCGCCGATGTCGAAGTACCAGGCCTTCACGTACCCGTTCGTGCGGGCGAAGAGCGGCGCGTCGCTGAACGCCTGCGTCGTGCCGGGCAGCAGGATCTCGTGCATCGGCGCCGTCTGCGTCGGCGACACCACGTTCACCACCTCGACGGCGGCATCGGCGGTCGCCTGCTGGAGCGCCGTGTCCGCCGCTCTCCGCGTCCGCACGCCGGAGTACAGGCCGAAGCCGAGGAGACCGCACGCCAGCACGATCACGAGGAGCGGCCGGAGCCGACTCACGCGTTCACCTCCGATGACGGCCGCCCACGCCGTCCGTGGAGCACGGCGAACACCGACGGCACGAAGAAGAGCGTGGCCACCGTCGCGCACAGCAGGCCGCCGATCACCGCGCGCCCCAGCGGCGCGTTCTGCTCACCGCCTTCACCGAGCCCGAGCGCCATCGGCACCATGCCGATGATCATCGCGAGCGCGGTCATGAGAACCGGCCGGAAGCGTGTGAAGCCAGCATCGATAGCGGCCGTGGTGGCGTCGGCGTCCTCGGCGAGCCGTTCGCGGGCGAAGGTGACGAGCAGGATGCTGTTGGAGGTCGCCACGCCGATGGTCATGATGGCGCCCATCAGGGCCGGAACGCTGAGCGTGGTCCCGGTGAGAAACAGGAAGACGACGATGCCGGCCAGCGCCGCGGGCAGGGCGGTGATGATGATGAACGGGTCGAGCCAGGACTGGAAGTTCACGACGATCAGCAGGTACGCGAGGAGGATCGAGAACCCGAGTCCCAGGATCAGCCCGAGGTACGCCGTCCGCATCGTCGCCACCTGGCCGCGCACGGTGATGAAGCTGCCCCGGGGCAGCATCGGCCGGTGCGCGTCGACGATGCGCTGGATGTCGCGGGAGGCGCCGCCGAGATCGCGGTCCTGGACGGCGCCATAGACGTCGACGACGCGGCGGATGTTGTAGTGCGACACCACCGCCATCTCGGCCCCGCGCGTGATCGAGGCCATGTCGCCGACGATGGCCGGCCGGCCTGTGCCGGCGCCGGTGGCGGAGACGGGACCGGCCGTGGTGCCGCCGCCGGCGGGCGCGCCGGCCCCGGCGGTGGCGGCGGTGCCGGTGGCCGTGCCGGGCGCGGTCGTCGTTCCGCCGCCGGTCGAGGCGCCGGCCCGGGTGATGGGCGTGTTCTGAATGTCGTGCAGCGAGCCGATCCGGTACTGCGGGGTCTGGGTGGTGACCTGGTAGTTGACGCCGTTCTGCCAGTTCAGGAAGAACGTCGGCGTCGTCTGAAAGCTGCCGCTGAGCGAGACGAGCAGGCTGGTGGCCACGTCGCGCGCGGTGAATCCCGCCTGTCCCGCTTTCGTCCGGTCGATCTCGACCTCGAACTTCGGATAGTCGAACCGCTGCTGGACATGCAGGTCGACCAGTCCGGGCACCTGACGGAGCTCGCTCAGCATCTTGACGGCCGCCTGGCGGTTCCCCTCGACGTCCGCGCCCTCGATCTGGATGTCGATGGGGGCCGGCAGTCCGAAGTTGATGATCTGCGTGATGATGTCCGCGGGGAGGAAATAGAAGTCCACGCCGGGAAACTGCTGGGGCAGGATTCGTCGCAGCGTCCGGACGTGATCCGCGGTCGGACGGTGATGGGGCTTCAGCGACACCATGATGTCCGCGTCGGCGGTCCCGATGACGCCGGAGAAGCTGTGCATCCAGTTGATCGCGCTGTAAGGCAGCCCGATGTTGTCGAGGATCACGTCCAGCTCGTCGGCGGGAATGACGCGCCGGATCGCCGCTTCGACGAGGTCGGTCAGGCGTGCGGTCTCCTCGATCCGGGTCCCGGTCGGGACCCGCATGTGGAGCGTCAGCTGGCCGGCGTCGGTGTCCGGAAAGAAATTCTCACCGAGTCGCGTCGCGAGCAGGGAGACCGAGAGGCAGACCAGGAGGAACACCGGGATGAAGACGCGGCGCCACGCGATGACGTGCGTGAGCAGCCGCCGATAGCCCTCGCGCGTCCGCTCGAATCCGTGTTCGAACGCGCGCTGCGCGCGTGCCAGCACGTTCCGCGAGAGAGGCGCGCCCTCCACCGGCGGCGACAGGAGATAGCGGGCGATGGTCGGCACCAGCGTCCGCGACAGCAGGTACGACGCGAGCATGGCGAAGATCACCGCCTCCGCCAGCGGCACGAAGAGGTAGCGGGAGACGCCACCCAGGAAGAACATCGGCAGGAACACGATGCAGATGCTCAGCGTCGAGACGAGGGCGGGCACCGCGATCTGCTGCGCGCCGTCGAGGATGGCCTGGAGGATCGGCTTGCCCATGTCGAGGTTGCGGTTGACGTTCTCCACCTCCACCGTCGCGTCGTCGACGAGGATGCCGACCGCGAGCGCCAGCCCGCCCAGGGTCATGATGTTGATCGTGTGGCCGAGCACGCTCAGCGTGATGACGGAGGTCAGGATGGACAGGGGAATCGACACCGCGATGATGAGCGTGCTTCGCCAGCTGCCGAGGAACAGCAGGATCATCAGGGCGGTGAGGCAGGCGGCGATGACGGCCTCGCGGATCACCCCGCTCACGGCTGCTCGCACGAAGATCGACTGGTCGGCGAGGGGGACGACCTTCAACTGCGGAGGCAGCGTTGTCAGCACGCGGGGCAGCAGCGCACGAATGCCGCCGACGACGTCGAGCGTCGACGCGGCGCCGTTCTTCAAGATGGTGACGAGCACGCCGCGGGCGCCATCGCGGCGAACGATGTTGGTCTGCGGCGCGAAGCCGTCGCGCACATAGGCGACGTCACGCAGATAGATGGGCGAGTTGTTGACGACCTTGACCGGTAGCGCGTTCAGCTCGTTCACCGTGCGGGGCGCGGCATTCATGGTCACGTCGTACTCGAACTCGCCGATCTTGGCGGTGCCGCCCGGCACCACGATGTTCTGCAGGCCAAGCGCGGTCACGACGTCCGCGGGGGCCAGCCCCTTCGACTGGAGCAGCTTCTGGTCAAGGTCAACCATGATCTGGCGCTGCTTGCCGCCGTACGGGTACGGGATCGACACGCCCGGCACGGTGACCAGCTGGGTGCGCAGGAAGTTGAGGCCGACGTCGTTGAGATCGGCCTCCGACATGCCCGACAAGGCCAATTGTAGGATCGGCACCGACGACGCGCTGTAATTGATGATCAGTGGTGGCTGGATGCCGGGCGGCAGCTGGCGCAGGATCGTCTGCGACACCGCCGTCACCTGTGCGTTGGCGGTATCGAGGCTCGCCGTCGGCTGCAGGAAGATCCTGACCATCGCCTGACCGTTGACGGTCGTCGACTCGATGTGCTCGATGTTGTCGACGGTGGTCGTGAGCACGCGCTCGAACACGGTGGTGATCCGGCCTTCCACCTCCTCGGGATTCAGGCCGGTGAACTGCCAGGTGACCGCGATCACGGGGATGTCGATGTTCGGAAAGATGTCGGTCGGAGTACGGAGGATCACCACCGGGCTCGCGATGAGGATGAGGAGCGCGAGCACCACGAAGGTGTAGGGGCGGTTCAGCGCGACGCGGACGATCCACACAACACTTCAGAGGGCGTACCACGCCCGCTCGGTGCATCAACCTGCGCCTTTCTGCGCCCGCGGGCGTAACCGCCGACCGGGCCGCAGCATCGTAACGGCCGACCCGGCCGCCGCATCCCAAGTCATTCCGACACGTGTCTGGCCTCACCGTCGTGCGAACCCTCCGTGCGGCATCACCGTCTCAAGGACAGGAGGCATAGCCGGGCAGCGGGCGAGGACTGAGCCGGTCGCTGGTTCAACGACGAGGGGTTAGAGGACGCAGCAGGCCGCGCGCCCGTGAGGCAAACCCTTCATCTCCCGGTGATAGAGTCACGAGGATATGCCGGAGCGTGTGTCGAGGTCCTGGTTCGCCGCCTGGAGCGCGAGACGAACCGGCCTGACACGCTGGGATTTACTGGCGGCGCTGCTTGTGCTCGGGGTGCTCGCCTTCGTGGCCGAGGCGACCCGAGGGCTCACACAGCGGCTCGGCGACTTGTCTCTTTCGCCAGTCTCGCTCTCCCCGGCGAATCTTCCGTGGTACGCCGCGCGCACCACTCTGCGCATGCTCATCGGAATGCTCCTGTCCCTGCTCTTCACGTTCACTTACGGCACGTGGGCGGCCAAGAGCCGGCGGGCCGGGCTTGTCCTGATACCGTTGCTCGACATCCTCCAATCCGTGCCGATCCTCGGCTTCATCTCCGTCACGGTTGTGTTCTTCATGGCCCTGGCGCCCGGTCGGGTGCTGGGGGCCGAATTCGCCGCGGTGTTCGCGATCTTCACGAGCCAGGCCTGGAACATGAGTTTCAGCTTCTATCAGTCGCTCCGGACGGTGCCGGTGGAGCTCGTCGAGGCGACGCGTGGCTTCCAGTTCTCCGCGTGGATGCGGTTCTGGCGCCTCGACGTCCCGTTCGCCATGCCAGCGCTCATCTGGAACATGATGATGTCGATGTCGGGCGGCTGGTTCTTCGTCGTGGCCGCGGAAGCGATCAGCGTCGGCGACACCACGGTCACGCTGCCCGGGATAGGATCGTACATCGCGCTCGCGATCACGCAGCGCGACCTGGCCGCGGTTGGCTGGGCCATCGCGGCCATGCTGATCGTCATCCTGCTGTACGACCAGCTGCTGTTCCGGCCGCTCGTCGCCTGGGCCGATCGCTTCCGCTTCGAGCAGGAGGC
>Ga0075421_100012464_pt1 | contig 10566 bp, 9 predicted proteins | sample SoiMetdeltSBSDD5_FD_75292 | JGI IMG/M metagenome (GOLD analysis project Ga0075421, IMG submission 75292) | Bulk soil microbial communities from a Populus tree surrounding site in Tennessee, USA - Soil MetaG P. deltoides SBSDD5 | ecosystem: Environmental > Terrestrial > Soil > Tree plantation... | reverse complement strand
TGCCGGCGAAAGTCGCGCGCGGATACTTGGACCTGCTGCGTCAAGAAAGACCCGTGCCGGCCGATCTCGACCCGCAGAAGTTCGTCGACTTCTCCATGCTGCCCGGAGCAAAGTAAGCGAATGAGTCTTAGCACCGGCGATTAATTCGGCGCTGCCGGCGCCTAGAAAAAATTGTATGAAAAAATTCCTGCTAGCTTCTATCGTTTTGCTCTTTGGCGTTATTCACACTGTCGCCGGCGGCGCGGAGCTCCAAGGCGTCACCGTCGCTTTGGTGTCGCCGAGCTGGAATACTGGCTTACCCACTGCGGTTGCGCGGGGCGCCGGCTTTTTTAAGGAAGAAGGTTTGGATGTCAGACCCGTAACGCTGTCCAGCAGCGGCCCGATCATGATGGCACTGCTCATGAGCGGTCACGCGGACTTAGTCATAGCCGGCGCGGTAGCGATCTTGCGCGGCATCTCGCAAAACGCTCCTGTGGTAGTTGTCAGCGGTCATCTGAATCGAATGAGCTATGCGCTCATGAGCGCCAAGGGCTTCAAGACGGTGGCGGCCTTGCGCGGCAAGACCATCGGCATTACCGGCATCGGCGGCATGGGAGAATTTACCGTGGTCGAGTCGTTGCGCCGCAGCGGCTTGGTCAAAGATCGGGATTTTACCGTACTGAATATTGAAGGCGGGCCGGCAGCGCGAATTGCCGCGCTAAAAACCGGCAAAGTACAGGCAGTGCCGCTGACACCGGGACAACGCGTGCAGATCGAAAACGAAGGCTATCCCGTGCTCTTGGATACCCGCGAGTCGCTCCCGGAGATTCCCTCGACGATCATCGCGTCGACAAAGGATTTCACCAGCTCCAGCCCGGACAAGATCACGCGCTTTTTACGCGCGTTGTCGAGAGCGATGGAGCTGATCCGCCGCGACAGAGACAAGGCGATCGCGCTTGGCAAGAGCCAGGGATTACGCGGCGATCTTGCGCTGGAACGCAAAGCGCTGGACTATTACGCCGACGACCTCGACATCCGTCTTAAGAAGGAAAACATCGCCGCGCTTTTGAAACCGATCGGGATTTCGGAACCGCCGCAAAAATATTTCGATGAAAGCTTCTTGACGCGGGCCACCGGGCTTCGTTAAGAAAGAATCAACATTGCCAAGGCTCGGAGGTTTCCAATGGACTCAGAACGGACGATCGAACTCGCCGCGGAGCGCACCGGTCTGATCATCGTCGATATGCAGGCTGAAGGCTGCGAAAGGCACGGACCGGGGCTCAAGCCGGTGATCCAAAACATTCGCTCTCTATTGAACCGTTTTCGCGAGGCCGGCGGCAAGATCATCCACATCCAATCGGTCCGGGCGAAAGATCATCCCGAGTTTACTTTCTTTGGCAAGCCCTACTCTCTTCTCGACAACAGTCCCGCCGTGGAGTTTGTCGACGAATTGAAACCTGATCCGAGCGAGATCGTCGTCAAGAAATACTCCCATGACTGTTTCTATCAAACGACCATGGAAGATCGCCTCAAAGAGCTCGATCTTCGCCCTTGCAGAGACCACGTGGTCGTCACGGGAATCGGCTCGAACAATTGTGTTTACCACGCGGTCATCGGCTTTCACATCCGCAACTACATCATCCACGTCCCGGAAGATTGCATCCATGCAAGCCAAGCCGAGGGCCAGCAGTTTGCGCTGGGCCAGTTCCGCTCGCCCGCGTACAATTACAACGTGGGTGTTACCCGATCGGAAAACATCAAGCTTTCGGCAATCATGGATCGAACGGCGGTCAATCTTTAAGATCGGCTTCGAATCGCATCGTTAGCTCGTTCTTGCCCTGGATTAAACCAAGCATCCGCTCCGGCGCCGAGCATTCCAATGACGGATCCTATGGAGAGCATTTCCCCTGAACTCAGTATCCTCGCAACAACCGTCTGCTACGATGCCGCTCGATGAAAGTCATCCGTAAAGCGTTGACGATCGCCGGTTCCGACTCCGGCGCCGGCGCCGGCATTCAAGCCGATCTGAAAACTTTTGCCGCCCTCGGCGTCTACGGCACTTCGGCGCTTACCGCGATCACCGCGCAGAACACGATCGGCGTAACCCAAGTCTTGGCGTTACATCCGGATCTCGTCGCGGCTGAGATCGACGCGGTCATTTCAGACATCGGCGCGCATGCGCTTAAGACCGGCATGCTGGCCAATACGGCGATCATTCAAATGGTCGCCAAAAAAATTCAACAGCATCGCCTGAAAAATCTCGTCGTCGATCCGGTGATGGTGGCGACTTCCGGCGACCTGCTGATCAAAAAAAATGCCGTCACTGCGCTTCGGTCGATTCTAATTCCGCTCGCCGCCGTGGTAACGCCCAACATCCCGGAAGCGGAAGAGCTCACGGGTTTAAAGCTGCGCACGCCCAAAGACATCGAAGAGGCGGCGCGGCGCATCGCCGAGATGGGCGCTCAGACGGTCGTGATCAAAGGCGGTCATCGCCGCGGACCGGCGGTGGATTTATTTTTTGACGGGAAAAAATTTCGCTCGCTGCACGCGGCCCGCGTTCGCACCAAGAATACGCACGGCACCGGCTGCACTTTTTCGGCGGCGATCGCCGCCTACCTCGCTAAAGGCGAAACATCGGCAAGAGCCGTTTCATTGGCCAAGCAGTACATCACCGGTGCCATTCGCGCCGGCTTTGTCGTCGGCGCCGGTCATAGCCCGGTGCACCACTTTTATCGGTTTTGGAGAAACTGAAGATTGGCACATAGAGGATTGAGAATCGCGATCTTCGATCCTCTATCCTCGATTCTCACCTGACTCGACTATCGAAATAGGGCAAATTTAACTACCCAGAATTACTTGCCACCGGCTTCCATGTCAGCGACGATCGCGCGCGCGGCGCCGACTGGATCTTTGGCTTCGAGGATCGGCCGGCCTACGACGACATAATCGACGCCGGCCCGGATCGCTTGAGACGGCGTCATCACCCGCTGTTGATCATTGCGGTTGGCTTCGGCCGGCCGGATACCCGGCGTCACGATCACGAAACGGCGGCCGCAGGCGGCGCGAATATCAGCAACTTCGTGCGGCGACGCGACCACGCCGTCCATCCCTGCCTCTTTAGTCAAAAGCGCCAGGCGCACGACCTGATCCGCGACTTTGTGTTCCACCCCGACGCGTTGCAAATCGTCTTGGCCCAGACTCGTCAACACCGTCACCGCCAGCATGATCGGCCGGCGCAGCTTTGTCCGGCCACAGACGCGCTCCACGTCCTTGGCTGTGGTGCGCATCATCTCAAGACTGCCCGAGGCATGGACGTTAAACATCTTGACGCCCAGTCGGGTTGCCTCGATGGCCGCTTTGGCGACCGTGTTGGGAATGTCGTGAAATTTCAAGTCGAGAAAAATCTCGCCGCCGAGATGCTGAATCAAACGCACCGCCTGCGGCCCGGCATGGGTAAAGAGCTGCTTGCCGATCTTGAACATGCCGACTTCGCGGGCAAGCAGGCGGACCAATTCTTCCGCTTGTTCGAGATTGTCAACGTCGAGGGCAACGATCAATCGCTCGCGCATGGACCCGTGTCGACGAACCAGCTCGAGCTTGGAAGCCATGTTTTACGCCTGCAGCGCCTGGTCGACGATCGCGCGAATTTTTGTTGCGCCGTCGGCGACCGGCACCTCTTCGGTCTTGCCATCGCGGCGCAGGCGCAGCTCAAAACAACCCTTTTCCAGACCTTTGGCGCCGATGGTGACGCGCAAGGGAATACCGACCAAGTCGGCGTCCTTGAACTTCACGCCGGGGCGCTCGTCACGGTCGTCGAGCAAAACTTCCACACCGTGCTTTTGCAGCTCGCCGTAGAGGTTGTCAGTGGCTTCGCGAATCGACTGGTCTTTGTAATTGATCGGCAACAGCAAGACTTGAAATGGCGCGACGGAAAACGGCCAGATGATGCCGTTCGCGTCGTGATTTTGCTCGATGGCGGCGGCAACTAGGCGGCTCACGCCAATGCCGTAGCAGCCCATCTCGATCGGCCGTTCGCGTCCCTCGGCGTCGAGATAGGTAGCGCCCATAGCGACGCTGTATTTTGTGCCGAGATAAAATACTTGGCCGACTTCGATGCCGCGATGCGCTTCGAGCCGGCCGTGCTCACAGCGTGGGCAAGGATCGCCGGCGATCGCGAGTCTCAGATCCGCGAACACCGTCGGCGTAAAGTCACGCTCCTGATCGACGTTGATGAAGTGGGCGTTGGGCTCGTTGGCGCCGGTGACCGCCGCGCGCATACCGTGCACCGAGAGGTCGGCCAGGACGCGGAGCTTTAAGCCGATCGGCCCGAGAAATCCCGGCGCCACGCCGATGGCCGAGGCGACTGAAGCTTCATCCGCCAAAGCAATCTCGCGGCAGCCTAAAACCGTTTTGAGCTTGAGCTCGTTGACCTCGTGGTCGCCGCGCGCGAGAACGGCGACGAACTCGCCGCTATCGGTCCGGTAGACCAGCGTCTTGATAAATTTTTCGCTCGGTAGCTTGAGATACTCGGCGACTTCGGCGACGCTTTTCTTTCCCGGCGTGGAAACTTTTTCGAGCTTGGGCGACACTTCGGCGATGTCGCGCCCGGTGGGGCGAGCGGTTTTGACTTCCGCTTTTTCCATGTTGGCGGCATAATCGCAGGTATTGCAGCTTACGATGGCGTCTTCGCCGGACTCCGCGAGCACTTGAAATTCATGGGATTGACTTCCTCCGATCGTGCCGGTGTCGGCTTCAACGGGCCGAAAGCGCAAACCGCAACGGCTGAAGATCCGCTTATAGGTTTGGTACATGTTGTCGTATTCCCGACGGCAGTCTTCGACATCCGTGTGAAAACTGTAAGCGTCCTTCATGATGAATTCGCGACCGCGCATCAAGCCGAAGCGAGGCCGTGGTTCGTCGCGAAATTTTGTTTGAATCTGAAAAAGATTGAACGGCAGCTCGCGATAGGAGCGCACGGAACGGCGCACCAAATCGGTGACAATTTCTTCGTGGGTCGGACCGAGACAGAAGTCGCGCTCATTGCGATCCTTGAAACGCAAGAGCTCTTTGCCGTACATCTCCCATCGGCCGCTCTCCTGCCAAAGTTCCGCCGGTGCCGTGATCGGCATGAGCAGCTCCTGGGCGCCCGCCCGATTCATTTCCTCTCGGACAATTTGCTCGATCTTGCGAATGACGCGCAGCGCCAAAGGAAAGTAATCGTAGACGCCGCGGCTCACTTGCCGAATGAAACCGGCGCGGACCAGGAGCTTGTGGCTGACGACTTCGGCGTCAGCCGGATCTTCCTTGAGCGTGGGTATAAGGATTTTGCTCCAAAGCATAACTTTGTCTGGCGATTCGTAAGATTGACTGCGGCTTGCGCAGTTTTTTTAGCGCCGGTTCCTAGCGCTGCGCTTCGTCAATGAAGTCAGTGTTTACCACGAAACGCACGAAAAACGCGAAGGTTTTGGATAAAAGAAGTTTGGCCTTGGTGCTCTTCGTGCCCGGTTCCTCGGCCGCGGCGCCGCTGTGCGATATCGAGCTAATTGGAAAAGGGAAAAGAGCAATCAGGCGTCGGCCGCCGCCGCTCGTTCCACTTTCTTTTCGGCGGCGAATTTTTCGACCTCTTCCATCAAAGCGTCGACGATTTGCGCTTCGGGGACCTTGCGGATGATTTCGCCGCGCTTAAAGATCAGGCCGATCCCCTTGCCGCCCGCTACGCCAAGATCGGCCGCGCGCGCTTCACCGGGGCCATTCACTTCGCACCCCATCACCGCTACGTGAATGTCGAGATTACTGTAAGGCAGCATTCTTTCTTCGACGGTTTTGGCCAGCCCGACGAGATCCACGTCGGCGCGGCCGCAAGACGGACAGGCCACGAAGGTCAAGCCTTCCTTTTTGAGCCCGAGCGATTTGAGGATTTCCCTCCCGACGCGCACTTCTTCCACCGGATCGGCGGCCAGCGAAACCCGAATCGTGTCGCCGATACCCTCGGCGAGCAGGGTCCCCAAACCGACGGCGGATTTGATCGTGCCGATCGACGGCGTGCCCGCCTCGGTGACACCCAGATGGAACGGATACTCGACCTGCTCGGCGAGCCTGCGATAGGCTTCGATCATCATCAGCGGATCGGAGGCTTTGAGCGAGATCTTGATTTCGTTATAGCCGACGTCTTCGAGGATATGGATATGACGCAGACCGCTTTCGACCATGCCTGCAGCGGTCGGTCCGTCGTATTTTTGCAGCAAATCTTTTTCCAGCGAGCCGGCGTTGACGCCGATGCGAATCGGGATCTTGCGCTCGGAGGCGGCACGCACCACCTCTTCGACGTATTTGCGCGCGCCGATGTTGCCCGGATTGAGACGCAAGCCGTCGACTCCCTGCTCGATCGCGATCAGCGCAAGCTTATAGTTGAAGTGAATGTCGGCGACCAACGGGATGCGGATTCTCTTTTTTATATCGCCTAACTGCAGCGCAGCTTCGCGCACCGGCACGGCGCAGCGAATGATTTCGCAGCCCGCCGCCTCGAGATCCCATATTTGCTGCACCGTCGCGCGCACGTCGCGCGTGTCGGTCTTGGTCATCGACTGCACGGTGATCGGCGCGTCGCCGCCGACTTTGACTTTGCCGAGCTGGATGGGTCTGGTTTTACGGCGTTGTATCACGTGTCCACTATAGAGAACCAACGGCGGCGGGTCAATAAACTGAAACGGGCGGCCCGGCGTTTGTTGATCATCCTACTCGTCGTCCTCGGATTCCGCAGTTGCCGTCGTTTTGCCGGGGCTCGATAGGGACGGCGCCGCAGGTTTTTCGGCTTGCGCTGGTTCGCCTTCCTTTTTCCGGCGGTCTCCTTCGGGAATAATCAAAAGACGCCGATAGGAGCCTTGGCCAAGGCTGCGGGTCGAGAGCCAAGGGTCGTCTTGCAAGGCAGCATGAACGATCCGACGGTCGGCCGCGCTGAGCGCATCCACGGTGACCGTCTTTCTCTGCCGTTTGGCTTTTTCGCCGAGGCGCAGTGCCATATCTTCAAGGGTTTTGCGCCGCCGTTCGCGATATTTTTCGATATCGATGACGATGTGCGGCCCGTCGCCCGCGAAGCGTTCGCCGGCGATCCGGCTGACGAGATATTGCAGCGCTTCGAGTGTCTGGCCTTTGCGTCCGATCAGTAAGCCGCTGTCATCGGCGCGGATCTCGAGAATGGTTTCTTCGCCGTTGGCCGAAGCGCTCTGCGTCACCGTCGCTTTCACCCCCATGAGATTTAAGATGTCCCGTAAAGCGGCTTGAGCCTTTTCTGATACTGCAGAGTTATCGATCGGCGCTGCGGCCGGCTCGCCGCCGGCTGGCGGCGGCTCGGCAGTGATTTTATGCTCGAGCGGCGATTTTCTCAGTTCGGCGCGAACGCGCGCTTTTTGCGCGCCGAAGCCTAGTATCCCCTTGCGTCCTTCGGAAATAATATCGACCGTGATCTTATCGCGTCCGACACCGAGTAACTTGAGTGCGCTTTCTATCGCCGCGTCTATGGTGTCACCCTCGGTTTCCACGAAATCCATAAGTCAAACCTTATTTCACACTGCGATTGATCCAATACTGCTGAACAATGGTGAGAACATTATTGACCAGCCAATAAACAGTTAATCCTGCCGGGAAAGACACGAACATGAACGTAAACATCAAAGGCATCAGCATCATCATTCTACGCTGATTTGGATCCCCCGCAGTCGGCGTCATCCATTGTTGCAAAAACATGCTGGCGCCCATGAGAATTGTCAGCACTGGAATACCCGAAGGCAAAGCAGAAGGCCACCAAGGGGGGACTGCAAAAGGCAACGACTGCCAATCGGGCCGCGAAAGATCTTTGATCCACAAAAACTGCGCATGGCGTAATTCGATAGGCGTGCTCAAAGCGTTGTACAGCCCGATAAAGACCGGAAACTGCAGCACCATCGGCAGACAACCGCCGAGCGGATTGACGCCGTTGCGCTTGTAGAGCTCCATAATCTCTTTATTGAGCTTTTCCTTGTCGTCGGCGTAGCGCTCTTTCAACCGCTCCATCTGGGGTTGCAGCTTTTGCATTTGCTTCATCGACACGAAGCTCTTATGCGTTAACGGCGCCAGCAGAAGTTTAATCAGCACCGTCAGGATGATGATGTCGAGGCCGTAACTCCCCGTGAAGCGATTGAAAAAATGCAGGACATATAACAGGGGCTTCGAGATAAAGCCGAAGTAGCCGAAGTCGATCGCGCGTTCGATGCCTTTGCCGACCGATTCTAATATATTAATTTCTTTCGGGCCGATGAAGATCGTGTATCGCTCGCTCGCGCTTGGCCCGCCGAGCGCGCTTACCAGAGCGGCGCCGACCTGTCGCACCGAGACTTTGTGCCCGGCACCGTTCTCGGGGAGCAACGCGAAGAGAAAGTAGGTGTGGCCAAACCCGGCCCAGGAGATATCGCCGGTAAACTCGTGTCCCTTTGCGGCGTCGGCCGGTAGTTCTCTTTTGATTTTGCCATCGACCAGGGCGATGAATCCCTCAAATGGAGCATCGTGATTCGGCACCGGATCGCTCTGATCTGTAAGTAAAATTTCCGGGGCCGGCGCCGTTCCGTCCGCAGTTTTCACAGAAACTTCGAACTGAATCGGATAAGACGAGCCTGAGAAAGCGAAAGATTTTGTGATGACCGCGCCGTTGCCATTTTGTCCCTGGAAAACCAAGCTCCCTTTGCCGTCGCCACTCAGCTTGAGATCGTTTCCTTGCACCGAATAAACGATCTCGCTGTCTTCGAATGGCGTCGGCGCTTGCCAGTGAACACCCAGCGGTAAGGGCACGCCGGGCGCCGCGCGAACAATCTCAAATGGCGGGCTGTGCTCGTCGACTGAGCTGCGATATTTTTTGAATTTAAAGCTCTTGAGCCTCGCCCCCTGAGTCGTAAAAACGCCGATGTAGTTGTCCGTTTCGACCGTAATTTCTTTGGCCGATTTGGCTGGAGAAAGCGCTGCCGGGGTAGCACCCGGCAGTACGGCTAACGGCGCGGCGGCGCTTGGCGCCGCCGGCACGGTTTTTTCCGGCTGACTCGTCTCCGTTTCGGGAATTGGAGCGGAGGGTGGCGGGCCGTAAAAGTGCGTCACCAATTGTTGATACACAATCAGCACGAGTATCGAGAGAGCGATGCCGATGAGTGCGCGTTTATCCATGCAAAATTTACTTCACTGGGTCGTATCCGCCCGGATGCCAGGGATGACAACGCAGGATTCGGCCAATTCCGCTGGCAACTCCTTTGCGGATTCCGTATCGGCGAATGGCTTGTTCCGTGTAAGCCGAGCAACTTGGGTAGAAGCGGCACGCTGGCGGCAAGAACGGCGAGAGCGCTTTGCGATAACTGAAAATGAGCCAGGCCAAAACTGTACGCGCCATCCGATTCACTATTTGCGCCGTTTGCCTTGACCCACCAGAGCCCGTTGCAGTTCGTCCGCGACGATGTTAGCCCCGGCGGCGGCGCTTTTGCGCGCGATGACGAGGATATCGGTTGCCGGCGGCAACTCGGCGCGGTGGCGTCGAAAGTATTCGCGAATCCGCCGCTTGATGCGATTCCGCGTCACCGAGTTGCCGACCTTGCCGCTGACCGTTATCCCTAATCGATTCTCTGGCCCGTCATTGGCCCGGGTGATGATCACGAAATTGGCCGTCTGGATTTTAACGCCGGTCCGCGACAGCTTTAGGAACTCGGCTCGTTTCCTTAAGCGGGCCGTTTTCGGGAACTGCTGCGAGCCTGCGAGCGACATGCGCTCGGGCGCGATCAAGTCCGCGCGCGTTTCGGCGGCACGGTCACCGTCAATCGCTTTCGTCCCTTAGCGCGGCGCCGCCTGAGCACATTGCGGCCACCGGGCGTTGCCATGCGAGCGAGAAATCCATGCGTTCGCTTTCTCTTAATGTTGCTGGGCTGATAAGTTCGTTTCATAAAAAGAAGACTCCCTCGGGCCTTTTAAAGGGCCAAGTGTTTATTAAAATCATACCCACTTATTGTTGTCAATTTTAGCCGGCCTCCGGCTTGAGCGAGCGCAGCATGAGATCACGCACCGCGTCGGCCGGCTCCTTGCCGGCATAGAGCACCTGATACATTTGCCCGACGATCGGCATATCGACGCCAAGCCGCTCCGCCAAAGCGCACAGCGAACGCGTATTGCGCACACCCTCGGCTACAGTCCGGGTCGATGCGGTAATCTCGTGCAAGCTTCTGCCGCGCGCGATCTGCAATCCAACAGCTCGATTGCGGCTCAAATCACCCGCGCAGGTGAGAATCAAATCACCCAGACCCGGCAGCCCGGCAAGCGTCAAAGGGTCGGCCTCCATGCGCACGGCTAAGCGGGTCATCTCGGCGAGACCGCGGGTAATTAATGCCGCGCGCGCGTTCTGGCCCAGGCTCAAACCGTCGCTGATACCGGCGGCAATCGCGATCACGTTTTTTACCACGCCGCCGATCTGAACGCCGATCACGTCGGCCGACGTATAGACTCGGAAATTTTGGGTGCTGAGAATCTGTTGGATGGATTTGGCGATGCTTTCATCGGCGGCGGCGACGGTTACCGCCGCGGGAA
>Ga0075421_100012462_pt1 | contig 10566 bp, 14 predicted proteins | sample SoiMetdeltSBSDD5_FD_75292 | JGI IMG/M metagenome (GOLD analysis project Ga0075421, IMG submission 75292) | Bulk soil microbial communities from a Populus tree surrounding site in Tennessee, USA - Soil MetaG P. deltoides SBSDD5 | ecosystem: Environmental > Terrestrial > Soil > Tree plantation... | reverse complement strand
CGGGAGGTCGTGGGCAGTCAAACCCCGTTCGACCGCCTGCTCCGCTTCGCGAACAAGGCGCTCGAGCGACGCCGCTGACCGGGGCTGCGAGACTCGGAGACTCTGGAGGAGCTGACGACACCCGACGGGCGCCGCTTCCACGTCGAGCCGATCGACCAGCCCGCCGGTGTCACGATGCCGGACGAGTTCGAGCCGCGCCGGCTCGTCAGGCGCACGCTGCAGATCGTCGCGGCGCTCGCGGTGGTCGGTCTGGTGCTGTTGTTCGCGCCGGGGCTCGGCGAGGTCCGCGACCTGCTGGCCGAGGCTCAGCCGGAATGGGTGGTGCTGGCGGTGGCGTTCGAGGCCATGTCGTGCGTGTCCTACGTGTTGATGTTCCGGCCCGTCTTCTGCCGCAACATGCCGTGGCGCACCAGCTGGGAGATCGGGATGGCGGAGCTCGCGGCCGGCTCGATCGTGCCGGCGAGCGGGGCCGGCGGCCTCGCACTCGGGGCCTGGATCCTGAGCGCGGGCGGCATGCCGGCGGAGCGGATCGCGAGCCGGTCGGTGGCCTTCTTCCTGATCAAGAGCTCGGTCAACTTCGTCGCCGTGGCGGTGCTCGGCACTGTCATGGCGCTGGGCCTGGTCGGCCCCGACCTGTCGCTCTGGCTGACGGCGGTGCCGGCGGCGGGAGCAGTGCTCGTGATCGCCGCGGTGCTCGTGATCCCGCGGCTCGGCGTCGGCGTCCCGGCTCCGCCCGAAGCGAGCCGGATGCGCAAGGCGCTGTGGCAGGTGCGCAAGGCGCTGGTGGGCGGGGCGGGCGAGGCGGTGCACCTCGTGCGTTCGCGCAACGGGCTCGTGATCGCCGGCTCGGTCGGCTACTGGGCGTGGGACAACGCGGTCCTGTGGGCGACGTTCCACGCCTTCGGCTTCTCGCCCCCGATCACGGTGATCCTGCTCGGCTACCTGATCGGGCAGCTCGGCGGGCTGCTGCCGCTGCCCGGCGGCCTCGGCGGGATCGACGGCGGCCTGATCGGCACGCTGATCGTGTACGGCACGCCGGCGGCGCCGACCGCCGCCGCGGTGCTGGTCTACCGCGTGATCCTGTTCTGGCTGCCGCTGCTCGCGGGCGCCGTCGCGTTCGTCTCGCTGCGCCGCGGCTTGAACAGTCCCGACCGGCCGGAGCTGTGCGTCGTGCCCGCGGCGACCTAGTCGGACACCGCGCCGGCGGCTACGCCGTCGCGCAGGTCGAAGGCAACCCACAACCCTGAGCCCGCCGTCAGACCGGCGACGATCGCGATCGCCCCGCTGTAGCTGAGCGCGTCTGCGGCGACTCCCGCGAGCAGCCCTCCAACCACGTAGCCCATGTCACGCCAGAACCGGTACACGCCGAGCGTCGGCGGGCGGGCAACCGGTGACACGGCGTCTGAGATGGCGGCGATCAGCGTGGGGTAGACCAGTGCGGTGCCGACACCCAACCCGACCGCGGCGAGCGCTGCGAGCGCGACCGCTCCATCCGATGCGGCCAGGAGCCCGAGTGCAGCGGCTTGGACGAGCATGCCCGCCACGATCAGCGGCTTGCGCCCGACGCGATCGGACCACTGACCGGCCAGGATTTGGCCGACGCCCCACACGCCCGGATACAGACCGGCGACGAGCCCAACCTGTGATGGGGAAGCTCCCCTGGAGGCCAGGAACAACGGGATGAGTCCCCACGCGAGTGCATCGTTCAGGTTGTTCACCAGACCGGCCTGGGAGCACGCTCGCAGCGCCGGCCTGCGGTACGTGGCGTCGGGCAACGCCTCGGTCAGGCGCGGGGCGCGCTCCTCGACGTCGTGATGGCGCTCCTGCTCCAGCCGGACATGACCGGCCGTGTCGCGAACGAAGGCGGCAGAGACCACCAAGCCAACCAGGGCAATGCCGGCTCCACCCGCGACGAGCACGTCGCGAGGGGCAAAGTCGGCGGCAAGCCACCCGCTCAGCGCCGCCGCCACGGCAACGCCGCCATACCCGGCCGCCTCGTTGAGGCCGAGGGCCAGGCCGCGGCGCTTGGGACCGACGAGGTCGATCTTCATGACGACCGTCATCGACCAGGCAAGCCCCTGGTTGATGCCGAGCAGGGCGTTGGCGGCGACGATCCAGGCCCAGCTCGGCGCGACTGCGATCACCAGCGGCACGGGCAGGGCGACCGCCCAACCGAGGATCAGCAGCCGTCGGCGCCCGAGCCGCTCCGCTCCGGCCCCTGCAGCTAGGTTGGTGAACGACTTGGCGAGGCCGAAGGCGACGATGAACGACAGGACCGCCGCGCTCGACGTGAGCCCGAAGTCTGTCTCGCCGATCAGCGGCAGGGTCGAGCGCTCGAGCCCGACCATCGCGCCGACGAAGGCGTTGACCGCGACGAGGAGGGTGAACTGAGGGAGGTTCTCGCGGAGGCCAAGCCCGGCTGCCGGACGGGTTGCCAAGTTGGCTACGCCTTGGCGCGCTTCAAGGCGTAGACGAACAGCGAGGCCCAGATGATGTCCGTGGCGATCCAGGAGGCGACGATGCGCTTGGCGAGCGGGTCCATGCTCAGGCCGCCGTCGAGGCCGATGTCTGCCGCCCCGCGCGATTCGCGGCAACGATCTCGGCCTGGCGCTCCGGGGCGGGTGGGATGTCCCGGACGAGCGCTTCCACGAACGCCTCTTCGGAGTCGTGTTGGAGCGCCTGGTTGTGGCGGCGCTCAAAGCCGACACTCGAGGTGGGGTGGCCGGACAGACCGCGGCCGCATACCGAGCCGGAGTAGTGAGCGGGGTAGACCAAGAGGTGGTCGGGCAGCCTCAGCAGGCGCTCGGTGAGCGAGCGATACAGCGAGCGTGCCATCTCCTCGACGCTGTAGTCGCCATGGGCGTGCAGGTCCGGCCGGCCGGCGTCGCCCACGAGGAGGGCGTCGCCGGTGAGGACCATCCACGGCTCGTCGGCTCTGGCGTGGTCGGTGACCAGGTACGCGTGATGCGCCTGAGCGTGTCCGGGGGTCGCGATCGCCCTGACCTCGGTGTTGCCGAGGTGGACGATCTCGGCGTCTGCGAGCGGGTGGTGGTCGAAATCGACGCCCGCGCCCTCGGGCAGGTACGCGGTTGCGCCGGTGCGGGCGACCAGATCGGGCAGGCCGGAGACGTGGTCGGCCTGAACGTGCGTCTCGAAGACACCGGCAATCGGCACGTCCTGGGCCTCGGCGAGCGCGATGTACTGGTCGACCAGGTCGATGTGCGGATCTACCACGGCGAGCTGGCCTTTGCTCTTGCAACCGAGCAGATACGAGGCGCAGGCGGATTCGTCGTTGAGCAGCTGGCGGAAGAACACGGGTGGCCTCCGGGGCGCAGGGATCCGGTCTTGACAAGGTATCAATTGATCGCTTGAATAGCCAGGTGGACTCGGCTCGCCCCAAGAACGCCCTCTACAACGCGATCGCTCTCATGGGCAAGGCGTTCGCAAGCCCGTGTCGGCTCGAGTTGATCGACCTGCTGGCGCAGGGCTCGCGCAGCGTCGACGAGCTCGCCACCGCGAGCGGGCAGTCGAACGCCAACACCTCGCAGCACCTCCAGGCGCTGCACGCCGCCGGACTTGTGACGCGCCGGCGCGACGGCCTGCGTGTGCGCTACGCGCTGGCCGGAGACGACGTGCTCGCCCTCTGGCTGGACCTGCGCGAAGCGTCCGCAGCGCGGCTGGCCGAGGTGCAGCGAGCCGCTCGCGAATACCTCGGCGACGAGGTCGAGGCCATCGGTCGCGACGAGCTGATCGCCCGCATGGCCGACGGCGACGTGGTGCTCGTCGACGTACGACCTGCGGAGGAGTTCGAGGCCGGCCACATCGATGGCGCGCAGTCGATCCCAATCGAGGAGCTCAAGCGCCGTCTCGACGAGATCCCCGGCGACCGCGAGGTGGTCGCGTACTGCCGCGGCCCGTTCTGCGCCTACGCGCACGAGGCGGTTCGCACCCTGCGCGCGGACGGCCGGTCCGCGCGACGCCTTGAAGAAGGCTGGCCCGAATGGCGCCTATCAAACGAGGAGACGGCCGCATGACATCAGAGACTCGCCAACTCGACACCACCGAGCTGGAGCAGCGCGTGAGGCGCATGTACGAGGAGGTGGCGCTCGAACCCGACGGCGAGTTCCACTTCGAGACCGGCCGCCCGCTCGCCGAGCGGCTCGGTTACCGGCCGGCCGACCTCGACCGCATCCCCGCCGCGGCAATCGACTCGTTCGCCGGGGTGGGCTACTTCCTCGACCTCGCCTCGATCGAGCCTGGCGAGGTCGTGCTCGACCTCGGCAGCGGCTCCGGCACGGACAGCTTCCTCGCAGCGCTGGCGAGCGGGTCGAGCGGTCGCGTGATCGGCATCGACATGACCGAGCAGCAGCTCGACAAGGCGAGGCGCCTGGCGGTAGAAGGCGGCTTCGGCAACGTCGACTTCCGCGTCGGCTACATCGAGCGTCCGCCCGTCGAGCCGGAGAGCTTCGACTGCGTGATCTCCAACGGAGTGATCAACCTGTCGCCCGACAAGCCGGCGGTGTTCGCGGCGGCGGCGCGCGCCCTGCGCCCCGGCGGGCGCCTGGCGCTGGCGGACATCGTCACGGACAGCGAGCTTCCCGAGGGAATCACCTGCGATGCCTCGCTCTGGGCCGCCTGCATCGGTGGAGCGATGCAACGCGACGGCTACCGGGCCGCTATCGAGTCCGCTGGCTTCGAGATCGAGGCCTGGCGCCAGAACCCGGAGTACCGGTTCGTGTCCGACCGTGCCGACAACGCGACACAGAAGTACGGGGTCTCCAGCATCTCGCTGCTCGCGCGGCGCACGTGACGGCACTCTGTGGGTCGGCCGCGGGCTAGGCGGCTAAGCGCGCGCCGCGCGCAGCAGTCGCGGCGCCGCGAGCAGCGTGCGCACGATGCCGAGCTGCCGCAGGAGCTCGAGGCTGTCGAACGCACTCCAGTCCTCCACGATCCGGCCGCCCTCCATACGGCTGATCGTGATGCCGCTCATCTCCGCAGGCCGGCCGCGGTTGGAACCGGTCATGACCCAGCGGCTGACAACGCGATCGCCCTCGGTGATCTGGTCGGCGACTCGAATCCGCAGATCGTCGAACAGGACGCGGTAGAGATCGGTCGAGCGCCGGACTCCCTCGTGGCCGTGCAGGTCGAGGGCGTTGACGTGATCGACGAAGTCGGCCGCATAGCACTCGCGCGCGAGCTCCAGATCGCCGCGCGCACACACCTGCTCCAAGGCCTTGCGCGCGATGACGGCGTCTGCGTTCATGCCAGCCGCCATGCCGCGACGCGGCGGTCGAGCCCGCGCAGCACCAGCTCGCGCGGCTGATCCACGGGTTTCGTGAACTCGCAGCCCGCCGTCGCCCAGGTCGCCTCGCTCACGAGCGCCTCGTTTGGCTTGGCCTGATCGGCGAGCCGCGCGGCCACGTTGACGGCGCTTCCATACCAGTCGCCGCCGCGCCGCACGGCCGGGCCGGTGTGGACGCCGATCCGAACCGGGAGCAGATCGGACCGCGTGCCGACACGCTCGAGCGTCTCGGCCGCCAGCGACACGGCGTCGCAGGGGTCGCCGATCCAGATCATCACGCCGTCGCCCATCGACTTGACCTGACGAGCGCCGTGGTCACGGCTGAGCGCGCACATGGTGCGTCTGAACTCGCGAGCCAGATCCGCGGCGGCGGCATTGCCGGCCGCCTCCGTCAGGGCCGTGTAGCCGACGAGGTCGGCGAACAAGAAGGTGGGGGTGGAGCGCCGCCGGCAGGCGCGCTGTGAGCGTATCTCGCCGGTCACCGTCCTCCAGGCTTGCATAAACATGCGTCATCGTATAAAACTACACTTCAGGATGAAGCGCAAGCGAAAGACACAAGCCGAGCGCCGCCAGGAGACCAGGGAGGAGGTTCTGGCGGCGGCCTCCCGCGTCTTCGCCAAGAGCGGCTTCCACGGAACCAGCCTCGACGCCGTCGCGGAGGAGGCCGGCTTCAGCCGGGGTGCCGTGTACTACAACTTCGCCGACAAGGAGCAGCTGTTCCTCGAGCTCCTCGATCGTCGCTGCGCGGAGCGCGCACGCGACATCCGCGAGGTGTTCGGAACCGGGGGCGACGACATCGCAAGCACCGCCGAGCAGGCCCAACTTGCCGCGCGAGAGGCGCTGGAAGCGATGATCGGCGACCCCGAGTGGGGCGCCCTCTACCTCGAGTTCCTCGCCCACGCGGCCCGCGACAAGAACTTCCGCCGCGCCTTCGCGCGACGGACGGACGAGATGCGGGCAGCCCTCGAGGAGGTCGTGGCCGAGCGCGCGGCATTGGTCGACGAGGACGCGCTCGGCATGACCCCGCAAGAGCTTGCCGTTGTCATCGACGCGCTCGGTGTCGGCCTGTGGTCGCACCACATGCTGCACGGCTCCAGGGTCGTCTCGCCCGATCTGTTCTCCGAGGCCATCGGCCTGATCGTCGACGGCGTGGTCGCCCGCGCCGCCGCCCCGGTTGGGGGAGCCGCATGACAGCGCCCACCAAGCCGCATCCCCGCTTCGCGCGCATGTACATGCGCAGCGCCGCCGCCGCCGAGGAGCGGGGAGCGACCGACCATCGGCGACGCCTGCTCGAAGGCCTGCGCGGAACCGTCGTCGAGATCGGCGCCGGACACGGCCTGAACTTCCCGCTCTACCCACCGGAGGTGAGCGAGGTCATCGCTATCGAGCCCGAGCCGACGTTGCGAAGCCAAGCCGAGACTGCCGCCAAGAGCGCCCGCGTGCCGATCCGCGTGCTCGCCGGTGTCGCGGACGAACTGCCGCTCGAGGACGAGAGTGTCGACGCCGCGGTGGCCAGCCTCGTGCTCTGCTCGGTTCCGGATCAGTCGCGCGCCTTCGCCGAAATCCGACGGGTGCTGCGTCCCGGAGGCGAGCTGCGCTTCTACGAGCACGTGATCCCGCAACGCCAACCGAAGCGAGCGCTGTTCCAAGCGATCGATCGGACCGGAATCTGGCCGGCGATCGCCGGCGGCTGCCACGCCGCCCGCGACACCACGGACGCGATCATGCAGGCGGGCTTCGACATCGAGGAGATCGAACGCTTTGACTTCTCGGCCAACCGCTTCCAGCCGCTCGTCCCGCACATCCTGGGGGCCGCGCGTCGCGTCTGAACATCACGCGGCTTGACACCAGGTGATGTAAGTGCAAACTTACCGTTCGTGGTGACTTACGAATCGAGTGGGCTCGGCGCGCTGGGCGATCCGACCCGGCGGGCGATCTTCGAGCACCTCGCCGAGCGTCCGCGCGCCGTAGGCGAGCTCGCGGCAGAGCTGCCGGTCAGCCGACCCGCGGTCTCGCAGCACCTGAAGGTGCTCAAGGACGCCCGGCTGGTCGTCGACCAGCGAGTCGGCACCCGGCGCGTCTACCACGTCGATCCCGAGGGTCTGCGCCTGCTGCGCGGCTATCTGGACCACTTCTGGGATCAAGCACTGGCCGCCTACAAGACGACCGTCGAGCAACGCATGAAGGAGAGCGAATGAGCACCCAGGCATCGGACACCTCAACGCAGCACTCGATCGTCGTCGAGGCGCCGATAGAGCGCGCGTTCTCGGTCTTCACCGACGACTTCGGCAGCTTCAAGCCGCCCGACCACAACCTGCTCGACGTCGAGATCGCCGAGACGGTCTTCGAGTCGCACGTCGGCGGCAACATCTACGACCGAGGCGTCGACGGCAGCGAGTGCCGCTGGGCCCGCGTGCTCGCATACGAGCCGCCGAACCGGGTGGTGTTCAGCTGGGACATCAGCGCGCAATGGCAGATCGAGACGGATCACGACAAGACCAGCGAGGTCGAGGTCCGGTTCATCGCCGAGGCGCCCGACCGCACGCGCGTCGAGCTCGAGCACCGCAACCTGGACCGCCACGGCGAGGGCTGGGAAGCCGAGCGCGACGGGGTCGGCGGCGACCAGGGCTGGCCGCTCTACCTGGACAGGTTCGCCGAGCGACTCGCTGCCTGAGGCTGGGCTATATATGAGAGCGAGGTGATCGCTCAACAGCTCCCCACGTCCTCGCGCGCGCAGTCGGGGTCGCCCGCTTGGCTGGCCGCTGCCCGGAGAGCCAAGTTCCTATCCTGGCTGAGCCTCGTCTGGATGAGCCTCGAGGGCGGCATCGCGATCGCCGCCGGGATCCTGGCCGGCTCGATCGCGCTGATCGGATTCGGGATCGACTCGGCGATCGAGGGCGTGGCGAGCGTTGTGATCATCTGGCGCTTCACCGGCGCCAGGATGCTCTCCCACGCGGCCGAGGAACGGGCGCAGAAGCTGGTCGCGGTCCAGTTCTTCCTGCTCGCGCCCTACGTGACCTTCGAGGCCGTCCAGCACCTCGCGTCGGCCGAGCGACCCGAGGTCAGCGTCCTCGGAATGGTCCTCACGGCGACGAGCCTGGTCGGCATGCCGCTACTCGGAATCGCAAAGCAGCGGGTCGCCCTGCGGCTCGGATCACAGGCGACTCACGGGGAGGGGACGCAGAACCTGCTCTGCGCCTATCTCGCCGGCGCGGTCTTCCTCGGCTTGGCGGGCAATGCCCTGTTCGGGTGGTGGTGGCTGGACCCGATCGCCGCATTGGTGATCGCCGTGGTGGCGACGAAGGAAGGCCTGGAGACCTGGCGAGGCGAGGGCTGCTGCGCCACGCCTGCGGCGACGGCGGCGGCAGTCAAGGACGCCTGCTGCAGCTCCGACAGCTCCTGAGCTCGGCCATCGATCATTCGTCCACGGCGGTTACGCCGCGCGAGGCGCGGGTAGGTCCGGCGGCAGCGGCCCGGGATAGATCCCCGGTCCCGCTGTTCCGGCCTGGCTGCCCACAAAGGCAGCGGGCCCACGCGACTACATAAGGGAGGGAAGCGTGAGGAGAGCTCTCATGGGCGCTGTCGCCACGATGGCCGCAGCGCTGGTTCTCACTCCTGCGGCGCTCGCCGTCGACGAGGTCAACACCAAGAAGCTGCGTAAGGGTGTGACTGCCGCCGGCATTCTCGAGCACATGCGCACGCTGCAGCGGCTCGCGAACGCCAACGACGGCAACCGCGCTGCCACGACGTCCGGCTACGACGCCTCGCTCGACTACGTCGAGCGGCGCATGAAGCGGGCGGGCTACGAGGTCACCCGGGACGAGTTCCCGTTCGCGGCCTGGGAGCAGGTTGGGCCCGCGACGCTGATGCGTGAAGGCCAGCCGGCCTACACCGAGGGGCCGCCCGAAGGCGGCGAGGACTACGCGATCGCGCAGTTCTCGGGTTCGGGGAACGTGACCGCCCCGCTTGTCACCACCAACGACATCGTGCTCGACCCGACTGGCGAGCCGGGCAGCGGCACCAGCGGCTGCGAGGAGGCCGACTGGGCCGGCCAAGACCTGACCGGCAAGATCGCCCTGATCGAGCGCGGCACCTGCGCGTTCGTCGACAAGATCAACCTCGCCAAGGAGCTCGGCGCTGCCGCGGTGCTGATCTTCAACGACGGCTATCCCGACCGCACCGAGCCGTTCCAGATCGGTGCCCCGCCGTTCATCGGGATCCCGGTGGCGATGACGAGCTACGCCGTTGGCTCGGAGCTCTACACCGCCCTGCAGTCGGGGCCGGTGAACGTGACGTTCAGCGTCGAGACGACCACCGAGGAGGTGCCGCAGTACAACCTGATCGCCGACTCCAAGCAGGGCGATCCGGAGCGCACGATCGTGGTCGGAGCCCATCTCGACTCGGTCGAGGAGGGACCGGGCATCAACGACAACGGCTCGGGCACGGGCTCGCTGATCGAGATGGCCGAGGAGATCGCGGACCTGCCGAAGGCGCCGCGCAACCGCATCCGCTTCGCGTTCTGGGGCGCGGAGGAGGCCGGCCTGGTCGGATCCACGGCGTACGTGGCCGACCTGATCGAGTCCGGCGAGATCGACGACATCGAAGCGAATCTCAACTTCGACATGCTCGCCTCGCCGAACTTCGTCCGCTTCGTCTACGACGGGGACAACTCGACGGGCGAGGGTGATGTCGGCCCGCCCGGCTCGGCGGAAATCGAGCAGGTCTTCCTGCGCTACTTCGCCTCACAGGGCCTGGCGACCGACCCGACGGCGTTCGACGGACGCTCGGACTACGGGCCGTTCATCGCCCCTGAGGCGCTCGTGGCTGCCGGCGGGTTGTTCTCCGGTGCCGAGGGCGTGAAGACCGACGCGCAGGCGGCGGTCTACGGCGGTGCCGCGGGTTCGTGGTACGACCCGTGCTACCACCAGGCCTGCGACACGTTCAGCACGGTTCTGGGCGTGCCGCCGTTCCCGGACGCGTCGGGCTTGGAGTCCGCCGAGGACGCCGAGCTGATGCGCGGCAACGGCGCCATCGGCCTCGGCCAGCTGGCCGACGGGGCGGCTCACGCCACGTGGACGCTGGCGCGTTCGAAGAGCCCGCTGGTCGGTCCGGCGGAAGCGACGGTCGCACGCGCGGCCAAGGCCAAGACAAGGGCCAGGCGCGCGGCCAACAAGCGCGAGTTCAGGGGGCCAATCGGCATCCGCTGATCTAGAACGTAGGCAAGGCGTGGGAGGGCGGCCAAAGTGGTCGCCCTCCGCGGTGGT
>Ga0075421_100012458_pt1 | contig 10567 bp, 12 predicted proteins | sample SoiMetdeltSBSDD5_FD_75292 | JGI IMG/M metagenome (GOLD analysis project Ga0075421, IMG submission 75292) | Bulk soil microbial communities from a Populus tree surrounding site in Tennessee, USA - Soil MetaG P. deltoides SBSDD5 | ecosystem: Environmental > Terrestrial > Soil > Tree plantation... | reverse complement strand
CAGAAGCTGGCCGAGCAGTACGTGGGGATCATCCGGAAGACGCGGGCAGAAATGGCTGGGTAGGCCATCCATTCATGCCCGCAGCGCAATTGGAACTGTTAGTTGAGCTCGGCTAGACGCGGCTCGATCACTGCCCGCGCCGATGTCCAATATCGACGAAAGCAGAGCTTCCTGATGTGGCAGAGTCAATGGCTGCCGCGATCATCGCAAACTGCTCTTTGACTAGGCCCCAATTGTTCGTGCTCAGGACGATCAAGGCAATTTGCCGGCCTTCGAGATTCTGTTGGTAGCTGATTTCCTGATCCGCGGCAATGAATAGTTCAAAGCCCACGTCCTCGGCGGCGGACAGGAGGGCTCCATTCTTCAGGCCGGACCATCCCTGGAACCAGGTCGTGACCACGGTGTGGCGGTTGTCAATCAGGAGCCGCAGTTTTTGAGGAACACTCTCGTCGAGAATGATTTTCATGCGGCGCGCGTAGGTTCGCGCTGCGGCTCGGCGCTTTGGGCGACGAAATCCAACACGGCTTGAATCTGTTCTCTGGTGACAGGGAAATTCTCAAGCACCTCTTCGATAGGCGAAGATTTCAAATTCTCAAAGATGGCGGAAACGGGGACACGGGTGCCGCGAAACACCCACGCACCACTCACCTTACCGGGAATGCTCTCAACAACGGGACATTGCGACCAATCCAGACTTGCCATAAGGGGGTCTCTATTTGATGGTATGACAGATGCCCGGGAACGGCTGCCTTGGTACACTGACAATTCAAACTTATGGCCGTCAGCAAAGAGTTGCTCGAAATCCTTGTGTGCCCGATCTGCAAGACGCCGGTGGAACTGATGCAGGACGAGAATGGCCTGCGCTGTCCGGCCTGCCGGCTGGTGTATCCGATTCGTGACGACATCCCCGTTATGCTGGTCGACGAGGCCCGGCAGGAAAGTTAAGCCCGGGCCGAGCGCCCGCTCCCATGCCATCCGTCGCCGATCAATTGCCGCGCGGTGGGCGGGTATTGATCATCCGCCTGCGCTCACTCGGTGATTGTGTGTTGACGACGCCGGCGATTGCACTGCTCCACGAATACCGGCCCGACCTGTCCATCGCCGTAATGGCGGACCGTCCTTTTCGGCCCGTGTTTGAGGGGAATCCGGCAGTGGCGGTGCTGCCTGAGCCGACAGTTGCGGAAGCTTTGGGATTCCGCCCTCATTTGACGTTGAACTTTCATGGTGGAACGCGAAGCATGCAATTGACGGCGGCGTCGCTGGCGCGCTGGCGGGCGGGATTCGCGCATCATAGCTTCTCACGGATTTACAACGTGCCGATCCCGAGGGCCCAAGAGATTTTGGAAGAAGAAAGGACCGTGCATACGGCGGAGCACTTGGCGTCGGCGATGTTCCATCTGGGAGTGCCGAGGAGTGAGATTCCGAGGGCGCAGTTGTTCGCTGTGGAGCGGAATGGTGAGGGCGCCGAGCCGTATTGCCTGATTCATCCGTTTGCGGCGTTGCCGGAGAAAACGTGGCCCGCCGAGCGATTTGTGAGGCTGGCCGGGCACATTCGCGACAGGATGGGATTGATGCCGGTGTTTCTCGGCGCGCCGGGCGACGACTTCGCACCGTTCGTCGAATTTGAGTGCTTGCGTGGAGCGCCGCTTGCGCAGGTGAAACAGAAGTTGAGCCGGGCATCGCTATTCGTGGGCAACGATAGCGGGCCAGCGCATATGGCGGCGGCGTTCGGACTTCCGGTGCTGGTGATGTTTGGACCGTCGGACCATGTAGTGTGGCGGCCGTGGCAAACCGCCTACGAGCTGTTGAAGGCTGAGGGAAACTGCGACCGCATTCCGTACGAAGACGCAGTGGCGGCACTGGCGCGACTGGAGGTCAAGGCGTGACCGAACTGTTCCGCCTCCTTCGTTACGCGCGTCCGTACGCGGCACCGCTCGCAGGTTCCGTCGTTCTGATGGCGATCGCGGGCCTCGCGCACGCCTTCATCGCGCTGCTGATCAAACCCATCTTCGACCGCGTGCTCGATCCGTCGACGCCGGACGGTCCGGTGAGGCTCTTATCCGTATTGGGCTACGACATTACGCTGCAACAACTGGTACCGGGATGGATCAGCAACATCTGGACAGCAGTGGCATTCGGCATTCTCGCCGTTTTTCTCACCAAGGGGCTATGTGAATATGTAGGCAACTATCTGGTGAACTATGTCGGCTTTTCCGCAATCACGGACCTGCGGCAACAGATTTTCGAGCGGGTACTGGAACAGGACGCACAGTTCTTCGAAACCACTTCGACAGGGCAACTGATGTCGTCGATCATGAACGACATCGAGAAAATCCAGGTCGCCATTTCGCACATGCTAGCCGATTGGTTGCGGCAATCTTTCTCGGCTCTGGGCCTCCTCTATGTCGTACTGCAAACCGACTGGAAGCTCGCTGTGGTAAGTCTGACGCTGCTTCCGTTCGTGCTGATTCCCACCGCGCGCATCGGCAGGCGAATACGGCGTTCGACACGCGCGGCGCAGGACAACGCAGCCACACTGAATCAAATTTTGCAGGAGACGCTCAGCGGGCACGTGGTCGTCAAGGCGTTCCAAGCCGAAGCGCACGAAGGCTCCCGATTCCGCGCAGCGGCCAGGAATCTCAAATCGACGAGCCTGCGCTACGTGGCCCTGCAAGCACTTGCCTCGCCGATCATTGAATTCTTCGGAGCGGTGACGATCGTGGCGCTGCTCACCTACGCGCGCAACCAGATCAAAACAGGCTCGATGACGGCTGGTGAGTTCACAAGCTTCGTCGTGGCGCTCCTGATGTTGTATGAGCCGGTGAAGCGGCTGACGGGCATTCATAACATCTTCCAGCAGGCCCTTGGCGCCAGCCAGCGGGTGTTTGAATACCTGGATAGTGCGCCGCACGTGCAAACAATGCCGGGCGCGGTGGAGGCGCCGCGGTTGCGCAAGGCGATCCGGTTTGAGAAAGTCGGCTTCCGCTATCCGAACTCACCTGACGGATTTGCGTTGCGGGATGTGGATTTGGAGATCCGCGCGGGCGAGGTGGTGGCGCTGGTCGGACCGAGCGGTTCGGGTAAGAGCACGATGGCGCACCTGTTGCCGCGATTCTACGATGTCACCTCGGGACGCATCTCGCTCGATGGCCGAGACATACGCGAACTGACGCTTGCTTCGCTGCGGAGCCAGATTGCCACGGTGAGCCAGGATACGTTCCTGTTCAACGAATCGGTGGAGAGTAACATACGCTACGGCCGCCGTTCAGCGACGGCTGAGGAGGTGCGGGAGGCGGCGCGCAACGCTCTTGCCGATGAGTTTATCCGCGCCATGCCGGAAGGTTATGACAGTCTGATCGGCGAGCGAGGCGTGAAGTTGAGCGGCGGCCAGCGGCAGCGCCTGGCGATTGCCCGTGCGTTACTGAAGAATGCGCCGATCCTGGTGCTGGACGAGGCGACCTCGCATCTAGACACGGAAAGCGAGAGACTGGTGCAACACGCGCTGTCCAATCTGATGGAGGGGCGCACAGTGTTTGTCATCGCGCACCGGCTGTCGACAATCCGGCGAGCCGACCAGATCGTCGTCGTTGAGGGCGGCCGGATTCGCGAGATGGGCACGCACGAGGAGTTGATCAGCGGCGGTGGGATCTACCGGCGCCTGCATGAATTGCAATACCTGGAGGCCGAATCCGAATGAGCCACTCCCGCGCATCCGCTCATGCAGTCCGAAGTATGACGGGCTTTGCCCGCGTGCGCGCCACCGTACCGGCCGGCGAACTGACCCTGAGCTTGCGCAGCGTGAACCATCGTACTCTCGATCTTCATTTTCACATTCCATCGGACCTGGACCCGTACGAGCCAGCCATGCGCAAAGCGATTCAAAGCAACATCGGGCGCGGTCACGTCGAAATCCGCATCACGCTTCATCGCACCCAGGCGGCCGCTCCGGTGGCCTTCAACCGGCCATTGCTCGAGGCCTGGCTCGCTGCGTTCCGCCAAGCCGCAACCGATTTCGGCCTGAACTCGGAACCCGATCTGAACACGGCGTTCCGCATTCCGGGCATGTTGCTCGAATCGGGCGAAGAAGAGCCGGACGAGGAAATGCAGACGGCGCTGCTGGAGGCATTGAGCTCAGCGCTGGTGAAAATCAATCAGGTACGCGAACGCGAAGGCGCGGACCTGTTGGAAGACCTGTTTCCGCGGGTCTACCGCATCCGTGCGTCGACGCTGGAGATTGAAGGGTTGCGCAATCAGGTGATGCCGATGCTGGAAACCAAAATGCGGGAGCGGATGGCCGAGGTGATCGAGAACGCCGACCCGCAACGGCTCTATCAGGAGGCTGCACTCCTGGCCGATCGCAGCGACATCGCCGAGGAGATCACCCGGCTGAGGATGCATACTGACGCTCTGGAAGCACTCTTGAACGGTGGTGGAGAAATAGGCAAGAAATCAGAATTCTTGCTCCAGGAAATGCATCGGGAGGCCAACACCACCCTTTCCAAGTCCAATTCCGCCGGCGAATCTGGCCGGCGGATTTCCGAGTTGGCATTGGGAGTAAAATCGGAGATCGAAAAAATTCGAGAGCAGAGCCTAAACCTGGAATGAGCGTCGTTTTCGTCATCTCCGCGCCATCGGGATCCGGGAAATCGACGCTCGTGCGGCGAGTATTGGATTCGGACCCAAGGCTAACATTTTCCATCTCATATACCACTCGTGCACTCCGCGGCAGGGAGAAGAATGGGCAAAACTATCACTATACGGACCGAACGTCGTTCGAGGCAATGATTGCCAACGGGGAATTTCTTGAACACGCCGAGGTATTTGGAAACTATTACGGTACCCACAAGAGCTATTTGGATCAGGCGCAGGCTACCAGCCGGGACCTCGTACTCGACATTGATGTACAGGGTGCGGCACAATTAAAGAAGAAGATTCCGGATGCGGTCAGTATTTTCGTTCTGGCGCCTTCCCGCGTAGAACTGGAAAATCGTCTCCGAAGCCGCTCGGAAGATACGGAAGAGGTGATCCAGCGCCGCCTTCGCGAGGCGGCCGAGGAGATCCGACACTATCAACAGTACGACTATGTACTGGTGAATCGCGAAGTGGAAAAGTCCGTGGAGCGGTTGAAGTCAATCATTGCCGCCGAGCGGATGCGCCGGAACCGGATGGAGAGCGAGATACGCCCCATTCTAGAGTCGTTCCGATCAGTGAGTGTGCAGGCGGCAAAGCCGCCGGAAGAGTAACTAAAAGACAACGGAGTAACCCATGAGCGAAGTTCGCAACGCCATCAACATCATCCCCGACGACCCTGAAATGAGCACCTACCGGTTCATCATCGTCGCAGCCAAGCGCGCGCGGCAGTTGCAGAGTGGAGCTCGCAGTTATCTGCCGACCACATCGAAGAAACCGACCGTTAGTTCGATGGAGGAGGTCCGCCGCGGGCTTATTCAGTACACCGACGCCAATCGCCAGACACCCATCGAAGTATTGGTTTCGGAGTAGTCTAAGCGTTCCCGGAAGGTCCTGATATGCGCGTGGCTCTTGGCGTAGGCGGGGGCATTGCGGCGTACAAAGCGGCAGAGTTGGCGCGCGCCTTGCAGGAACGCGGCGCCACGGTGCAGGTCATCATGACCAATGCGGCGCAGGAGTTCATCACGCCTCTGACGTTTGCCGCGCTCACCAATCAAAAAGTCATCACGGACTTGTTCGCCAATCGTAGCGCGGAAGAAGTTCTTTCCAGTTCGGTGGAACACATTCACGTAGCGCAGAATCTCGATGCGCTCGTCGTGGCTCCGGCGACGGCCGATTTGCTGGCGAAGTTCGCTCATGGGCTCGCGGGCGACTTTCTGACCACCACCTACCTGGCATTTAAAGGACCCGTGGTCCTCGCGCCGGCAATGAATACCAACATGTGGGAGCACCCGGCGACACAGGCCAACATGGCGACCCTGCAGGCGCGGGGTCACCTGATTGTCGAACCCGAAGCAGGGTTGCTCGCCTGTGGAACGACTGGACCTGGACGGCTGGCAGAACCGGATCGAATTGCTGAAGTAGTGGTGCGCTTGCTGTCAACGCGGCGAGATCTTGAGGGCGAAACCGTTCTGCTCACCGCGGGGCCCACACAAGAGTCGCTCGACCCGGTCCGATACATCACAAATCGTTCCAGCGGCAAGATGGGCTATGCTCTCGCCGATGCCGCCGCGCAGCGAGGCGCGCACGTCATTTTGGTCTCCGGGCCGACCAATTTGCCGCCACCGGCGGGCGTGGAACTCGTTCGCGTGCGCACGGCTGTCGAAATGCGCGACGCCGTAATGGGCCATTTGGGTCCCGCGACGATCGTGATCAAATCAGCCGCCGTGGCCGATTATCACGTGCGGGAAGTACCGAAGCAGAAGACTAAGAAGACCGCCGCTCGTTGGACAATCGATCTCGATCCGACGCCGGATATTCTCGCCGAGGTGGGCCGTAACAAGGGCGACCGCCTGCTGGTTGGTTTCGCGGCGGAAACGCAGAACCTCGTCGCCGAGGGGCGGCGGAAGCTCGAGACGAAGAACTGCGACATGGTAGTAGCGAACCTTGTAAGCCAGGAAGGCACGGGGTTTGAGTCCGATCAAAACGAAGTTGTGCTTGTGATGAGCACTGGCGAGAACATCGCGCTGCCGAAGAATGCCAAAAGAGTGCTTGCCGACAGCATCCTGGATCAGGTCCTGAAACTGCGCCTGGCGCTTCACCAAACGCGATGACGGACCAGGACGAGCTTCGCCAATCGCTCGAGTTCTATCGCGATCTTGGCATCCGGGAATTGCGTCTGCGCACAGGCCTAACCGCGGCGGTGGAACCCGTCGAAATCACGCCACCGCCTATTGTCGAAACCGCGGTCGCTGCGGCGGCAACCCCGACGCCATCCTCCTTGCTCCCTATGATCCCCGAGAACGATTCCCTGCCCCGCATCCTCGAAGACATCGGCGATTGCACGCGCTGTAGATTGCATAAGGGACGCACGAATCTGGTATTCGGATCGGGCAACCCGCAAGCGAAGCTCGTGTTCGTGGGCGAGGGTCCGGGAGCCGACGAAGACGCGCAGGGGTTGCCGTTCGTGGGCCGCGCGGGCCAGCTACTGACGCAGATGATCGAAGGCACAGCTTCCAAGGAAGGGATTCCCATCAAGAGGCCCGATGTCTATATCTGCAACGTCGTAAAGTGCCGCCCGCCGGAGAATCGGACGCCCGAACCGGATGAGATGCAGACGTGCGGGCAGTTCCTTTTCCGCCAATTGATGACAATTCGTCCTCGGGCAATTTGCGCTCTGGGTTCAACGGCAGCCAAGGCCCTGCTCGGCACCAAGGAAGGCGTCACGAAGCTACGCGGGCGCTGGCACAAGTGGCACGATATTCCGATGATGGTGACCTATCATCCTTCGTACTTACTGCGCGCGTACAATGTAGCCGCCAAGCGCGAGGCATGGGACGACCTGAAGAAAGTGCTGCATTTTGTCTATGACTGAGCCGGTGTTCTCTGAATTCTTCGGCAACGCTTCGGCGAGCGAGATTCTTGCGGGAATGATCGCGCGCAAGAAGATTCCGCAAACAATCCTGCTGGATGGTCCAGAGGGTGTTGGCAAAGCAACGCTAGCACGACGCTTCGCGGCGCGGCTACTGGGCCACCCTGAGTTGATCGAACGCGACGACTTGAGCCTGGAGCATAACGCGGCCACGTTAGCCGAGCGCGAGAAATGGACCGCCGAAAAGAGATCGGACGATCCGTTTTTCCTGGCCACGCATAACGACTTTGTCACTTTCGCGCCCGATGGGCCGCTGCGGCAAATTCAGATCCCGCAGATCCGGTTGCTTAAGGAGCGTGCGCAGTTTGGGCCGCTGCAGGGAGAACACCGTATCTTCCTGGTGGATGGAATCGATCGAGCCAATGAGCAGGCCGCTAATTCGCTTCTGAAAGTACTGGAGGAACCACCGCCCTACCTCATTTTCTTGCTGACAGCCGAGAACACCTACGATCTGCTGCCGACGATCCGGTCGCGCAGCCTACCCATCCGCTTGTCCAAACTCGCCGACGAGGAGATGCTCGCATTCGTACGCGCGCGCGGATTGGGCGATTCCGAACGCCGCGTGGCGCTGTCCGCGGGAAGCCCGGGAATGGCTGTTGCGCTCGATCTACCCACCTATGACAAGCGGCGGGAGGCAATGCTGGCGCTCCTGCGCTCCTCTTGCGGACAGGCGTCGTTTGGCGATTGGGCACGGTACTCCGAGAAGCTGGCCGCTTCGCGTTCAGAGAAGCTGGAGCCTTATCTCAAAGTGCTGTTCCTGCTGCTGGAAGACGTCCTGCATTTGCGGGAAGGTTCAACATCCCTGCGCAACATTGACCTGCGCGCCGATCTCGCGGCGCTTGCCCGCACGATGGAATTCGTGTGGATAAGAGAGAGCGTACGGCGGTTGGACGAACTTATCCAGCTGCTGCGCCGAAACATCCAAAAGACCATCGCACTGGACGCGCTTGTCATCGAATTGCGCGGCCTAGCCGGAGTCAAGTAGACACTCGTGCGCACCGCCACGGCCGCGCTGCTCATCTTCCTGACAGCCCTGGCGGCTACAGTCGCCCTGCAGATCCGCAGTGGCGCTTATGCGGCGGAGTTCACCGAAACCAGCGATGAATCCGCACACTACGTAACGGGCCTACTGGCTCATGATTACATCTTGGCTGGTACGCCACGGTCTGTAGGTGCATTCTATAGACGGTTCCGCGACCACTACTCAAATGTTGGAATCGGTCATTGGCCGCCTGGATTTTATCTGCTGCAAGCGGCCTGGACGTTGCCTTTCGGCTACTCGCGCGGCTCGATGTTGATGTTAATAGCGATATGCAACGCTGGATTTCTGACAGCAGGCTTCTTCCTCGTCAACAGCGTCCTTCCGCTGCGCTACGCGCTCGGAGCGGGGCTGATGCTTCTCACGATTCCAACAGCGCAACTATCGGCGCGTTCCGTGATGGGCGAGGTTCCGATGGCGCTTTTGGAACTTGGCGCAGTGGCAGCGTTCCGGTCTTACTTGAAACGGGAGCGGCCGGAGGACTCGGCTCTTTTCGGATTACTCGCAGCGGCGGCCCTGTTGACCAAAGGCACGGGGATCATGCTGGCGACAATACCTCCGCTGGGAGCATTGTTGCAGCGCCGACCGGGTTTGCTGATGCGCTGGCATTTCTGGCTGCCGGCGGGCGTGGTCATCGCGTTCTGCGTACCCTGGTACGTGATTGCGCCCGGAGCGTTGCACGATCAAGTCGCCTTCCTGGGCGGGCTATGCTTCCTTCCGGAACGCTTCCTGGAGACGTTCCTTTTCTTGAGAGACAATCTGGGCTTAGCTGTACTTGTCGCCGCCTTATTGGGAATGGCAGTCACGGTCTGCTCGATTTTCAACGGCGAAAAACTGGATCCTATCTGGCCGCTCGCGCTAACCGTAGTCTCCTGTTCGATTCTCTTCCGGGCATTCGTTGCCGTCTGGGAGCCGCGCCATTTGTTGACGTCCATGCCGTGGATCCTCCTGCTTGCCGGCTATGCGATCCGCCGCGCGACCGAGCGTCCCGGACTAGCCGCCGCAGTCGCCGGAAGCGCAAGCATTATCGCCGTTGCGATTTATCCGGCATGGAACATCTGGAGCATGCCCAAGAAAACGCATCTTGGGTTGGACGAGGCAGCGCTCGCTATTCTTGCCACGCCGGACATGGAGAATGCTGCCCTCTTGGTAATTTCCGATTTGCGAGGCGAAGGTGTTTTCACCGCCGAGATCGCCGGGCATGAACGCCGTCCCGGCCACCGTGTCCTGCGCGGAAGCCAGGTGTTGGCGAATACTTCATTCCTGGGCGATGAGTCCGTTCCCCGCTTCCGCGACACGACTGCGTTAATGGGCTATCTCGCTAGCGTGCGCCCGCTCATGGTAATTCTGGACGATCCGTCACAACCGTTTTCACATGCGAAGCTCATGCAGCAAGTCATTGTGGAGCACGCACCAGCGTGGCGAAAAGTTGGAGCGCATAATGGTCCGCGCGGTCCGATCGAGATTTGGTTGCTCGAATGAGCTACGGGAGCCACCACACGGCCGCCACCGCGGCAACGGACGACCACAGCAGGAACCATCCTGACCAGCCCATAGACAATCCAGCGAAGGTGAATACACGTTCCGGGTAGTCAATCCGAATGCGGGCGCCGCTGTAGGATTGCGTGAGCGGCAGGCGCAAGAACCAATCGCCAGCGACGATTTCAGCTTGAGTCCTCCTCCCATCCCAAAGTAGAGGTAAATGCACGATGCCGGCGCGTTCCGCGCGAACACGCCAGGTCGCATCTCGATTGGCATTCCAACGCACAGCGTGTGTCTCCACCTGGATCGGGCCGGCGGATTGCAGGGTTGGGGCCGAGACAGGCAGTTGTTCCGACTCGAGAGTCACCAAAGCCGATTCACCTACGCGCAGCGGCAAGTGCGCGTAGAACGATTCCAATTGCCACATCAATAGGCCGGCAGGGACCGCGAGCACGGCGAGCGGCCGAAGCATGCGCCAGAGAAAC
>Ga0075421_100012456_pt1 | contig 10569 bp, 10 predicted proteins | sample SoiMetdeltSBSDD5_FD_75292 | JGI IMG/M metagenome (GOLD analysis project Ga0075421, IMG submission 75292) | Bulk soil microbial communities from a Populus tree surrounding site in Tennessee, USA - Soil MetaG P. deltoides SBSDD5 | ecosystem: Environmental > Terrestrial > Soil > Tree plantation... | reverse complement strand
CGGGAACGGCACGATCAGTCGAATCGGCTTCGTCGGAAAACGGCTGGGGTCGGTGGTCTGCGCCACAGCAGTGCCTGCAACGCACAGCGTCGCCGTCGCGAGCGCGCGCAAATGGAGTCGGTGGAAGGGGGGTTTCATGCGTTCCTCCTCGGGACATGCCTCATAAGGTCAGCGCGCCGAGTTTAGGCAGAGTAGTGGCCTGTCGTCAAATCATCTATATCATTTGACAAGTGCGCGGTGTTCCGCCTACGATGCGACCATGACCAGTGCGAGCAGCGCCCTCGACTTTGCTCGATACCTCCGCCCCAACGACGTGGTGACGTGGCCGCAAGGCACGGGCGAGCCACTGGGGCTTACGCGCCGGCTGGTAGAGCAGCGCCACGCGCTGCCGCCGCTCGAGCTTTTCATCGGCATGACGACGAGCAACACCCTTTCCCCGGAGCACGCCGACCGCTTTCGATTTCGCACGCTCAATGGGGCGGGGACGACGCGCCGACTCACGACCGCGAATGTGGCCGACATCGTCCCCAGCTACGTATCGGCCGTGCCGGGGCTGGTGCGCTCCGGGGCAATTCGCGTCGACGTGGTGCTGCTTCGCGTGAAGCGCCACCCCAAACCCGGATACTTCACGGTCGGTGTGATGGCCGATTTCGTGCCGGCTTTCGTGGCTGCCGCGCGATGCGTGATCGCAGAAATCGACGACCGTCTTCCAGTGACGTCGCAGGACGCGCTGGTCGCCGAATCAGACATCGACGTGCTCACCGAGTGCGACACGGATGAGGTCCTGATGGCGGACGCCGAGCCCGACGACGTCGACATGCGCGTCGCCGCGCGCGTCGCGGAATTGATCCCCGATGGCGCGACGATTCAACTCGGCGTCGGCGGGCTGCCCGTCGCCGTCTGCCGCGCGCTGCAAGCCCATCGCGACCTCGGCGTGCACAGCGGTGTCATCTCCGACGTGGTGGTCGACCTGGTGGAGAAGGGCGTCGTTACCAACGCGCGAAAAGGCATCGATAGCGGCAGAACCGTCACCGGCGGACTCTTCGGCACTCGCCGGCTCATGGATTTCGCGAATGCGAACGACGCGCTGGAAATGCGTTCGTCCGAATACACGCACAACCAGCAGGTGCTCGCGCGCGTGCAGAACCTCTACGCGATCAACTCGGGGGTCGAAGTCGATCTCACCGGGAACGTGAACTCCGAAATCGCCGCCGGGCGCTATCTCGGCGCCATCGGCGGCCAGCCGGATTTCGTACGAGGCGCAGTCGCGTCGCCCGGCGGCCGCTCCATCATCGCCTTGCCCTCGACGACACCCGACGGCAAGCACTCGCGGATCGTGGCGTCGCTCGAAGGCCGGCCGGTCACGACACCGCGTGCGGATATGGACATGGTAGTCACCGAGTACGGCGTCGCTGAGCTCCGCGGACGCTCTCTCAGCGAGCGCGCGGAACGACTTCGGGCGATCGCGCATCCAGCTTTCAGGGATCGTCTCGAACGCGCCTGACCTAATCGGACGTAAACAGGGACCGCAGCATGCAATCAGACGCAGGGATCGAATTCGACCAAACCGGTGAGGGCATCGTGCAGATTCGCCTCAACCGTCCGGAGCGCCTGAATGCGCTCGGCGTGGACATGGTCGACGCGCTCCACTCCGCAATTGCGCGGGCGGTCGAGCAGCGCGCGCGCGTATTGCTCGTTCGCGGCACCGGCCGAGCGTTCTGCGCGGGCGCCGATCTCAAGGAGCGCCGCGGCATGGAAGAAGCCTCTCGCGTGAAGCACAACCGCGCGATTAACGCAGCAGTGGACGCGCTCGGTGCGGCGCCCATGCCCACCATCGCCGTAATCAACGGCCTCGCTTTGGGCGGCGGCTGCGAGATGGCGCTCGCCTGCGACCTGAGGTACGCGGCCGACGACGCGCAGATCGGGCTCACCGAATCGCGCATCGGGGCTATACCCGGCGCAGGCGGCACGCAGCGAATGCCGCGAGTGATCGGCGCGGCGCGGGCTCTGGAAATGATGCTCACCGGCGAGCCTGTCACCGGCTCACGCGCCGAGCAGATCGGCCTCGTGCACGCCGCGGTGGCGGCGAACGACCTCGACGGCTACGTTCGGAGAATCGCGGACATACTCGCATCGCGCTCCCCGAGCGGCGCGCAAACCATCAAGAGGCTCGTATACCGCGGCCTCGAAATGACCCTCGTGGATGGGCTCGCGCAGGAAGGACTCGCGCTTCGCGACATTCTGAACTCGGCCGACTATGCGGAAGGTCTCGCCGCGTTCGCCGAGAAGCGGCAGCCGCGCTTCGGCGGAGGTGCGGCATGAGCCGCGCAGCGATTCCCCATCGCAGCAAAGCCGAGCACGTCGCGCAGCAGCTGCTCGAGCGAATCATCGACGCGAAGCTGAAGCCCGGCAGCAGCTTCGCCACCGAAGCCGAGCTTCTCTCGCAATTCAACGTGAGCCGCCCGACGATGCGCGAGAGCCTGAAGCTCCTCGAAGGCCAGGGCGTGCTCGAGCTTCGCCCGGGTCCCGGCGGCGGCATCGTCGTGCGCGAGCCGAGCCCCGACCTGCTGGCGTATGGCCTCTCGGTGTTCCTGCGGCTGCACGAAGTGCCTTTCGCGACGGTGATCAAGGCGCGAGAAGTGATCGAGCCGGCGCTCGCCTACGAGGCCGCCGTGAACGGGAGTGAAGAGGACTTCGCGGAGCTGGAGGCGTCGATCGCGCGCATGAAGACGCTGGACGCGCCGAGCCAGCAGGAAGCATTCATCGACGAGAATCGCGTCTTCCACGGCGTGATCGCGCGCGCGAGCGGCAACAAGGTGCTCGAAGTTTTCTGGGTGACGATCAGCATCCTCGCGCACGGCGAGCATCACGGCATTCGCTATTCCATCGGCAACCAGGCGCATGTCATCAAGGCGCACGAGCGAATCCTCAAAGCGTGCCGGCGGCGCGACGGCGACGCGGCCGCCGCCGCAATGGACGAGCACGTGAGCGGCCTCGAACATCTCGTACGTGCACGCTACCAGCATCTCTTGAACGAACCCACCAGTGTGGTCGAGCGGCCCGGCCGCTCGATCGGTTAACGGAGGAGTTTTTAATGTCTCTCAACTTCGAACTCACGCACGATCAGCGCGCCATGGTGAACACCGTGCGCGAGCTCAGCCAGGACCTGCTCAAGCCGAACTGGATGAAGTACATGGACGGCACGTTTCCGTGGGACAACATGCGCGCGCTCGCGAAGATCGGCGTGCTCGGCATGGCGGTACCGGAGGAATACGGCGGGCTCGGGCTGCCGGTGCTGGACACCGCGATCGTCCTCGAAGAGATCGCGAAAGGCTGTTACGTGACCGCGATGGCGGTGATGGGCGAAGTCGGCGTGCAGTGCAAGATACTCGACAACTTCGCCCCGGAAAGCATCAAGCGGCGCCTCCTTCCCGGCGTGTGTACGGCTGACACGATCCTCGCGGTCTGCATGACGGAGCCGCACGCCGGCACCGACGTCGCGAACTACCGCACGAACACCGACATCGTCGGCGACAAGCTCGTCATGAACGGCGTCAAAACGCTCATCAGTCGCGTGGACGAAGCGCAGGCCTTCATCGTGTTCAGCCGAATCAACAAGCAGCCGGGCCGCGAAGGCATCGGCTGCGTCATGATCGAGCGCGGCACGCCGGGATTCGAGTGCACCGCGCGCTATCACACGATGGGCGGCGAGAACCTCGCGGAGATCCAGTTCAACAACTGCGAGCTGCCACTCGAGAACCTGATCATCAAGGATGACGGCTTTCGTAAGCTCCTGAACGCGTTCAACACGCAACGTTGTCTCAATCCGAGCGTTTCGTTGGGGCTCGCGGAGGGCGCATTCGAAGAGGCGGTCAAGTACGCGCGCGATCGCACCGCCTTCGGCCGCCCGATCGGGGAGTTCCAGGCGATGCGCCACAAGCTCGCGGAGATGTATCGGGACATCGAAGCGAGCCGCTCGCTGCTGTATCGGGCGTGCGCGACGGCGAACCCGTTCCCGGATCCCTACATGGCCGCGATCGCGAAGATCACGGTGAACGAGATGTCGCTCCGCGTCACCAGCGAAGCGATCCAGGTCCACGGCGGTTACGGCTTCACCGACGAATACCCGGTGTCGCGGTACTACCGCGGCGCGCGCTACGGCACGCTCGGCGGCGGCACGACCGAGACGCTGAAAGAGCTCGTCGGCAAAAAGATCATGACCGATTTTCCGATCGACGGCTTTCTGGGGACGGGAACCTTCTAAGTCGGAGGGACGCATGCGCTCTTTACTTTTCGTCCCGGGCGACGACGAACGCAAGATCGCCAAAGCACTCGACTCGACCGCGGATGCGCTAATCCTCGACCTCGAGGACGCCGTCGCACCGCAGCGCAAAGCCGCCGCGCGCGAAGTGTGCGCGTCGGTGCTGCGGAGCGCGAAAACCTCGAAAGCGTTGTTCGTGCGCATCAACGCGCTCGATACCGCCGATGCGGCGCACGACCTCAACGCGATCGTTGCTGCGAAACCCTTCGGCGTCGTGTTGCCGAAATGCCGGCACGGGGAAGACGTTCACCGGCTTGCGAGCGCGCTCGACACGGCCGAAGTGCAGGCACAGATCGAGCCTCGACAAATTCGCATTCTGTCGATCGTCACCGAAACGGCCGGTTCGCTCTTCGGCCTCGGCACCTACGCGGAAGCGTCGAGCCCGCGTCTCTTTGGAATGATGTGGGGCGGGGAAGATCTGGCGGCCGATATCGGCGCTGTCGCGAATCGCGATGCGAGCGGCCGCTACACCGCACCGTACGAGCTCGCGCGTGCGCTGTGCCTGCTTGGGGCTGCGGCAGCATCCGTCGTCCCGGTGGATGCGGTGTATACCAACTTCCGCGATCCCGAAGGTCTCAGGGCCGAGGCGCTCGAAGGCCTGCGCAGCGGTTTCGGCGCGAAAGCCGCGATACATCCCGCTCAGGTCGATGTGATCAACGAGGCGTTCACGCCTTCGGCTTCCGACGTGCAATCGGCGAAGCGCGTCATCGCTGCGTTCGAGTCGGCCGGCGGTGCGGGCGTCGCTGCGATCGACGGCAGGATGCTCGACCGCCCGCACCTGCGCAGCGCGCAACGCGTGCTCGAGCGCGCGCGTGAAGCCGGCGCGCTCGACTGAACTATCTGTATCAGTATTCCGGAGGCAGCAATGTCGGCAGCACAACCAGAGAACAACGGATCACATCCGCTCGCGGGCATCACGGTTCTCGATCTTTCGCACGTGTACAACGGGCCGTACGCGGCATTCCTGATGGCGTTGGCGGGCGCGAACGTGATCAAGATCGAGCCTCTCCACGGCGAGCATCTGCGGAGCCGCGGTGACCTGGGCGGGGCCGACCTTCCGTTCGCTATGCTCAACTCGAACAAGAAGCCGGTCACGCTCAATCTCAAATCGCAAAAAGGCGCCGAGCTCTTCCGCGAGCTGGTCGAACGCGCCGACATCCTGGTGGAGAACTTCGCTCCGGGCGTCATGGACCGCCTCGGGCTCGGGGCCAGGGAGCTCCACAAGATCAATCCGCGCCTGATTTACGGCTCGAGCTCCGGGTATGGCAAGGACGGGCCGTATCGCGACTATCCTGCGATGGACCTCGTGATGCAGGCGATGAGCGGCATCATCAATTCAACCGGTTTTCCGGATCAGCCGCCGGTGAAGTCGGGCGCGGCGGTATGCGATTTCAGCGCCGGCATTCATCTCTACGCAGCGATCATGACCGCGCTGTACGAGCGAGAACGGACCGGCAAGGGCCGCGTCGTCGAAGTGGCGATGCAGGACGCGATCTATGCTTCACTCGCATCGAATTACGGCATGGTGCATGCGCGCGGCGCCGCCGCACCGGAGCGCACCGGCAACCGGCACGGCGGCCTCGGTATCGCGCCCTACAACGTTTATGCGGCGAGCGACGGTTATGTGGTGCTCAATTGCCCGGGCGACCATCATTTCCGCGCGGTCCTCGATGTGATGGGCCGGCCCGATCTCAAGGATGATCCGCGGTTCGTGAGCCGCTCGACCCGAGTCGTCAACTGTGCCGCGGTGGACGAGCTGATCGAAACCTGGACGAAGACACTCCCGAAAGACGAAATTGCGAAGCGCATGCTCACTGCAGCCGTGCCCTGCGCCCCGGTGCGAAATCTTGTCGAGGTCATGCACGACGAGAACATGCACGCGCGCGGCAGCCTGCAATGGATCGACCATCCCGAGCTTGGCCGGGTCGTGCTGCCGCACTCGCCGCTCGTCTTCGAAGGCACAGAGCGCATGCCGATTGAGCCGAGTCTGCCGCTGGGCTCGTGCAACGACGCCGTGTTCGGCGATTGGCTGGGTCATTCCGAGGCGGAGCTCGCTGCTTACAAGGCGGAAGGCGTCATCGGCTATTCGCAGGACGAGTTGGCGGCCAAGGCGGAAGTGATCTGAAGCCGGAGCCGGCCACCTCCGACCGACGCCGCACGCGAAAACGACGAGGTATCGTGAAGATCAGTAGCTGCACACCGGCAGCGCCTGAGTCGAACCGGCGCGCGAGCGCCGGTCCTTTCTGAAAACCTTGCCCGCAGAGCGCTGCTTCCGGGCGTTTACGCTCCAGCCACTTCGCTCTTGCGCGGCCCGACGCCGCCGCCCGTCTCCGTGTTATTTCCGCTCACCGCGTTCATGAGGCCGTCGATACGGCGTTGCTTCTCGAGGTTGTGAAGAATCTCCAGAGCTTCATTCACCTTGGCTTTGGGCAGCGCGATGGAAGCGCAGTCGCGAAACTTCATGTCCATCCCCTCCGGCGTTACGCCCAGCACCGGGCCTTCGTAGTTGCGGTGCTGGCCCTTCGACACGACCGTGCCGTCCTTTAACTTGATGCGCACTTCGTTGTAGCCCTCCACCCACGAGGGTTTGCCTTCCTGGCCGGGATTGCGCTTCATCGTGATCTTCGGCATCAGCGCGCGAATCTCCGGGCGCATCACCTGTGCGTCGTCGAACTGCGCCAAGCCGACTTTGTCATCTACCAGCGCGGCAGCCAGGCAGTACTCGATGGAGAACTTGCCCTCGAGCGCCGTGTGAGGATCGGAGTGAATCAGCGATCGCGGCGGGTCGAAGTCCACAAAGACCTCCACCGAATCCACGTCGCGATAGTCCACGCGCTGCTCCTTGCGAAGGAGGAAGTAGGCGTCGAGCGGATTGTGCGTGGAGCCGCAGCACGGGTACTTCTTGATCGTCACTCCCGGCTGCTCCAGGAAGAAGTATTTGCCGAGGCGCTCCATTGGCGCATTCACGTCCTCACCGCGGCCGCCGGAGAAGGCGTGCATGAATCCGAAGCGACCCTCGAGCCCCGTGGCCGCGGCGGTGTAGCCGCGCTTCACCAACATCGCCGCGGTCACACCGCCCCGCGATGCGTTGCCCGCGTGGAACGGCTTGGTCATGGTGCCGAAGTTCTCGCGCAGCCCGCAAGCGTTCGAAGCCGCCAGCGAGATCGCCATTGCGGTCTGCTCCTGATTCAGGCCAAGGAGGCGAGACGCCGCGGCGGCTGCGGCCAGTGTGCCCAGCGGGGCCGTCGGGTGCCAGCCCAGATCGTCGGCGTAGTTCACGCCCATGCCGGAGCCGATCGCACAGCCCACCTCGAACGCGATCATGTACGCGAGCATGACCTCGCGGCCGGAGGCGCCGACCGCTTCACCGATGGCCAGCGCAGGCGGCAGGCATACCACGCTCGGGTGTCCTTTAAGGGGGCGGGTGATATCGTCGTAGTCCAACGCGTGGCCCATCGCGCCATTGACGAGCGCGGCCATGGGCGCGGACGTCTTGACTCCCCGACCGATGATGGTCGCCGCGCTTCCGCTCCCGGTATCCTCGGCGAAACCCACCAGGATATTCGTGAGGTCTTCCTTCGACCCGGCGAGCGCGCAAGCGACACAGTCGATGATGCCGTGCCTTGCGGCGAAAACCGCTTTCGACGGAAAGTCCTCATACGTGATCGTGGTGATGAACTCCGCCACCTTATCGGTAAGACCCATGCTGTCTCCTTCGAGATGAATTTGTGTCAGATGCCGTGCGAGGTACTTGCTTCCTTCAGCCAGCGCGACCGACAAATTGCTGGTCTGTCCCATTACGAGAGTGTAGCCGTCAGGCGCCGATTTCGCTCCCACCGCCATGCCGACGTTACCGCCCGCGCATGAACATGTGGAATCGCACCCTGCCGAACGACGGCGACCTGCTCGATCTCATCGACGAATGGATTGCCGTGGCGTCGACACAGAAGACCCTCCTGGTCGACAATCCCGCGAAGCTCTACACAGGATCAGCGACACCATGACCGGCACTGTCACGAAACGTATTCACCACATCCTCGAACCGGGCGAGCCGCAGCGCATCGCCAGCGGATACACCTTCACCGAAGGTCCCTTGTGGGATCCGGCGGGACAGTTTTATTTCGCCGACGTGCGCGACGACAAGCTCTACTGCGTCGTGCCTGGCAGCGAGCCCAGACTCGTGCGCGCGACGAGCAACGGCAACGGCACCTGCTTCGATCTGCAGGGCCGCATCGTGCAGTGCGAGGGCCTGACGCGGCGCGTGACGCGATGGAACCCTGCCGACGGCACGCTGGAGACGCTCGCCGATCGCGCCGAAGGCAAGCAGCTCAATCGCCCGAACGACGTGATCTGCCATTCGAACGGCGATCTGCTCTTCAGCGATCCGGCATTCAGGGTGTCCATCCACGACCGCGAACTGGACGCCGCCGTGTGGCGCATTTCACCCGGTGGCGATGTCTCTCTTGTAGCCAACATCGAGTATCCCAACGGGCTGTGCCTGTCTCCCGACGAAACGCGACTCTACGTGGCCAACACCCGCTGGAACAAGTACATCCACGAGCTGACGCTGGACGCGTTGGGTGCCGTCACGTCGCGGCGCATCTTCGCGGATATGACCTGGAACGAAGCGCCCGGATCCCCCGACGGTATCAAGTGCGATGCCGAGGGTCGCGTCTATTGCACCGGCCCGGGAGGCATCTGGGTGTTCGGGCCGGATGGTCTTTACCTTGGAACCATCGAACATCCGCAGCCCGCGGTGAACTTCTGCTTCGGCGGCGATGACCTGAAGACGCTCTTCGTCTGTGCGCACGATTCGATCTACGTCCGGCGCATGAAGGTCCCCGGACAACCACATCCTTACGGCGCGCGTTCCCTGCGCTGAGTCTTCTCGACCCGAGGTCAATCCTGAGGCGCCCACGGGGACCTGCTGGAACGACAGTCGCGAAGAGAGAATCCGCGTTCTTGTCATTCTCAGTCGATGCGTATGCCCGACTCCCGCACGATCTTCTCCCACCGCACGACCTCGTTCTTCAGCAGCGACGCTGCTTCCTCCGGCGTGCTGCTGCTCGCTTCGACGCCGGCCGCCAGGAGGCGCTCGCGAACTTCCTTGTCACCGAGCGCCTTGACGAACTCTGCATTCAACGTGTCCACGATCGGCTTCGATATGCCGACCGGCGCCATGATGTAGTAGTTGGCCACGAGATTGGCTCTCGGATAGCCGAGCTCGGTCACGGTCGGCACGTTGGGCAATTCGGTCCAGCGCTTGTCGCCGCTCACCGCCAGCACCTTGACCTTGCCCGCGCGCACCTGGCGCATGGATGTCGAAACGGTGGCGATCCAGAGCTCGATGCGTCCGGCCAGGACATCGGCTTCGGCCCCGGTGGCGAGCTTGTTCGGGATCATAACGATGTCGATCTTGGCGTCGGTCTTGATCAGCCAGCCCATGAAGTGCGCGATGCTGCCAATCGTCCCGGTGTAGTTCATCTTGCCGGGATGCGCCTTCGCGAGCGCGATCAACTCTTTGAGCGAGTTCGCCGGGAACGACTTGAGCACCGATACGGCATAGGCCGAAGTTCCGGAAAGCGTCGCGGGAACGAAATCGCGCAGGAAATCGTAGCGCACCTTGGAAAGATACTGGTTCACGATCTGGCTGCTGCTGCCGATGACGATCGTGTGCCCGTCGGGCGGAGCCGCCGCCGTGGTCTCCAAGGCAATGCCGCCCGTCGCACCGGGGCGGTTCACCACGATGACACTCTGGCCCCAGTTCTCGGTGACTTTCTTCTGCAGGATGCGCGCGATCACGTCGTTGCCTGCGCCCGGCCCATACGGCACGACAAACGTGATGGGCTTGCGCGGAAAGTTCTGTGCATGTGTCGTAAACGCGCCTCCGCATGCTGCGGCTATAAGAAACGCCACCATTGCGCCGCGCCTCCAGCCGTATTTCTTTATCACCGGTTGTACCCCCAACCGAAGCCGACCCGGCATACTGTCCTCCGTTTCAAATACCGTCGCCTGCGTATCGCGCTTCTGCGTCCTTACCGCTTTTCGCTGCCCGCCAAGCCGACCTGCCTCAGCAGCTTCGCGTACTTGGCCGTCTCGGATTTGATGAGTGCCGCGAATTCCTCGGGCGCTCCGCCCGCCGGCTGCACGCCGCTTTGGGTGAGTCGTGCCTGGATCTCCGGCTGGCGCAGAACGTCGTTTAACGCGGCGTTTAGCGCGCGCACAATCGGCCGCGGGGTGCGCGTTGG
>Ga0075421_100012453_pt1 | contig 10569 bp, 9 predicted proteins | sample SoiMetdeltSBSDD5_FD_75292 | JGI IMG/M metagenome (GOLD analysis project Ga0075421, IMG submission 75292) | Bulk soil microbial communities from a Populus tree surrounding site in Tennessee, USA - Soil MetaG P. deltoides SBSDD5 | ecosystem: Environmental > Terrestrial > Soil > Tree plantation... | reverse complement strand
TGCAGGAAGAACGGCATCGGCACGCCCCACTGGCGCTGCCGCGACAGCGTCCAGTCGGGGCGGTTGGCGATCATGCCGTGCAGGCGCGCCTGGCCCCAGGACGGGAAGAACTGCGTGTTGCCGATGCCGCGCAGGGCCGTGGCGCGGAGCGATTCTCCGTTCACGGGCTTGTCCATCGCGGCGAACCACTGCGTGGTCGCGCGCAGGATGATCGGCGTCTTGTGGCGCCAGCAATGCATGTAGCTGTGGGTGAACTTCCAGTCCACGGCGAACAGCGCGCCCCGCGCCTCGATCGCCTGCACCACCTTCGGGTTCGCGTCCCAGATCGACAACCCGCCGAACAGCGGCAGCGACGGCGCGTACTTGCCGTCGCCCATGACGGGCGTGAGGATTTCGCCGTCCTGCATGCCGTTGCGGCGGCAGGACTCGAAGTCCTCGACGCCGTAGGCCGGCGACGAATGCACGATGCCGGTGCCGGCGTCGAGCGTGACGTACTCCCCGAGGTAGACCGGCGACTCGCGCTCGTAGAACGGATGCCTGAAACGGATGTTTTCCAGCGCCCGGCCCTTGCACGCCGCGATCGCCCTGCCCTGCAGATTGAATCTTTTCAGGCACGCTTCCTGGAGATCGGCGGCGAGGATCAGCAGCCCCTTCACCGTGTCCACCAGGTGGTAGGTGACTTCCGGGTGGACGTTGAGCGCCTGGTTGGCGGGAATCGTCCACGGCGTGGTGGTCCAGACGACGATGAAGCCGGGCTTGTCGATGCGGGCATTGAACGCTTTCGCCAGCTTCTCGTTCTCCACGAAGGGAAAGCCGACGTCGATGGCGGGATCCTTGCGGTCCTCGTACTCGACCTCGGCCTCGGCGAGCGCCGAACCGCAGTCGAAGCACCAGTTCACCGGCTTGAGGCCGCGATAGACGTAGCCCTTCTCGAGCAGCTTGCCCAGCACCCGGATCTCGTCGGCCTCGTTGCCCGGCGCCATCGTCAGGTAGGGGTGGTCCCAGTCGCCGAGCACGCCGAGGCGCTGGAAATCCTTCTTCTGGTTGGCGATCTGCTCGGTGGCGAACGCCCGGCAGAGCTTGAGCGTCTGCTCGACGGGCAGGTTCTTGCCGTGCTGCTTTTCGATCTGCACTTCGATCGGCATGCCGTGGCAGTCCCAGCCCGGCACGTAGGGTGCGTCGAAGCCGGCGAGCAGCTTCGATTTGACCACCATGTCCTTCAGGATCTTGTTGACCGCGGTGCCGATGTGGATGTCGCCGTTGGCGTACGGCGGCCCGTCGTGCAGCACGAAGGTCGGGCGCCCCCTGGCCGCCGCGCGCAGGCGCCGGTAGACGCCCTGGTCCTGCCATTGCTTCACCTGCAGCGGCTCGCGCCGGGCGAGGTCGCCGCGCATCGCGAACGGCGTATCGGGGAGGTTCAGCGTGCTCTTGTAGTCAGGCATTCGTCTTCTTCTTGGCAAAATGGCTCCGCGCCTGCGCCGCGTCGCGCGCGATCGCCGCGCGCAGCGCGCCCAGGTCGTCGTACTTCTCCTCGTCGCGCAGCTTGGCGACGAACCTCACCTGCAGGTGCCGCCGGTACAGTTCCCCGGCGAAATCCAGCAGGTGCACTTCCAGCAGCGGCAGCGCCGTGGGGTTGACCGTCGGCCGCCGTCCCACGCTCGCCACCCCCGGGCGCCAGGCCGCCTCGTCCTCGACGCGGCATTCGACGACGAAGATCCCTCCCAGCGCGGGCCGCCTGCGCAGCACGATGTTCGCCGTCGGGAAACCGAGCTCGCGCCCGAGTTTCTCGCCGTGCGCCACGCGGCCGCTCATGGCGTAGGGCCTGCCGAGCAGGCGCTCGGCGGCGCGCAGGTCGCCGGCGGCGAGCGCCGCGCGCACCGCCGAACTGGATACGCGCGCGCCCTGCAGCGCGACATCCGGCATCGCTTCCAGCTCGAAGCCGTGGCGCGCGGCCAGCGCGCCGAGCAGCGCGTAGTCGCCGGTGCGCCGCGCCCCGAAGCGGAAGTCGCGCCCCACCAGCAGCCAGGCGGCGCGCAGGCCCTGCGCCACGATCTGCTCGACGAAGCGCTCCGCGGCGAGCGCCGCGAGCCGCGCGTCGAAGCGCGCCACGTGCACCCGGCCCACCCCGGCGCGCGCCATCAGTTCCAGCTTTTCGCGCAGGCGCGTCAGCCGCGCCGGGGCCGTCGCCGGCGCGAAGAACTCGCGCGGGTGCGGCTCGAAGGTCAGCACGCAGGCGGGCACCCGCAGCTCGCGCGCGCGCGCCACCGTGCGCTCGAGCATCGCCTGATGGCCGAGGTGCACGCCGTCGAAATTGCCGATGGTAAGCGCCATCCGGCTGCCCCCCGGCGCAATGGACCCGTGCGTGACCTGCATCAGCGCGTGTGTAAAATGCTGAATTATAGTGGCTTTCAGGGAGGCTCCGATGCAGACCCTCGAACAGCAGATGAGTTTCTACGCGGCCTACCACCAGGACGCGCGCAACAAGGCCTCGCACTTCGTCGGCGTGCCGATGATCATCTTCGGCCTGTTCATCGCGCTGGGCTGGGCGCGCGTGGAGATCGGCGGCGTCCCCGTCACGGCGGCAATGCTGCTCGCCGCCGCGGTGCTGGTCTGGTATTTCCTGCTCGACGTGCCGCTCGCGCTCGCCATGCTGGCAGTCAATGCGGCCCTGCTGGTCCTCGCGGACATGGTGTCGGTGCAGCCGATCGGCGCCGGGCTCCTCTGGTTCCTTGCGTTCTTCGGCGGCGGCTGGGTGATCCAGCTCGTCGGCCACGTCTGGGAGGGCCGCAAGCCCGCCCTGGTGGACAACTTCTTCCAGATCTTCGTCGCGCCCATCTTCCTCGCGGCGGAGGTGTTCTTCGCCCTGGGCTACAAGCCCGCGCTGCACGCCGCGGTGCAGAAGCGCGCCCTGGAGATGCGCGCCGCGGCCGGCGTGGCCGAGCGCACCGCCGCCGCCTAGCGCCTCAGTTCAGGCGCGCGCACAGCGCGCCGAGCTCCACCAGCCTGGCGCGCACCTCGTCGATGTCCGGCGCCTCGGGCGCCAGCGTGGAATAGTCCTGCAGGTCCTTGAGCGCCGCGCGGTAGCACTCCAGGCGCTGGTACAGCAGGCCGCGCTCGCGCCGCTCGCCGTGCGCCGCGGGCGCCACCTCGAGCATGCGGTTGAGCACCTCCAGCAGGCGCTGCGGCTGGTCGGTGTTGCGGTAGATCCCCTTCAGGTTGCGCAGCAGCCGCGCCAGGATCTGGCGCTTGCCCGCCGGCTCGAGGAACTGGTCGAGCGGCAGCTGGGCCACCGGCACGTTGCCGGTGGCGTTCTCGGGAATCACGCGCGCCAGCCGCTCGCGCAGGTCGGCTTCCGACTGCGGCGCGCCGCCGGAGAACGGGTCGAGCACCAGCGTCGCCCCGCGCAGCCGCAGGCTCACCAGGAAATGCCCGGGAAAGGACACGCCCTCCAGCGTCAGGCCGACGCGGCGCCCGATCTCGAGGTACAGCACCGACAGGGTGATCGGGATGCCGGTGCGCCGGTCGAGGACCTCGTTCAGGTAGCTGTTGCGCGGGTCGTAGTAGTCGTCTGCATTGCCGCTGTAGCCCAGGTCGTCGAACAGGAACTCGTTGAGCGCCACCACCCGCGCCTCGGCACTTCCGTCGCGCGGCAGGCGGCCGCGCAGGCGCGCGGCGAGGCGTTCGATCTCGCCCAGGTAGCCCTCCACGTCCAGCCCCGGGTAGGCGTCCCGCGCGATGAGCAGGCAGGCGCGTCCCAGGTCGATGCCGGCCTCCTCGCGCGCCATCAGCTCGGCGAACGGGTGCAGCCGCTCCATCACCCCGCCTCGCGCCGCGCGAAATCGCGCAGCCGGAATCCCATGGCGAGCAGCAGCAGCCCGTAGCCGAGCGCACCTCCGGGAACCAGCACGGCGATCCGGAGCAGCTTGTCCTGCCAGGGCGCCTGAAGCCACCACGCGGCCGCGCCCATCGCGAAATGCAGCGCCGCCGCCATCGCCGCCACAGCCAGCGTTATCTTCAGCGTGAACAGGATCCAGCCCGGCTGCGGCGCGTAGATGCCGGCCTTGCGCAGGCCGCGGTAGAGGAGCGCCGCGTTCAGGCAGGCGCCCAGCCCGATGGCCAGCGCGAGCCCCGCGTGCTTGAACGGCACGATGAAGGCGAGGTTCATCAGTTGCGTCGCGGCGAGCGTCGCGAGGCCGATCTTCACCGGCGTGGCCACGTTCTGGCGGGCGTAGAACCCCGGCGCCAGGATCTTCACCAGGATCATGCCGACCAGCCCCAGGCTGTAGGCCATCAGCGCCTGGCGCGTCATCCACACGTCCTCCGCGGTGAAGCGCCCGTAATGGAACAGCGTGGCGATGAGCGGCACCGCCAGGACGGCGAGCGCCGCCGCCGCCGGCAGGGCGAGGAGCAGCGTCACGCGCAGGCCCCAGTCGAGCAGCTGGCCGTACCGCGCGCCGTCGCCGCCGGCGTGGTGGCGCGACAGGCTGGGCAGCAGGATGGTGCCGACGGCGACGCCCAGCACGCCGGCGGGGAATTCCATCAGGCGGTCGGCGTAGTACAGCCAGGACACGCTGCCCGAGGCGAGGAAGGAGGCGAAGATGGTGTTGATGAGGAGAGAAATCTGCGCCACCGACACCCCGAACAGCGCCGGCAGCATCAGCTTGAGCACGCGCTGCACGCCGGGATGGCGCCAGTCGAGGCGCCAGCGCGGCAGCATGCCGATGCGCGCGAGGAACGGCAGCTGCAGCGCGAGCTGCAGCGCGCCGCCGACGAACACCGCCCAGGCGAGCGCCAGCACCGGCGGGTCGAAGCGCTCGGCGAAGAATGCCGCCGCGACGATGAACGACACGTTGAGCAGCACCGGGGTGAACGCCGGCACGGCGAAGCGGCTCCAGGTGTTGAGCACGCCGGCGGCCAGCGCCACCAGGGAGATGAAGAAGATGTACGGAAAGGTGATGCGCAGCATCTGCACCGTGAGGCCGAACTTCTCCGGCTCGGCGTGGAACCAGCCCGGGGCGAACAGGTAGCCGATGAGCGGCGCCGCCAGCATGCCGAGCGCGGTCGCCGCCAGCAGCGCGAGGAACAGCAGCGTGCCGATCGCATCCACCAGCGAGCGCGTCTCCTCGGGCGTCTGGCGGTTGCGGGTCTCCGACAGGATCGGCACGAAGGCCTGCGAGAACGCGCCCTCGGCGAACATGCGGCGCAGCAGGTTCGGGATGCGGAAGGCGACGAAGAAGGCGTCGGCGGCGAGGCCGGCGCCGAACAGGCGCGCGATGAAGAAGTCGCGCACGTAGCCCAGCACGCGCGACAGGAAAGTCATGCTGCTCACGGTGGCCAGGGCACGCAGGAGGTTCATGCTAGAATTCGCCCCCTTTTCGCAACCGGTTCAAGGCCATGGCCAACATCAAGTCCTCGCGCAAGTCCGCCCGCCAGGCGATCGTGCGCCGCGCGCACAATTTCACCCTGCGCACCGAAGTGCGCTCCGCCATCAAGCGCGTCAAGAAGGCGATCGCCGCGGGCGACAAGGCCGCCGCCGCCGCGGCGCTGGAGAAGTCGCGCAGCGTGATCGACCGCGTCGCCGCCAAGGGCGTCCTGCACCGCAACGCCGCCGCGCGCCACAAGAGCCGCCTCGCCCAGTCCATCAAGGCGATGCAGTAGGGCTTCAATCGGTATCGCCGGCCCGCTGCAGCTTGGCGAGCTCGGTGCGCTCCGGGACGCGCCCGTCGCGGGTGCGCAGTTCGTTGTCCTTGGCGAAGCTCAGCAGGAAGCGGTAGGCCATCGGCTCGACCGCCTCGAGCCGCGTATCCACCACCACGCAGCGCACGCCGCCGGCGTTCACGGGATGGACGAACGGCGAGTACTGCATGCGCTGGTCGCTGCCGAAGGCGGCCATCACGCCGCACAGGCGCTCGGCCCAGTCGCTCGGCCGGAAGGGCTTGCCGTCGAGCGTGACGCCCTGGATGACGAACTCGACGATGGCCGGCTCGGGCATGCGGAATTATACTTGCGCCCCTCATGGCCAAGCCGCACAGCCGCATCCTCGTCGTCAACGACGAGCACCTCGTCCTGCGCGAGTTCGTCAAGGGCCTGAACGCGGCGGCGCGCTCGCTCGACAACCCGCTCGGCATCAGCTTCGCCGGCGTGACCACCGCCAAGGAAGCGCTCGCCGCGATCGAGTCCGATGGCGACATCCAGGCCGTGCTGGTGGACGACCGGCTGTACACCCTCGGCAAGCACAACGGCTCCAGGAAGCTGCAGGTCTCCGCGCTCGAGTTCGTGCAGCGCATCACGCGCTTTCGCCCCGAGCTCGACGTCTACATCCTCATCGCGCAGGAGAAGGAGGACGACGTGGTGGACGCGCTGTTCACCGAGTCGGTGGACGGCTATTTCTACCGCGAGGAGCGCGACTACCGCGGCATCTACCGCATCCTCAACGCGCAGATCCAGGAGCGCGCGCGCACGCCGTTCACCGACCAGCTGAAGAACTACGTGTGGATGGCCAAGGACCAGTGGCACACGCCGGGGCACTCCTCGGGCGAGTCCTTGCGCGGCAGCCCCTGGGTGAACGACTTCTACGAGTTCATGGGCGAGCACGTGTTCGACGCCGACCTGTCGGTGTCGGTGCCGATGCTCGACTCGCTGATGGAACCCAAGGGCGTGATCGCCGAGGCGCAGGCCATGGCGGCCAAGGCCTTCGGCGCGCGCCGCACCTTCTTCGCCACCAACGGCACGTCGACCGCCAACAAGGTCATCTTCCAGACGCTGCTCGCCCCTGGCGAAAAGCTGCTGCTGGACCGCAACTGCCACAAGAGCGTGCACCACGGCGTGGTGCTGTCCGGCGCGCACCCCGTGTACCTGGACTCGGCGCTCAACCGCAAGTACGGCCTGTACGGCCCGGTGCCGAAGAAGACGCTGCTCGCCGCGATCCGCAATCACCCGGACGCGCAGGCGCTGATCCTGACCTCCTGCACCTACGACGGGCTGCGCTACGACCTGGCGCCGATCGTCGCGGCCGCCCATGCGAAAGGCATCAAGGTGATCGTGGACGAGGCCTGGTACGGCTTCGCGCGCTTCCATCCGGAATTCCGTCCCACGGCGCTGGAAGCCGGCGCCGACTACGCGACGCAATCCACGCACAAGGTGCTGTCGGCCTTCTCGCAGGCCTCGATGATCCACGTCAACGACCCGGGCTTCCGGGAGCATCTGTTTCGCGAGAACTTCAACATGCACACCTCGACCAGCCCGCAGTACGGGCTGATCGCCAGCCTCGACGTGGCGCGGAAGCAGGCGGTGATGGAAGGCTACAAGCTGCTGTCGCGCACTCTCGCGCTGGGCAAGGAACTGCGCGCGCAGATCAACTCGACCGGCGTGTTCCGGGTGCTCGAGCTGGAGGACCTGCTGCCCGACGAGGTGAAGCAGGACGGCATCCGCCTCGACCCGACCAAGGTGACCATCGACATCTCGGGCTGCGGCACCACCGTCGACGAGCTGCAGAAGGAGCTGTTCGAGCGCTACAACGTGCAGACCGAGAAGAGCACCTTCAACACCCTCACCCTGCTGCTCACCATCGGCACCACGCGCTCCAAGGTGAGCCGCCTGTACGACGCGCTGATGCGCATCGCGCGCGAGCGCCGGGCGCCGCGGCGGCTGGTGCGCACGCCCGAGGTGCCGCATTTCACCCGGCTGCGCTACCTGCCGCGCGACGCCTACTACTGCGGCGGCGAGCTGGTGCCGGTGTTCGACGACAAGGAGGGCGTCAACCGCGCCCTCGCGCGCCGCATCTGCGCCGACCAGATCGTGCCCTACCCGCCCGGCATCCCGGTGCTGGTGCCCGGCCAGGCGATCACCCGCGAAATCGCCGAGTACCTGGCAAGCCTGCTGCGCTCGCAGAAGCGCATGGAACTGCACGGCATCGTGATGGAGGGCTACCAGCCCTGCGTGCGGGTGCTCAGGAGCGCCGAGGAGCGCAGCTTGCACCGCATCGGCTAGCCCATTAACATCCCGGGGACGGCGGCTTGGGCCGCCGTTTTCATTCAGGGGGATGCCATGAGCCACGTCATGAACACCTACGCCCGGCAGCCGGTGGCGTTCGTGCGCGGACAGGGCGTCTGGCTCTACGACGAGGCGGGCAAGCAGTACCTCGACGCGCTGGCCGGCATCGCCGTCAACACGCTCGGCCACAACCACCCGCGCCTGGTGAAGGCGCTCACCGAGCAGATCGGCCGCATCATCCACAGCTCGAACCTGTTCCAGGTGCCGCTGCAGGAGCAGGCCGCCGACCGCATCGCGCAGATCACCGGGCTGGACGAGGTGTTCTTCTGCAATTCCGGGCTGGAAGCCAACGAGGCGGCCATCAAGGTGGCGCGCAAGTACGGGCACGACCGCGGCGTCGCCGAGCCCGCGATCATCGTGATGGAGAAGGCCTTCCACGGGCGCTCGCTCGCCACGCTCTCGGCCACCGGCAGCCGCAAGGTGCAGGCCGGCTTCGAGCCGCTGGTGCAGGGCTTCGTGCGCGTGCCGCTGAACGACCTCGACGCGGTGCGCCAGGTGGCGGCGAACAACCGCAACGTGGTGGCGGTGTTCATCGAGCCGATCCAGGGCGAAGGCGGCATCAACGTCTCGCGCCTGGAGTACCTGCGCGGCCTGAAGGAGATCTGCGACGCCAACCAGTGGCTGTTCATGTCCGACGAGGTGCAGTGCGGCCTCGGCCGCACCGGCAAATGGTTCGTCTACCAGCACGCCGGCTTCCAGCCCGACGTGGTGCCGCTCGCCAAGGGGCTCGCCGGCGGCGTGCCGGTGGGCTGCTGCGTGGTCGGCAACCGGGCGAAGGGCGTGTTCAAGCCCGGCAACCACGGCTCCACCTTCGGCGGCAATCCGCTCGCCATGTGCGGCGTGGTGACGACGCTGGACACCGTGCGCGACGAGGGCCTGCTGGAGAACGCGGCGCGCGTGGGCGAGGCGATCCGGGGCGGCCTCGCGGCGGCGCTCGCCGGCGTCGCCGGCGTGGTCGAGGTGCGCGGCATGGGGCTGATGCTCGGCGTGGAGCTCGACCGGCCCTGCGGCGAGCTGGTGAAGATGGGCCTGGACGCCGGGCTGGTGTGCAACGTCACCGCCGACAACGTGATCCGGCTCCTGCCGGCGCTGGTGATGAGCGACGTCGAGGGCCGGCAGGTGGTGGAGCGGCTGGTGCCGCTGGTGAAGGAGTTTCTCGCGCGCAGCGGCGCGCAACCCCGCCTCGCCGCGGCGCGCTGACCGGCCACCGGGCCCGCGCATGGCGAAGCTGCGCCATTTCCTGCAATTCAACGACTTCTCGCGCGCCGAGTTCGAGCGCCTGTTCGCGCGCACGCGCTGGATCAAGGACCAGTTCAAGCGCTACAAGCGCTACTGGCCGCTGGAAGACCGCACGCTGGTGATGATCTTCGAGAAGCAGTCCACGCGCACTCGCCTCTCTTTCGAGGCCGGCATGCACCAGCTGGGCGGCGCGGCCATCTTCCTCAACACGCGCGATTCCCAGCTGGGGCGCGGCGAGCCGGTGGAGGACGCGGCGCAGGTGATCTCGCGCATGTGCGACGTGGTGATGATCCGCACCTTCGAGCAGGAGATCATCGAGCGCTTCGCCGCCAATTCGCGCGTGCCGGTGATCAACGGGCTGACCAACGAGTACCACCCCTGCCAGGTGCTGGCCGACATCTATACCTACGTCGAGCAGCGCGGCGCCATCAAGGGCAGGACCGTCGCCTGGATCGGCGACTCGAACAACGTCTGCAACACCTGGCTGCAGGCGGCGGAGGTGTTCGACTTCAACGTGCACGTCTCCACGCCGCCGGGCTACGAGGTCGAGCCCGAGCGCGCCAACCTGTACGGCACCTCGCACTACGAGGAGTTCCGCGACCCGATGCAGGCGGCCAAGGGCGCGCACCTCGTCACCACCGACGTGTGGACCAGCATGGGCTTCGAGGCCGAGAACGAGGCGCGCAAGCGCGACTTCGAGGACTGGCAGGTGGACGCCGAGATGATGCGCGCGGCGCGCAAGGACGCCCTGTTCATGCACTGCCTGCCGGCGCACCGCGGCGAGGAAGTCGCCGCCGCGGTGATCGACGGCAAGCAGAGCGTGGTGTGGGAGGAGGCGGAGAACCGCCTGCACACGCAGAAGGCGCTGCTCGAATTCCTCGTGCTGGGGAAGGTGGAAAAATAGTGTTCGGCGTCGCGGACTACTGGGCCTTCGTCGTTGCCGTGGTCGTGTTCCTCGCCATCCCCGGCGTCGGCAACCTCGCCATCATCACCTCCACCACCAAGGGCCGGATCGCCGGCGGCCTGGCGGCGACGCTGGGGGTGATCGTCGCGGACCAGTTGCTCATGTGGCTCGCCGTCGCCGGCGTGGCGGCGGTGCTCACCGCGCATCCGGCCGTGTTCGGCGTCGTGCAGTACGCCGGCGCGCTCTACCTGGCCTACCTCGGCATCCGCATGATCCTCGCCAAGCCGGGCGACGCGCCGGTCCTCGACATGGCGCCGCGCCGCTTCTTCCGCCAGGCGATGCTGATCACGCTCCTCAACCCCAAGGCGATCGTG
>Ga0075421_100012450_pt1 | contig 10570 bp, 11 predicted proteins | sample SoiMetdeltSBSDD5_FD_75292 | JGI IMG/M metagenome (GOLD analysis project Ga0075421, IMG submission 75292) | Bulk soil microbial communities from a Populus tree surrounding site in Tennessee, USA - Soil MetaG P. deltoides SBSDD5 | ecosystem: Environmental > Terrestrial > Soil > Tree plantation... | reverse complement strand
CGTTCTTCGGCCATGACCAAAGATTTATTTACGAGTTGAGATAGTAATTCCAGAACATCTTCTGTTTTCAGCGTGTCTTTGGATACCGTATCTTTACCCGAACAAACTGATTCAGCCGCTTCGAGAGTCCAGCCGTTGACGAAAACAGACAGGCGGCGAAATAAAGTCTGTTCGGCAGGTGAGAGCAGGTCATAACTCCATTCGATGGCGGCTTGCAGAGTTTGATGGCGCGGCAAGGCAGTGCGGCTTCCGCCTGTCAACAGTCTAAAGCGGTCATCAAGACGTTGGGCGATCTGCCCTGCGCTCAAGGCGCGAATCTTTCCTGCGGCTAATTCAATCGCTAACGGCATCCCATCGAGACGGTGGCAGATTTGAGCGATGGAAGAGGCGTTCTCATCCGTGACCCTGAAATTTTGAGTTGCGGCTGAGGCGCGCTCGATGAATAATCGAACGGCTTCATATTTGCTAAGTGCCTCAACACTAGGCAGGTTTTGCATATCAGGCAGTTTGAGCGAAGGCACGAGATAGGACGTCTCGCCCGCGATGCCCAAGGCTTCACGACTGCTGGCTACAATGCGGATCTGTGGGCAGGCGTGCAAGAGCCGGTCTGCCAGTTGCGCGCAGGCTTCGACCAGATGCTCGCAATTATCCAGAATCAGCAGAAGTTGTTTGCCGCGCAGATAATCGCACAGCATATCAATGACGGGGCGCTGAGGTTCGTCGCGTAACCCAATCGCAATTGCAGTTGTACGGGGGATCAACAGAGGGTCTGAAATGGGAGCGAATTCCACGAACCACGCGCCATCGGGATACTGATCTAATAATTCGCCTGCAACTTGAATGGAGAGGCGAGTCTTGCCTGTTCCGCCAGGACCGAGGAGGGTCAGCAGGCGCGTGGCGGAGAGCAGGTATTTCACTTCAGCGATCTCGTGCTTGCGGCCGATAAAACTGGTCAATTGAAGGGGTAGGTTATGACGATCTGAATCAAGCGTATTGAGCGGCGGAAAATCCGCTGGGAGATCTGCGCTAATCAGTTGAAAGAGATGCTCTGGGCGGTCAAGGTTCTTGAGATAGTGTTCACCCATGTCGCGCAGTTCTATATCCGCGGGCAGCGAATCTTTTACCAATTCTTTTGTGGCGAGCGAGAGCAGAATCTGTCCTCCATGACCGGCACTGAGGACACGCGCCACACGGTTCAAGGTGTGGTTGGAAGCATAGCCGCCGGTAGGGGAGCCGTCTGAAGTCCGCTCCGCTGCGCCTGTATGAATCCCCATGCGGACGCGGATTGGGAAAGGTAAATTCCATTGCTCTTGATAGAGCGTGCGTTGGGCGGCTACCGCGGCGGAGACGGCGGATGAGGTGGTTGGGAACACGGCGCAAAAAGCATCGCCGACGATTTGGAATGCGTTGCCGCCATTGGATGAAATCGCCTCTTGCAGGATTTCATGATGGCGCTGCAAAGCAATCTTCATTTTCTCTGGAAAGTTTTCCCAGAATTTGGTGCTGCCTTCGATATCTGTGAAGAGGAACGTGGCTAGGTGCGTTTTGGGATTCGATAGTTCTTCGAGTTCGGCTTCAGATCCGGGCGAGACACGCCACGGGGCAGATTCAATTATCCCCGCCGGTGCCACATCCCAATTGCCACGCGCAAATTTCAGAAATGACTTTCGTTCAGTGGGCGCGATGTTGAACACCTCTGCCAGTCCTTCGACGATCTGCTCCGATGGACGGCGTTGTTCCGCTTCGATCTTGCGCAACGCGCTGGCAGAGCAATGAATCTCTTGAGCGAGTTGTTCCTGTGTCAAACCCCGTGCCTTACGTTGGCGCTTAAGCCATTCTCCGAAAGATACTTCGCCCAACGTATCCCTCCAAAAACTGTGTCACTTTTTGTGCCGCTGCGCGACACCTGTAACGATTTGATAACGGGTAAAGTGTGAACGTAAGATGCAGTATACCACTTCCCTGTAGCGCCATCTCCCGTGGGGTAGGAAAGAATCAGGCTTTGAAATGCGATTGTTTTACGCTCATCCCGGAACGATGACCATGAAAGGAGATTTACCATGTACCCACTTAATCCCTATATCATTGATAAAATGGTTCGAGGGAGGCAAGAAGAGCTTGAGCGCGAGGCAGCTTGGAATCGCCTGGTGCGCGAATGCAACGGGGACGCCGAAGGCATGAAGTCGAGATTAGTGAAGTACAGGCTGCTAGTCGTTATAGGTGTATTGAGCGCTCTGGTATGGTTTCTCACCTGATAAATGAGGCAGCACCCAAATAAGAGGGCAACATGAATAACACACAGATTCGCTGTTTGCAGATGCTTGTCTTGCTGATCGCAACAGCATTAATGCTCGTGGCGTGCATCGGTCCGGCGCTGATACCCGGCGACGCGCGGCATATAGATCCATTGTCAATGGTAACCACTTTCCATAATGCCATTAATAGTGACGATGTAGACGCCGTGCTGGCTATGTTCGCAGAGGATGCGATTGTCATAGATAATGGGTCAGTGATCGAGGGCAAGGAACTGATTCGAGCCTGGGCGTTACATTCACGGCGGATGGCTGGGACTCGGCGCGCTTTTTAGCCTTTTTCTGGCTTTGAGTTTCTTCCGGCTTCCCAGCCACATCTCGTCCTGCCCACTTGCGGCTAACGCTTGCCGTTGCGCGTTTTGATATTCTCTTCTATAAAACAAAACACATATGAAAACTCGAACCTATAAACTCATCGCTATATTAGTAGTCCTGGCATTATTGACTGCCGCTATATACGCAGCCTTGGTTTTGAGAACGGACAGCCAGATCAACAGACCCATCCTCCTGGAAGGAACCATCGTAACACCGGATACAGTTATCCCGGATGGCTGGGTGCTCGTCCAAGATGGGAAAATCAGTCTCGTCTCTGCATCGAAACCGGATGCACCAAATGCAATTGAAGTCGACACAGGCGGCATTATTTTCCCAGGCCTGATCGATTTGCATAACCACGTATCCTTTAACGTTTTCCCGCGCTGGCATCCAAGTCATTTGTACGTTGACGGTTATGAGTGGCGCACCGCCCCTGACTATTTAAGCCGGGTTCGAGATCCCTACGACCAGCTCTTGGAAAAAAACTACTTCTGCGAGATGAACACCTACGGTGAACTGCGTGCACTCGTGGGAGGCACGACTTCGATTCTGGCCACCGCCTCTGCGTCATGCATCCGAGGTTTAGTTCGAAACCTGGATAAAGGAAGCGAGTTTTATAGATGGCCTGAGTTTGACAATCAACACATTCGAAACGAGATTGAGATGCGGGCGGAGACAGACCCGGCTACCATCACCAGCGTACAGTCCTTCCTGGCTGAAAGTCGCTCGGAGGCGTTCTTCATTCACCTGGCTCAAGGCGTTGATACAACCTCCCTGGACGAATTCTATTTTGCGCAATCGCAGGGCGTATTGACCGACAAGACAGCCATCATTCATGGCATCGCGCTGGGGCCTAAAGAATTCTCGGCGATGCACGATGCAGGAGTGGCGTTGGTCTGGTCTCCCAGATGTAACATCGAGCACTACGGAACGACTGCCGATATTGGTGCGGCGCTCGATGCAGGCGTGCAGATCGCCCTGGCACCCGATTGGGCAATCACCGGCAGCAGCAATATGCTGGACGAACTACATTACGCCGCACAGTGGAATGCAGATCATCTGTCGGGTCGGTTGACCGATCAGCAATTGGTTGAGATGGTGACGAGCATCCCAGCGCAGATCGCAGGGATTGATGATCAGGTTGGTGCCATTCGTCCAGGCCTGTTTGCCGATTTACTAGTCATCTCTGGCGACCGCGACAACCCCTACCCCGCACTCGTCCAGGCGCAGGCGGGTGATGTGCAGTTGGTGCTCATCGGCGGTCAGCCCATTTATGGTATACCGGCCTTCATGGATATGTTTTGGAAAGTATCGGATTTGAATGAAGTGAACATCGATGGCAAGCCCAAAATGATCAGGATGCCAAATTCATCCGTGAGTTTCGACAAATTGGTTTCTGACCTGCAGATCATCCTGACCTTGCAAGGCACCCATCTGGCTCCGCTGACAGAAAGCAGATAGAATTAGGCGAGCATCCCTTTGCGACACGTACAGGCCCCAAGAAAGTTTTTCAAAGTAATAGACAGAAATTCTAAAGTCATTACCTGTTGACAAGTGATACGCGCCTAGACGGAACTGCCAAAGTCTTTACGTGAAAATATGGGATATTCGCCTTTTCGCGCCGGTGAAGTGTTCCGGCAGTCAGGATGAGATAGGCAAACAGGGATTGAGCCGCGCGCGAGGAAAGGATAACGGGTTGACCGTCACACTGGATGTCAAATTTACCGATAAGTCTCCCTTCCAGCATCTCTCTCCCTTGGTTTCGCACAGTATAGCATCTAAGAAGGAAAATTCAAGACCGTATCGATACATTCATTACGGTCATTCCGTTAGATAGCCAACCCTGTTATTGAAGAGAAGTCAGTCCAGACGGGTTACGGGACCATTAGATATCAATTAGCCTCTAAAGAAGGAGATGCGGCATAATTTCGCCCGACTCTAGTAGAAGCTATGATGTGCTTACGGTTGACCAGCGCCATGCCTTCCTTAATTCCGCTCTCGCGCAGGGCAATTTCCACCTCAGGGGTGATGTTGACAAACCCGCGCCGGGTAGGGAGGTTCAACCAGAGTTCCTTACGGTAGGATTTCATGAAATATCCCTTGAAATTGATGGAATCTTTTCTAGCGTATTATATTTCACGACAATAATTTCTTTGTGAGAGTATCGCAAGAAACTGTTTGAATTGCCATAATTGCTCTCTTAAATGTGAATCGATATGTAAGAAACATGATCTGTTCTTCCCCAAATATACAGTGAAGTCTTGAATGATCCCATAGAATCTCTTGGGCATTTGGGAGATGTGCTGCTTTAGCAGTGGAGGGTTTACGAACTCAAAAAGCTCCCTGCGCTGACAAAAATATCCATCAAGTCTTTTCGTTCCTGCAAATCGTCAACATATACACCGTTTCTTGTGCGGGAGGAATGAATCATCTTCCAGCCGCCAAGGGAGACGCCTACATGCGAGATTATCCGTCTGCTGTCGCTTTCGGCGAAGAAAAACAGATCGCCAATTTGATAAGGTGGTTCCACGAATTTTGCCGCGGCGTGTTGCATATCGGCGTCGCGGGGCATGTCCACATCTGCCCAGCGGTGAACCAAACGCGCAAAGCCTGAACAATCGATGCCGTTGCCACTCACGCCGCCCCATAAATAGGGGATACCGATCATGCGCGCTGAGTCTGTGACGATCAGCTTGCGTTTTTCTTCCATAGTCTCAGGAATATCTGTAATGGCTCGCAAATTGGCAGTGGGGAGCCAGCCAGATTTGTTGGCTGACACACAGGACCAACCATTATGATTCTCCTCCATGTACACACCAGTTCCACTCATCACGCGTGTGAGCACATTACTTTCATGTGAGGGTTCCGCATGGATTTCACTGACCGGCGCGAGCACCAGATGGGTGGGCGCGGGAGCCAGTCCCTCGCCGAGATACGGGCGGTAGGCCCATCCCAAATAGCCGTCACGCTGGCGTGTGAAGACCCATTTGCCCTGTTCATCCAGAACCTCCAGGTCCATGCCATAGGTCAACTCGCTGGAGAGCGCCATACTAAAGGTAGGCTTTTCGTATAGCCCGGTCAGGTTTGTCGCCACGTGGACGCGCTCATGCTTCTCGTCGTTGAGAACGCGGATCGAAGCCGTATCCAGGTTTCGGTTGGTCGCTTGCGAGAGGCGGCGCAATTCGTCCAGCTGCGACAGATCGAGCACGCGTCCACTCAGGGCGAGCGTTCCGTTGCTCTCCGATTCAATTTTCACGTCGAAGAGCGACGCGCGGGGATCGATTGATTTAGCGAAGTCTTCAAGGAGGTTTGTCATGCGATGATTGTAACGAGTTGTGTTAAGATATGCAATATGCCCTACATCACCATCAACGATGCCAAAATTTACTACCAATCTCATGGGGATGAAAACCCGCTTCGCCCTCCCATTGTTCTGATTCATGGTTCGACGGTCGACAGCCACACCGACTGGGATTCGCTCATCCCCACGCTGGCTCAACACTACAAGGTGTTTGCGCCCGATTGCCGTGGACATGGCAAATCGAACAACCCACATCTGACCTATTCGTTCAAGGAAATGGCGGATGATGTCGCTGCCTTCGTGCGTGCCATGGGATACAAAAAGGCTCACATCATCGGTCACAGCAACGGCGGGAACGTGGCACTGGTGACCGCGGTGGAGCATCCCGAAGTGATGCAGACCTGCATACCGCAAGCCGCCAACGCCTATGTGACGCGGTATCTCATCGAGCGCGAACCCAAAGTCTTTGACCCTGAACGCATTGCCCGCGAGCGACCTGACTGGCGCGACGAGATGATTCAGTTGCATGCGGCTGTAAATGGGCAGGAATATTGGAAGGATATGTTGTGGCTAACGATGAAGGAAGTCATCTCTGAACCGAATTATTCACCTGCAGAATTGGCGCGGGTGACCGTGCCGATACTGGTTATCATGGGTGCTGAGGACAAAGTCAACGCGCCAGATGAACACGCGCAATATATCGCGCAGCATGTTCCAAATGCCGAATTGTGGATTCCCGAAAAGACGGGTCATAACGTGCACCACGAACGCACAGAGGAGTGGCTGCCGAAGGTGTTGGATTTTTTGAAACGAAGAGGATAAACAAGAGAAATCCGGTGGTCGAGTAGTCCCGCTTGATCTTCTTCGCGGGACATATCGAGACCACCACTAACCAAAACTTTTTTGATTATGTGGTGGTCTCGATACGGATCTCGCTTACGCTCGACCCACTCGACCACCGATGAGGGATTAAATGAAACTCCATTGGGAACCTATCACACTGGAATTACGCACCACGTTCCGTGTGGCGCACGGCGCGAGCGACCAGCGTCATAATGTCCTTGTCTATCTCGATGATGGGGTGGGGGAGGCGGCGGCCGTTCCATACTATGGCGAGACGCAAGTAGGCATCATTGAATACCTCAAATCTGTGCCTGATCTGGGCGATGACCCATTTGATCTGGATGCGGTCCTCGCGAAGCGGCCTGCCGGTTCTCGCGCAGCGCGTTCCGCAATTGATGAAGCTTTACATGATCTGTGGGGAAAAAGACTGGGACAACCTCTCTATAGACTGTTTGGATTGAACCCAGGTAACCTTCCGCTCACATCTTTCACCATCGGCATGGACAAGCCCGAAGTGATGGCAGAACGGGCGAAAGCCTCAGGATATCCCATTTTGAAAATCAAATTGGGGAGCGAAAAGGATGAGGCAATTGTGAAGTCAATTCGTAAGGCTACCAACTCCAAATTAAGAGTGGATGCGAACGCAGGCTGGAGTCGCGAACAGGCCCTGCAGATTATCCCGCGGCTGATTGAATATGATCTCGAATTCATCGAACAACCGCTTGCGGTGGACGATATAGATGGCTACTTCTGGTTGAAAGATCAATTACGCGTGCAGAGAATCAACATCCCCATTTTTGCCGACGAGACGGCCAAGAATTCTCATGATGTGGCCAAACTTGCTGGCGGGATTGATGGGGTTGTCGTCAAGACCATGAAAAGTGAAGGGCTCCGCGAAGCCTTACGGATGATCCATGCTGCGCGCGCCCATGGCATGCAGATTATGTTGAGCTGCATGGTCGAGTCATCAGTGGGAGTTACGGCTGCGGCTCATCTGGCTCCGTTGTGTGATTATGCCGATCTGGATGGCCCGCTGCTGATTCGGAACGATCCATATCGGGGGTTAAACTATGATGGAGCGAAGCTGACCTTGCCAGACGGCCCGGGCCTGGGTGTGGAACGTGCAGGACGTGTATAAAGTAAAGAGCCAAAGGCTTCTTGCCTCTGGCTCTTTTTTGTTTTCAATTGTAATTTGGTTCAACCCCTCCAGCAATCGACTGCTGGTTCACCAATCGTTTACATGCCTGGCTGATTTTTGTAAAATTTTTTCACGTAGGCGATCATTTGATTCTTTGTCATCTTCTCGGCGGTCTCCACTTTGACGAGTCGGTTCTTCATGGCTTTATGTTTTTTGAGCGCCTTCTCAAATTCGATCTTCGCGTTGCCTGGTCCCATGATGAAGATTGAAGCCGCATCCTTGAGTGCGGAAATGACCTGCTTGTAAAACCTGTTCAATTGCACTTTGTATCGATCGTTGTGGTGCAGTTCGGTATCTCCTTTTTGGGTGAGCTTGCCTCCGAGTTGCGTCCCGCCAGAATAGTGAGCCGGTGGCACGATGTTGGAGGAAATGATGTCAACCCGGCTGCCTTCGTACCAGATGAGATATGCCTGCTTGTGGTCAATCCATAATCCGATTTGTCGATTCATACGACCTCCTTATCTGGGTTTTGACTGTTAAAGTGCCAAATGCTGCCCCTGGAATATTTATAGCACGCTCTTCAGGAAAAATCAAATTCTTGAAATGATGCCACCTCCATTTTTTCAGAATTTTGGGAGAACTGCGCCAACTTTCTGCATATAAGAACGGTACTGGTCGCCGAATTGTTCCAGCATTAATTGTTCCTCAGCTCTGACGCGCAGGGAATAGAAAAGGATGAAGACAAGCAGATTCAGCCAACCGGCGATCCAGTTTTGAAGAAGCAGCGGTTGCGCAATGACCCACAACCACTGTGAGGCGTACATGGGGTGGCGAATTACGCCATAGATGCCGCGCGTGATCAACTCATGTTTTTCACGGATCTCAAGCGTAGGCGACCAGTTGAGTCCCAGGTCTGCGTGGGCGCGCCAGAAAACGGCCAGCGCACCTGCAAGAATGATTACTCCCAGCCAACCTGCCCAGGTAGGCAGAGAATAGTTCGCAAAATCAAGCCATGGGGTAGCCACATAGAAAATTGGGACAAAGAACATGGCTAAAAACAACAAGCCAAGCAAAACTTTTTCCTGAGTCGTCACGCTGCGATTGGATTTTGGTTCTTTTCTTTGCTTACGGCTGATGGGGACTCGTATAGCCATTTCTACAACAATGGCAATGAAGTAAAAGACTATAAAAATGTCCATGTGGGTAGTATAACAAAAATTTGTGCCTTTCTTGATTCGCTCTCATAGGACGAATTCTTCCGAGCACCTCAGTCACTGAAATTTATTGAATTGAATCGTAGATTAGTAACCAGATGACTTGAATATTTACTTTATCACTTTTTAATCCGATCCGAGGAAAACTCAAGTTGTCTCTGTTCCAGATAGCCAAGAAGTTTAGAAAATTGTCATAAAGGCAATCATTATCTTAATTCTCATCTCAGAGTAGCGGGCTAAGATGGATTGTGAGGTGTACTATGAATCTCTCTCATGCAAGAAATACTTTGATTAACTTATACAAAATTGTGGAAGCCGGAGAGAGGGGGTATGCAGTTGTGGCTGCCAACGCGAGAAACCGGGCGCTCAAAATTTTGTTTCAAACTAATTCTCGGCAACGGCGCCAATTCAACGAAGAAATATTTGAGGAACTTCAACAGTTAGGTGAACAAACGCGGCCGAGAGATAGCATCCTTGGTATGATACACCGCGGCCGAATTGACATCTTTGCTTATTTCACGATCGGTGATGAAAATGTGGAGAAAGTGTTGCTGAAGGAAGTGTTGCTGGGCGAGCGAGTCGCTCTGCGGACCTACGAACGAACTTTGAAAGAAGATCTGCCTTCCGAAGCCCATGCACTCGTTGATCGTCAATTTCGCGAGGTCCGCAAAACTGTGGATCAAATGCGGAACCTGCGTGGCCAAAATGGGAAACGATTGGTTCTCCGGCTGTATGATTCGAGGAAGGATGCTGAACAGGCCTTCCAATCACTGAAGGAGGCTGGAATTCCTCCAGCGGACATCAAGATCGAAGACTATAACCCGCCTGTGCTTGAGCCATCGAAAAGCCCACCAACTACCATACTCGAAACAATTCTTTCGGGCGCTGTAGGGGGTGAGATATGGGGTGTTATAGCTGGTGTTTTGGCAGCTGCGACCATTGTAGGAATAGCTGCCATCAATGGGGAGCAGTCCTCACCGTTGGTCGTTCTACTTGCCTTGCTTACGTTAATGGTACAGGGAGCTCTGGTAGGCGGCGTGATCGGTCTCTTTATCGGATGGGGTGTTACAAGCCAAGACCGTTACATTGTTGAGACTATCAAGCAGGGAGAGGTTCTGATGCAGGTTATGATAGACGAGTCCCTGGCCTCGAAAGCCTGGCAAATCATGAATCAGGTCGCGCTGGCGGCACGAGCAAGACATGCGAGCGAATCTCCGGCTTGAAAAGGGTTTGGCTAGTCCGCTCTGATCGATACCTCTTATTCGTCCTTTTCAACCACCACCGTAGCTTCGGTCAACAGCGCGGCGATGGCGCCAATCGCGGCCAACTGGGGGGCGATTAGTGCTCCCACCACGCCAAAGGTCAGCGGAATCTCAAAGACCACCTTGCCTTCCTTGTCCTTGATGATAACTCGGCGGATATTTCCCTCTTTAATGAGATTTTTGAT
>Ga0075421_100012449_pt1 | contig 10570 bp, 8 predicted proteins | sample SoiMetdeltSBSDD5_FD_75292 | JGI IMG/M metagenome (GOLD analysis project Ga0075421, IMG submission 75292) | Bulk soil microbial communities from a Populus tree surrounding site in Tennessee, USA - Soil MetaG P. deltoides SBSDD5 | ecosystem: Environmental > Terrestrial > Soil > Tree plantation... | reverse complement strand
GTCGTCGCCCAGGAGAACGGCACCGGCCAGGCCTGGTACGAGGTCAGCCACAAGGCCTGGGTCGCGCACGTCGTCAGCGATCGCAGCTACGGCCACGGGATTGGCGCGGGCGACGTGAACGGTGACAAGCGGACCGACATCCTGACGCCTCGAGGCTGGCTCGAGGCGCCGGCCGACCCGCGGACCGGCCCGTGGACGTTTCACGATGCCTGGGAGTCGATAAACGTGCCCCACACGCCCGCTGCGGCGCCGCCCAAGCCGGGCGCTCCGGCCAGGGTCTCGGAGCTTGGCTTCATGCACGTCCTCGACGTCAACGGCGATGGCCGAAACGACGTCATCAGCGCTGCAGGGCACGACTACGGCGTGTACTGGTTCGAGCAGGGTGTGGACGGCAAATGGACCCGGCGCACCATTGACGCTGCCTGGTCGCAGGGGCACGCGTCGACCGTCGTCGATTTGAACGGCGACGGCCGGCCGGACTTCGTCACCGGCAAGCGCTTCATGGCGCACAACGGAAGCGATCCCGGCGAAAAGGAACCGCTCGGCGTCTATTGGTACGAGCGCCTGCCAGCGAGCCCGACGTCGAGTACAGGCACCGTCGAATGGGTGCGCCACATCGTCGATTTCGGCGGCCGCGTCGGCGGCGGCATGCAACTGCCCGTGGCCGATATCGACTCAGATGGCGATCTTGATCTAGTCTGTCCCGGCAAGAGCGGGCTCTTCCTCGTCGAGAACCTCACCAGGGTTCCGGGAAACAGATAGAGTGAGCGTGTCTGCCCTCCGGGGGGAAGCCCCCGGCAAAGGAAAAAAACAACCATGAGTAATGGGACTATGCGCGCCGACGCCATCGCCTCGAACGCCAGTCGCCTGCTGTGGGCCGGCTTCCTCGCCATCCTCGCAACCGGCATCGGCTTCGGCATCCGCGGCGGCATTCTGGCAACCTGGGCGGCCGAGTTCGGCTTCACCGGCGCTCAGCTCGGCGCGATCGGCGGCGCCGGCCTGACTGGCTTCTGCTTCGGCGTCATCATCGGCGGTCTCGTTGTCGACAAGATCGGCTACGGCAAGCTGGTCACGGCGGCGTTCATCATGCACGTGCTGTCGGCCGTCGTCACGTTCTCGGCGACGGCGGGGCAGGCGCAAGACACCGCCTACATGCTCCTCTATCTCGGAACGTTCATCTTCGCGCTTGGCAACGGCACGCTCGAAGCAGTCGCCAACCCGCTCGTCTCGACGCTCTTCCCGCGCAACCGCACGCACTACCTGAACATCCTGCACGCGAGCTGGCCGGCCGGCCTCGTCATCGGCGGGCTCATCGGCTGGATACTCGGCGAGGGGATGCACGTGAACTGGAAGATTCAGCTCGGCCTGTTCCTGGTGCCGACCGTCCTCTACGGCTTTGCGTTCTTCGGACAGAGCTTCCCGAAATCCGAAGCGTCGGAGAAGGGCCTCAGCGTCGGCGAGATGCTGCAGGAAGTCGGCATCCTCGGCGCGCTCGTGGCCTGCGTGCTGGTCGGCCTGTTCTTCAGAGATCAGCTCGGCAGCATCCTCGCCTTCTTCACTGGCAGCGCGTTCTTCACCTCGCTCACGTGGAGCCTGCTGTGCTGGGGCGTCGCGTTCGTGCTGCTCGGGATCGTCGGCGTCAAGACGAACTTCTCGATCGGATCGGTCCTCTTGTTCGTGCTGTTCTGCACGCATGCGCTCGTCGGCGCGGTGGAGCTCGGCACCGACGGCTGGATTCAGAACATCACCGGCAACATCCTGACGCCGGCCCAGGGCAAGATCCTGTTCGTGTTCACGTCGCTGCTGATGTTCTCACTGCGCTTCTGCGCCGACTTCATCGAGCGCACCTTGAAGCTCTCGCCGATCGGCCTGCTCTTCCTGTGCGCGATGCTCGCCATGATTGGGCTGCGGATGGTGAGCGGCATCGAGAGCTTCGCCGCCGCGATGATCGCGCTCGCGGTCTACGCGATCGGCAAGACGTTCTTCTGGCCGACGATGCTGGCGGTCGTCGGGGATCGGTTCCCGCGCACCGGCGCAATCGCGATGTCGATGATGGGCGGCATCGGGATGATGTCGGCAGGTCTCCTCGGCGGGCCGGGGCTCGGGTACGCGAAGGATCGCTTCACGTCCGAGCACCTGCAGACGACCGCCCCGGCGATCTACGAGACGTACAAGGCGCCGACGCCGAGCCGCTTCCTGTTCCTCGACGAGGTCCACGGACTCGACGGCACCAAGCTGTCAGAAGCGCAGACCGCCGCGGTCAGGACGCCCGAGCAGCAGACCGTGGCGTCGGCGAGCATCATCGGCGATCGCGAAACGCTGAAAGCCGATGCCTACATCCCCGCGGCGATGGCGCTCGTCTACCTCCTGCTGTTCTTCTACTTCAAGACCATCGGTGGGTACAAGACCGTCCATATTGAAACAGCGCGCGCGCCTGTCGGCGCGCGTTAGGGAGTTCCAGAGGCTGCAAACTGCAGATTGAAGATTGGGGCCGTCGCTCCAATCTTCAACCTGCGTCCTGGTCCGCCGGCCGCGAACCCGCATCGCGGGCGCGGGCGATCGCCTGCGGCTTCGATGGCTCGGACGCCATGGTCGAGAGAATCCCGGCCAGGTCGAAGGCCATTCGGACGGGATCCGACAAGCCCGTCACGACCAGCGCGCCGCCGGCGGCGCCTGCGGTGGCTGCTGTCCGCTCGAGCACTTCCAGCCCCGCACTCGAAATGTAATCGACAGCCGTAAAGTCAACGACCAGGCGGGGCTTGCCGGCATCGAGGAGCCGGGTGAGGGTTTCGGCGAGCTCCGGACCGGAGGCGTGGCCCACGCGGCCGGCAAGTGTCAGTACGTGGACGCCGCCAGCCGTTTCCGTCGAGATCCGCAGTGTCCATTTCGACGGAATCCGTGAAGAATCCAGTTTTCGCCCCGAAACTCAGCATATATCATCCCGTACGGCTCAGGGATGGACGACCCCGCGAACACCGGCACCAACTTTTCGAGGCGAGACGTGTATATCGGTCAGGATGCCAGCGACCTCGAGCTGGTGAGCCGATGCCTCAAGGGAGAGACGGCGGCGTTCGGGCCGATCGTGGAGCGTTACCAGCGCGTGCTCTACACCGTGGCCCAGCGCATGCTCGGCGACGCGGACGAGGCGGACGATGCGGCGCAGTGCGCGTTCGTGAAGGCGTATCAGCATCTGGAGACGTTCGACAGGCAGCGGCGGTTCTTCAGTTGGCTGTACCGGATTCTCCTCAACGAATGTCTCAATCGGCAGCGCGATCGTCGAGCACACGAGCCGATCTCGCCCGAGTTGACCGAGGGGCCGACGCCTGTTGAGCGGCTGGAGCGCAACGAGCGGCGCGCGCGCGTCCAGGCCGCCATTCTCGCGCTGCCGCTCGAGTCTCGAGAGGTCATTGTGCTCCGCCACTTCGCGGAGTTGTCGTACGACGAGATCGGCGAGGCGTTGGGCCTGCCCGTGGCGCGAGTCAAGTCGCGGCTCTACAGCGCACGGCAGCGTCTCGGTCAGATGCTTCTCGGAGAGGACGTATAGCGCCGATGCACGCTCAGGACAGGGAGACACGCCTGGATCGGCTTCTCGGTGAGCTGGGTTCCGAGGATGCACCGGCCGGGTTCACCGATCGGGCCATGGCAAGAATCGACAGGGATTCGGGCATTGGCAAAACGACCAGCACGATGTTCCAGACCGGAGGACGGGCGATGAGAAAGAACCTCATGTGGGGACTCGCGACCGCGGCGGCTATTCTGCTCGCCTATTTTGCGGTGCGCGGCTTCCCGGACGTGGGTCAGGGTTCCGAGGCGACGATCGGCGCCGCCAAGCGATATCAGGCACCCCAGATCCAGGGCAAGGACGTCGTGCTGGGCGACCAGTCGGTCCAGCAGTTCATGCAGAGCGACGTGTTCGATCGCCTCCTGAAGGATCCGGCTGCGGTGAAGGCGCTCTCGGACGCCAGCCTTCGCCTGCGAATTGCCGACGCCAGCATCGCCCAAGCACTGACGGACCCCCAGCTGGTCGCGTTGATGAAATCCTACGGTGATGCAGCGCTTCATCCGTACGGGCCGACCTGTCCGGGATGCCAGCTCGCGCTCGAAAGCGCCGAAGTGCAGGCCGCGCTCCAGGACGAGAGCTTCGCGAAGGCTCTCGGGAACGCCGGGTTCATCTCGGCCCTGCAGGACGCGAAGATTTCCGCCGGGCTCGCCAAACACGATCTCGAGGCCGCGCTCACGAGAGTGGAGCTCCAGGCAGCGCTCAAGGCGCCGATCAGCAGTGCGGCGCTGCAGAACGCCAACTTCCTCAAGGCGATCACGAACGCGCAATTCGTCAGTGCGATTCGCGATCAGCAGTTCCGCCAGGCGATGCAGAACCCCGCGTTCCTGATGGCCCTGTCGAATGCGAAGCTGGCCGCGGCGATTCAGAGCGCGTCCTTCCAAGCCGCGCTTCGTGTGGCCGGATTCAATGCGGCGCTCCGCGCGGAGAGCTTCGCGAACGCGATGCAAGTGAGCGCGGCGAACCTCGCTCAGTGACGCGACTCACGCCGATCCGTCCTTGCGTTCTCTCGCTGGCGGGCACTCATGCGAGTGCCCGCCATTCTTTTTGCGATCGGCTCTACATCTCGCGCTGCCGTGGTTGAGTTAGCATGTAGCGGCTTCCGAGCATGCGGACCTCGCCCGCGATCCCCTTCGTCGCCGCCCTGACGATCGTTCTGGCCCTGATCGCCGTGCCTGCCGCCGCGCAGCTGGCATTGCTCGAGGCGGAGGGTGTGCGGCTGGTGTACGTCGATCCCACGCAGTCCTATCTCGTCCCGCACGCGGCGCGCACGTTCCTCAACTCGCTGGCGTTCCAACGCAAGCTGTTCGGACTGGATCCGTCGGAGGAGATCACCGTGCTCCTCGTCGACTTTCAGGACTCGGGGGATGCGTCCGCCACGGTGGTGCCGCGCAACACCGTCATCGTTCAGGCTGCGCCTCTGAGCTTCGCGTTCGAGACGATCGCCGGCAACGACCGGGTCAATATCATCATGAATCACGAGCTGGTGCACGTCGCGGCCATGGATCCGGCCGCGCGCTCTGACCGTGCGTTCCGCCGGCTGTTTGGCGGCAAGGTGGCGCCGGTTGCCGATCAGCCCGAGTCGATTCTCTACTTCGTTCTGACGACGCCGCGGGTGGCGGCGCCGCGGTGGTATCACGAGGGGATCGCGACGTTCATGGACACGTGGATGGCCGGCGGTCTGGGACGCGCGCAGGGTGGATACGACGAGATGGTGTTCCGCGCGATGGTGAAGGACGGCGCGCGCTTCTACGATCCGCTGGGGCTCGTTTCTGAAGGCACGAAGATCGATTTCCAGCTCCAGATCAACTCGTATCTGTACGGCACCCGGTTCATGACCTGGCTCGCGCGCACGCGGTCGCCGGAGCGCGTGATCGAGTGGGTGTCGCGGCGCGACGGCACGCGCGCCCACTATGCAGCGCAGTTCCGGCGCGTGTTCGGGACGTCGCTGCAGGACGCGTGGGGGAAGTGGATTACCGACGAGCAACAGTTCCAGCGAGCCAATCTCGACGCCGTCCGCCAGCATCCGCTCACGGTGACCACCGATCTCACGTCACGGGCGCTGGGATCGGTCTCGCGCGCGCACTACGATCCACACACGCGCCGCATCTACGCCGGCTTGAATTATCCAGGCGCGGTCGCGCACCTCGGCGCGATCGACGTCGACACCGGGCGCGTCGATCGCCTCGTGAACATCAAAGGCCCGACGGTCTACGGCGTGACGTCGCTGGCGCGCGACCCGCGCAGCGGCCTGCTGTTCTTCACCACCGACAACCGCGCGTATCGCGATCTCGTGTCGTTCGATCCGGGCACGCGCCGGACGACGCTGCTGCAGAAGGACGCGAGAATCGGCGACCTGGCCTTCAATACCGCGGACGAATCGCTGTGGGGCATCCGGCAGTTGAACGGCCTGTGCACGATCGTGCGCATCGCCAAGCCGTACCGCGAATGGCAGCAGATCCACACGTTTCCGTACGGCACCGTCGTCTACGACCTCGACGTGTCGCCGGATGGCAGCCGCCTGGCGGCTTCCTTCGGCGAGATTGACGGCACCCAGACCGTGCGCGTGCTCGCGATCGATCGGATCTCGAGCGGCAACGCCACGCCGGTCGCACGATTCGACTTCGGCGCGGCCGTGCCGAACAACTTCGTGTTCTCACCGGATGGCCGGTTCCTGTACGGCAGCTCGTACTACACCGGGATCTCGAACATCTTCCGCTACGAGATCGCGTCGGGCACGCTCGACGCGGTCACCAACACCGACACCGGGTTCTTCCGTCCGATTCCGCTCGGTGGCGACGATCTGATCCTGTTTCGATACTCCGGACAGGGGTTCGTGCCGGCGCGCGTGCACGCCGTGCCGTTGACGGACGTGAGCGCGATCACGTTCCTTGGCGAGCGTCTCGCGGAGGAACATCCCGTCATCAAGACCTGGAACGTCGGATCGCCGGCGCGGATTGCGTTCGACGACATGCCGCAGCGGAAGCGCGTCTACCACCTGGCGGGCGGGCTGCGGCGCGAGTCGGTGTACCCGATTCTCCAGGGCTACAAGAGCTCGCCCGCCGCCGGCATCAGGGTGAATCTCTCCGACAGACTGCAGTTCAATCGCCTCAAGGCCACCGCGACGTTCAGTCCGGATTCGGACCTGCCGGCCAGCGAGCGCGTGCACCTGACGGCCGGGTATGAACGCTACGACTGGCGGGCTCGCGCGTCGTTCAACAGCGCGGACTTCTACGACCTGTTCGGCCCGACCAAAGTCGGCCGCAAGGGTTATGCGGTGCTCGTCGGGCACAAGAACCTGATCGTCTACGATGAGCCGCGGCGGCTCGAGCTCGATCTGAGCGGCAGCCTCGCCGGCAATCTCGATCGCCTGCCCGACTACCAGAACGTGGCGGTCGACGTCGATCGGCTCTACACCCTCGACGCGGAGCTGGCCTACACCGACGTGCGCAATTCGCTCGGGAACGTGGACGACGAAACCGGTCTGAAGTGGTCCGGCCGCGTGCAGGGACGCTCGGACGAACACACCTTCGTGCCGAGGATCCTCGGCACTTACGAACGCGGGATCCCGCTTCCGATCGGCCATTCGTCGATCTGGGTGCGCGCCGCGGGCGGACTGTCGCCGGCCGGCCGCGACAACCCCCTGGCGAACTTCTATTTCGGCGGCTTCGGGAACAACTACGTCGATCACGCCAACGAGAAGCGGTACCGCGAGCACTACGCCTTCCCCGGACTCGAGCTGAATGAGGTTGGCGGCCGGAACTTTCTCAAGTCCACGGTCGAGTGGAACCTGCCGCCGCTGCGGTTCGCGCGCGCCGGCACGCCAGGTCTGTATGCGACGTGGCTGCGGCCCGCCATCTTCGTGGGGGCGCTGGCGACGAATGTCGACGCGCACGCCGTCCGCCGCTCGATGGTTGACGCGGGCGCGCAAGCCGATCTGCGCGTGGTGACGCTGTCCGAGCTGGAGATGACCGTCTCGCTGGGGGCCGCGTTGGCCCTCGAGTCCGGCCGGCGGCCGGGCCGCGAGCTGATGGTTTCCCTGAAGATCCTCAGGTGACGCCGGCATGCTGACGATCGCCCTCGCGCTCGTTCCGGTCGTCGCGTTCCTCGCGGCCTTGTGGCTGATGGACGCCTTCAGACTCGTCTCGCGCGCCACGCTCGCGAGATCCATTGGCTGCGGCGCTGGGGTGGCGGTCATTTCGCTGTGGCTGAACGCCTGGCTTCAGCACACCTTTTCCATCCCCTCGACACCACTTCAGCGCTACGTGGCGCCCGTCGTCGAGGAGATCGCCAAAGCGCTCGTTGTCGTCGGGCTGATCTCGACGGCGTCCGTGGGCTTCCTCGTGGATGCGGCGCTGCAGGGGTTCGCGATTGGCGCCGGCTTCGCGCTCGTGGAGAACCTCTGGTATCTCCGTGAAATCCCGGATGGATCGATCGCGCTGTGGGCCGTCCGCGGCTTTGGCACGGCGCTGCTTCACGGCGCCGTGACCGCGATCATCGCCATCGTCGCCAAGACCATTGCCGACCGATGGCCCGACCGCGCGGCATTCGGTGTCCTTCCCGGACTGGCCGCGGCGATCGCCATCCATTCGGGATTCAATCATCGCGTCCTGCCGCCGTTGGCCGAGACGCTCGTGCTGCTGGTCGCTCTGCCGCTCCTGGTGGTGGTCGTGTTCGAGCGCAGCGAACGGGCGACGCGGGAATGGATTGGCGCCGGGCTCGATCTCGACATCGCCCTCATCGATCTGCTGAACTCACCCGAGTTCTCGCTGACACGCTTCGGGTCGTACTTGCACGAGCTGCGGACGCGCATGCCGGGACGCCTGGTCGCCGACATGTACTGCCTGCTTCGCCTCGAGCTCGAGCTGTCCGCGCAGGCCAAGGGCATGCTGCTCGCGCGGGAGTCAGGCCTCGAGTTGCCAGCGGACGACGAGCTCGAAGCCACGCTGGCGGAGCGCCGCTCGCTCGAGGCGTCGATCGGGAAGACGGGGCTGCTGGCGCTCGATCCGCTGCGCATCACCAGCCGGCGGGATCGATGGCACCGGCAGCTGCTGCAAGCGCGGCGGCCATCAGTCCGGCCCCGAGGTTAGCGCGGTCCATACCCCATCAGCCGGCGTTGCCGTAGCTTCCGGTTTCAGCCGGAAGACGTCGCTACTGGAAACGACGATCCGCGGTGCGTCCTCGCCACGAGTCAATCGTCGAATCCGGCGAAGGCGGCGTCGTAAAGATTGAGGCGTCGTACTCCGGGTTGATCTCCACGCGCGCGTCGGCCGCGTCCCCTCCAAGTTTCACGCGCCCCGGCACCTGAATCCCGGCGACCTCTGAATACCGATCCAGTTCGAAGACGAATCGCATCGCGCCTGGCGGCGTCATGCCCGGGCGCGGCGGCGGCAGCGTGTTCTTGCGGGATGTCTCGATGCGGATCGGCAAGTGGGTCTTCACGTCGAGATCGAAGACGACCAGATCGTCCTCGAGCATCGTTTCGACGCGGTCGACGGTTGCGAATCCGCGCTTCACGGTTGATGCGCGGATGGGTGTAGGCCGCACGGCGCGGGTTTCGAGAAAGTAAACGTACTGCAGCTGGCGCACCCGATACGCCAAGCCGGTATAGCGGCGCAGGAGCGGACCCGCCGGTCCACCGTGCGTCGACCACCCCAGTCCGGTCTGCGCGTTCGCCGCGAGCACGGAATAGCCCATTTTGCCCGGGCGGTAGTCGAGAAACTCCCACCAGCCGTCAGGGAGCACGCAGACCACCTGCGACACCTTGCCGGCGGCCACGTCCCGAAGCATCAGACGCCCGAACTCGGTTCGTTCCTGAATCGCGAAGCTCTGGATGGCCGCCAGCCGCTCGCGGCCGCCCTTGGCGGCAACCGCCTGCTCCCAAAGCGCTTCGGCCGCCTGGTGATCAACGTGAGGGCTCCTCGCGCCGGCGATGCCCAGGCAGAACAACGCAAGGACGATGGTGCAGAACGATTGACGCATTCCAGGTGCCTCCCAACCAGAAATGCGTCAGCCGGCGAATGGCGGGCTCAGGCTACAGGGTTTTCAGCAGGATGTTCCTGAACTCGACCTTCATGGGCGGACCGGTGTGGATCTGGAAGCCGAGCAGGCCCTTCAGAGATCGATTCTTCACATCGTCGTCGACGAGCGTGGCCGTGACCCGTCCGTTGAGGATGTGAATGAGCGTGTTGCCTCGGGCGATAACGTGGAACTGATTCCAGTCGTTGACCTTGATGATGGGTTTGAGCTCGTCGGGCGTACCCGTTGAGCCGATGACACCCCGTGCCCCGTCGCCGAGCCACGCCACGCCACCCCGCTGCATGACGATGCCGCGGCCGCGCTCTTCGTACAGCATGCCGGTGAACGTGTTGCCGAAGTCGAAGTCGGCCTGGTATCCCTTCAACACCCACTTTCCCGTCTTCTCGTCGGGTGGCACCTGCTGACTCCGGTACTGGACGCCGGTGTTGCCGGCGTTGATCCGAAGCTCCACTTTGAGGTCGAAGTCCGCGGGCTCGCCGCCGCGAAAGATCACGAACGTGTTCTGCTTGACAGGGTTCGCCTCGGAGCTCTCGCCGACGATGGCGCCGTTCTCGACCCGCCAGAAGGTGGGATCGCCGTCCCAGCCCTTGAGCGACTTACCGTCGAAGATCGGCTTGAAGCCGGTGGCATCTTCGAACGGAATCAGCTGTGGTCCGCGTCCGCCGCCGCCGCGGCGTCCTTCACCGCGGCCCTGCGGAGGCGGCTGCCCGGCCGGCGGTTGTTGTTGTCCTGACGGCGGTGCCTGCTGCTGGGCAAGCAGCTCAAACCCGCCAACAAGCAGGAGCGCGCCAACGATCGTCAACGTAGCTTTGCTTTTCATGCTTCTCCCTCAAACGCGATCCCTGCTACTTGGCACCTTAAGCACCCGGCACCCTGGCACCCTGGCACCGTGGCACCGTGGCACCGTGGCACCCCTGGCACCCTCGCACCCTTGGCACCGTGGCCCTTTGGCCCCGTGATTTAGCGGCCGAC
>Ga0075421_100012448_pt1 | contig 10571 bp, 13 predicted proteins | sample SoiMetdeltSBSDD5_FD_75292 | JGI IMG/M metagenome (GOLD analysis project Ga0075421, IMG submission 75292) | Bulk soil microbial communities from a Populus tree surrounding site in Tennessee, USA - Soil MetaG P. deltoides SBSDD5 | ecosystem: Environmental > Terrestrial > Soil > Tree plantation... | reverse complement strand
CTATGTACCAAACCAAGCACAGCCTTGTGAAACGCAGTTGGGTTGTCCGTCTCGTCAAGCAGATCGGTACGGAGCGTCTTGTCTTGATCGCGCTGGTGGTAACACTTTTCGCTATCCTCCTGCTGGTTGCCCTGTATCGCGCCATACTCACGCTTGTCGGGGCCCCACTTGGCCCGGAGTCATGGCCGCTCGACGGCGTGATGTCCCTGATCACTCTCGCGCTGTTCATGGGCGGCGGTCTGTTTGCTTTTGCTGAGTACATCGAAGCTGAAGAGGATCGCCATAAAGAGGCTGCGCAAGCCTCCTTCACCCTATACGACTCACTGGTCAACCGCCTGATGAACCCTGAGGAGATCGAGATTCGGCGCTGGATCATCCAGAACATCCCTCAGATGCAGGAGGGTGACGATTACGGCGAATGGATCGAGCATGTACGGCAGATTCTTTTCCCGGATGGCTATTCGGGGCAGACCCCCGGACATCGCAATGTGAAGGCCGTGCTCAATACGTTTGACTATCTGGGCTTTGTGGCGCTCAATTATTGGGACTTGGATGGCCCGCTCATGGATTGGATGATGCCGATGATCACTAAAGTGTGGGATCGAATTGGCCCATACGTCGAAGAAGAAGCCCACCGCCGCGACGAACCGGATTACTATAAATGGGCGCGCCAGTTCGGGCATCGCTGCATCGAATGGCGGCGCAGCAAGAACCTGCCTCCACCGAAGATTGTCAAGAATGCCTTATAACTCGATAACTTTGGCTGGTAGGCTGTTGGTTCGGTATGGATAGTGATTGCCGCCTCGATAGCGGCATCATTAGCTTGATGAAATGATTTGCTTACGCGCTGGCGTTCTGCGAAATTAGATGACGGAATGCATGTACGATGGCAAGTGCGCCGGGAAAATCATAGTTGGAGAGTACAATACTGACATAGCCCGACTCGAGGAAAATATCGAGATTGGCTGTGACGCCACAAAAGCCGCCACTATGCCCAATGATCGATCCCTGAGGGGTTTGAGTCACTTCGAATCCATAACCGTATGCCGTGTGTGGTGCGCCGCCTGTTTGCACTTGCGGGCTAATTATGCGCTGAGTGTGCTCCGGGTCAAGTAAGGAATTCTCCTGTAACGCTAGAGCAAATTGAAGTAGATCATCCACGGTCGAAAAGCCGCCACCCGTTGATGTACCTTTGTAGAGACTTAGGAACAAATTGCTGCGCCGATCCAGCGACACAACTTGCTGGTTGAGATCAAAATGAGTGTAGCCATATGCTAGATTCGGTACAGGTGCATCCATCTCATAGCAAGCTGTGTCAGACATATTAGCGACTTCATGAATATGAATTCGTACATAATCATCGTAGCTGAGGCCGCTGACTTGTTCAATAATCATCCCTAGCAAGATATATCCTGCTGTGCTGTACTGCCAGCTTGTCCCCGGCTCAAATGCCAGTGGGTCGTTCACAAAGAGCGGTACATAACTATCTAGATTCCGGTAACGATCACGGGAGGAAGCAAAGAAAGTTTCATTGAATATCGTTCCTAACCCTGAAGTGTGAGTCAACAAATGGTGAATGGTGATTTTGTCGGCAGACTGGATGTCCCAATCAGGCAGATAATGATTGATCGGATCGTTGAGATCAATGCTACCTTGCTGGACAAGCTGCATGATGGCAACTCCCGTGAACATCTTGTTCAGCGAGCCGATGCAATAGCGTGTATCGATCCGGTTCTTAATACGATAACTCTGGTGAGCAAGCCCGTAGGCTTTGCGAACTAGGGCTTCGCCTCTGTGAGCAAGCAGGATGGTTCCCGAAAAAATATCGGCCTGAGCGAGCCGCCCTACATACCGCAGTACTTTGGCCGCCAAAGCGCTGTCAGATGCTAGGCTGCGCCCAATGTCGATACGAGGTTGTGCCCGGACGAATTCAACATCGCGTATGAAATTAGGCGGTTCAACCTCAACTCGGAAAGCAAGTTTCCACATTTCCTTGGTTAAGCGGAATTCTACGAGCAAGCCAAGCTCATTATCTGTACTGGTTTGAATAGCCTTCACCGACAGACCACCAGCCCATCGGCAACGCCACTCCAGATCACGGATTTGTTGTTCGAGTGAAATGTCTTCTGAGTCTGAGGAGGAACTATAGCAAGAGGTGATCATTGCCCGGAGTAGTTTGGGATCATTACTATTGAATGCTGCCAGCCACTCGCCAAAACGGATTCCAGCAGGGGTGTCTGGACAATGAAACGCGGTGGATTTGGTCTTTGACGATTCAAACTCCGTTGATGACATGGACACCTCTTGTCAATAAGTCAAATACAACGTAGCTCTTCAGGGAGACGATATTCCGGTCGTTGGAGTGAGATTAAAACACCCTCTTATACTTCCCTCGCAAATCTTGCCCTCTTAGGGCAGATAGGTAAAGACAAGTTTTCTATCGGTATAAACAGTGATTTGTTCCTCACTTGCATCAACCTTAAGATCATAAGTTTCAGGCTGATAGGCATATAGCGAATCATAATAGACCTTAACACAGATAATTCGTATCCCAGGACACGTCCATAAGGAGATGAATGTCGATTCCGGCGCTGGGCGGGCAAGTAGATGATAAGTTGCTGTAGCCGTCCGCAGCATCGCTACATCCCCGGAACCAAAAATAGCAATCAGGCTCATCTTGATGATGAGGAACAGCACCATTGCTTCCTGAATATCTGGAACGATTCGCTGGGGCCAACGACGCCAGCTTCGATCTAACCTATAGTGCACTGTTGCCGCCCCTGCAATATTGAGCAGAATGAGCAGGATATGGAACGCCCAGTTCAGCCAAGGGGCAAAAATCTGAGGGCCAATCAGAAGCAGGCGTGATATGGTAAGAGGCACAACAAGCAAGTCCATGATAATGAGAAGAAATAGCGCTCGCACCACCCAGCGATTGTCTGGTGAAGTACTACCTCTTTGCCTCTGCATGCTGGTTTAGCCTCTCCGTGATGAAGAACTCTGGATGGATCGGGACAGACGATTGGTATAGTTTTACCGTGTTGGACGTTTCAAACACCCTTGATGGCATGGATTCAGCGATTACCGCCCAATCTCCTGCGTCCATAGAATCTCCGTCAGCCGCTCGATCCTACGCTTCAAATGCCGCGGGTACGTGCTAAACGGTAAATCGAGAATTATGCTCGCAGGCAAAACTAACTCCTCTCCAGCCGACTTGCCCAACGAGAGGTCATAAAGCGATCCTTGCTAAATTCATCTGATCTTGAGCGTATTTGCCGTCATTATACTCCTGTGTCATATCTCTGCATGGTACATTTCTGATACAAATCAGATCATGTGTTGACCCCATTCCAACATCACTGCGCCAGCCTCATATCACTGTACAGTATCCAGATGAATGGGGTGTCAACATGTCATCGCGCAGAAGACCACCCGTCAAGATCGTGATGTGCCCCTCCTGCGGCGCGCCGAATACCGCTAAAGTGCAAGCATGCCAGGCATGCGGCACATCTCTAGCTGCGCCTATCCCTGCCCGTTATCCTGCTCAAGCAGAGCCAGTTCGAGCTAATCCGCCAAGTTATCGTAGTAGGCTGAGTTACAGCGATCATCTGCCCCATGCCCAGGAGTACCCACGTCGCAAAACAGGAAATAAGAACTGGCTGATGGACTGGAAAATCGCTGCGCCGCTCCTGCTGCTGGCGGGGATATTTGGGCTGCACAACGGTCATAGACCCCTAAATGATCTGTTTCGGATGCGGCGCACACGCTGACAACCATTAATCAACAAGGAAGCTAATCATGGCAGCCACTTCGCCTTACATCGAATGCCCGAACTGTGGGTACAATAACCCATCCACTGCCCGTATCTGCGAGAACTGCAAGAGCGTACTCGTAGAGCCAACGCCGCCGCCGAGTCAGGTTGGGGCCATCCGTCCTCCGCGAGCTGTGCCGCCGAGCCAGGTCGAACTGCAAGCGCCACCCGTTCGGCCAGTGATCCGTGTTGTGTCACCCAATGATCCAGTATTGCTGCCAGCTACACTCGCCGAGAAACGGCGCGAGACTCACAGCGAATTTTGGGAAGACCCCAAATTTCTCATGACTGCGTTCTTGTTTGTGGCATTGGTGGGCAAACGCTTGGGTCTCTTCGGCTCAAGTCCAGATGATGATTCCGCGAGTCGCAAAGAGAGGAGCTATTCGGAGGAAGAAGCGGGGACTCGCAAACAGGAGCCGTACTCTACCAAGTCATATGAAGACACCGGGTTTCGCAAACAGAAGCCTTACTCTAAGCACTAGTTGTATAATGTAAACAAATGTTCTATTCTTGAATAGTGAAGCAAACCTTACAATACAAGTAGTGTAGGGCAGGTCGATGTCTCCTGCCCTTCCATGCTGAACTGAGCTTATTGATGCCCAACCAATCCTCACAATTCAACTCTGTGATCTGCCCTATGTGCGGCAACGTGAATCCCGCCCACGCAAAGGTGTGCCGGGAATGCCTCACCCGTTTGAACACCAGCCGTACCGCCAGCATGGCTGCGCCAACACGTGCCCGCCGAGTACCACGCCGATCCCCATCGGTCCGCGCGGAAGAAATCCGGCGTATCGCGTACAGCATGGATCAACCTGAACCCGCTTCAACCTCACGCAGGAAAAATAACTTCTTCGGGCTGAACTTAGGGAATTTAGATATGAAAACTATCAGTCCATTCATCATCTTCCTGGCGCTGTTCGGGATGCGCAAGCATCATGGTGGTGGTCACGGGGAAAGCTGGATCAGCCGGATATTTGGCGAGTAGACCCCTAGAGATTCAACGTCTCCCCATCAGCAGGGATCAATAACTGCTTCGCTTCGATCCCATATCGCTCCGCATATGCCCGCAGATCAGCCCGGCTCACCTTCGCATGATCGACTGAATCCATATGGATCGCTACCACCGTTGCGTCAGGAGCATGGCGGCACACGGCGATAGTCTGCGCGGCGTCCATCACGATAGGCCCGCTGTCCTCTAATTCTGCCCCGCACGAATGGGTAATGATCACGTCAGGCCGCACATTCGATACGATGTCCCGCGCCGCCTCATACCAGATCGAGTCGCCAGCCCAATACACAGTCGGCTCATTTGCCGCTCTGAGAATGAATCCACTCACCGGGTTTAGCTGCTCGCCCCATGTGCCCGTCCCATGAGTCCCCGGCGTCCGCGTGATACTGATCCCCTCCCAAGCCACCGAGTCCTCGACCGGGGTGATGTTCGTGAATCCCTTCTCTGCAATGCGTCCTTCGTCTCCCGGTTGGCAGAACAGAGGCAGGTCTTTCAGCAGAAGCTCCTGCGCGGGAGGGTCGAAGTGATCGTTGTGCAGGTGGCTCACGATCAGCCCCTCGACACCCTTGATGACGTCCTCGGCGGGGCGCGGAAGCTCGACGATGGGGTTCTGCTCAACTCCGCCGAGAGATCGATAGGCGTGTTTTGCGCCGAGGTAAGGGTCGGTGAGAATCACATGGCCGTTGTAGGTGATCCTCATGGTCGCATTGCGAATAAGTTCTAGCAGCATGGATTACTCCGCTTCGTGTTTGAGAATCACATTCCGATGGGCTGGCGTGGCCTCACCATCCTTGCTCTGCCACTGCTCATAGTGAATTGTCCACTTTCCGCCCGGTAGGAACAGCCGCGCGCCGAGAAACGGCTGCCCCAACAGATGCTGGATGGCGCTTACCAGCACTTCCGGCAGATCATCCCTCAGAGGCAGGAACATAAACATCCCCGAATCGCAGCCTACCCACCCGATGATCTCCGTACCTGCTGGCTGCTGGCCCTCTTTTGATCCCTTGACGTAATGCGCGGATGTTGGAAGCACAACATAAGGGTCTTTCCACAAGACCGGAACCATCGTATCGCCGCCGAAATCTCCGGCGATCAGCGCATGGCTGCGCACATATTGAGTAAGGGGATCGTCCAGCATTTCGAGTACGATCAGGTAAGCAGGATCGGTGACAAGGATCGCCTCGCCGGAGGTTTCGATTCTGCGGGCGGCTCGTCCAGTCCCCGGCGGTGCTTTGAGCCGCAGCTTCTTGCAGATGGGATCAGTCTCAGTAGGGATGATGCGCTTTGTGTCTACGAGGTCGGTCATGTTGTTGGAGAGGGAAGAGTCAAATCTTTGTGGAACTAATATAGCCGCCGTTGTTGTGCTTTTATGATAACTGCCAATCGCTAACTGCTGCCGTTCTAGCACCTATAATACACTTCTTCGGCCTCTTCCCGAAGCCGCAGATAGCTGTCATACCGCTCGTACCAGATGTCCCCCTCTTTGACCGCCGCCAGTACTGCGCATCCCGGCTCGTTTTCGTGGCGGCAGTCCTTGAAGCGACAGTCATGCAGATAGGGTTCAATGTCAGGGAAATACCCATCAATCTCCGATGGCTCAATATTGTAGAGCGCCACCGCCCGGATTCCCGGTGTGTCTGCGACAAATCCGCCGCCTTGCAGGGGATATAACTCACGGGCAACAGTCGTGTGTTTGCCTTTCGTGGTTGCTTCGCTGACCTCTTTCACCCTCAGACCCAGCCCCGGCTGCACCGCGTTGAGCAAACTGCTCTTGCCGACTCCTGATGGCCCGCTCAGCGCGGAAATCTTCCCGATCAGGGCTTTCTTCAATTCCTTAATCCCATCGCCCTTCATGGCGCTGGTGTAAATCACCGGGTAGCCAATGGCGTCATAGAGATCGAACAGGTCTTTGGCTTCCTTCTTTTTGACTAAATCAAGTTTGTTGGCACAGATGATGGCTGGGATACTGGATTTCTCTGCGATCACTAAAAACCGATCCAGCATCTTGAGACGTGGTTCCGGGTTGGCACAGGCGAACACCAGCACAACCTGATCCGGGTTGGCGATGATCACCTGCTCGCGGTCGGGGAGCTTATCCGCGCGCCTGCCTTCCGCCGATGGGGCCTGCCGTGTGAAAGCGTGCTCGCGCGGCTCGACTTCAGCGATGATCCCATGATAGGTCACAGTGTCATTTTCCAGCACGGGCCTCAGCACAATTTTGACACGATCCCCCAACGAGACCGGATCGGTGTCTAGGCGTTCTTCCAGCAGCCTGCCGCGCGTTTCGCAGATCACCGGGCCGTATGACTCCGTATAAACGGTGAAGAATCCACTCTGCTTTTTAGTAACCAATCCAGGGATTAATGTCTCGTCAGCCAAGCTCCTTGCGCTCCTTTAGCCTACCAGCCGAACAGCTCTAAGAGCCGAATCAAAACGCCACAGGCACTTGCCCGTGGCGCAGAAGCTGGCTGCCGGAACTTGAGCACGCCTAGCACACCGCTTTCTGCGGCATCGCATCTTGCGACACGATCCTGCACTGACGGGCAAAGCGGATTAGGGTAAACACACACACCTGATTTTCCTTTGCCATAATCCGCATCCTTTCTGAATTGAGATGGTTAGTTTCCATACTGTTTCTCATGGAAACCTACCCACTTGAGATGGAAGGTAGCACAGTTGCGAAATCGCGTCAAGATAGCTCACTCAGAAATTTCAACATTACTTGATTGAAATATACAGGATTATCCTGATTTGAGTTGTGCCCGGCGTTAGGGATGACCTCGTACCGCACATGCGGATCACGCTTGGCCCATTGCGGTGCAATTTTAGCGATATTCCCCAATTTATCGTGATCGCCGTGAACGAGAAGAATCGGCTGAGTAATGGCGTATCCTGGCTCTCCGTGAATGCACTGGACTACACCAGTCAAGATGTTAATTACATCGTCTCGTCCAATGGCCGACATCGTGTCGTACATGTAATCCTGCACACTTTTGTTGATCGCGCTCGCCTGGGCCGACTGCTTCTTGAGCATTTCAAACGGGTACATTTTCAACATGAAGGGCGTGCTTCGCAGCAGCAATCGATCCGTCGCCGAAATTGGCATGGTGATGCATGTACCGTCGATGACAATCAGCGCCTCAACCCGCTCAGGATGCCGGAACACCAATTCCTGAATGACGTAGGTTCCGGTAGACTGCCCCACAAAGATCGCCTTTGAGATGGCTTCCCGATCCAGAATGGCGATCAAGTCATTGACTGCCTCTGGAACAGTAAAAACGATGCTCATTGGCCTTGACTCGCCGTGACCGCGCATATCCCATAGCAGCACATGATAGTGATCGATCAGCACATCAACTTGATCGAGAAACTGCCTGTGATCCACAGTAGCGCCATGTGTCAACACAATCGTTTGAGCATCGGTGGGGCCTCCGACCCAATAATGTAGAGGGGAACCTTTACGTTCCAGAACGTGTTTCGATAGCGCCGTAGTTTCCATAGGAGGTTTTGTAAATTCCCGATTGATTTCCAGTACAAGTATAAACGATGTTCTACCGTTGCTTTCTGCATTTTTTACATTTCGTTTATGCTTCCATAACGTACGTCCGACATTACCTTGATAGGTTCCAATACAAGCAGAACTGCGTCTTATTGACATCGTCTCAAGGATTATTGTAACTATGTTCAGGCTCATGAAGGTTAGATATTGGCATTTAGCCACGTTGGTCATCGTGTTAGTGCCTGGCGGGTGCAATAATCAAGAGGTTAACTCATCCACCGAAGAAAAAGTAGATATTGAAGTTCCAGGTTTATCTCGCACTACAATCTGCCATTACACAATGTCCCCTGTCGTTCCGTATGTGGAGATTTCTGTATCGGATGAAGCCCTAAAAGTGCACTCTGAGCACGCGGGTGACATCGTCCCTGCTCCTACCGAAGGCTGCCCAGAAACCGTATAGATCTCCAGGATTCAGCCGGGAGGTGGTAACGGCACCGGTGGGTCAGGTACAACATTTACGGGTTCACAGTCCGGCCCCGTTGGAAATGTTGCTTCAAACGGAACAAATCAGCAGCCGACTAATGCACTGACTCCCATAGCCGGCTCGGTATGCTCGCCGGGCCAGCAGACCGTAGCTGATCTCATTCGCAGTGATTCCCGGTTGACGCACTTCAAATCTCTGCTCGAACAGACCGGGCGATTCGACATTCTGGACAGCGCCACTGTGACTGTTTTTGCCCCTATAGATGATGCGTTTGCAGAAGTCGATTCCGCAAGGACACACGACAAAGCCTCGCTGAATGCGCTGGTGCTCTACCATGTTACGATGGATGGTGGGATGTGGCACGCTTGAAGAGTTTGCCATCCATTCGGGCCCTATCTGGCGAATAGATGTACTTTAGCATATCGAGTCAGGGCCGCCTTGTCATTAACCGCAACAGCTATCTGGTTGGCGATGAAGCCAAGACCTGCAACGGCGTGCTACATCTCATCGATCATGTGCTCGTCCCACCGATCTTCACCCATACTCAGCCAGCTACCCCAACTCCCACAACCGTTGCTCCCACCGAGACACCCACACCTCCACCCATCTGGGATGTGGTTTCGGGAGTTCTAGGCGGTGGTAATAATAAGAATGGTGGACACAAGCCAACACAGCGTCCTCCCAACACACCTGTCCCTACTCAGCCAACCACTACGTCAGGCACAACGGATGGTACAACGACTTCTGGCACGACAAACTCTGGTTCTGGCTCAACGGATGGTACAATCACCTCTGGTACGACGGATGGCAGTATTACTACGTCTGGAACTACCACACTATCATTGGATACTACGACAACAACTGGGGCGCTGCAATGATGGCAATGACTACCGGAACTGCATCTAATCTCACGCTTCGTGACTTTATGTTAAACGTGCGCCGCAATGTCAAACAGTTGTTTGGCTGGTAATGAGATGAATCAGGCCGAGAATTACTCTCGGCCTGATTTCTTCATCCTATAAGTTTCATTTTGCTTGATTTGGTAACTAGCACATCTTAGGCTGGCTCGTCCAATTCGATGCGGCTTCTGCGATAATTGCGGCGCAGCGATGCACATCTTTGAGTTCGACGTATTCCACGGCGGCGTGTGCGCCCGTGCCTCCCGGCCCTAGAATAACGGTCGGGATACCTGCCGCGCCCAGCAGTGCCGAATCAAGCCATGCCAGCATCCCACTGTATTCTGGCTGCGGCCCCATAATTCCCTCGTACGCCTCAAACACGGTCTGAACAATCGGCGCATCCTCTCCGATCTCATAACCGGGCCGCTCGAAGTCCATCCGAACCTCGGCGCTGAACTTCGGATCGGCGGCGCTGAGTTTGCCGAGTGCTCCACGCCACAGCGCCATGACGTTTTCAGCGCGCTCGTCAGGCAGCAGACGATGTTCGATCTCTAAGGTCGCGTGATCGGGGTAGGTACTTAATCCCAAGCCGCCCCGGATCAGACTGGCGTGGACGGAGGGGCGCACCAGCAGAGAATGAGATCGTTTGGTAAGCGTCTGGGAGTCCATGTGCTCTAATGCGCCAAGCACGCGCCCCATATGAGCGACTGCATCGACTCCTTCTTCAAACAGACTGCCATGCGCAGCCTTACCATGCGTGGTGATCGTCAGCCACGCAAACCCCCGATGGGCAATGCACAGCCGCATCTCGCTTGGCTCGGTGAGAATCGCTGCATCGGGGCGGATTTCCTCAACCATCTTCGCTGTGC
>Ga0075421_100012447_pt1 | contig 10571 bp, 10 predicted proteins | sample SoiMetdeltSBSDD5_FD_75292 | JGI IMG/M metagenome (GOLD analysis project Ga0075421, IMG submission 75292) | Bulk soil microbial communities from a Populus tree surrounding site in Tennessee, USA - Soil MetaG P. deltoides SBSDD5 | ecosystem: Environmental > Terrestrial > Soil > Tree plantation... | reverse complement strand
TGGCGTGGCCGCTGAATTCGGTCCGCCGGAGCAGCTTGGCGCGCGGATACGCGGCGACATCGCGAAATACCGGGACGTTGTCGCCAAGGCTGGAATCCAGCTTGAGGACAGATGATCGCCGTTCGAGGAGAGGCTCAATGAACCGACCGTTCGCAAATCACCGCAGCGTCAGCCGGCGGATCTCGAGGGGCTTGCCTGATGCCGCTTTCGGGTATGCTGGCAGGTTGTTATCCTTGCGCTCACTCAGTTCAATCTTGCAAGCGTCGGACGATCGTGGGAGGTGAACTTGTTGCGCCGGATTCTGTTGAGCCTGTTTCTCTTACCCCTGGTCCTGAACGCGGCGTTCGCGCAGGGATGGCCGACCCGACCGATCCAGACGCTCGTTCCGCAGAGCCCCGGAAGCGCGCTCGATATCGTGACGCGCGCCGTGATGGAGCAGGTCTCTGCGCAGCTCGGCCAGCCGATCGTTGTCGAGAACCGCACCGGCGCGGGCAATACCATTGCCATGGCCGCGGTCGCGCGCGCCGAGCCAGACGGCTACACGATTCTGGCCAATTCCTCCACACACAGCCTCGTGCCCGTCACCTACAGCACGCTCGCGTTCGATACGTTTCGTGATCTCACGCCGATCATCCCGCTGGGCAACACGCCGTTGGTCATGGTCGTGTCGTCGTCAAAGGGTTACAAGAACGTCGCGGATTTCGTCGCTGCTGCGAAGGAAAAGCGCGGCGCAATGAATTATTCCTCTGGCGGCGTGGGGAGCATCACGCATCTCGCCATGGAGGCGTTCAGGCTCGCGGCGGGCTTCGAAGCGGTCCACGTCCCATTCCGGGGAGCTCCGGAGGCGCTCAACGAGGTAGTCGCGGGACGCGCCGACTTCTACTTCTCCCCGCTTACCGCGGTGCTGCCCTTTCTTCAGGATGGAAGGCTGCAGGCGCTGGCCGTCAGCGGTTCGCAGCGCGCCTCGGCGTTGCCGAACGTCCCGACGGTCGCCGAGGCGGGTTACCCCGAGGCCACATACAATTTCTGGGTCGGCCTGTTCGCACCGTCGAAAACTCCGGCGCCCATCATCGAGCGCATCTACCAGGAGACCGCCAAGGCGCTGCAAGGTCCGATCTTGAAGGAGAGATTCGTCCGACTTGGCTTCGATGCCATGCCACTCGACCGGCCCGCTTTCGCGAAGCTGATCCGGGACGAGTTCATCTTGAATACAAAGGTCGCCAAGGCCGCCGGCGTCATGGCGAATTGACCTGGGCCATGGTTGGCGCGCGATGGCGGGTGCAACGCCGGCAATAGCAATCGTCGGTGCCGGGGTGGCGGGACTGACCGCTGCCGCCACGCTGCGAAGGATCGGGCTCAAGGTTGACATCTATGAGCAGGCGCCCGCCTTCGCCCGGATCGGCGCCGGTCTGCAACTGAATCCCAATGCTATGAAGGTGATACGCGGCCTCGGGCTCGAGGCGTGCATTCGATCTGTCGGGTTTGCCCCAGAGGTCGGATACAATCGCGAATGGGACACTGGCGAGATCACATATCTCCACCCGATGGGCGCCGAGATCGAGCAGCGCTTCGGCGCGCCGGACATTTCGCTGCATCGCGCGGAACTGCATGCGGCGCTGCTCTCGATCAATCCAGCTGAGAGCATTCATCTCGGCAAAAAGCTCGCAGGTCTTGATCGAGCCGGCTCAGGCATGCGGCTGACATTCACGGATGGAACTGTGGCGAAGGCCGACGCCGTCGTCGGGGCCGACGGCGTCCATTCCACGGTGCTCGAAATCCTTTTTGGCAGCGGCGCGCCACGGTTTACGGGACAGGTGGCCTACCGTGCGATCTACCGCAGCGAATTGCTCGGCACTGAAATCGATGATCGCGTGAAATGGTGGGGTCCCGACCGGCATATCGTGACCTACAAGGTCAATCCGCGTCGCGACGAGCTCTACTTCATTGCCAGCACGCCCGAGCCGGACTTCAAGATCGAGTCGTGGTCTGCACATGGAGATCTGGACCAAATGCGAGTCGCGTTCGCCTGCTTCCATCCTCAGGCCCGCGTCATTCTCGATGCCTGTCCGGAAGTTCGCAAATGGGCCCTGGTCGAACGCGATCCGTTGGTCCGATGGAGCGAGGATCGCGTTGTCCTGATCGGTGACGCCTGTCATCCGATGCTGCCCTACATGGCGCAGGGCGGCAGCGCCGCAATGGAAGACGCTGTGGTTCTCGCGCGATGCCTGGCCAACACGGACTTCGACGGCTTTTCGGACGCATTTTGCCGCTTCGAGCGAAATCGCAAGGACCGCACCTCGCGGATTCAGCTGGGCACCCGGAAAAATACCTGGATGCGCACGCCACCGGATATGACCTGGCTTTACGACTACGATGCCTGGACCGTGCCGCTCGACTGACTCGTCGAGCGAGCTGATATCGGCATCTCGACGTTCTCCTGGCCTGCCTCTCAATCCAGCGTGCGCCGGAAGCGGATGATCGCGATGACCATGGCGATCAGCATGAGGCCGGCGAGCGCGAGCGTATCGTAATGCAGATCCGCCAGCGCCGCACCTTTGAGCATAATCCCGCGCACGATGCGAAGATAATGGGTGAGCGGCAGAAGCTCGCCGATCCATTGCGCCCAAGCCGGCATTCCCGCGAAGGGGAACATGAAACCTGACAGCAGGATGTTCGGCAGGAAGAACATCATCGACATCTGCATCGCCTGCAACTGGTTCTGCGCGATTGTCGAAAACGTGTAGCCGACCGAAAGATTGGTCGTGATGAACAGCGTGCTCAGCAATGCGAGCAGGAGGAGGCTTCCCAACAACGGCACGCCGAACAGACCGATGCCGATTCCAATGATGAGGGCCGCCTGCACGAACCCAACGATGATGTAGGGAACAATTTTTCCGAGCATGATCTCGATCGGCGTAATCGGCATCGCCAAAAGGCTTTCCATGGTGCCGCGCTCGATCTCGCGCGTGACCGACAGCGCGGTGAAGATCAGCATGGTCATGGTGAGAATGGTGCCGACCAAGCCCGGCACGATATTCAACGACGTGGTGGCCGCCGGGTTGTAGCGGGCATGGGTGCGAATCTCGAACGGCGGGGTCGCGCCGTCCGGGATGGCACGGTCGTGCCGGAGCGCGGTCTGCACCAACGTGGCGAGCGCGGCCATGGCCGAGCCGGCGGCCACGGGATCGGTCGCGTCGGCGGCAACCAACAGCGCGGGGCGGTCGCCGCGGCGCAGCGCGCGCTCGAAATTGGCGGGAATTTCGATCGCAAACAGCACCGTGCCCGAAGCGAGCAGACGATCGAACTCGGTCTCACTGCGGACCAGGTGGGTGACGTCGAAATACGCGGTGTTCTGAATGGCTTTGAGGATCGAACGGCCGACGTCGCTCTGTTCCTGCAACAAGACCGCGGTCGGCAGATGCCGGGGATTGGTGTTGATGGCATAGCCGAACAGTAATAACTGAACGAGCGGGATCATGACGATCATCGCAAAGGAAACGCGGTCGCGCTTGAGCTGGATGAACTCCTTGATCAGCATCGCCCAAGTCCGGCGCCAGAAGCCGCCAGAGGAGCGCGGAGCGGTCGTTTGGACCAACGTGCTCATTGCAAATTGTCCTTGGCCCGGCCCATGAGGTCGATGAAGACGTCCTCGAGCGAAGGCTCCGATCGCGTCCAGGTGAGGTCTGGCCGCGCGCGATAGGGCGCAATCGCCGCCTCAACCGCCGCCTCCTCGCGCGCGCACACGTGCAGGCTGGTGCCGAACGGCGCGACCATATCGATGCCGGGACGGCGACTCAGCTGCTCGGCCAGCTCGGTCAGCCCCCCGCCATTGCGCGCGCTGACCGTGTAGGTGACGAGATGCGAAGCTGCGATCACCTCGTCCACCGTCCCATGCGCGAGCAGGACGCCGTAAGCGATGTAGGCGATCTCATGACAGCGCTCGGCCTCGTCCATGTAATGCGTCGAGACCAGCACCGTGAGGCCGTGCGCCGCGAGCGCATGGATCTCGTTCCAAAACTCGCGCCGCGCCTTCGGATCGACACCTGCGGTCGGCTCATCGAGCAAGAGGAGCTGCGGGTTCGGCAGCGTGCAGGCGCCGAGCGCGAGCCGCTGCTTCCAGCCGCCCGAGAGCTCCCCGGCAAGCTGTCCTTGTCGGTCGTCAAGCCCGAGCCGCTCGATCATGGCGCGCGCCGCTGCGGCTGGATCAGCGACCCCATAGAGTCGTGCGACAAACTCCAGGTTCTCGCGCACCGAGAGATCCTGGTAGAGGCTGAAGCGCTGCGTCATGTAGCCGACGTGGCGCTTGATCTTGTCCGCCTCCCTGCGGATGTCGTAACCGAGGCAGGTGCCGCGGCCTTCGTCGGGGGTGAGCAGGCCGCACAGCATGCGGATGGTCGTGGTCTTGCCCGAGCCATTGGGACCGAGGAAGCCGTAGATCTGCCCGCGCTTGACGCGCATCGACAGATTGCGCACGGCCTTGCGACCGTCGAAGGATTTCGTCAGCCCTTCGACATCGATGGCGATGTCCGGCGCCGTGGTCATTCGGCTCGTCCCAGCGCGACGCTCACCGGCTGGCCGACGCGCAGCCGCTCGGGGCGTTCTTCCGGTCGCGCTTCGATCAGGAACACAAGCTTGGAGCGCTCGTCCATACTGTAGATCACCGGCGGCGTGAATTCGGAGGCACGCGAGATGAAACTGATCTTGGCGACGATGTCGCGGTCACAGCCGTCGCAAGTGATGGTGACGGGGTCGCCGAATTTGAGCTTGGGCAGCATCGCCTCGTTCACGAAGAATCGCACTTTGAGGTTGCCGGGAGGCAACAACGCGAGGATCGGCTTTCCAGCCGGAACCAACTCCCCGCCGCGATAGTAGACCTGCTGGACGGAGCCGGTGACCGGACTGAACACTTTGCGGCGCACGAGTCTCGTCTGCGCCGAGTTGAGCCTCGCCTGTGCCGTGCGCAACACAGCCTCGGCCTCGTCGAGGGCTTTTTGCGTCCCGACCTGGGTCTTGGCGAGCTGGTGCGCGCGGTCGTAGGCGAGTTGCGCGTTCTTCACCGCGGCCTCCTGCATGGCGACGTCCGCGAGCTGCAGATCGGGATCGACCGTGAAAAGCAGCGTGCCGCGCTCGGCCTGATCGCCCTCGCGCACCGTGAGCGTCTCGATGCGCCCGCTCTCGTCGGGGCCAACGAAGATCAGTTCGGCCTCGACCCAGCCCTGGAAGGTCGGCTCTTTGCCGTTGTCGCAGCCGGCGAGTGCGAGGCACCCGAGCAATGCGAGCGCGAAGCACAAACCCCTCATGTCGCGCTCCTTTCCCCGAACAGCAACTCGAGGTGGGCGCGCATGAGTTCGCGTATGTCGAGCGGCGCCAAGCGCCCGAACAGGCCGTTCCAGATGATGGCGACGAGCGCGGGCGCGACCAGCAATTGCGGAAAGCGGGCGAGCGCGTCGCTGGAGAGCTCGCCCCGCTCCACCGCAAGCGTCAGCCGCGCGCGAATGACCGGAAGCACGCGCGCGATGACCTCCCGATAGTAGATCTCCGCGAGCTTGGGGAAGCGCGGGCCCTCGGAGATGATCAGGCGGATCACGTCCTTGCGCCGCGTGCCGTAGATTTCTCGGACGAATACGTCGACGATCATCTCGGCCACGGCGCGGATCGGCACCTCGCTCAGCGGCGCGGCCGCGATCGTGCCCACGAGCGGGCTGAGCATGGTGCGCACGAGTTCTTGGAACAGGCTCTCCTTGTCGCGGAAGTAGAGGTAGATCGTGCCCTTGGCGATACGCGCACGGCGGGCGACATCGTCGAGCCGCGTCGCCGCAAAGCCGCGCGCTGCGAATTCTTCTAGCGCGGCATCGAGGATGGTGGCGCGCCGCTTCTCGCGCCGGGTGACACGCGCATGCTGCGCGGGCGCGCCTTTGCCGCGACGTGCGGCGGTCCGCTTCCTTCTTGGGTTCGCGACCATGCCCGTACATCCTTGAAAAAAATGACTGACTGGTCAGTCATAAATATACTGCTGCAGGTCTGCCGGCGCAAGCCCCCGAGGCGAGAGCGGAACTAGCGGAAAAAGTCAGGACGAAGCATGCGCCACGCCTGCGGTCGGGAAGCCGCTGCTGAGTGTGCGCTGATTTGCCAAACGAGCCGCGCCGCGAAAGCCGTAGCAGTCAATGCGGCGCGCCCCGCTCGATTAACCAAGCCGACCGACGGAAAACGCTGCCGCCCTCATTTTGGCCAAATGAAACGGGCAGGAAGAGTTGCCCGGAGCACCGGGCCTAGAGCCTGAGGGGGAGCAGATGGGACGGACTCTCGCCGCGTTTGCCGTTGCCGCTTCATTGCTGACGCTGGCCTCGTCCGAGGCCTCGGCGTGGGTCTGCTACGCGACGGGGCTAAGCTCGAGCGGAGCGGCCCGCGCCTATGACATCATTGACGCCAAGCTCTTCGCGCTGCGCCGATGCGAGCGCAACAGCCCACTGCCGATCTGCACTATCTTGTGGTGCCGTCCCGGCCGCTGACCAGCGACCACTGCAGCCAAATGACTCACCCCCCGGCTTGCGCCGGGGGAACTCATTTCGAGAATGCGCCCTCGATCGCGGCCTTGACGCCGACGAGCGCTTCCGGGGTGTCGACGTCCACCAGCGCGGCTCTGCCCTCGAGCGGCACTTCCAGCACGGCCTCGCTGTAGCGGCCGATGAAGTGGCGCGCGCCCACGTCGCCCTCGATCGCCATCAGGTCGGGAAAGAAGCGCCGCGACCACAGTACCGGATTGCCGCGCCTACCCTCCACCGTCGGCATCACGATGAGCGCGCCGCGGTCGGGATCGAACGCAGTGATGAGCTGGTCGATCAGGCTCGCATCGACCTGCGGCATATCCCCGAGGCAGACGATCGTACCATCGGCCTCCGCCGGCACGGCGGCGATTCCGGCCTTGAGCGAAGTGCCCAGCCCCTGCGCGAAGTCCGGATTGTGGACAAGCTGGACCGGCAGGCCCGCGAGCGCCTTCTCGACCTCGGCGCGCTCGTGCCCTACCACGACGATGACCGGCTTGGCGCGCGAGGCGAGCGCTTCCTCCACGACGATGCGCACCAGCGGCCGCCCCGCGATCTCCGCGAGCAGCTTGTTCGGCCCGCCCATTCGGGTGGAACGCCCGGCAGCGAGCACGACCGCGGCGATGCGCCGGCCAGCGGCGGCCGGCGGCTCCGCGCGCGGCTGCGGCCGCGTGACGATTTCCATTAAGAGCCCGCCGACGCCCATGCCGGTGATCGTCCTACGCGGCACTTCGAGCCCGGCGAGCAACCGCATGAGCACCCAGTCAAAACCGTTTTCCTTCGGCGAGCGCGCGCAGCCCGGCGCGCCGACCACCGGACGGCCGCGCGCGGCGGCGACGAGCAGGAGATTGCCGGGATCAACCGGCATGCCGAAATGCTCGATGCGCCCGCCGATCGCCTCGACCGCGGCGGGAATCACGTCGCGCCGGTCGGCGATGGCGGATGCGCCGAATACGATGACGAGCTCGGCGCCCTCGCCGAGCACCTCTTCCATGGCGCGCGCGAGCGCGCGCTGCTCGTGCGGCACGCGCCGCTCGGCAACGATGGTCGCACCCGCCGCCGCCAAACGCTCCTCCGTCACTTTCAAGGTCTTTTCGATGACCTTGCTGGCGAGGCCGGGCAGCATCGTGGAGACGACGCCGATCTTGCGAATGCGGTAAGGCGCGATCCGCACCAGCGGCCGCGCGGCGACTGCAAGCGCGGCATCGCGCGCTTTCTCTGCGACCGCGAATGGAATGATCTTGACCGTGGCGATCATCTCGCCGGCCACGACCGGCTTGTAGGCCGGCAGCGTGGCGAACGTGATCGACTCGTCCACCTGGTTGAGACGGTCGACAGCATCCTTGTCCACCACCAGCAGGCCAGCGGTCTCGGCGAAGAGGTTGGCGCGGCCGGTAAAGGCGCGCTCGACGTGTACCCCTTCGCCCGCGACCGCCGCCGCGATCTCGGCCGCGGCCGCGTCCTCGGAGACGTCGCCGGGCTCGATCCGCGCGACCACGATGTCGGCGATGCCCGCGGCCTTGAGCGCGGCGATCTCGGCCTTGCCGATCAAGGTGCCCTTCTTCAGGACCAGGCCGCTCTGGCGGATCGAGTGCACCGCGACAGAGCCTTGGGCCTCGTCGACCGGCACCGCGCCGAACTTCATGACATCTTCTCCGCAGACTGACGCAGTTCCGCTGTGATCTCGCCCATGATCGCAACCGCGATCTCGGCGGGCGATACCGCACCGATCTCGAGGCCGATCGGCGCGTGGATGCGCGCGAGCGCGCCCTCGGATAGGCCTTGCGCTTTGAGCCGTTCGATGCGGCGCGCGTGCGTCTTCTTCGAGCCCAGCGCACCGATGTAGAAGCAGTCGCGCGCCAGCGCATAGGTGAGCGCGGGGTCGTCGATCTTGGGATCGTGGGTGAGCGCCACGAAGGCGGTGTAGCGGTCGATGCCGAGCGGCGGCAGCGCGACATCGGGCCATTCCGCGATCACCTTGACGTCGGGGAAGCGCTCGATGGAGGCAAAAGCGGTGCGCGGATCGACGATAGTCACGTCGTAGCCCACAAGGTGCGCCATCGGAGCGAGCGCCTGGCTGATGTGCACGGCGCCGGTAATGACGAGCTGCGCGGGCGGAACGTGCACGGTGAGGAACAGCTTGCCCGCGGGCGTCTCCACCACCCCGCTCTTGCCGCGCCGGATGTGCTTTTCGATCACTTCTTTGAGCGGATCGCGCCCCAGTTCGGCCGCCTTGACCAAGCGCTGCTTGCCGGTCGTCACATCGGTGACGACCACCGCAGCGCGGCGCGCCGCGCGCTCGGCGTTCAGCGCTTTAAGGATCTCGAGTTTCATGTTGATCCTCTCCGCGCCCTCGGTGCGTCCCCTGCCCCCGTGCGACTACGCCGAGCTCCCGCAAGGAGCGAGGTGCACCGAGTCCGCGGCGGGTCCATGCCCTATTCCACTTTCTCCACATAGACCCGGATGGTGCCGCCGCAGGAGAGTCCGACCTTCCAGGCGGTCTCGTCGGCCACGCCGAATTCGAGCGTCTTCGGCTTGCCGCTCTCGATGACGTCGAGCGCCTCGGTGACCACCGCGCCCTCCACGCAGCCGCCCGAGACGCTGCCGAGAAAATTGCCTTCGTCGTCGATCACCAGGTTTGAGCCCACCGGTCGCGGCGCCGAGCCCCAGGTCTCGACCACGGTTGCGAGCGCAACCCTGCGCCCTTTCGCCCGCCACTCCTCAGCCGCTCGCAGGATGTCTTCATCGCGCGCCAGCATATGCACCTCCATTGTCAGGGCGAGTAGCGAACAGCGGGTAACCGGCAGGGATACTATTCGCTATTCGCTACGCGCCGTCCCCTATTCCGGCTTCGTCCCGTATTAGATGGATCGTTCCCGCACGCCCGGCAATGACCATCATGCGACCTTGTCCAACCAAGCCTTTGGGTCGCCAGCCCGGCCGCCCGTCGCCGAAAGTGCACGCACCAGGTCCGCGATCGACTCCAGATTGTGAATCGGACGTAGTTCGTCGACGTGCGGCACCATGGTGCGAATGCCTTTGGCTTTGGCTTCGAATCCGGAGAAACGCAGCAGCGGATTGAGCCAGATCAGCCTACGGCAGGAGCGGTGCAGCCGGTCGATCTCGAAGGCCAAGCGGTCATCCGGATCGCGCTCGAGCCCATCCGTGATGAGCAGCACGATCGCGCCCTCCGTGAGCACGCGCCGCGCCCACAGCTTGTTGAACGCGCGCAGCGAGGTCGCAATCCGCGTGCCGCCCGACCAGTCGGCGACGTTCGCTCCGACAGCAGCCAGCGCCTCGTCGGGATCCTTGGCCTTGAGCGCGCGCGTCACATTGGTGAGCCGGGTGCCGAACAGGAACGTGTGGACGCGTTTGCGCGCATCCGTCACCGCGTGGAGGAAATGCAGGAACAGCCGCGTGTACTGGCTCATGGAGCCGGAAATATCGAGCAGCGCCACGATCGGCGGGGATTTCGTGCGCGGTCCGAGATACTTGAGGTCGATGACCGCGCCGCCGGCTTTCAGGCTTGCCCGCAGCGTGCGGCGGATGTCGACGAGATGACCGTGACGATGCGGTGCAAGGCGCCGCGTCTTCACCTCGTCGATCGACAGCACCAGGCGTTTGATCGCATCCTTGGCGGCGGCGATCTCCGCCGCCGTCATCTGTGCGAAGTCCTTCTTCTGCAGCACCTCGCGGTCGGAGACGGTGAGACGCGCGTCCACCTCGAGTTGCGGCGGTTTGCGCTCGGCCTCCGCAAGACTCGAGAGGAGCGCCTCCTGGATGCGCTGGGCGCCCGGCGGCGCCTTCTCGTCTTCGCGCGGCGGCGCCTGCGGCAGCATGGCTGCAAGGAGCTTGTCGAGCATGCCGTGCCGGCGAAAGAAGATGCGGAACGCCTGATCGAAGATGAGCGAATGCTCGTGGCGCTTCACTAAAACCGCGTGCAGCGTCCAATAAAAATCGTCGCGCGTCCCGACACCGGCGGCCTCGACCGCGGCGAGCGCATCCATGACCGCTCCGGGCCCGACCGGA
>Ga0075421_100012446_pt1 | contig 10571 bp, 7 predicted proteins | sample SoiMetdeltSBSDD5_FD_75292 | JGI IMG/M metagenome (GOLD analysis project Ga0075421, IMG submission 75292) | Bulk soil microbial communities from a Populus tree surrounding site in Tennessee, USA - Soil MetaG P. deltoides SBSDD5 | ecosystem: Environmental > Terrestrial > Soil > Tree plantation... | reverse complement strand
AGTTACTTCAAGCTTCACGATGTCTAATGGATTATCCCATGATACAACCGACTTATATTCGGTTAGTTCAGGGTCAGTTGGAGTATAGGAACCAATGTCATGTGCGGGGCTTTGATTGCTTGTGGCGTCTGCGATCAGGAAACCTTCTGAGCGAATCAAGCGAATCGGAAGAACGGACTGCGGCTTAGAATCTTCCTGACTGTAGGTCACAGAGAGAGTTCCGACCTGCATTGCTTCGGTAGTATTAGGAATGTTTTCAAGATGACCTACAAGACCCACAGCCGTCGCTTGAAACGGCCGCGGTGACAGTAGAGCCGGGCCAGAAGAGTCGGATGTCTGTTCCGGCAGAGTTTTTGAAAATTGCAGATCGTAGTAAACCCCATCCACCCAAGCATCATAGACTTTATCTGTGATGACATATCTCACATTTGCGAGATTCAACCAGTATGAGGCGGGAACAGAGTGGAGATATTCTCGTAAACGCCCGTCGCTGATGATCTTGTTGTTCGGGAGGAACAGCGAGGTAAAACGGGTATAGCTTCGTGTTGGCAGTATTCCACCATCAAACCCGTCTACCGATGGAATCCCCCAGACCAGTGGCAGGTTCGGGGCGAGGATTTCTTTCTCTTTTGTGGCGATGATGTAATCGTAGAGGCCATCTTCAGTTAGATGTGGACCATAAATGGCCTCAATCTCGCGGAGGTCACCGGGATCAAAGAGAATGTCTGAGAGAGACAGAAAACGATCTGCTGCAAGTTTATCCTTCTCTTGGGCTAGCAGTGTGCTGATCGCTGGACGCTGGTTGCTGAACGCAGCTGGAGCACTCAAATGATTATATGGAAGCACCTGTGATGCAAGAAACAACTCAATTGCAGCGAGGGCTGCTAATCCAGATAAACCAGTGATCGTGAGAGGTAACTTACCTCGGCTTAGATACCAGATGAGAGCGAGGGCTACGATTAAAGTAGCTAACCATATGCCGACTTCAAAAAGGTCGGGTACTGTAGCGCCGAGAATAGGGTCGTGCTCAAAGCCGCTCAGAAACGAAGTGGCTATAATTGCAATCACAAGAGATGCGGCTACGAATAACAGTCGTTTACCTATACGCGCATGGCGTTCGTGTTGATTGAATTGTGTGAGCGTATTTAGTCCGATACCTGCGAGTTCAGCAATCGCAAAAGCCCATAATACGAGCCATCGTGCAGGTGCTCGGAATAAGTTAAAGCCCGGTATCACGCGGACAATCAACCAGTAGATTGGATTGTAGGCTCCGAGTGCAAGGAATAATCCCGCAGCAGCCAGCATGACAAGGCCGATAGTATGCCAACTCTGACGGCTGCTCCACACGCCAAGCATAGCAAGGCAGAGAGCAACGATGCTGGGGTAGGCTACATACTCACTGAACAAACCGATGTGCCCATAGCCCGGAAGAAGGCCACGACCGATCAGAGTTGGGCGAAGCGAGAACGAGATCGCCTCAAGTATTGGTAATCCGCCACCCCGATTACTTAACTGCGTTAGCTCGGCGGTTGGCAGAAGCTGTGGCGCAGCTAGACCAAGTGCCAAAATAGATGCACCGATCAGTAGCACAATTGGTGATTTTGGAATGGATCGAAGCGATTCAAGCGAGTACCATTTGGCCTCACCATGATTATCTCGCCACACTCCGATTGTGCGCCATACTGCCCATAACCCCAGCCCAACTCCACAGATAAACGCTGATTGTGTGTGCCCAGCAAGAAACTGCATCGCAATTGTCAGTGCCAAGAATGGGACATAGCGGAAGTCAGCTAGCGATTCTTCCCACAGCCAGAATAACCAGGGCAGCCATGCCAATCCCTGAAGTTGATTCACATGCTCAGCTTGCGATGTGAAATAACCACCCAACGCAAATACAATTCCAGTGAGTGTACTACTTAAAATGTCGAGATTTAATGAGCGGCGTGCAAAAATGTAGGCTCCGATGCTAGCCCAGATCGTGTGACTTACGATGGCAACTTTGATTGCGGTGGGCGCATCCAACGGAATCAGTAGCCAGTTCGGGGGATACAACACACCAGCCTGACTATTTGCTAGAAAGGGAACCCCCATGAACAGATACGGGTTCCAAAGGGGCAGATGCCCGATTCTCAGCGACGCATTGCGAAATGCCCAATAGGGGGCAAAGTAAGTGAAGGCGTCGCCGCGTGGGAGAATCAGATCCGTAAATACCATTCTCCAGAAAAACGCGACGGTGAGGAGAATCAGGACTGCGATGCCAATCCAGTCAGCAGCAGGCAACCTGGCGGCTTTTTGTGTTTGGGTCATCGGTGGAAGCTAGGCTGCGTTCGAAATTTTGGACTCATCAGACAGCCGAGCGTTGAGCAGCAAAGGCGGCCAAAGTGGGAATCCATAAGTCATCAAATTGTCCCGGCGCATATGGGAGGTAGAACGTGATTCGATCAACGAGACCTGCATAACGGGCAATCGCAGCGTCTCCTACTTTATCAGGTCGCGCGACAATAGCGAATGTATCGATCATCTCATCGCTAATCAGACTCGGCATTTCTGCCCACTGCTTTCGTGCTGCCATCCCCGACAGCCGTTCACCGATGCCGGCCCAGCCATGTGCATCCAAGATGACGCGATAAGAAGGTGTACTTGCATAGAAACTGATCTGCTGGCGGACGAACGCCCGTAAGTTATCCGTCTGAGTTTGATCGGAACCCGTCACAACAAATACTGAGGCTGAAAGAGTAATATCGTCGATGCTACGCCCCATTTGCTGCACGCTCGCTTCAATTGCAGGGCGGACAATCTCCCGAACATATTTGGCAGAGTTCAAGGGGTGAACATGGAGTCCCTCGCACAACTCTCCGGCGAGGCGGCATAGGCCCTCGTTAACGCCTGCAATGTAGATGGGAATGTTGTATCGATGAGGGGGTGGTGTGAAGAAAGGTGTCATGAGGGTAAAAGTGTAGTAATCGCCGCGAAAATTAAGTTTTTCACCTGTGCGCCACGCATGCCAGATCGCGCGCATACCTTCGATAATCTCTCGCAAACGGGGGAGCGGAGCAGACCAAGGAACACTAAAGCGACGCTCATTGTGTGCTTTGACCTGTGTACCTAACCCCAAGATAAAACGGCCTTCAGAGAGAGCAGCCAAATCCCAAGCGGTGTAAGCCATCGTCATAGGGCTGCGAGTAAAACTCAGGGCAATAGCTGTGCCAAGATCAAGCCGCTTCGTTGCAGGAGCCGCCAGCGCTAACTGCAAAAAAGGATCATGTTGGGTTTCGGTATCCCATAGACCAGCGAATCCAGCTTCCTCTGCTGCTGCCGCTACTCCAGGGATATTCCGTAAATTAGGATCGGGCTGCAACACCGCATCGAGCTTGATTTGAGAACTCATAGATTATCCTCATGAATAGGAAGGCAGCACATCTGTTGGAATGACCGCACTGGAATCGAAGGTGGCCGTAGACATTCCCGCACGGATGATCGAAACTGTACCTAACCCCGCGACTTCCCAGCCGTGTGACCGGCTGATCAACGCAGCCTGATCGTCAATCCCGACTAGTATGTACCCATCTGAAAGGGAGACGATCTTGTGGATCACCTGATCCTGAAGCCAGCTAAAGTATGGGAGGATTACTATTCCCTTGAGTAATCCTAAGCCAGGCAATATATCGAAGGATAGTTCCTCCAATTGGGCAGGAACGGGCTTAATCGGTCCAAATGCAACTTGACCAAGAGCAACTGCCGATCCACCAGAAGCAATCAGCATCCTGACCGGAGAGTTCGGCGCTTGGATTGCTTGCCAAATGACGCTTTCACGTAAGTGCTGACACACAGCGAGAGCTTCACCACCTGGCAGATACACAATTGGTACATCCGTCAATGCATCGCTACTTTGATCAGCAGGTTCGATAAGTTGTGTTTGCATCCCCATCTCTTCAAGCACCGCTTTTGTGATCATGACGCGGCGCTCGGCATGTGGGGCAGGCACAGCAGACAGTGCGGCTGAAATAATTGCGACACGCGGCGGCTCGAAATCACGCAACATGTGCTGCCACAGCGAGGCCGAATCTGATCGAAGACCTTCGCCGCCAAGCAAAGCTACAACGGGTGGTCGGACATTCGAAGCTAGCATCGTTGAGTCATTATAGCAACGTGACCAAACTCGACAAAACTGGCTTGAAATGAGCTCATTGAGCTATTGTGCCACTGATAGTCATCTCGCCGTTTGCTACAACTATCTGCGTCAACTGAATGTTGAAAGGAGAAGCCAGGAGCGGCTCGTTAATTGCCTTCTCGATCTCATCAGCAAGAGTCTGTAGATTTGTTGGATCAATATCCACAGGGCCAAACTCCGCCGACTCGATGGTTAGTTCTACTAACCCATTTTCATTGATCGCTGGTACTGCTATGATCAGTCCACCCGCCTGAGTGACATCCATTTGTAACTGAGTGTATAGATATATCTTGCCGTCTTTGAGTACAACGCGCGGATCGGTGATTGGGACATCATCACCCTGCGCGCTTCGCTGCTCTATGGCTTGATCCATTGCCGATGTTAGTTCAGCCTCGGTAAAACTTACCGAAAATGGCCCATTAGGGGTGGATAGGTTCAGGCTGCGCCACTTATCTTTGAACGAGGCTAATGCATCATCCGAGGGTATGGGAGCATCGCTCGGTGGCTGTGGCCCGATGCGAGTGCTGGGTAGATTACATGCGATGGTGGATAAGAGAAGGATTAAAATTACAAAACTGGAAAAGATTAGCGATTCTTGAGATTTGGTCGATAAACTCATACAGGCTCCTCACGTGCAAGGCATTATAACCAACCTGATCTGTTGTGCCATCCTTGACCTTTTAAGGTTGCTGATGGGGTACAGGTTCACTTGTAAAAAATGGGCTAGGCGCAAACCTCAATAAAAGTTAAACTCAATAGAGAAGCCCGCGAACCAATAGGATAAACCACTCGTGGCAGAAGAAAGACTCCAAAAGATAATGGCGCGCGCCGGATTAGCATCGAGGCGGGCAGCCGAAGAGATGATCGAGAAGGGTCGGGTCACTGTGAATGGTCAAAAGGCCAGCCTCGGAATGAGCGCTGACCCCAATCGAGATGATATTCGTGTGGATGGTGAGTGGTTAAAACTCCCTGAAACATTTGACTACTTCATGTTGAACAAGCCAAAGGGTGTCATTTCTGATGAAGATGTGAGCGGCGAACATCCCGCCGCCCGCGACTTGATCCCTGTGGAAGGACATTTATATCCAGTTGGGCGGCTCGATCTGGGGAGCGAGGGGTTGATGCTGTTCACCAATGATGGCGCGTTGGCGCATCGTCTCACACATCCTCGCTACGATCACCCCAAGACTTATCAAGTGCTTCTCGATGGAAACGTGCAGGAAGAAACACTAGATCGATGGCGGCATGGCATCGTAATTGAAGGGAAGCGTACTCGCCCAGCACAAGTGGACAAAATCAAAAAGAGTCGAAGTGGCACGCTCCTGGAAGTCACACTTCGAGAAGGTCGCAAACGTCAAATTCGCAAAGTAGCAACGACGCTGGGACATTCAGTTGTCAGCCTGACTCGCACAAAGCTAGGCCCACTTGAGCTTGGCGATTTGCCGTTAGGAGCTTGGCGACGCCTGACGGGAGATGAAGTTGCCGCCCTTGAAACGGTGCGCGATGCCCAGGAACCCCGTCCAGTGCGACGTTCGACGACTGGTATGGAAAGGTCTAAGTCATCTCAGTCGGGTGTCCGTCGGCTCCATGCTGGACGCTCTGTGCGGTCGGGAAAGGGACGCGCGACCCAAACGGGCAACCGAACTCGCAGTGAAACCCAACGAAGATTTGGGAATCGAAGTGGGGATACTCCACAGTCAAATAAAGATAGCGAGTCTTATCGTTCGAGCGAGGGTCGCAGTAGTCATCAGCCACGCTTCCATTCCAATCCTGAGGAACGATCAAGTTCAAGCCAGAGGCCATCGTCTGAAAGACATGGGTCAAGCCATCGTACGGGTCATGGAGCAGCCAGTCCACATTCGAACCGCCGCCCAACGCATTATGGTGGCTCATCCAGCAATGATGAACAAACGGAACAACCACCAGCAAGAAAGCGACCCGGATCGACAGGCAGATCGGGTGGACGACCTCATCATAGCGGCTCCCAGCGACCACCATCACGTGGGCGAACAGGTGATAGTGGGCAAGGCAAATCGCCGCGATCTGGCGGGCGACCGGAGCGATCAGAGCGTCCCGCCAATCGGACTAATAAACCCCAACGAGGGTCACACAAGTAATGAGCAGACCTTCGATTATCGCAATCGATGGCCCCGCAGCCTCCGGCAAGACAACCCTTGCCCGACGGATTGCAGATATTCTTGGCTATCTATACTTTGATACTGGATTGATGTATCGGGCGGTGACTCTCATTGCCCTCGAACGTGGTCTGGATATTAGCGACGAACCTGCTATGAGCGATCTTGCTGCCGGACTCCTGATAGATGTTCAGCGCTCACCAGGTATAGATAGAAAACCCAGTTTCATTTATGTAAATGGGCGGGATGTTAGCGCCCATCTTCGGACTGCCAAAGTTGATGCAAACGTATCGGCAGTTTCTGCAATCAAAGGTGTTCGTGAGGCGCTGACCCGCCAGCAGCGCCGAGTCGGGGAGCGGGGTCACGTGGTAGTGGTAGGGCGCGATATTGGCACGGTGGTATTCCCTCAAGCCGATCTTAAACTTTATCTGGATGCTTCCGTCGAGGAGCGTGCTCGGAGGCGTTGGAAGGATTTTCAAAATCAAGGCCACGACGAGGCCTATCAAAATGTGCTCGAAGCAATGCGCGAGCGGGATCGCAAAGACAGTGCCCGCGCAGTTGCACCACTAATGCCAGCCTCCGATGCCATTTTGATCGATACTACCAATGTCGAATTAGCAGATTTGATCGAACAGGTTATGTCGCTGATCAGTGACATGAATGAGGAAGAGACGCCCGCTCAAGAGGGGAATAAGGATGGAGCGTAGAGTTTCCGGCTTTGCCCCTAACTATCGATGGAGGCGGGCAATTTTCAGGTGGGGTATCTGGAATATCTGCTATCGAGCATGGATCAATCTACATGTCGAGGGATGGAACAACATTCCGGCTGAAAATCCGGTGATCATCATAGGAAATCATATTGCGGCGCTTGATCCTGGTGTAATGATCTCTTTCCATCCGGGGCGGGATATTGTGCCCCTTGCAAAAATCGAGGCATTTAACCAGCCGATATTGCGATTCTTCGTTCGGCACTGGGGAGCCATTCCGGTCAACCGAGGTGAGGCCGATATGAAAGCGCTCAAAGCTGCGCTCGATGTAATAGAGCAGGGGGATATATTGATGCTCTATGCCGAAGGTACTCGCAGCAAGACTGGCCTGATTGAAGGTCAAGAAGGTACTGCATATTTTGCCTTGAAATCAGATGCTATCGTTGTCCCAGTTGCTATATGGGGATCGCGTGGATTCCCCAAGACCTGGTTTCGTGATCTTAAGCGCACAGATGTATATCTCCGTTTTGGTAGACCGTTTAAGTTCAAATCGGAGGGACGAAAGCTGCCGCGTGAGCAGTTTCGGCAGATGACCGACGAAGCCATGTACCGGATTGCATCGCTGCTGCCAGAAGAATGGCGCGGTGTATATAGCGATCTCTCCAAGGCAACGACCGACTTTCTTGATTTCAACATTCAGTGGACGCCTGTTTCGCAAACGCTGCCTCGCACAATAACAGAGGCTCTGCTCACGCCAGTGTAATGTTAACGTCAGTAATGTCGTCTGAATTCGGGATAATGACACAATTGCTGGGGCGGACGATCTCGTGTCCGCCTCTGACTTTGATCAAGCAGGAAGTATTTTATGAAGCAGTCTGAAACAAAGATTCACGGTGGCCTCATTAAGGCGATTGCGCCGAAAAGTGTAGCAGCACAACTTGGACTGCAACGCGGCGATATTCTCCTGGCTGTGAACGGCCAGCAGGTCGAGGATGTAATCGACGTGCAATACTATGCTGCCGAGTATGATGTCGAATTGACCATCCAGCGCGGCGAAGAGACTATCACATTAAGGGGTCGGCGCAAGGAAATGCAGCCGCTTGGGTTGGAGTTCGAGCACCCCACTTTCGATATTGATATTCGTCGTTGCAACAATCTGTGTGAGTTCTGCTTTGTCTTGCAAATGGCCCCACGATTTCGGCGCACACTCTATATCAAGGACGATGACTATCGATACTCATTCCTGTTCGGGCACTTTGTTACTCTGACCAATCTCAGCGAACATGATGAGTGGCGGATCATCGAGCAGCATCTCAGCCCGCTTTATGTATCGGTGCACGTCACTGATCTTGAAGCAAGACGCCGCTATCTCCGAAACGACGATGCGCCGGAGATTATGGATCAGCTAAGGTGGCTAACTGATGCAGGTATCGAGATGCATACCCAGATCGTCGTAACACCGGATGAAAATGATGGAGCATGGTTGCAACAATCGATTGAAGATTTAGCCTCGCTGTATCCCGGCGTCCAATCGATCAGTGTCGTGCCTGTTGGGTTAACTCAATACCATAAGTATCAAATGCGAACCAACACAGTCGATGAAGCTCATCGTGTGCTTGATCTCGTTGAAGTATGGCAGAGAAAGTATCGTGAGGAGTTTGGGATCAACTTTGTCTATGCGACGGACGAATGGTACTTGATCACACAAAGACCTATCCCACTACTTTCCGGTTACGATGGATACGATCTAACTGAAAATGGGTTGGGGCAAGTGCGCCGCTTCATGAATGATTGGGAGGAAGTCAAGCCGGAGCTTTACGAAATCCCCTTAGTGAAGCACCTTACATTGGTAACCGGAACTTTATTTGCTCCAACACTGAAGCATCACGCGGATGAATTTACCGCGCTCACTACGGTGAAGACTGAAGTGATCCCGATTACCAATACCAAACTTGGTGAGGGTATCACTGTTGCAGGGTTACTTATGGGGCAGGATGTGATCGACCAGTTGAAAGATCGGGCTTTGGGCGATGTTGTTGTGCTTCCGCGCGTTATGTTTGATCACCCGGATGGCATTTCGCTGGATGACATTTCGCCGATGGACATCGCAAAAGCACTGGATAAACCTGTTGCGCTGGTTGATATGATGGGCGATCTCGTGGATATTATCTATGCACGACCAGCGCTATTTTTCCGCCCCTCAGGCGAGCGCATCATTACGATAGAATCAATTCAGAAGGATGGCGGCTGGGCGGTCGAGAAGTAGCTGTGAGTTCAAGTTGCCTAATTTTTCGTCAAAGTATCCATCAAACTCGTCAAAATTCTCTTTGATCACTAGACGACTGTAAAACAGCCTGTTATACTGCGTCTACACTACGTTGATGGAGGAGCTATCGAAGAAAATCCTAAATGCTAGGGGATAGCCAGCGCATGGGCCTGCTGTGCAGTACGCAGGTTGACGAGGAGACGGTTCCTTACCGCAAGGTAAGGCTAACCGGGCAGCGCGGAAATTCCGTGTGGTGCTCCGGGAAAATCGACAGATCAGCGGATGCCGTCAGGACGAACCACCGTCCTCAGCCTTTCCCCAAATTAGAGTGAGTCGGCTCGTCAAAACCGGACGGTAACGTTCGAAGCAACTCGAGCAGACTGTGGCCGTGAATTTCCCACTAATTAAATTACATACGAGTGCGCTGCCCACGCGGAATTTGTTTGCGTCCTTGCGGCGGGGCTGGCGACTCACCGGAGGAATACAGTTATGTGTGGAATCGTTGGCTACATTGGATCACGTAATGCAACTCCGATCATTCTCGACGGATTGAAACGGCTCGAATATCGCGGTTATGACTCAGCCGGATTAGCGGTGTTGGATGAAGGCCGCATCGAAATTCGCCGTGATGCAGGCAAATTGAGCAACCTTGAGCAAATGGTCGCAATGAACCCCGTGTGTGGAACACTCGGAATTGGGCACACACGCTGGGCAACACACGGACAAGCGAATCAACGCAACGCACATCCCCACATTGGTATGACTGGGGATGTCGTAGTCGTGCATAACGGCATTGTGGAAAACTTTCTTGACTTACGCGCTGATCTTCAAGCAGAAGGCGCAGAGTTCAAGAGCGATACCGATACCGAAACCATCGTGCACCTTTTGGAGCGCTATATGAGCGCGGGGATGTTCCTGATAGAGGCAGCGCGCGAGACCTTCACACAGTTGAAAGGGGCGCAGGCGGTCGTGGCATTTAGCCTTCACGAACCAGATAAGTTGATTGCGTGCCGGATCGGAAATGCTGGCGGGGTGGCAGTTGGCATGGGGAAGGGTGAAATGTTCCTGGCCTCAGATATCCCAGCCATCCTGGAACATACGCGGGATATGGTGTTTCTGGAAAGCCGCGAGATGGTCATAGTGACCAAGGACGGTTATCGCATCGAGACACTCGATGGAAGGCCCATCGAAAAGCGTCCGCAGACCCTACCCTGGGACCCGGTGAGCGCCGAAAAAGGTGAATACAAGCATTTTATGCAGAAAGAGATTTTCGAACAGCCACGCGCGATTAC
>Ga0075421_100012445_pt1 | contig 10571 bp, 10 predicted proteins | sample SoiMetdeltSBSDD5_FD_75292 | JGI IMG/M metagenome (GOLD analysis project Ga0075421, IMG submission 75292) | Bulk soil microbial communities from a Populus tree surrounding site in Tennessee, USA - Soil MetaG P. deltoides SBSDD5 | ecosystem: Environmental > Terrestrial > Soil > Tree plantation... | reverse complement strand
GGCAGCTGCGAGAACATGGCGGTCGCCGTCATCGGGGAGGGTGAGCTGGCCGACCAAGCCGTCGTAGTCCTCGACGGTCGCCTCAGGGATGTGCTGCTCCATAAGCGCGCGCACGCGCTCGATTTTCTCGCGCGGCAAGTCGGGCCGGTCGCGGGCGAGGGCCTCGGTCCACTCGTTCTGGACGCGGGTGGACCAGAGGGGGCGATAGCCTCGGCGAGCGCGAGCCGCATCAGCAGGTTGCGGAGCTCGGCCGGGTAGAGCGCGTTGGCGTCGAGGAACGCCGTCAGGGGCCGTTCGCCGGTCACTCGAGCCCGAGTTCCTGGTGCAGGGCCGACATCTCATCGAGGGCGGCCTTGCGCTTGGCATAGGCCTCGGCCTTGTAGGCCAGCACGGCTTCGAGCGGGATGCGCCGGTGGGTGCCGATGCGACGGTAAGGCAGCTTGCCCTCATCAAGGAGCTGGATGAGCGAGGGGCGCGAGATATTGAGAAGGTCGGCGGCCTGCTGCGTGGTGATCTCGGCCTCGATGGCATTGACCGTCACCGCGTTACCGCGCGCAAGCTCCTCAAGCAGATCGAGCACGAGGCGGGCAGCCACTGGCGGCAGCGGCCCGGCTTCGCCCTTCTTGCCTTCCACCTGGAGCTTCAAGGTCGCCCCCTCACCCAGGCGGGCCGCAATCTTGCGCGCGAGCTCGGCCGCCATCCGGGCCTCTGCCTCGGACGGCAGGACTGGAGCTTTGAGCGATGATGGCATGTGGCCCATGTGGCCTCCTAGTCTTCTGCCAGCGCAATGTAGCGCCCAATCGAAGAAATCGCAACTTTCGCAGGAATCGAAAGGGCAGCCGATTGGGCTCCCCTTCGCCCGTCCGGGCGCCGGCGCTACGCGACGGCAGTCGCCATCCCCCCATCTATCCCGCTACGAGGAACTCGATCGGGGTATGGCATCGCCCAAATCGAGCCCCCGCAACCATCTATGTCGGACTCGCTGGTGATCCGGTTTGAGGCGTGATCCCTATTTCGCCTCCCGGGATGAGGCGCGTCCGAAGATCGTGTTCCATGTGCAGGTGTCGCTACAATGGCCGCAAGAGCTTGGGGCCGGCGGGCTTCACGGTGCCAGCGCGGGACTGGAGACGAGGGTGGCCCATTGCCGCCGATCGCCCCGTAGGAAGGTCACGTCCAGCGAAACGAGCAAAGGCAGGTCGACGGGGTGGCGCCAACGCTTGTGCCACGTCGACGGGGTGTCCTGGTCCAAGGTGCCGAAGTAGCGCACACGCAAAGCCTCTACCCCTTCGAGCAGCGGAGTACTCCTGCCATCAATCGTCGTCGATGGAGGCCCCCATACTGACCCTGCGGGGCGAAGCTCGACACGAAGCGGCAATCACGGCAAACAGGGCGAGCGCGATGAGAAACTCGACGAGCGAGAACCCCGCCTGCCGATCATTTCGATCCTGGTCCATGCCGCACTACCCTCGCTTGGCACGAGGAACGAGCTTGAAGTCGCCGGCTGGGCAGCCGGCGACTTCGCCATTAAGGTGGCCCTGCAGAGCAGAATCCTAGCAGCACGCAAGCGAGGCGGGCACGCTATGCGACAGCGCATCTCCAGTTCGGATCAACCGCCCGTGATTTGAAAGCCCAGCACACCCGTCGAGTGGTTGGTTGCGCCCTCCGGGAAGGACTGATCTCATATCTGGCGGTTCGTGGGCCTTGGGTTCATTTGTGCTTGGCTGACTGGGCGGGCTGGCCCGCGGGTTTCGCGATCCCGGCTGGTCTCGGCGACATCGTCGCGGCGACCGGATCGCTGGCGCTTTTCGGGGCGAAGCGCCGCGCCGCTGGCTTCTGTTGTGGAATGTGATCGGTCTGGCGGACCGCATCGCCGCGATCGTGTTCGGAGCTCTTTACTCCGATAGCGCCATCGGCGTCCTTCGCACCGATGCGTCAACCACGGACTTGATGGTGTCGCTCCCGTGATGGCAGGAGCACTGACGCTCCCGCATGTTGCCCACATCACCGCCAGCGGGCGCGTTGACCGCGTTGACTCTTTCGGTCGACAACGGATGCTCAAGATCATCTTTTCGCTCGTGCCATTGCCTGGTCGTGAAGGAGGACCAATGCCGTACGCGCCAGAGCACAAGCAGCAGACGCGGGAGAGGATTGTCGGAGCCGCCGCCCGGCTGTTCAACAGGAGAGGCTTTGCCGAGGTCACGATCGGCGAGATCATGACGGCCGCCGGTCTCACGCATGGCGGCTTCTATCGGCACTTCAGCAGCAAGGAAGAGCTCTACGCCGAGGCCGTGAGGCATTTCCTGAAGAAGGAGGTGCCGGAGCGCTGGCAGAAAGGGCTTGCGGACGCATGCCTGGCCGACCAGCGGTTCGCGAGGTTCGTGGTCGATGCCTACCTGTCGCGCGATCACCTGCAGGACGTCGACGGCTCCTGTCCCTTGGTCGGGCTATCGTCCGACGTTGCGCGCAGCAGCGGCGGCGTCAAGTCCGCCTATCGCGAGGTCGCACAAGCAATGGTCGATGCCTTCATGACGAATTTGAAGGGGCGCGGAGCGCGCGATCAGGCGATGGTCCTGGTCGCTCTCTGCGTTGGAGGCATGGTGCTGGCCAGAGCGCTCGACGATGAGGATTTGGCCAGGGACTTTCTTGATACGGCCCACAGGCATGCGCTTCAGACGACGGGTTGGCGAGACGGCCGGGCCTAACCGTCAGCGAAACAAGCACCGCGTGAGGCACGCATCCGCCCTCCTTGGCGAGAGGTCCAGGGGCCAAGGTGCGCAAAAGATGATCTTGAACATCTCTTGCCGATGAAGAGAGTCCGCCCCGAGCACAGGTGACGCCAAGCGGCGATCCACCCGATCGGCGGCTGAAGTGAGGGACGTGCCGTGAGTCTGAAGACGATTCTGGCTAGCGCATTGGCGGCGTTGGTCGGGCTGGTTGCGATCTCCTACATCGTCGAAGCGCTGCGGTCCGTGCCGGAACGACCTGACAAGCTGGCCTGGGCGCCCGAGGTTCCAATTCAGTACGTCGACATCGGCGGCACAAAGGTCCGCTACATCAAGACCGGAGCAGGCCCGAGTCTCGTTCTCCTGCACACGCTGAGAACGCAGCTCGACATCTTCCAAGGCCTCATCCCGCAGCTCGCCCGGCAGTTCACCGTCTACGCCTACGACTATCCGGGACACGGCTGGTCGGACATCCCGGAGGCCAGCTACGCGCCGGAGGACTTCTATAAGTGGACGGCGGCATTTCTCGATAAGCTCGACATCAGGCAGGCGACCATGGCCGGGGTGTCGATCGGTGCAACGATCGCGCTCGTGCTGGCCGCACGGAACAACCCGCGCGTCGCCAGGGTCGTCGCCGTCAACTCCTACGACTACGGGCCGGCCGTCGGCGGGGTGCGCAAGAGTTCCCTCACGGCCAGGCTCGTGCTGACCTTCTCCGAGGTGCCCATCCTTGGTGCAACCTTCACGCGCCTGCGCAACCGGCTCGTCCTGGACCGGATTCTCCAAGGTGGGCTCGCAGCGCCGAAGGCCGTGCCGGAAACGTTTGCGAAGGAGTTCTACGAGGTCGGCAACCGGCCGGGTCACTACCAGAGCTTCTTGAGCCTGCTCGCGCACGAGCGGCTGTGGCCCGCTGCCCGCAAGGAGTACCCGGCAATCAAGGTCCCGGTATTGCTCGTCTATGGCGAGGAGGACTGGGCCCCGCCGGGCGAGAGGGAGCGCACGCGGTTGCTCATTCCCGGCGCGGCAATGGAGACCGCGCGAAACGGCAATCACTTTCTGCCACTCGATCGACCGGAGGAACTGCAGCGGCTGATCGTCGGTTTCGTTGCCAACTGATGCGGCGCAAGACGGCTGGGAGAACCTGATGAACATCCTAACCGTCAATCTGCTGATGAGCACGCTCGTCTTCGGGGTCGTGAGCTACGACAGCCCCGCGTCACTCCTCGGCTCCTTTGGTGTTCCCGAGGCGGCCGAGATCGGCGCAAAGCTCGAGGGAAAGCTGCAGGATCTCCTGACCCGGTGCCTGTGAGCGGTTGCTTTCAAAGGAGGGTTTGATGGACAGCCAGACCCAGAACCCGGACTTGCATCCTCCGGCGGCCCAGGGTCCCAGCGTGGGCCGCCCCGTCCGTCGCCTCGAAGACGAACGCTTGCTGCGAGGCGGGAGCCGCTACGTCTCGGACCTGATCGCGGCGTCCGACGCCCTGCGCGTCAAGATGCTGCGCTCGCCCCATGCCCACGCCCGGATCGTCGCGGTCGACGCCACCGCCGCCCGCGCGATGCCGGGCGTCGTGGCCGTCCTTACGGCCGACGACGTGGCGGGCGTCGGCGACCTCCCCTGCGACTGGCAGGCCCCCGGCATGATCGCGGTCCCGCTGCAGCCGGTCCTGGTCCGCGACCGTGCCCGGTACGTCGGCGAGCCGATCGCGGCAGTCGCCGCCGAGAGCGTCCACGCGGCGGAGGACGCGCTGGCGGCAATCGCGGTCACCTACGAGGTGCTCCTCGCGGTCGCCGAACAGGAGGTGGCCATCGAGCCGGGTGCCGCCCAGCTTCACGACGCCTTGCCCAACAACATCGGCTACCGGTTCCGCCGCGCGGGGGGCGATGTGGAGCGCGCCCTCGCCGAGGCCGAGGTCGTCGTGCGACGGCGTCTGACCAACAACCGGGTCGCCCCCGCGCCGCTCGAGGGCCGCGTCGTGCTGTCCGAGTTCGATCCCGCGTCGGGCCGGCTGGTCCACTACACGGCGAGCCAGCTCCCTCACGTCCACGCGCGGGCCCTCGGCGCATGCCTTGGCCTGCCGCTCCATAAGCTGCGGCTCGTCGCCCCCGACATCGGCGGAGGGTTCGGGGCCAAGCTCTGCTTTTACGCCGAGGATGTGATCTGCGCCTTTCTGTCGATGCGCACGGGCCGCCCCTGCGCCTGGTCGGAGGGGCGCGGCGAAAGCTTCCTCGCCACCACGCACGGGCGCGACCACATCCAGTACGCCGAGATCGCGGCCCGGCGCGACGGCCGCATCACCGGCTTCCGCTCTCGGCTCCTTGCCGACCTCGGTGCCTATGCGATCGGAATGGGGCCGGGCGTGCCCGCGATCAACACAGGGTTCGCGGTCTCAGGCCCTTACAACATCCCGAACGTCGCGACCGAGGTGGTGGGCATCTTCACCAACCGCACCCCGACCGGTCCCTACCGCGGCGCGGGACACCCTGAGGCCACGTTTCTCCTCGAGCGGATGGTGGACGAGCTGGCACGCGAGCTCGCGATGGATCCCGCCGAGGTCCGAAGGGTGAATTTCGTGTCCCCGTCCGCCATGCCGCACCGGATGCCGACGGGATGGACGCTCGACTCGGGCGACTACGCCACCAATCTGGACGCGGCGCTTAAGCTGGCGAGCTACCGCGAGTTGCGCGAGCGTCAGGCGACCTTGCGGGCGGAGGGTCGTTTCCTTGGCATCGGGCTCGCGACCTTCTCCGAGAGCTCGGGCGTTGGGCCCTCGATCGGGATGGGCTCGGTCGGCTTTCGGCGGGCCGGCCACGAGAGCGCCCGCGTGGTCGTCCACGCCGACGGTTCCGCGACCGTCTTTTCCGGGACGATGAGCACCGGGCAGGGCCACGCGACGAGCCTTGCCCAGATCGCGGCCGACGTGCTGGGGCTGGCGCCCGACGAGGTCGAGGTCGTGCAGGGCGACACCGAGGCCGTGCCGTTCGGGACCGGCACCTTCAACTCGCGCTCCATGGCAATCGGCGGCACAGCCGTCTACGAGGCGGCTCGCAAGCTCCTGGACAAGGCCCGGAAGATCGCCGCCCACAAGCTCCAGAGGCGCCCCGCGGACCTCACCTTCGAGGACGGCGTCTTCCGCCCCTCGGACGGATTGGGGGTCATGGCGGCGGCCGCCCACGCCGGCAAGAAGGTCGAGGACAAGGTGGTCCACGCCGTCTTCCGGCGGCGGATGGGCATGGATCTCCCCCCGTCGGACCGCGAAGCCGGGACCGTGACCTTGACCGACGTGGCGCGCGATGTGCATCTCGGCCACGACCTGCCGAGGGGCATGGCGCCGGGCCTCGACGAGACCGCTTTCTTCGACCCCGAGGACATGCCCTTCGCCTACGGCACCCACGTCGCCGTGGTCGAGGTCGATCCCGAGACCGGGCAGGTCGCCTTGCTGCGTCACGTCGTGGTCGACGACTGCGGCCGGATCATCAACCCCCTGCTCGTCGAGGGGCAGGTGCACGGCGGCGCGGCGCAGGGCGTCGGCCAGGCGCTCATGGAGGCGATGGTCCACGGAGAGGGCGGTGAGCCGATGGTCGGCGGTTTCGGCGAGTACGCGATGCCACGCGCGGCCGACCTGCCCTCGTTCGAGACGGGCCACACTGAGGTCCCGACCAAGCTCAATCCGCTCGGCGCCAAGGGCGTCGGCGAGGGTGCCACCATCGGGGCGACCCCGGCCGTCGTCAACGCCGTCCTGGACGCGCTGGCGCCGCTCGGCGTCACCGAGGTGTCTATGCCGATGACCCCGATGCACGTGTGGCGGGCGATCGAACGGGCGCGGGACGCGCGGGGCACGAAAGGAGGGGGTGATGCCTGACGTCTCGATGACCGTGAACGGCCGCGCGGTCCGCGGCACAGTCGAGGGGCGCACGCTCCTCGTCGAGTATCTGCGGGAGCACCTTCACCTGACGGGCACGCACGTCGGCTGCGACACGACGCAGTGCGGGGCTTGCGTCGTCCACGTGGACGGCTTGGCGGTGAAGTCGTGTACGATGCTCGCGCTAGAGTGCAAAGGCTCGGCGGTCACGACCATCGAGGGCCTGGCCCCGCACGGCGCCCCGCTGCACCCCATGCAAGTGGCTTTCGGCGAGCACCACGCCCTTCAGTGCGGCTACTGTACGTCGGGCATGGTGATGATGGCCGTCGACATCGCGCGCCGCCTGGGCGAAGCGGACGAGGCGACGATCCGGGACGAGCTCAAGGGCAACATCTGCCGCTGCACGGGCTATCACAACATCGTCAAGGCGATCGTGGCAGGCGCCACGGCGATGGCGGCCGAGCGCGAGTGAGGGCTCTCGCCATGCGCGACTTCGATTACCATTGGGCCTCCTCGCTCGACGAGGCTCGCCGGCTCGGCGCCGAGGAGGGGGCGGCGTTTCTCGCGGGGGGCCAGACGCTGCTCCGGGATCTGAAGCATCACCGGCGAACGCCCACGAGCCTTGTGAAGATCTCCGGCGTCCTTCCCCGGGAGATCGACCTCCGCGACGGCGGGATCACGATCGGGGCTGGCGCGACGCACGCCGAGATCGCCGTCTCGGAGGTCGTCCGGGAGCGGCTGCCGGCGCTGGCGGGCCTGGCAGGACACATCGGCGACCCGGCGGTGCGGCACCGGGCCACGCTGGGCGGTGCCGTCGTCGCCCACGAGGTCGCGGGCGACTATCCCCCCGCCTGCCTCGCGCTCGGTGCGACGGTGCACACGACGGATCGGGACCTCGCCGCCGCCGAGTTCTTCGCCGGCCCCGGCCGGACGGCGCTCGAACCGGGGGAGATCGTCACCGCTGTGACGTTCCCCGTGCCCGCGAAGGCGGCCTACGTCAAGTTTCTGAATCCGGCCGCGCGCTACGCCATGGCCGGGGTGTTCGTGGCGCTCGCGGCGGACGGCCGCCCCCGCCTGGCCGTCGCGGCCGCTCGCGCCGACGGCGCATTCCGCTGGCGGGAGGCGGAGGCGGCGCTCGCGGCGACGTTCGTCGGCGACGCGCTTCGAGAGGTGCGCATGCCGCTCGATGGCCTGGCGGAGGACTTGTTCGCCGACGCGGCCTATCGGGGACGCCTCGCGGAAGTGCTCGCCCGGCGGGCGGTGTCCCTGGCCAACGGTGCCGCTCCCGGCGTCGCAGTGTTCTCGCACGGATCGCCCCTGCGGGTCGGGGTTGCGCGATGAGCACGCTGGTCGACCTCGCGACGCACCAGCAACGCCGGCACCTTGCGCGCACGCCATCCTGGCCAGGCTGCGAGAGCATCTCGACTTACGACCGCGACTCTCGCACAAACAAAAAGAGATGCCCGCATACGGGCGGTCCTGGAGCGCGCCGCGCAACCGACCGGGATCGACGCAGGAGGCATCCCTCGCAGGGCGGCAGGCTTGCCGCGATCAATCGGCGTGTGTTCGGGGACCGAGCGGTTCAGCGAAAATATGTCGGATACTTCTCGCGGAGCGCCGGAACGTAGGCCAGTGAGCTCGAAAGGTGGTCGCGCATACGCCGGCGCGCGTCCGTGGCATCCCCGGCCAAGATAGCCTTCACGATCAGCCCGTGACCGCGGACGATCTCCTGCGATTTTCCGGCAACCGGAAGGTGCAGACGCCTGATGCGATCGATGTGACCGCTCCGCAGTCGCAGGAATGCGTAAAGGTCGGAGACGCCCGCCGCCTCGAAGATTCGCGCGTGGAACTCCTGGTCGAGTTGGTCGAATCCCGAGAGGTCCGCACGCTCTGCGGCCGCTTTCTGTCGTGCAACCAGATCACGCAAGACGTGGACCACCGACTTGTCGGGCGCCGTGGAGAGCATCTCGACGGCCTCAAGCTCAAGTGCCCGCCGCAAAAACTGCGTCTGTCTCGCCTTGCCAATGTCGATGAGGCTGACGCGTGTCGCACTCTGAGGAACGATGTCAACGAGACCTTCCTCCGCGAGACGCGCCAGGGCATCGCGAATGGGTGTAGAGCTACGCCCGAACGATACCTGCAGCTGTGACCGGTCGATGGCGCTGCCGGGCTCCAGCTCAAGCGCAATAATCGCGCTACGAAGGTTCTCGTAGATCTGGACCGCAGCTTGCCGGGCGGGGTCGAGCGTTCGCCGGCCTCCTAGGGCGTGCCCGTCCCGCTCAAGTGAAACCACCTTCATGCACCCCTCATGGCTCGTTTTCCTCGCACCGTAGAACGCGATGGCAAGTAAAGCAATTGCCGCACTAACGCGCATATATTGACAACTGATGCATTAGTTTGTTGACGAGCACAGCCTCCGGCACCTACAAGGGAGGGCGCCTAAGCCTCGGCTTTGGCCGCCAACGTGCCGAGCCAAGGCAAGGCCGGAGCGTAGGACTGCGCTCCGCAAGAATTCGAAGAGATCGGGAGCCCTCAAGGAGAGCCACAAATGACTACAACAATGGCCCACCGCGGTTTCAACGTGAAGCTGTTTCCACTCACGGCGACCGTGACCGCCTTGCTCGGTTGCTCGCTAACCGTGTCAGCGCAAACGCTGCCGCCGCTGACGGTTCCTCCGGCACAGACGTTCCCTAATGCCATCTACCCGAAAGTCGCAGAACACCTGAACCGGGCACGCGAGATTGCGGGCGACGATCTGTACCCGGCGTTCATGCGTCGCTGTGTCCTTTCGCAGATTTACTCGCAGTACGCCAACAGCGCCGAGGATCCGCTGCAATTGCATCCACGGCAGGTGTTCGACAACTTGTACTTCATCGGCCAAGGTGCCGTGTCGGCGTGGGCCGTCAAGACCAGCCTCGGTCTGGTGATCATCGACTCCCTCAACAATGCGAGCGAGGCCGAATTCATCCTGGTGGAGGGACTGAGGAAGCTCGGGTTGAATCCCGCCGCGATGAAGTACGTGATCATTACGCACGAGCACGGCGATCACTACAACGGCGTGCGGTATCTGCAGGATACCTACGGCGTGCTGGCGGTGGCGTCCGACATCGCGTGGACGACGATGGACAACGGAAGCCCCACGCGCCCGCGACGCAACATCACGGTTTATGACGGCCAGGACTGGCACGTGGGCGACACCACGTTCCACTTCACGGTGACGCCGGGGCATACCCCAGGTGCCCTGTCGACAATCTTGCCGGTGTACGACCATGGGCGTCGCCATATGGGCGCGATTTACGGCGGCTTCGGTATCCCAGGGTCACAGCCCAACAAGATACTGCAGCTTCAATCGCTCGATCGCTTTGCCCAGGCGACACGGCGGGCGAACGTGGATGTGCTGCTGGCCAATCACCAGACGCAGGACATGAGCCTGTACAACCTCGACTTGCTGAACCATCGCCGACTGCACCAGCGCTTCGAGGAGCTGAACTCGGCACCTGGCTATCACCCGGAGCTCGCTTGGTCGGCGTTCCGTGACCCGCATCCCTATGTCGTCGGCGAGCGCACGTACCAGCGTTACATCGATCTGCAGCAGGAGTGCATCCGGGTGTCAGCGGCGCGCGCAGGACAGCAACTTTCAGTAGACGGGACTCCGGTAGTCACGAGACTGGAACCAGCTTTCCGCCGGGAGCCTCACTGACGCCAGAAGGCCGGAGCGTGGGACTGCGCTCCGCAAGAAGTCGAAGAGATCGGGAGCCTTCAAGGAGAGCCATAAATGACTACAACAATGACCCGCCGCGGTTTCAGCGTGGCTGTCGCCGCGCTGGCCATGGCAGGCGGCATTGCGTCTGCCTTCGCGCAGGCCTATCCCTCAAAGCCGATTACCATCATCGTGCCGTTTCCTCCTGGAGGTGCCTCGGACATCACGGCGCGCGCCGTGGCCGCCAGCCTCGAGCCGGCGCTCGGTCAGCCGATCGTCATCGAGAAC
>Ga0075421_100012444_pt1 | contig 10572 bp, 8 predicted proteins | sample SoiMetdeltSBSDD5_FD_75292 | JGI IMG/M metagenome (GOLD analysis project Ga0075421, IMG submission 75292) | Bulk soil microbial communities from a Populus tree surrounding site in Tennessee, USA - Soil MetaG P. deltoides SBSDD5 | ecosystem: Environmental > Terrestrial > Soil > Tree plantation... | reverse complement strand
TCGCCCAGCTCGCGCGCGAGTCGCGCAGCGACGGCGGCCTCGATCTCGGCGAGCGCGTCCGGTTGCCGCCGCATGATCTCCGTGACGACCGGATTGCCTTCGATGAGGCCGACGGCCGCCTCGGTCGCCGAGGCGCTCGTGCCCTGCTTCGCCACCCGCTCGCAGCGCACGGCCTCGAAGCCGGCGTCGCGGAGGAGCGCCTCCAGGACGCCGACGTCGTGATAGTTGCACGGCACCGTGTAGAACACCGGCGGGTCCTTCGGAAAGAATCCGGCGATCGTCTCGTGGGTGAGGCGCTGGACGGGATTCTGCTCGAGCGAATCCCAGACGCTGAACAGGTAGACGCCACCGGGCTTGAGGACGCGGAAGGCCTCGCGAGCGCCGGCCGCCTTGTCCGGGAAGAACATCACGCCGAACTGACAGACGACCACATCGAACGAGCGGGTCTCGAACGGCAAGCTGGTCCCGTCGGCGTGACGCCACGTGGCGTCACCGCGACGCGGCAGCCCCTTGCGCGCGTGCGCGAACATGGCTTCGTTGAGATCGGTGGCGACGATCGTCCCGCGGCCGGCGAGCTTGTCGACGAGACGCCGGGTGACGATGCCGGTGCCGCAGGCGACCTCGAGGATGCGCACATCGTCGTGCACCGGCACGCGCGCGACCAGATCCTCGGCGAACGGATCGAAGAGCAGCGGGGCCAGGTACCGATCGTAGTGCTCGGGAATTTTGCCGGTGAAGGCGGTGGTGACGTCGGCCATGGCCGCCGTCAGGCCTTCGGCGTCCAGCTCTTGAATCGCTCGCGCAGCACCTTCTTGTCGAACTTGCCGACGCTCGTCTTGGGCACCGCCTCGATGAGGACGACGTCGTCGGGCAGCGCCCAGCGCGCGAGCTTCGGCCGGAGGAAGTCGAGGATCTCGGCCGGCGTGATGTGCTCGCCCGGTTTCGGCACCACGCACGCGAGCGGGCGCTCCACCCATTTCGGGTGGGGGACGGCGATGACGGCGGCTTCCAGCACCTTCGGGTGCCCCATGATCATCGTCTCCACGTCGATGGAGGAGATCCACTCGCCGCCGGACTTGATGAGGTCCTTCGTGCGGTCGGTGATCTGCACGTAGCCCTCGGGATCGATCGACGCCACGTCGCCGGTGCGGAACCAGCCGTCGGCCGTGAAGCGCTCGGCCGACTCGGGATTGTCGTAATAGCCGGCGGTCACCCACGGCCCGCGCACCTGGATCTCGCCGACGCTGGCGCCGTCCCACGGCTGCTCGACACCCTCGTCGTTCACGATCCGGATGTCGACGCAGGCCGAGACATAACCTTGCTTGGCGCGGATGGCGAAGCGCTCCTCGTCGGGCAGCGACTCCATGTAGGACTTGAGCCGTCCCACCGTGCCCAGCGGCGTCATCTCCGTCATGCCCCACGCGTGCCACATGATGGCGCCGTACTTCTTCTCGAACTTCTCGATCAGCGTCCGCGGCGCCGCCGAGCCGCCGATGGGGATGCAGCGAATCGAGGAGATGTCCCATTGCGGCTCGCGCTCGAGGATGTTGTCGATCGCGATCCACACCGTCGGCACCGCTCCCACGAACGTGACGCGTTCGTTGTGAACGATCTCGATGATGTCGCGCGGCTGCGGGTTGGGGCCGCCGAAGATCTGCGTGGAGCCGTTGAGCACGCCCGCGAACGGGACGCACCAGGCGTTGGCGTGGAACATCGGCACGATGTGCAGGATCACGTCGCTCTCGGAGACCGCCAGCAAGTCCTTCAACGACGAGCCGAGCGAGTGGAGAAAGATCGCGCGATGTGTGTAGACGACGCCTTTCGGGTGGCCGGTAGTGCCCGACGTATAGCACATGCCCGCCGCGTCGAGCTCCGACAGGGTGGGCCACGTCTCGAGCGGCCGCGCGTCGGCGAGCAGCGCCTCGTAGTCCAGCGCGCCGGGCGGAATCGCGGCCCCCGGCGTGTCCTTCATGACGATGACGTGCTCCACCGTCTTCAAGCTCTTGCGGATCGGCTCGAGCGTGGCCCAGCAGGAGGCGTCAACGATCAGCACCTTGTCGCCGGCGTGATTGACGATGTAGGTAATGTCCGCGGGCGAGAGCCGAATGTTCACGGTGTGCAGCACGGCGCCCATGCAGGGGGCGGCGAAGTACACCTCCAGATGCCGGTGCGAGTTCCAGGCGAAGGTGCCGACGCGGTCGCCCTTGCGCACGCCGAGCGCGCGGAGTGCTGTGGCCAGGCGCGTGGTCCGCTCTGCCCAGCGGCCGTAATCGAGGCGCTCGAGGCCGACGCCGGGCACGCGCGTCGCCAGCGTCTTCCGCGGGAACACCCGCCGCGTGCGCTCGAAGAAGTGCGTGAGCGTGAGCGGGTAGTTCATCATGAGGTTGTCCAGCTGCGGGCTCATCGTCATCGGCCTCCCAGATCCTCGGATGTCGCGCAGCGGAAGCCCACGTGATGATGCCCCGCCGCCGCGCCGCGGCGATCGTACGAGCGGCGCACGGTGACGCCGAGCGTCGCCGCCGCATCGTCGTGACTCGCGCCGCGGACGACGACGCTGCCGGCGCCGGTGAACGGCTCGCGACCGTCGTCGTGTCGGTAAGGGTACGGCTTCAGCATCGTCGCCGTCCACTCTCTCAGATTGCCGAGCAGGTCGTGCACGTCGTACGGGCTCGCGCCAGCGGGCCGGGCGTCGGTCGGCTCGGTGGCGTTTTCGCCGCGCCCGAACACGGCCCGCGCCGGCGTGGGGGGCGCGTCGCCCCACGGGTATCGCCGCTGGTCATCGCCGCGCGCGGCCTTTTCCCACTCCGCTTCGGTTGGCAGTCGCCGGCCCCGCCACGCGCAGTAGTCGCGGGCACCGAACCACGAGGCTTCGACGACCGGATGCCGCTCGTAGCCGGGATCCGCGATCCACCCCGCATGCTGTTCGGCCGCCGGCCGCAGGTGGATGCGCGCGTCGGCGTCGTCGGCGTCGTAGCGGCGCTGCCCATCGACGCTGGTGATCCCACGCGCATTCAGAAACGCGGCGAACTCGGCATTGGTGACCTTGTGCCGCTCGATCCAGAAGTCGCGCACGTACACCCGGTGTAAGGGCGCTTCCTCGGGCGCGCCGTCGTCGCGCCCCATCCAGAAGGCTCCCGCCTGCACGAGCATGATCCCGTCGGCGGCGGCTGGCCGCGTCCAGGCCACGAGCAATACGATGGCGAGCGCCGGTCCGACCATCGTGCAGTTTCTACCACAGCCGGCTCGAATAGCCGCCGGAGGGTGGCCGTCTCATGAGCAGGGAGGATGAAGCCATGACGAATGCGTGGAAGCTGGCGACGATCGGACTCGCGATCGCGGGCGTGACCGCCCTCAGCACCGGGCTCACCACGGCCTGGATGCTGCGCCCCACGGCGCCGGCGCAGGCCGAGACGCCGGCCGCGGTGACGGCGGCACGCCCGGTCGCACGCTCGGCTGCGCCGACGGTGCCGGCGGTCCGTGCGACGGTGCCGCCGCGCGTGACCCCGGTTTCCACGACCGCCGTGGCCGCGGATTGCGGCACCGGTGGTGATCGCGCGCTGCGGATTGCCAAGCCCGGTGCCCTCGGGGCGCTGCTCGGCGCGGGCCTCGGCGCGGCCGGTGGCGCCATCGCCGATGGCGGCAAGGCCGCCGGCAAGGGCGCGCTGATCGGTGGCATCGCCGGCGCCGCGCTCGGCACCGGCTACGGTGCGTACAAGACGAAGAACGAGTGCGGCACCATCTTCGGCGACGGTCCGGCCTCCGCCGCCACACCGGGGACGCTGCCCGCCATGCAGGTGTATTCCGCGCGGTAATCGCGGTTGGCGAATGGACGAGCGGCTCGGCTCCGCCGGGCCGCTCCGAGCGCTGGGGGCCAGCTCGCGGCCGAGCGTCGGGGGTTTGGGGGCCAGTTCGGGGCCCCCATGATGATAGATTGTCCGCGATGCGCTCCCGCTGGAACGACGCCGAGGCCGCGAAGCTCGACGGTGTCGACCTTCTCGTCTACGTCTCCCGACTGATCGGCGCCGAGACGTCGCTCGTCGTGTGGGGCGGCGGCAACACGTCGCTGAAGACCACCGAGCGCGATCATCGCGGGCGCGACGTCGGTGTGCTGCGCGTGAAGGGCAGCGGCTCGGATCTGAAGTCGGTGCAGCGCAAGGACTTTCCCGGCGTCCGGATGGACGACATCCGTGCGCTGCTCGACCGGCAGGACATGGGCGACCAGGAGATGGTCACGTATCTCGCCCACGGGCTCATGGATCCGGGCGGTGTGCGGCCATCCATCGAGACGCTGCTGCACGGATTCGTCGGCGCCCAGGCCGTCGTACACACGCATGCCGACGCCATCGTCTCGCTGACCAACAACGATCGACCGCGGGAAGTCCTCGCGGGCGTCTACGGCAAGGAGGTCATCGCGCTCGAGTACCGGCGCCCCGGCTTCCGGATCTCGCGCGAGGTCGCCGACGCCATCGCGGCGGCGCCGCAGGCGCGCGCCCTCGTGCTCGAGCGGCACGGCACCATCTGCTGGGGCGCGACCATCCGCGAGGCGTACGACGCCACGCTCGAGCTGATCACGCGCGCCGAGGAGGCGATTGCCGAGCGTCGGCGCGGGCGCCGTGTGTTCGGCGGCCCGCGCGTGGACGCGCTGTCGCCGGCGGCGCGGCGCGCGACAGCGCTGGCGGTGGCGCCACGGCTTCGCCGGCGCCTCGGACGTAGCAAGCGCATCGTGCTCGGCTTCGACGACTCGCCGGCGGTCCTCGGCTTCGTCTCCTCGGTCGAGGCACCGTCGCTCTCGCAGGTCGGGCCCGCCACGCCGGATCACACGATTTACACCAAGCGGCTGCCGTGCTTCGTGGATCTCCCGCGTGCCACCGACGATCCGCTCGCCGTGTGGGACGCCATCGATCGCGCGGTGGAGCGTTTCGTCGCCGACTACACGTCGTACTTCGACGGGCACAACGCTTCGGGTGCCGAGCTGCTCGATCCGTTGCCGCGCGTCGTGCTGGTGCCGGGGCTCGGCATGTTCACGGCGGGCCGCGACCGGCGGACGGCCGGCATCGTGAACGACATCTATCACCACACCATCGACGTCATCGGCAACGCCAGCGCGTTCGGGCGGTACGTCTCGCTGACTGCCCAGGACGCCTTCGATGTCGAGTACTGGCCGCTCGAGCTCTACAAGCTCACGCTGGCGCCGCCGGAGAAGGAACTGGCGCGGCGGATCGCGCTCGTCACCGGAGGCGCGTCCGGCATCGGGCGGGCGGTGGCCCGGCGGCTGGCGGCGGAGGGCGCGCACGTCGTCGTGGCCGACGTCGACGAAACGGGCGCGAAGACGGCGGCCGACGAGGTCATGGCCGCCGCGGGAAACGGGCGTGCCCTAGGGCTCCGGATGGACGTGACGAGCGAGGCCTCGGTCCGCGCGGCGTTCGAGGAGACGATTCTCGCGTTCGGCGGACTCGACATCCTCGTCTCGAACGCCGGGACGGCCCACTCGGCGCCGGTCGACCGCATGGCGCTCGGCGACTGGGAGCGGTCGTTCGCGGTGAACGCCACGGGCCACTTCCTCGTTGCGCGCGAGGCCATGCGCATCCTCATCCCCCAGGACCTCGGCGGTGCACTCGTGTTCGTGGCGACCAAGAACGTCATGTCGCCTGGCAAGGATTTCGCCGCCTATTCCGCCGCCAAGGCGGCCGAGGCGCAGCTGGCGAAGGTGCTCGCGCTCGAGGGCGCGCCGCATGGCATCCGATCCAACATCGTGAACCCCGACGCCGTGTTCCAGGACTCCAAGCTCTGGTCCGACGAGGTCCGTCGCGAGCGCGCGGCGGCGCAGGGCATCGCCGTCGAGCAGCTGGAGGACTTCTACCGCAAGCGCAACCTCCTCGGCGTGCGCATCCTTCCCGAGGACGTGGCCGAGGCCGTGCTCTTCCTCGCCTCCGACCGCGCTGCGAAGACCACGGGCTGCACGCTGACCGTCGACGGCGGAGTGAAGGACGCGTTCCCGCGATGACGATCAGTGTCCGGTTCGGCGTGCAGCTGAGCGGGATTCATCCGCCGCCGGAGCAGTTCGCGCTGGCGCGACGGGTGGAGGAGCTGGGCTACGAGTCGGTGTGGACGGGCGATCACGTCTCCTTCCACAGCCCGCTCTACGAGTCGTTGACGCTGCTCTCCACCTACGCGGCGATCACGAGCCGCGTGCGGCTCGGCACCGCCGTGTACCTGCTGGCACTGCGCCCGGCTGCCATCGCCGCCAAGATCACGAGCACGCTCGACGTCCTGTCGGGGGGGCGGTTCATCTTCGGAGTCGGAGTGGGCGGCGAGAATCCGAAGGAGTTCGAGCTGTGCGGGGTCCCGCACGCCGAGCGAGGCGCGCGGGTCAGCGAGGCCATCGACGCCGTTCGCACGCTGTGGCGTGACACGCCGGCCACCTTCAAGGGCCGCTTCACGCGCTTCGAGCACGTCTCGATCGATCCGAAGCCCCCGCAGCCTCCGCCGATCTGGATTGGCGGACGCTCGGATGCCGCGCTGGCGCGTGCGGGTCGGCAAGGCGACGGCTGGATGTCCTACGTTGTCCAGCCCGAGCGCTACGCTCAGAGCCTCGAGAAGATCCGGCGGGCGGCAGAGCAGGCGGGGCGCACGCTGGAGTCGTTCGCCGCCGCGCACCTGGCCTTCGTCACCGTCGGTCGCGACTATGAGACGGCCAAGGCGGTCTGGGTGAAGTGCCTGACGAAGCGCTACGCGCAGGACTTCGAGCCGCTGGCGAAGAAGTACGGGATCATCGGCACGCCGGCGCAGTGCGCCGAGCAGATCGAGGCGTTTCGCGCCGCCGGCTGCAACTACGTCATCGTCAACGTGATTGGCGAGCCCGAGCACGAGCGCGAGCAGCTCGAGCGCGTGGCCGCCGACATCCTGCCCCGCTTCCGCTAGTGGCTTCAGAGAGGGGCGACACGGCTCCGTCGGCTCGCCCCGAAGGCGGCGGGGAGTGGGGGGCCATTTCGGGGCCCCTCACATCGACAGGCGGCGGCCTCGTCGCGCGCGTGCTGAAGCAGGCGGGCGTCGGCCATGTCTTCACGCTGTGCGGCGGCCATATCCTGCCGATCTATGACGGGTGTCTCGACGAGGGCATCGTCGTCATCGACGTGCGACACGAGCAGGCGGCTGCCCATGCCGCCGATGCATATGCGCGTCTCACGCGCGGTATCGGCGTGGCCATGGTCGCGCCCGGGCCCGGCGTCACCGACGCGGTCACCGGCGTCGCCAACGCGTACGCCGCGCGCAGCCCGGTGCTGCTCATCGGCGGCGCCGCACCGCTCGGTCTCCGAGGTCTCGGCGCCTTGCAGGAGATGGAGCAGGTGGCGCTGCTGCGCCCGATCACGAAGGGCTCGTTCAGCGTGGCCGAGACGCGTCAGATTCCGGAAGTGCTGACCACCGCCATTCGCACGGCGCTGTCGGGGCGCCCGGGGCCCGTCTTCGTCGAGATTCCGGTCGATCTCCTGCTCACCACCGTCGAGGGCCGTCTGGCCCCCATTCCCACCGCGTACGTGCACCGGCCGCGCGCCGCTGCGGACGCCGAGGGCATCGGCACGCTGGAGCGCCTGCTCGCCGCCGCCGAGCGTCCCGTCGTCGTCGCCGGCGGCGGCGTCTACTGGGACGATGCGGCCGCCGCCCTGGCCGCCTTCGCCGAGCGCGCCGGCGTGCCGGTCTTCATGAATGGCGCCGGCCGCGGCTCGCTGCCGGCGGCGCACCCGAACGCCTTCGCGCAGGCGCGCGGGATGGCTCTGGGCGCCGCCGACCTGGTGGTGATTCTCGGGGCGCCGCTCGATTTCCGGCTCGGCTATGGGCGTCCGCCGACGTTCGCGGAGGGAGCCAGGGTCGTGATGGTCGACGGCGACGCGAGCGAGCTCGGCCGCAACCGTCCGCTCGAGCTCGGGCTGGCCGGGCACATCGGGACGATCCTGCGGCAGGCCCTCGACATCGTCCCGAAGACGATGGCCGCGCGCGTGGCGCCGTGGCTCGGTGCGGTGCGGGCCCGAGAGGTGGAGAGCCGAGCGAAGCTCGAGGCATTCTGCGCGTCCGACGACACACCGATCTCGCATTACCGGCTGGCCGCGGAGCTCGCGCGCGTGGTCGGGCCGAACACGACGCTGGTGGGCGACGGCGGCGACGTCGTCGGGTGCGCCGCGCGCATCGTGCCGCTGCACCGCCCCGGGCAGTGGCTCGATCCGGGGCCCCTCGGCTGCCTCGGCGTCGGTCCCTCGTTCGCGCTCACCGCGAAGCTGCTCCATCCCGAGCACGCCGTCATCCTGCTCGCGGGCGATGGCGCGCTCGGGCTGAACGGCATGGAGCTCGAGACGGCGGTGCGCTTTAGCCTGCCCTTCGTCTGCGTGGTGGGAAACGACGGCGGCTGGGGCCAGATCCGTAACCCGCAGCTGTCGTTCTACGGCGAGACGCGCGCGGTGGCGACGTCGCTGCCGTCGACACGCTTCGACCTGCTGGCCGAGGCGCTCGGCGCACGTGGCGCGCTGGTGACGCGGCCGGGCGACATCCGGCCCGCGCTCGACAAGGCGCTCGCCTCGAACGACGTCTGGTGCATCAACGTCCTCCTCGATCCGGCGGCGTACCGGAAGACGGGGACGGTCTCCATGGCGATCTGAGCTGAGAATCACCGTCCTCTGCCCGCATCTCCGCATCGCCGGCGGCGTGCGCGCGATCCTGACCTACGCCGATCGTCTGGCGGCGCGCGGCCACGCCGTGACGGTGGTGGTGCCGGCGCGCACGCGCGGGCGCGCAACATGGCGCCGGCTTAGCGGCGCTGGCCCCGACTGGATTCGCGGCTTTCGCGCCCGCGTCTCGTGGGTGGCGCGCTGGGACGCCGCCACCCTGCCGGACGGTGATGTCCTCCTCGCGACGGCGTGGCAATCGGCGCCGGTGGCCGCGGCGGCGCCCGCGCGCTGCGGCGCGAAATTCTACCTCGTGCAGCACTACGAGAGCCTCTATCACGGCGACCCGGCCGCCGTGGACGCGACGTATCGTCTTCCGCTCCGCAAGATCGTCATCTCGACCTGGCTGGCCGACGTGATGCGGGAACGCTTCGCGAGCGCCGCGGAGGTCATCGTGACGCCCGTCGAGCGCGAGCTGTTCCACCGGGTCGACATGACGGTGGTCCCGCCGCGGCCCCGCGTGCTGATGCTCCACCACGAGTACGCGTGGAAAGGCGTGGCGGATGGCCTCGAGGCGGTGGCCCGCGCGCGCCGCCGCGTGCCGACGCTGCGTCTGGTCGGGTTCGGCGTGAAGCGCCCGCGCTTTCCGCTGCCGTACGACGAATTCCACGAGAATCCGCCCCAGCCCCGGCTGGCCACGCTCTACAGCGGGAGCGACATCTACCTGTGCCCGTCGTGGGACGAAGGCCTCGGCATGCCGCCCATGGAGGCGATGGCATGCGGCGCCGCGCTGGTGACGTACGACAACGGCGGGTGCCGGGACTACGCGCGCGACGGCGAGACGGCACTGGTCGCCCGCCGTCGCGACGTCGACGATCTCGCCGCCAAGCTCGAGCGCGCGGCGAGTGACGACGCGCTGCGCGCGCGTCTGGCGACGGCGGGGCGCGCGTTCGTCACCACCGCGTTCGATTGGGATCGCGCAGTCGGGCGGCTCGAAGCCCTGTTCGCCTCGTCGGCCCTGGCGCGCTGAGGCCCGAACCCGCGTGCTAGAATTCGGAAAACATGCCGATCTACGAGTACGAGTGTCACGATTGTCGTCGCCGCGTCAGCCTGCTGATCCGCAGTCTGTCGTCCTCGGAAGCGCCGGCCTGCCCTCGCTGCGGCGGCGCCGGCTTGACGCGTCTCATGTCGCGCTTCGCCACCGTGAAGTCAGAGGAAGCGCGGCTGGAGTCGCTGGCGACCGACGGAAGCTTCGGCGATCTGGACGAAAACGATCCCGCGAGCGTCGCGCGCTTCATGAAGAAGATGGGCAAGGAGCTCGGCGACGATGTGGGCGACGATTTCGACTCGGCCGTGGACGAGGCGATGGCCGAGGGTGACGCAGACGGCGAGGGAGGCGGGTCGGCGGAATCCCTCGAGGCGTCCGGCTCGTCTGACGATCTGTGAAGGTGGAGTCTGCCGACCAGCTGGAGTCTGTCGGGGCCGACGCCTGGGACTCCCTGCTCGCCGTCAGCCGCTTCCGCTCGCCGTTCCTCTCGTGGACGTGGCAGGCCCACTGGGCCGCGACCTTCGGCGCCGATCATCGGCTGGACGTGCGCCGCGTCACCGACGCCGATGGCGAGCTGGTGGCCGTGCTCCCGCTCTACGAGGCGTCGCCGGGCACGCTCGAGCTGATCGGGGGGGGCGACGTGTCCGACTATCTCGATCTGCTGGCCCGCGCTGGACACGAGGAGGAGGCGTGGGCGGCTCTGCTCCAGTCGAGGACGGCCGAGCGCGAGCGCTGGGTGCTGCACGCGGTGCCTGCCGCGTCGCCGACGGTGCGCGTACTCCCGGCGCTGGCGGGCTCATGTAGCGTCTTCGCCACCATCGAGCGGGAGGAGCGCTGTCCCGTGCTGTCGCTGCCCCCCTCCTGGGACGC
>Ga0075421_100012442_pt1 | contig 10572 bp, 9 predicted proteins | sample SoiMetdeltSBSDD5_FD_75292 | JGI IMG/M metagenome (GOLD analysis project Ga0075421, IMG submission 75292) | Bulk soil microbial communities from a Populus tree surrounding site in Tennessee, USA - Soil MetaG P. deltoides SBSDD5 | ecosystem: Environmental > Terrestrial > Soil > Tree plantation... | reverse complement strand
ATCCTGTTCCTCGCCAACCTGCACGTCCGCAAGGGCATCCTCGTCCTGCTCGAGGCCTTCGCCCGGCTCGCCCCTGCCCTGCCCTCCGCCCGGCTGGTGATCGCCGGGGAGGGCCCGCTCACCGGCGAGGTGAGACGCCGCGTGGCCGCGTCACCGGGGCACGAGCGCGTCGAGCTGCTCGGGAGGGTGGAGCACGACCGGGCCCGCGCCGTCATGCAGGCGTGCTCGGTGTTCTGCTGCCCGTCGATCGGTGAGCCGTTCGGGATGACCGCGCTCGAAGCGATGGCCTGCGGCAAGCCGGTCGTGGCGACCGACGCCGGCGGGCTGCGCCACCTCGTGCCGGACGAGGGCGGTCGCAAGGTCCCTACCGGCGACGTGGAAGCGCTCGCGGCCGCCCTCGCGGAGATGCTGCCGGCGCTCGAGCTGCGCCGTGCGATGGGCGCCCACAACCGCCGCACGGTCGAGCAGCGCTACTCCTGGCGCGCGGTGGTCGATCGGCTGGAGGACGCGTACGGCGAGGCGATTGCGGCGCGCCGCCACTCGTAGGCGAGCACCTGCCCGCCGATGAACCACAAGATCACCCCGGAGGGCCCGTAGAACACGTCGCCCGAGGTCAGCTGCACGAGCAGGAAGACGAGCATTGCGAACAGCAGCAGACGCAGCTCCTGGCCCGGGGCCCGCGCCCGCGCCCCGTTCCATGCGGACTTGGCTATCAGCCCGAGGGCGACCATGACCAGGGCGAAGCCGATCGGCCCGACCTGGTACAGCAGCGACAGGTAGCCGTTGTCCACGGCGCGCAGGTCGCTCTCGCCGTGCAGCCGGGTGGCCTCGCCCGCCGTGCCGAGCCCGTGCCCGAGCGGCGCGGAGATCGCCCGCGGGAAGAGCTGCTCGAAGCTCGCCTGGCGAGCCACGGCCGAGGAGTCGGAGCCCGTGTTTCCGATCGTGCTGAAGCGGCTGATCACGTCGCTCGCGGTGTGGCTGAACGGCGCCAGCGCGATCGACGTCACGACGATCAGGGCCACGGCGCTGAGGATGAGCCGGGCGCTGCGCCCCCTAGAGGCGATGACGTGCGCGACGCCGGCGACGATCAGCGCGACCCAGGCCGAGCGCACGAACGTGAGCGACAGGGCAATCGTCAGCAGCACCGCGCTCACCAGCACCATGCGCGGGTGGCGCCGGACCGTCAGGCAGCACAGCAGCGCGAGCCCGAGCAGCGGCGCCAACGTTCCGGGTCCGTTCAGCGACGCGTAGACGCGGATCGGGGTATCCACGCCTCCGATGCTCGTGAAGTCGAATGCCTCGAGCCACTCCCGATCCCAGACCGGCAGCGGCAGCGCCCGCTGGGCGATCGCGTAGGCGGCGATCGGCACCATGGCGTACAGCAGGATGCGGCGCAGGTTGCTCTCCTGAAGCGACTGCCGCTCGCCGTAGCCGAGCACGGCGCCGGAGACTCCGGCGAGATAGGCGAAGCTGGCGTACATGGCGCCCTCGGGGCTGCTCGCGAGCCCGAGCGGAAGCCCCACCGCGAAGCCCGCGGACGCGAGCACGATGACCCGGCGAACGCTCCAGGCCACGTGCGTGCGAGCGAACTCGAGTCCGGCGATCGCCGCCGTGGCGATGAACGGGGCGAGCGACAGCGGATCGGTGTCCACCGCCCCGGTCATCAGCAGGAAGACGCGGCGCAGCATCGGCCCCACGAGCCAGAGCAGGAACATCGCGGCGATCCCCCAGCGCCGGTCGTACTGGTGGAGCGCGACCACCATCACCACGAGCACGAACGCAGAGGCGGCCTGCGGGGAGAACGTGAGCAGCCAGGCCACGAGCGCGGCGCAGAATCCGCCGACGACCGCCAGCCACCCCACCTCGGCCGTGCGGGTGCCGAGATAGCGGCGCGCGTCGCTGTGCTTGGACTTGGTCATCACCGCCACGAGACCACCTCCGTCGATCCGCCCGAGCGGGTGGTGTCGGGACGGCCCAGGACGCGCTCGTACACCGCCAGCACGTCATGGACCTGCGCCTCGTCGTCGAAGGCCGCCGCGCGCTCCCGCCCGCGCTCGCCCATGCGTGCGAGCGCGGCCCGGTCGGCGAGCAGCGCCTGCGCGGCGTCGACCCAGAGCTCGGGGCGGTCGGGTGGCAGCAGCCGTCCCGACACCCCGTCGTCGACGAGCTCGGGACCGCTGCCCACGTCGCTGACCAGCGGCGGCGTGCCGATGGCCATGCTCTCGACGATCGCCCGGCCGAAGGGCTCGTTGACGGAGGGCAGCAAGGAGAGATCGACGGTCCGCAGGATGCCGGGAACGTCGTCGCGCGGCCCGAGGAAGTGGACGGCGCCGTCGACGTCCAGCTGCTCGACCAGGCCGTGCAGCGAGCGCAGGAACTCGTGGTTGTCGTAGCGCACGGTGCGGGCCCCGAACGACACCCCGCCGACGACCAGCAGGTGCGCGTCGATCCCCCGCTCGCGCAGCCCGGCGACGGTGCGGATCGCGGTGTCCTGGCCCTTCCACGGGGTGATCTGAGCCACCTGCGCGAGCAGGGCCGCCTGTGGCGAGACGCCGAGCTCCTCGCGAAGCGGCGCCGGGGCGACGCGCTCGGGATCGAAGCGCTCGAGGTCGATGCTGTTGTACACACGCGTCGCGATCGGGCGCTCGAGCCCCTGGTTGAAGCGCCGCGCGGTGTAGTCGGAGACCGCGATGACGCCGTCCGCCGAGTGGATCAGGGCGGAGCGAACCGCCCGGCCGACCCGGTTGAGCGGAAGGTCGTCGCGCACGTGGACCACCAGCGGCGGGCCCCCGAGCCGCCGCGCCAGCACGCACATCAGCCCGGCGCGCGGCGTGTTGGCGTGCACCAAATCGGCGCCGAAGCGCCTGATCGACCGCAGCAGCGTCAGGCTGCCCGCGCCCAGGTGAGCCAGGCCGACCGGCGTCTGGACGGGGTTGAGGCGCAGGCTCGCCTCGAACGCCGGCACCGCGAGCGCCTCCACGCCGGACGCATCGACTCGCTCGCGCAGCGCTCCCGTCCCGGGGCAGGCCACGGCCACCTCATGGGTGGCCTTGAGACCGTTCACAAGCCGCAGAAGCCCCTGCTCTGCGCCGCCGACGGTCGACGTGTGGTTGACGAACAGGATCCTCATCGGCGTTTACACCGGATGGCCAGCTTAGCCGCAGTCCGGGCCGCAAACCGCCAGTACAATCGCCGCGTGACGGGGGTCGGCGAGCGGGAGGCAGCGCATCACGACCGCTTCGCTGCGGCGCTCGAGCCCGCCTCGATGCCGCCGACCGCGCCGGACCACATCGAGCAGATGCTGCTCGACGCGATCGGTCCGGTGGCCGGCATGCGCGTGCTCGAGCTGGGCTGCGGGCACGGCGACCTGACGCTCCAGCTGCTCGAGCGGGGCGCCAGCGTGACGGCCATCGACATCTCGTCGGGCATGGTCGACGTCACGCGCGAGCGCGCCGAGCGCTTCCTGGGTGGCGCCGAGCTCGAGGTGCGGGCGGCGCCGGTCGAGCACACCGGCGTCCCGGACGCGTCGGTCGACCTCGTGACCGGCAAGTGGATCCTTCATCACGTCGACCTCGCCGCCGCCGCGAACGAGGTCCACCGCGTGCTTCGACCCGGGGGCCGTGGTGTGTTCTTCGAGAACCACGCCCTCAACCCGCTCCTCGGGCTGGGCCGCAGGCACGTCGTGGGCCGCTTCGGGGTGCGGCGCTTCGGCACGGAGGACGAGCACCCGCTCACCCGGCGCGACTATGCGCTCTGGCGGTCGCGGTTCCCGACCCTCGAGCTCGAGTATCCGGACTTCCACTTCTTCGCGCTGCTCGGACGTCAGCTCTTCACCGAGCGCCGGCGCGTGCGCGAATCGGCGCGGCGACTGGACGACCTCGTCTGGAGGCGGCTACCCGCCGCGCGGCCCTACGGCTACCACGTGCTCGTCAAGGTGACGAGATGATCACCTGCGCGTGATCTGGAGGAGCAGCGGCCGTCCTCCGAGCCGGACCCGCGCGGAACCGTGCCGCAGCCGCAGCCCGCGGAAGCGGTCGGAAGCGAGGGGATCCGCCACCGCCACGCGCGCGACGCCGGGAAGCTCGACCCTCACCGGCTGCGCGGAGACGGGCAGCGCCCGCCGGCGGTCGCGATCCCACACGGGCGCGAGGCGCCACAGCGCCAGCACGTAGGAGCCGTCCGCCTTCTGGAGGAGCAGGTGGCGCACCTGCGTGCCGGCGCCGTGCACGTCCATGCGCAGCGGTCGCAGGCCGGCGCGGCCGCGTTCGTCGCCGACCAGCCGCAGCAGGTTCTTGAGACCGTTGTAGGCGGGCTTGCGGCTGTAGTCGCTGCGCAGCAGCCCGAAGTTCGAGTTCGGATCCCTGTGGCGCGGGTCGGCGGCGATGTCGATCAGCTCGTACAGGTAGGTGCGCGCGATCCGGCTCTCGAAGTGCTCGAGCACGGTTCGCAGGACGTACACCGCCGCGGCCGCCTCGGAGGTCGGCGGCATGCCGCTCTTGGCGTGCACCGCGTTGTGAAAGCCGGCCTCCGTGGCCCACACCGGGTCGTCGCCGGAGATGGCCGACATGCGAGCACGGTCCGCGGCGATCCAGGCCGGCCGCGGGGACGCGCCGCCCGCGTACGGATGGATGTTGCCGCGATCGAGCCAGGCGCTCTGGTCGCCGACCTTGGCCGGCCCCCTCGGCGCCGCGAGCGACGGCCCGACGACCGGCAGCCCGCGCAGCGACGGATGCGCCTTGACCTTGCGGTAGAGCTCGCGGCTGTAGGAGGCGAGCTTCGACGGCCAGCGCCGGCCGCCGACGTACCTGTCGAACTCGTTCGGCCCCTCCACCGCCTCGGCCGCCCGGCGCAGCCGTCCCGCCACGACCTCGATCAGCTGGTCGAGCGTCCCCGCCTGGTAGCCGGGGTTGCCCAGCCCGAAGTTGAAGCGCAGGCCGTGATCGGCGGCGTACTCGACGGCCTGGTAGTAACGCTCGTTCCACGAGCGCCACTGCGGACCGGGGTTGGCGTAGGTCCCGTCGCGCAGGTGGCGGATGCCGAGCTCCTGGAGGCGGTCGACGAGCAGCGGCCAGTTGCCGTAAGGGGTGCTGTAGTAGACGATGTGGGTGGACACGCCGACCGAGTCGCGGAAGGCCTCCGCGCTCCTCGGCTGCACGCGGTCCGCCGCATGGGCGGTCGAGCCGGCAAACGACGCCAGCAGGCAGCACGTCGCGGCAGCGAGCCGCGCCAGGCGGAGGGCACCCATGGAAATCGCATCGGCGAGCGCCGCCCGGCCTCAAGCCCCGCGACGGGCGCGTGGACGCATGATTGGTCCTAGGCTTCCCGCATGTTCTTCCAGTGCCTGGGTCCCGACCGCGAACCGCGGGAGTGGAACCCCCCCGAGCCGATCGGCAACCTGATCGACACGTGGTATTTCGGGCGGGCGCTGGAGGCCATGGCCCGGGAGGTCGAGGCCGACCGGCTCACCGTCTACCTGACCTTCGACACCGAGATCCTGCCGAGCTACGGCGACGACGTGGTCGTGATCCTGATCGGCGACGAGTGGGCGCGCCTGCCCGCCTACCTGCCGCGCGTGCGAGCGGTCTTTCGCAACCTCTGCTCGCGTCCCAACCTTGGCTGCCGGCCGCTCGCCTGGCCGTCCCCGGTGACCCTGTCCGCGCTGCTCCCCGCGGGGCGGGCGGCCATCCGCGGCGGCCCGGGGCGGCTTCGTCACCTGCGCGCCGAGCTGGCCGGGGCACGGGGCCGCGGGCGGGCGCTCGCACCCCAGGTGGAGGTGCCGATCGGGACCTACAACCTGCTCGACCTGCCGCTCAAGCCGCTCGCGCAGCGAGGCTCCGACCTGTTCTTCGCCGGCAGCGTGGACCACTCACCGGGGCGCCTCGCCCGGCTGAAGGCCGGCGTGATGCCGAAGGGCCTGGCCCGCAAGGCGATGCTGCGCAACGTGGAACGCCTCCGCCGCAAGTCAGGGGTCAGCGTCGACGTGCGCGTCACCGAGGGCTTTCAGGCGTCCGCGGCATCGGATCCCGGCGATTACTCGCGCGCGCTCATGGACGCCCGCCTGGCCCTGGTCCCGCGCGGTGCGACGACCGAGACGCATCGCTTCTTCCAGGCGCTGAAGTTCGGCTGCATCGTCGTCACCGACTCCGTACCGCCGAGTTGGTTCTACGAGCAGGCACCGATCATCCGGCTCCGTCACTGGGACGAGCTCGAGGAGAACGTGACGCCGCTGCTGGCCGATCCCGCGCGCTTGGAGAGCCTGCATCGAGCGGCGCTGCAGTGGTGGGAGACGACGTGTTCGGAGGAGGCCGTCGGCCGCCTCATGGCCCGGACGATCAACGCACTGGCCTGAATGGCGCTCGATCTGATCAAGCGAGTCGGCGAGCGCGACCCCATGATCGGGGTCCTGGGCTGGCGGGCCGTGCTCCTGTACGGCGATCCATGCGCGTTCGATCGCTGGCTGTGGCTGCGGCGGCTCGCCCGGCCCGGCGAGGTCGCCACGCTCGACGCGGGCACCGGCAACGGGGCCTTCGCGATGTACGCCGCCAGCCAGGGGAACGACGTGGTGGCCGTCTCGGACTTCCCGGCGTCCCTGGCCAAGGGCGAGCGGCGTGCTCGGACGATGGGCCTCGACCGCATCCGCTTCCGCCTGATCGACCTGCGCGAGCTCGATCGTCACGCCGCCGAGCTCGGCACCTACGACCAGAGCTTCTGCCTCGAGGTGATCGAGCACATCGTCGACGACCGCAAGCTGCTGCGCGACCTCGCCGGCGTGATCCGGCCCGGCGGCCGGCTGCTGATCACCACCCCCTATCTGCACCACGTGCCCTACCACGACGAGCGGGTGTCGGACGACGAGGACGGCGGGCACGTCCGCGCCGGCTACACCCACGAAGCGCTCGAGCAGCTGCTCACCGACGCGGGGTTCCGCGTGAACTCCCGGGCCTCGCTGAGCGGGATCGTCTCTCAGACGCTCAACAACCTCATGCAGCGCGGCAACAGGATCCACCCGCACCTGGGCTGGGCGCTCACCCTGCCTCTGCGCCTCCTGCGCCCGCTCGACGGGCCGCTGACCCGCCTCACCCGCCGGCCGTACCTCTCGATCGCCCTAGAGGCCGTTCGCGAGTGACCGCCGAGCCGGCCGCACACGGCCAGGCTCGCCCGGGGCCGGTGCGCCGATTGCTGGCACGCGGGCTCGTGCGCGCCGGCATCGTGACCTACGTCTTCTCGGGGGCGACGATGGTCGCCTACCTGTTCAGCGGGGTCATCAGCGCGCGGGCGCTGGGCCCCGACGGCCGCGGCATCACGGCCGCGCTCACCCAGGTGATCCAGCTCGCCGCCTTCGTCTTCGCCATGGGCGCCGCGCGCAGCCTCAGCTACTTCATCGCGCGGCGGCGCGAGGACGGCCCGACCCTGTTCACCACCTGGACCCTGATGCTCGTCCCCTTGACCGCCGTCGCGATCGGGGTGACCCAGCTGCTGCTGCCGGTGATCTTCGCGACCGACGGCGACCAGGCGATCGAGATCGGCCGGTGGTTCACCTACACGATCGTCCTGGGGGTCGGCCTCGAGCTGATCTACGGGTTGCTCCTTGGCGTGCAGGACTTCGTCTTCTTCAACGTCGTGCGGCTCGCGCAGCCGGCGCTGATCGCCGCCACGTTCGCGGTGATGTGGTGGCAGGACGTCCTGACCGTGGAAGGCGCGCTGATCGCCGCCACGGCGGCGACCGGGTTGACGCTCGCGGTCGGCTTGGGTCGAGCCCTCAAGCAGATCGGCCTGGGCCCGTTCGCCCCGCGGCTCGGGTTGACGACGCTCTGGTACGGCGTCCGCGGGCAAGGCCAGGCGGTTGCCTCGAGCGTCACGGCGCGCCTCGACGTCGCGATCCTCCCGGCCTTCGTCGTGGCGGCGAGCGTCGGCCTCTACTCGGTGGCCACCAACGTGTCGCTGATCGTCTACCACCTCTCGAACATCTTCGCGGGGGTCGTCGTGGCGGCCGTGGCGGCGCACCCGGACCGGGCGCGCGTCAAGGTGATCGGCTCGCTCTGGGCGTCGCTCGCCCTGGCCGGGGTCCTCGCGCTCGGGCTCGGGTTGCTCGCGCGCCCCGTCCTCGGCCTTGTCTACGGAGATTCCTTCCGGGACGCGGCCGAGCCGCTGGTGCTTCTGCTGCCGGGCGCCGTCCTGTTCGCCGGCTCCTCGATCCTCGCCGCCGGCATCTACGCGGCGGGGCGCCCCTTCACCGCGACGCTCGCCCAGGTGGCCGGGACCGTGGTCGCCGTGGCCGGGCTGCTCATATTCGTCCCCAGCGGCGGGATCACAGCGGCCGCGCTGGTCTCGACCGCCTCATACGCGACCGTCTTCGTCGCGACCCTGATCCTGTACCAGCGGGTCTCGGAGACTCCTTGGCGCCTGTTCGTCCCGACCCCCGCACACGTGCGGACACTGGCGCGATGAGCCTCTACGGCGGCCTGAACACCGTCTACCGCGCGCTCCCCGAGCCCGCGCGCCGCTGGGTCAACGAGCGGGCCCCGCTGCCGGTCCGGCGCCTGCGCCGGCGCGTGGTGTCACGGCTGGAGCACACGGCCAAGCCGGACGAGCTCTACAACCGCCACTACTACGAGCAGGTCGTCGATCCGATCATGGTCAGGTCCGCGGACGCGATGGCGGCGTCGATCCAGCGAGAGCTCCGCCCCGAGTCGCTGATCGACGTCGGGTGCGGCACCGGGGCCCTGATGCTCGCCCTCGAGCGGCTCGGGGTCCGCTGCATCGGGTTCGATCAGGCCAGCGCGGCGCTCGAGCACTGCCGCGCGCGCGGTCTCAGCGTGCGCCGGCTCGACATCGTCCACGACCCGCTGCCGGACGAGCACGCCGACGTCGCGGTGAGCACCGAGGTCGCCGAGCATCTGCCGCAGTCCGCCTCCGAGCGGTTCGTCGAGCTGCTCACCTCCGTCGCCCCCGTGGTCGTGATGTCGGCCGCCCTGCCGGGCACCGGCGGCAAGGACCACGTCAACGAGCAGCCGACCGAGTACTGGGTGGCCAAGTTCGCCGCGCGTCGCTTCGCACACGACGCAGCCCTCGGCGCGCGAATGCGCGAGGAGTGGCGGGAGGCCGGGGTCGACCCGATCTACTTCAAGTCGCTGATGATCTTCCGCGCCGCGGACCCGCCGCGCTAGGCGCTTGCGCCAAGGAGTGAATACTGATTCACTTCTTATATGCCGTACCGGCCGACCGAGCGAACCGAGGCCCGCAAGGCCGCCACGCGCGAGCGGATCGTGGCCGCCGCCCTCGAGCAGGTGGGCGAGGGCGGCTACGCGTCCGCGGGCGTGCAGGCGGTCGCCGCTCGCGCCGGCGTGGCGGTGGGCACCGTCTATCGCCACTTCCCCTCGAAGGGGGACCTGTTCGCCGAGGCATTCCGGCGCGCCTCGCAGCGCGAGCTCGACGTCGTGGTCGAGGTGAGCGCGCCCGACGGTCGCTCCGCGCGCGAGCGTGTGGCCGCCGCGGTCGAGGCGTTCGCGCGCCGCGCGCTGGCCGGACCGGTGATGGCGTACGCGCTGCTCGCCGAGCCGGTCGACCCGGCGGTCGAGGCCGAGCGCCTGCGCTTCCGCACCGGCTACCGCGACGCGTTCGCGCGCGTGCTCGAGGACGGCGTGCACGACGGCGAGCTGCGCCCGCACGACACCGGCACGGTCGCGGCTGCGTACGTCGGCGCGCTCGGCGAGGCGCTCGTCGGCCCGCTTTCCACGGCGAACGGCGGCCCGAAGGAGGCCCTGATCGCCACCCTTGTCCAATTCTCCGAGGAGGCACTGCCCCGTGCTCAAGAGCGCGTCCACGCATGACGTCCTGAACCAGGCCCCGCCGATCGCGCCGTACAACGTGTTCGAGGCCGACCTCGCCCTGGGCGAGGCACTCGAGCGCGAGGGCGGCGGCTGGGGGGTGGACCGGCTGCGCGACACCGGCGAGCTGGCCGGCAGCCCGGAGGCGCTCGAGCACGCCGACCGCGCCGAGCGCAACGAGCCGATCCTGCGCACCCACGACCGCTACGGCAACCGCATCGACCAGGTCGAGCTGGATCCCTCCTGGCACTGGGGGCTGCGCCAGGCGATCGAGCGCGAGATCCACAGCCTGCCCTGGCGCGATCCACAGCCGGGCGCCCACACCGTGCGGGCGGCGCTGTTCGTCGTGTGGAGCCAGGTCGGCTCCGGCGTGATGTGCCCTGTGTCGATGACCTACGCCGCAATCCCGGCCCTGCGCGAGAACGCCGAGCTGGCCGCCGAGTGGGAGCCGCGCCTGACGCGGGCGAGCTACGACGACGGCGCGCTCGCGGGCATGGCGATGACCGAGAAGCAGGGCGGGTCGGACGTGCGCGCCAACACCACCCGCGCGGAGCCCGCCGGCGACGGCACCTACGAGATCACCGGCCACAAGTGGTTCTGCTCCTATCCCCCGTGCGACGTCTTCCTGACGCTCGCGCAGGCACCCGCCGGGCTGTCCTGCTTCCTGTTCGAGGGGAACGACCCCGGCTTCCGCATCCAGCGCCTCAAGGACAAGCTCGGCACGCGCTCGCTGCCGTCGAGCGAG
>Ga0075421_100012441_pt1 | contig 10573 bp, 12 predicted proteins | sample SoiMetdeltSBSDD5_FD_75292 | JGI IMG/M metagenome (GOLD analysis project Ga0075421, IMG submission 75292) | Bulk soil microbial communities from a Populus tree surrounding site in Tennessee, USA - Soil MetaG P. deltoides SBSDD5 | ecosystem: Environmental > Terrestrial > Soil > Tree plantation... | reverse complement strand
TCATGGCGGCCTTCACCCCGGGGTTGCGCCAGTTGAGGTCCGGCTGGCTGGGGTCGAACAGGTGCAGGTAGTACTCGCCGGACTTCTCGTCCTTGTGCCAGGCGCTGCCGCCGAAGACGGAGAGCCAGTTGTTGGGCGGGCGCCCGCTCGGCTTGCCGGGGCGCCACAGGTACCAGTCACGCTTGGGGTTGTCCGGGCTGGAGCGCGCCTCCACGAACCAGGGGTGCTGGTCCGAGGTGTGGTTCATCACCATGTCCATGATCACGCGAATGCCGCGCTCGTGCGCCTGCCGGATCAGCTCCTCGAGGTCGGCCATGGAGCCGAACACCGGGTCGATCGACGTGTAGTCGCTGACGTCGTAGCCGAAGTCCTTCATCGGCGACGGGTAGATCGGGCTGATCCAGATCCCGTCCACGCCCAGCTCCTGGAGGTAGTCCAGCCTGGAGGTGATGCCGGGCAGATCGCCGACGCCGTCGCCGTTGGAGTCGGCAAAGGAGCGCGGGTAGATCTGGTAGATGATGCCTTCCTTCCACCAGGGCGCCATTTCGGAGGGGAACGTATCAGGTGCGGTCCGCCTTCAGCCGCACGTCGCGCCCGACCCCTCCACCACGACCCTCCGCAGCACCGCGATGCCCGCGTCGCTGAGCCCGAACGACGGCAGCTCCCGCTCCAGCTGCTCCCTCGTCCCGAACCCGCCCACGTACCCGTTCAGCCGCGCCGCCACCCGCGACTCGCGGAACCGCTCGTCGCCGTAGCCCGCGCTCGCGAAGTCGTTCAGCAGCAGCTGGAACCCGCGCAGGTAGTACTTCTGGTGGTAGTCCTCCGCCGGGTAGAACCGGTCCAGCGGCGCCACCACCGTCTTCACCTCACGCCCCAGCCTCGCCCGCACCTCCGCCATCGTCTCCAGCGCGGCCGCCTTCTGCGCTTCGCCCGAGTAGAAGATCGCGTTCTGGTACTGCCGGCTGTGGTGGTTCCCCCGCGGGTCGTGGCTCTCCCACACGTGCCGGAGGATCTCCCGGTAGGAGATCCGCGCCGGGTCGAAGTCCACCTGCGTGGTCTCCGTGTGGTCACCCATGCCGCGGTAGGTAGGATTCAGCTTGCTCCCGCCCGCGTACCCGACCCTCGTCCTCACCACCCCGTCGAGACACCCGAACTGGGCGTCCGGTCCCCAGAATCAACCCAGGGCGAAGGTGGCGGTCTCCACCCTGGCGGGCACCTGGAGGTCCAGCGGCAAGCCCCCCCGGTCCTGCTCCTGTCGAGCTTCCACGCTGGCGCTCATCCAAGGCTCCTCTACGTCCGGTCCTGCCCTCACGTTACATCGTGCAGCACCCGGCACGGCACACGGAGGCTACGCCATGGCGCACGAACCCGAGATGATCATCCAGCCCCGCGACGGGTTGCTCGGCGACCCGGCAGTCCCGGTCCGCGTCGGCGCCCCGCCGGTGCGCGTCCGCCAGCGCCCCGCCTTTGGCATCACGCCCATGTCCGGCTGGCTGTTCTCCATCGCCGCCGGCCTGCTCGCCCTCGCCACGGGCGTCGGGATCATCGCCGCCTCGCCGCTGGCCCACGCCGTCCTCTTCTGGGCGTCCATCCTGGTGGGCCACTTCGCCGTCAGCTACTTCATGTGGGTCGACCCGCTGCCCGCCCGGCGCTTCGTCGCCATCCCGCTGGGCGTGGTCGCCCTCTGGGGATTCTTCGCGCTGAGCTTCCTCCTGCTCGACGTGGCGCCGGCCTGGCTGGGCTGGGCCCTCTCCTTCGCCGGCCTGCTCGGCGTCGCCGTGGGCGTGGTCCCGCTCAGCGCCGCCTGGTGGGAGCCGCGCAAAGACGTCCTCACCCACCGCCGCGCCGAAGCCTGACGACCCTCAGCCCCCCGCGTCTTTCGCGCCGCTGCCCGCGACCGGCTTCGCGGCGTCGACCGGCTTCCGGAGGGGGCACGCCTTGATCGCCCCGCCGGGGTCGATGGCGTCCGAGCCGGACTGGATCTGGAGGATCTTCCTGTCCTGCCCGACAACGAAGGTGAACCGCTGGGCGAACGGCAGCGGCCCGGTCTTCACGTCGTACGCGCCCACCACCTTCCCGTCCGGGTCCGGCACCATCGCGTAGTCCGCCTTCAGCGACTCCTTGAACTTCTTCATCGTCGCCGCGTCATCCATCGACACCGCCACCAGCCTCGCCCCCTGCGCCGTCAGTTCCGCGTACCGGTCCCGGTACGCCGTGAGCTCGCGCGTTCAACCAGGGGTGAACGCCTTGGGGAAGAAGGCGAGGATGACCGGGCCGTCCTTGAGCATCGCCGACAGCGAGACGGTGTTCCCGTCCGTGTCCTTGGCGGTGAAGTCCGGCGCCAGGTCGCCGACCTTGGGCGCGGACGCCAGGGCCAGCGCCGCCACCAGCGGAAGAGGGTTCATAGGGCGGCCATTGTGCTCCAAAGCTCCCGCGCCGTCTTGCGCGACTGCTCGGTCACCACGTCCGGGTTGACCGAGAGCGGGCGGCGCGCCCACAGCCGCCAGATCCCATCCACCATCACCGACTCCACGTGCCGCGACCCGAGGCCGTACAGCAGGTGCCCCTCCAGGTTCTCCGGGGTGAGCGGCGTGGGGCCGCGGTAGTCCAGCACCAGCAGGTCCGCCACGGCGCCCTCGCGCATCGGGCCTACCTCCATCCCGAACGCCTTGGACACCAGCCGGTGCCCGTTGGCCAGCATCTTCATCACGTCCACCGGCAGGCCCGCCTCCCGCGCCCGGAAGTACGCCAGCTGCGCCTCCGCGAACATGTCCGCGCCGATGCCGTCCGTCCCCAGGGTGGAGCGCGAGCCGAACTTGCCCGCCGGCGCGTAGCCCACCTCGTTGTTCATGTTGGAGCGCGGGTTGTGGACCAGCCACGCCCCAGTGCCGATCACCTGGGACAGCTCCGGCCAGCTCAGGTGGACCGCGTGCGCCACCACCGTCCCCGCCGAGAGCAGCCCGTGGTCCAGCAGGCGCGTCACCGGCACGTCCCCGTACCGCTCGAAGGAGAGCTTCTCGTCCGCCGGGTCCTCCGCCAGGTGGATGTGCAGCGGCGCGCCGGTGGACTCCACCAGCTGGCGCAGCATCTGGAGCGCCTCGTGGCCCACGGTGAAGGAGGCGTGCGCCCCCACCATCCCCCGGAACCGCCCCTGCGCCTTGCGGATGAAGGAGGCGTTCTCCATCAGCCCCTGGTCGCGGCCCTCCAGGCCGTTCCGGTCCGTCACCTCGTAGCAGAGGATGCCGCGCAGCCCCACCTCGTTGACCCCGCGCGCCACCCGCGTGAGCGACCCCTCGATCGCCGAGGGCGAGGCGTGGTGGTCGATCAAGGTGGTGGTGCCGCAGAGCAGCGCGTCCATCGCCCCCACGGTGGCGGAGACGTGGATGGAGTCCAGGGTGAGCGCCCGGTCCAGGCGCCACCAGACCCGCTCCAGGATCTCCGCGAAGCTCTCCGGCGCGGGCTGGGCCGGCGGCATCCCGCGCGCCAGCGCGGAGTACAGATGGTGGTGGGCGCAGACCAGCCCAGGCATCACCACCTTCCCGTTCACGTCCACCACCTCGTCGCCCTCCTGCGCGGCCAGCATGGGCGCGCGGGCGGCGATCAGCCCGCCCTCCACGCGGAGGTCGACGCGCTCCACGTTGGCCGGCTCCAGCTCGATGACGGTTCCACCCTTGAGGACGGTGCCCAAGTCGGCTTCGCTCCAGGGACTGCGACGGGGACTTCGACGGACGGGGGACTTCGACGGGGCGCACAGTCTATGGTCTGATGGAGATTCGAGGCTACGCCCCCCGATGGCAGATCATTCGCTGGAGCAGACCCTCCCGCCAGACGCTGTCTTCGAGCTCAAGCTGGTATTCCTGCGAGAGCTGGAAACGGCGTACCGCCAGGCGCGGGACGCGCAGGACCGGCTGCTGGGCAGCAAGAACGACCAGCGCGCGCTGCACGACCTGAAGAACTTCTTCCACCGGATCGCCGGCACCGCCCACGCGGTGGACTTCACCGAGCTGGGCTACCTCTGCGCCATCGCCGAGCGCACCGCCGAGCTGACCGCCGACGGCTACATGCCGGTGGAGAAGATCGTCCCCGCCTTCGCCGATGCGCTGGCCGCGGTGGCCCACGTGCTGGACGCCCACGGGGCGGGGAAGATCGACCGCCCCCTCCCCCGCCCGGCGCAGATCTCCGCCACCGGCCTCCTCCAGCCCGCCGAGGGCGGCGAGGAGCGCGTCCTCTCCAAGATCCTGGTCATCGACGACGACCCGTTCTCCGCCAACCTGATCGATGGCTGCCTCCGCGCCGCCGGCTTCATGAGCTCCTACTGCTGCCAGCCGGAGCAGGCGCTGGCCGCCATCACCTCGGAGCTGCCGGACCTGATCATCCTGGACGTGGTGATGCCGGGGCTGGACGGGTTCGACCTCTGCCGGCGCGTGCGCACCCACCCCGCGCTCCAGTTCACGCCCATCATCTTCGTCACCCGCAAGGGGGACGTGGAGCAGCGGGTGCGCGGGCTGGAGGTGGGCGGGAACGACTACATCTCCAAGCCGTTCGAGCCCCAGGAGCTGGTGGCCCGGGTGCGCAGCCACCTCCAGCGCCTGGCGGCGCTGCGGGACATGGCCATCCGGGACGGCCTCACCCGCTGCTACAACCACAAGTACTTCAAGATGCGGCTGGACCAGGAGATCGCCCGCGCCCGCCGGTACACGGTGGAGCTGGCCCTGGCCATGCTGGACATCGACCACTTCAAGAACATCAACGACACCTATGGCCACCCGGCGGGAGACGCCGGGCTGGTGCACCTGGCCAACCTGATCGGCCTCTCGGTGCGCTCCACGGACGTGGTGGCGCGCTACGGCGGCGAGGAGTTCGGCATCCTCCTCATCCAGGCCGGCGAGGCCGAGGCCTCGATCATCACCAACCGCATCCGCGAGCGCATCGTCGCCCACAAGTTCACCCTCCCCGCCCAGGGCGGGGAGATGGTGCAGGCCCCGGTGACCGTCTCCATCGGCGTCACCCAGTTCAACTTCGACGACAGCCTGCAGACCTTCCTGGAGCGCGCGGACCGGGCCCTCTACGAGGCGAAGAACAACGGCCGCAACCAGGTCCGGGTGGCGTAGGCGCCGCGCCCGCTAGAGCAGCCGCCGCTCCTTCAGCTCCGCCTCCAGCGCGTCCATCTCCGGCGGCAGGTCGATGGGCGGCGTGGTCGCCTGGATGGCGCTCTTGGTGTCCTTGAGCCCGTTCCCGGTGACCACGCAGAGCACGCTCTCCTCCTTGCCGACCACGCCCTGCCTCACCGCCGCCATCACCCCCGCCACCGAGGTGGCGCCGGCGGGCTCGGCGAACACCGCCGCCTGCCGGGCGGTCCTCCGCATCGCCTCCAGGATCTCCGCGTCCTCCACGTTCACCATCGCCCCGTTCGACTCGCGGATGGCCTTGAGCGCCTTGCGCCAGTTCTTCGGGTGCCCCACCGCGATCGAGTCCGCCAGGGTCTGCGCCTCCAGCGGCTTGATCTGGTCCACCTTGTTCGCCCAGGCCTCGGTGATGGGCGCGCTCCCGGACGCCTGCACGCCCAGCATCCTCGGCAGCCGCTTGAGGAACCCCAGCTGGTGCATCTGCTTCAGGCCCTTCCACGCCCCGGCGATGGTGCAGCCGTCGCCCACCGAGAGCGACACCCAGTCCGGGACCTGGTCGCCTAAAAGCTCGCCCAGCTCCAGCCCCACCGTCTTCTTCCCCTCGACGAGGTAGGGGTTCACCGCGCAGTTCCGGTTGTACCAGCCGTACTTCGCGCAGGCCTCCTGGCAGAACATCCACACCTGGTCGTAGGTCCCCCGGACGCGCAGCACGGTGGCGCCGAAGATGAGGAGCTGGGCGATCTTCGGCTCCGGCGCGCGCTCCGGCACGAAGATGAAGCTCTTCAGCCCCACCGCCGCCGCGAACCCCGCCAGCGACGACGCCGCGTTCCCGGTGGAGGCGCAGGCGATGACGTCCTTGCCCAGCTCGCGGGCCTTCACCACGCCCACCGAGCTGGCCCGGTCCTTGAACGAGCCGGTGGGGTTCCGCCCGTCGTCCTTCACCCAGAGCGATTTCACTCCCACCACATCCGCCAGCCGCGGCGTGGGGTACACCGGCGTCATCCCCACCTGGAGGTGGGGGAGTGGCCGCGAGAAGTCCACCGGCAGCAGCTCCTGGTAGCGCCAGTGGGTCCAGGGCCGCCCGGCCAGGGCCTGCGGGGTGAGGGTCCGGGCCGCGAGCTCCAGGTCGTACTCCACGTCGAGGATGCCCTCCAGGCCGCAGGCGGGACAGGTGTACAGCGTGTCGGTGCCGTAGTGCCTGCCACAGGCCACGCAGGTGAGCTGCCGGATGTGCTCGAGCGCCATGGGGTGGGAAGAATAGCGTGCTCGCGCGGCGAAGAGGCCCGCTAGTATCCTGGGCCGGGACCCTTATCCCGTGGCGAAGAAGATCCTGATCATCGACGACAGCCAGAGCATCCGGACCATCATCAGGCTGTACCTGATGGGGCGGTCACTGGAGTTCCTCGAGGCCACGGACGGCGCCCACGGCCTCCAGCTGGCCGGCGAGCGCGGCGCCGACCTGGTGATCGCCGACTTCAACATGCCGGTGATGAACGGCATCGACTTCGTCCAGAAGCTGCGCGCCCACCAGAGCGAGGAGCTGAGGGCGGTGCCGGTCATCCTCCTCACCGCCAACAAGGACGACGAGGTCCGGATGCGGGCCATGGAGGCGGGAGTAAACGCTTTCGCCGTCAAGCCCATCAGCCGGGACCAGCTCACCACCACCGTGCGGCAGTACTTGCCGCTGGAGGAGCACTCCGGGTGAGCCGCCTGGGGGTCGCGCCCGCCAGCGCCGAGGCACTGCTGTTCTCGCTCGGCGCCGAGGTCTTCGCCTTCCCCATCGTCCGGGTGCGCCAGGTGCTGCGCGCCTGCTGGCCCCAGCCGGTGCCCCGGCCGCCGCTGGGCTGCCTGGGGGTGATCGAGGTGGCCGGCGAGGTGGTGCCCATCCTGGACCTGGCGGTGCTGCTGGCGCTCCGCCGCCCGATGCCCACCGCGTCGCTCCCGGAGAAGATGCTGGACACCCACTTCCTCCTCTGCGGCGCCGAGGACGGGGAGATCGGCTTCTGGGTGGACCGGGTGATCGAGGTGGGCGACATCCGCGCGCTGGAGGACGCCGGCTCCGACCCTCGGGTGGAGGCGCTGGGCAAGTCCGCCTCCTGGGTGGTGGGCCTGGCCGCGGTGGGCGAGCGCCGCGCGCTGGTGCTGGACCCCAGCGCGGTGGTGACCGCCTCCCGCCGCCGCCTCCTCCGCCGGGCCGTGCTCCGGAAGGCGATCTGAGCGATGAAGGCGGCGGGCCCCCTGGAGCTGTTGGCGGAGCTTCTGGGCCACCGCCTGGCCGACGACAACCGGCGCCTCTTCGAGGACGGGCTGCAGAAGACCGGCCTGGCCCTGGGCGTCTCCCCGGAGGTCGCCGCCAGGCGCGCGCTCGCCGGGGACCCGGTGGCCTACCGGGAGGTGATCTCCGCCATCACCGTGGGGGAGACGTACTTCTTCCGCCACCCGGAGCACTTCCAGCTCGCCCGCGAGCACGGCGCGCGCGCCGCCGCCGACGGCCGGCCGGTGCACACCGCCTGGAGCGTGGGCTGCGCCACCGGCGAGGAGGCGTATTCGCTCTGCCTCTCGCTGTCGCCCCACGCCCCGGAGCTGCGCGTCCACGGCAGCGACGTCAGCCTGGAGTCGCTGGAGGTGGCCCGGCTGGGCCGCTACGGGAGCTGGTCCTTCCGCGACCGGCGCCCGGACGAGATGGGCGAGGTGTCGCTGCTCGGCGGCCAGTGGGAGGTGAGCCCCCGCCTCAAGTCCATGGTCTCCTTCCACGAGATGAACCTGGCCAGGGAGCCGCTCCAGCCGCCGGGCCTGCAGCAGGTGGACGTCATCTTCTGCCGCAACGTGCTGCTCTACTTCCTCCCCGACCACGCCGCGCGCATCCTCTCCGCGCTCGCCGCCGCGCTGGCCGCGGGCGGGCTGCTCGTCCTCGGCGCCCTGGAGGCGCCCGCCATCCCGCCGGTGGGCCTCCAGGCGGTGCCGGACTCCAACGGCTGCGCGCTGCACAAGCCGCTCTTCCCGCGCCCGCTGGAGCGGCCCGCCCCGCCGCCCCGCCGCTACTCCACCGCCGAGCGGAAGGCGCTCCCTTCCGTGGACGTGCTCTCCATGGCGCGCCGCCTGGCGGACGCCGGGGACCTGGAGGGGTCGCTGAGGATGGCGGAGAGCCTCCCCGGCTCGCTGGAGGCCCTGGAGCTGGCGGCCACCGTCTGCTTCGAGCGGGGTGACCTGACCCGGGCGCGCCTCCACCTGGCCAGGCTCCTGGAGCTGACGCCGGACCACGTGCCGGCCCACCTCAGACTGGCGCTGGTGGCGCTTCGCGCGCACGATCTGGACCTCCTCGAACGGTCCGAGCGAGAGCTGGTCCGGCTGGTGTCCGGGCGGAGGGACGACGAGGAGGTCGGCAGGGACGGGATGAAAGTGGCGTATGTTCGGCAGGTGCTGGCGGACCTTCGCGGGCTGCCGTGAACGGCTACAGGCTTTGAGCGCGTGAATGGGTAAGGACGCGATCCAGATCCTCAAAGAGCGAGCCGAGGCGGCGGCCCACGTCGAGGACCAGGTCGCCATCGCCACCGTCGCCCTCAGCCTCTTCGTCCGCGGCAAGCAGCTGTACGGGCTGCGCCTGGGCGAGGTGGAGGGCGCGGGGAGGCTGCGCCAGCTCTCCAACGTCCCCGGCGCTCCGCCCTGGATGGTCGGCGCGGTGCAGCACCGCGGCTCCATCCTCACGCTCCTGGACCTGGCGCCGTTCTGGGGGACGGAGCTCAAGGGCCTGGCGGACCTGCCCACCTTCATCGTGGTGACCGACGGGCGGTCGCAGATCGGCATCCTGGTGGAGGAGCTGCTGGGCGTGCACGAGGTGGACGCCGCCATCCACCCCTACCGCGGTGACGAGCGCGTCGGCATCTCGGAGATCGCCCACTGGGGCCAGCATCCGGTGCTGGTCCTCTCCGCCGCGCGGCTGTTGCAGGACGGGAGGCTCAGGGCCAGCTAGCCATGGATGAGATCCTCCGACAGGTCCTCACGCTCTTCGGCGAGGAGTTCAAAGAGCACAGCCTGGCGATGGCGCAGTCGCTCATCCAGGCGGACCGATCCGACTCGGCCGAGGAGCGCAAGGCGCTGATGGCGGAGGTCTACCGCCGCGCGCACTCGGTGAAGGGGACCTCCGGGACGCTGGGCCTGTTCGATCTGGAGGACATGGCGCACGCGGTGGAGACGGCGCTGATCGCCTTCCGCAGCGGCGAGCGGCACCTGGTCCCCGGGCTGGCGCAGAAGATCCTGGACGGGCTGGACCAGGCGCAGCGGCTGCTGGAGGCGGTGGCGGCCGGCGCGGACGTCTCCGACCCGGTGCTGCGCGCCACCGCGGCGGACCTGCTCAAGCTGGCGGCGGCGGCGGACCGGCCGGCGCAGGACCTCCGGCCGATGACGCCGTCGCCTGACCTGGCCACGCCCACCCCGCCGCCGCCCGGCGGGGCGCTCCTGCTCACCCCCCAGCCGCCGGAGCCGCAGGCCCATGGGGCGGAGCTGGCCTCCCGCGCGGAGGACGCGTTCGCCCGCAAGGGCGCGCAGGTGGAGTCGCTCCGCGTCTCCGCCGAGCAGCTGTTCAACCTGGAGCGCCAGCCGGACGAGCTGAGGGAGATCCGCACCGTCATCGAGCAGCGCGCGGAGGACGCCCGGCGCCTGTTCTGGGCCCTGCAGGGCGCGCTCAGCCGCGCCCAGCGCAGCATCGAGTACGAGCTGGCCGCCGCCATCCGGGACCAGATCCTCCAGCTCCAGCGCAACATCACCGGCGTCGCCGGGGAGCTCTCCTTCCGGGTGACGGAGCTGGACCGGGAGCTGCGCGCGCTGCGCATGCTGGAGCTGAAGACGCTCACCGACCCGCTGGCCAAGGCGGTGTTCAAGCACGCGGACACCCTGCGCAAGCGGGTGCGGCTGGAGACCTTCGGCGCCAAGGTGGCGCTGGACCGGCGCATGCTCCAGGAGCTCAAAGACCCCTTCGTCCACCTGGTGCGCAACGCGGTGGACCACGGCATCGAGACGCCGGCGGAGCGGGCCCGGGTGGGCAAGCGCGACGAGGGCGTGATCCGCATCGACGTCGAGCAGCGCGGCAACACGGTGCAGATCACCTTCACCGACGACGGCGCCGGCATCGACCTCAACGCCGTGCGCCAGAAGGCGATCGAGACCGGGCTGCTCACCGCCGAGGCCGCCGCCGCGCTGCCGGAGGACCAGCTCCAGGAGCTGATCTTCCAGCCCGGCTTCTCCACCTCCGCCAAGCTCTCCAAGACCGCCGGGCGCGGGGTGGGGCTGGACGTGGTGAAGGAGAACGTCCAGAAGGCGGGCGGCCGGGTGAGCGTGTCGTCCCGCCGGGGCCAGGGCAGCCGCTTCGTCATCGAGGTCCCGCTCACCCTGGCCACCGCGCAGGCGCTGCTGTTCGAGGCCTCCGGCTTCGCGCTGGCGGTGCCGCTCTC
>Ga0075421_100012440_pt1 | contig 10573 bp, 6 predicted proteins | sample SoiMetdeltSBSDD5_FD_75292 | JGI IMG/M metagenome (GOLD analysis project Ga0075421, IMG submission 75292) | Bulk soil microbial communities from a Populus tree surrounding site in Tennessee, USA - Soil MetaG P. deltoides SBSDD5 | ecosystem: Environmental > Terrestrial > Soil > Tree plantation... | reverse complement strand
GCTCGATCCGGGGTTCGTCGTGCAGCAGCCGCTGCTGATCGTGGCGTCGTTGGGAGTGGTCGTGATCGGCAAGCCGCTCGTGGCGCTGCTTCTCGTGCTGATCTGGGGTTATCCGCTTGGCGTCGCGCTCCGCATCGCGGTCGCCCTGGCGCAGATTGGCGAGTTCTCGTTCATCGTCGCATCGCTCGGCGATGCGCTCGGGCTGATCACACCCGACGTGCGTCAGGCGCTGATCGCCGCGGCAATGGTTTCGATCGCGCTCAATCCGCTCCTCTACCGTGCCATCGGGCCGATCGAGCGGGCGTATGCCCGCAGACGTTCGTCGGCTGACGAACGGGCGCATGCCCCTGGGCCCGCGGCGACCGCGACCGACGCGGCGCACCGCGCCGTCGTCATCGGCTACGGTCCGATCGGGCGAACCGTCGCCCGCCTGCTACGCGAGAACGGCGTCACGCCCACCATCATCGACCCTCAACATCGACACCATCCAGACGCTGCATCGCGAAGGCGACACCGCCATCTACGGCGACGCCGCGCACCGCGACACGCTCGTGAGCGCCGGCGTGCCGGACTCGCGCGCCGTCGTCCTCAGCGTCGCCGGCCTGGCCGGCGCGCCCGACATCATTCGCGAGTGCCGCGAGCTGAATCCCTCGATTCCCATCCTCGCGCGCACGGCCTACATGCGGGAAACGCAGGGCCTGAAAGCGGCCGGCGCCACGCAGGTGTTCTCGGGCGAAGCGGAAGTCGCCCTGGCGTTCACCGAGGCGATTCTCGGCCGCCTTGGCGCCACCGCCGAGCAGATCGATCGCGAACGCGAACGGGTGCATCGCGACCTCGCCGCCGAGCCCGCGTGAAGGGTCCGGCTAAAGCCGGACGCCACGTCTGGGTGACCGTCCGGCTAAAGCCGGACGCCACGTACAGTAGGTAGTGTCCGGCTTCAGCCCAGTCGGTAGTGTCCGGCTTCAGCCCAGTGGTAGTGTCCGGCTTCAGCCGGACTACAGCAGCGTCCCCCTGAGGACGATCAGCGCGACGCTGAAGTAGATGATCAATCCCGTCACGTCGACCAGCGTCGCGACGAACGGCGCAGACGACGTCGCCGGGTCGAAGCCGAGACGACGCAACAGGAACGGCAGCAGCGATCCGATCAGTGACCCCCACAGCACGATGCCGACGAGCGCGAAGCCGACGGTAAGCGCGACCAGCATCCAGTGCGGGCCGTAGATGTCGGAGAAGGCCGACCATAAGCTAATTCGCAGGAACCCGATCCCGCCGAGAATCGCGCCGAGCGCCAACCCGGTCCCGAGTTCCCGCCGGATCACGCGCCACCAATCACGGAGCGTCACCTCGCCCAGCGCCAGGGCGCGGATGACGAGCGTCGACGCCTGCGACCCGGAGTTGCCGCCGCTCGAGATGATCAAGGGCACGAACAGGGCGAGCACGACCGCTTTCTGGATCTCGCGTTCGAAGGCACCCATCGCGGTGGCGGTCAGCATCTCGCCCAGGAACAGCGCCGTCAGCCAGCCGGCACGCTTCTGAATCATGCGGCCGAAGGCAATCTCCATGTACGGTTCGTCCAGCGCCTCGAGACCGCCGATGCGCTGGATGTCCTTGGTTGCGCTCGCTTCGGCGACGTCGAGCACGTCGTCGACGGTGACGATCCCTATGAGCATGCCGGCCGTGTCGGTGACGGGCAGCGCCGAGCGGTCGTATTGCTTGAAGGCCGCGACCGCGGTCTGCTGATCGTCGGTTGCTTTCAGCGCGATGAAATGCCGATCCATCAGCTCGGACACCCGCGTCGACGTCGCGGTCAGCAGGAATTCGCGGATGCGGACGTCGTCGACGAGCAGCCCGGCATCGTCGACGACATAGATCACGTTCAACGTTTCGCTGTCCCGTCCGTGCTGGCGAACGTGGTCGAGGACCTGCTGGACCGTCCAGTCCTCGCGCACCGCGACGTAGTGCGGCGTCATCAACCGCCCGATTGAGTCCTCGGGATAGCCGAGCAGCGTCACGGCGACGGCGCGCTCCTCGGGCGTCAGCAGCGCCAGGAGCTCGCGGGTGGCGGTCGCCGGCAGTTCCTCGAGGAACATGGTCCGGTCGTCCGGCGCCATGTCGTTGAGCAGCGCGGCCACGTCTTCCTTGGCCATCGCCTTGAGTAGTTGCTCGCGAGCCTCGGTGGTGAGGTACTCGAAGGTCGCGGCGGCGTCCTTGCGCGGCAGCACGCGAAACACCAGCACCTGCTCGTCGAGCGGGAGGTCGCCCAGCAGCTCGGCCAGTTCGGCCGACGGCTGATTGCGGACCATGTCGCGCAGCCGGGTGAAGTCGCGGGTTCGGACGATCTGCGCGAGCTCGTCCGCCGGTTTTGCGGTGTGCCGGATCGCCTGCAGGGCGTCGTCCCGGCCGGGACCGTTCAGTTGATCAGCCATCTGAGTCAATGCCGCCCTGACAATGTCGTGATGGTGTACGTGCGGGCCTACCGACCGGCTCGCGTCGAGCCACAGCCGGTGAATGAGATCGAGATCGCGCGACGTCAACGACGGCGCGTGCGCGCCGATGTGATAGGTGTCGGTGCGTCCGGACGAATGGGGGATGACGAGATGAACCTCGTGACCCTCGCTGCTCGCGGCCCGTTCCCAGGCCTCACCGAGCAGGCGTGCCTGGACATCGGCGGACAAGGTAATCGACTCGCCGACGTAGATTTCCGAGGCCTGGAGCCTGAGGACCGCGGCGACAATCGCGTCGAACACGTTGCGCGTCGGCACCACCAGCAGTCGCACCGGCCGGCGATACCGCTCCGCGGCGGCGACCACTCGTGAGAACAGCTCGCGCTCGACCGCGCTCGGCTGCAAGGCCTCTGGATGCTCGTCGACGCTATCCGGGCCGAGCATGCGCGCCGACATGATGACGACGTCGCGATCGAGAGGCGTCTGCAACGCGGCGACGACGTGCGCGAGCGAATGCGGATTGCGCACCGGGACCAGCACCGCGCCGGGTCGGGGCGCGAGTCGATCGAGCGACAGCGTCGTCGACGGCAGGAGTTGTTCGAGGTCGAGCTCGGGCGGCGCCGGGGTGGTCGCCTTGCGCGGTGGCAGGACCAGGACGGCGGTGAGGCCGAGCTGCGCAGTGACGGCTGCCCACGCCGGACCATCGCCGCTGGCGAGAAGCGCGACCGACGCCAACAGCACGACCGTGCCGATCGCCCAGAGCCCCAAGGGCAACTCGCGGCCGCGGACGCGGAGGTTGAAGGGGACGCGAAACGCGAGGTCGGGCCGTCGATGCCGCAACCGGATCAAGGACGCGATCTTGAAACACGCCGTCGCGCCGAGCGCGACCGCATATGCACGCGCGATCCAGGCGATCTGACCGCCGCACACCACCAGCACGACCGCAACGACGGCCGCGATGATGTCCACGAGATTCGACTGCGTCCCGAAGTGCGGGTGGGCGGTCATCAGCGGCTCGGGGAGACGCCGCTCGTCGGCGACGCGCAGCATGATGTTGCGGCTTTCGCTCAACGCCATCTCGCAGGCATACGCGAGCACGACGATCGCCGCGGCAGCCACCGCGGCGCTGAGCAGAAAGCGGAGCCATTCCGGGGCGGCCAGGTGCTGCGCCAGCCCGAGGAGCGGCGCCTGCATCCACAGCGCCCGGCTCACCGGACTGACGACCGCCGGAAACAGAAACGCGGACGCGGCGACCACGATCAGGCCAAAGGCGGCCGACAACAACGCGATCCGACGCAGGCTCTGCACGCGCGGCGGCGGGAGCTCGTTCGCGGCGCGGGTCAATCCCTCGCCGCCACCGGCCGCGGCCAGCACATGCCCCAGGCCGGCGAGCGCCGCAGCGACAGCAATCGTGATGGCTGCGGCCAGATCCCGCCATCCCGTGCCTGTCTGCAGAAAGGAAAAATCCGAGGGCGCGATCACCATCTGCGCCCACGTGCCTCGCGAGGCGACCGTGGCCAATCCGGCCAGCATCAACGCGGTGAGAAGGGCCACCGCAAACCATACACGCTTCGCGACCGGCCCCGGGCCGAAGGTGTGGCCCATCCGCGCGCGAATCCACACGACGCCCAGCACCGCCGCGCCGGCAACCGTCGCGACATCGACTTGGGTCCTGACTCGCCCGTCGCTCAGAACGGTGAGCAGGAACGCGGCGACATAGTGGCCGGCGGCGAGGCACGCGAGACCGGCCATGAGGAGCCGCTCGAGGAGATCGGCGGCCGAGGCCGCGGACGCGGCACGAGCGCCGAACGCCTCCTGGACACGACCGGTGAGGCCGCGGGGGAGGAAAAGCGTCCAGCTTTCGATCTCGACGGCGCGGAAGGCACTGCCAAGCAGCACCGCGCCGAGCACGAACCATGGCGCCCCGGGGCCGACCGACGCCAGCGCCGCCCCAGCGATGAAGAAGGCGCCGATCCCCAGGTCGGCAACCGCCAACGCCGCCGCCCGCGACAGCGGCGCGAACGTCACGAGCACCGTCGTCGCGAGGACGATCGGGATGTCTCGGCGGCCCGTCCGGCCCGCGGGACTGCCTGGTAAAGGTCGTTTCGGCGACGGCATGGCGACGACGCTGGGAGTCAGTATAGCGATCGGGGTCCGAGACTCGGTCGGTCGGTGGCTCGGTTGCTCGATTCTGCCTCCGAGCTTCCGAGCTTCCGAGCCTCCGAGCCCCGAGCTTCCGAGCTTCCGAGCCTCCGGACCCCGGACCCGGGACCCCGTCGTCAACGTCCTACAAAACATGGGCCTCCCTTCGTCTCTTCCCGACTACGAGCTCCTCGACGCCTACTCGCGCGCGGTCATCCATGCGGTCGAGCGGGTCGCGCCCGCGGTGGTCAGCATCGACGTCGGTCAGGCCGCGGCATCGGCGCGGCGGTCGCCGGCTCAGACCGGCAGCGGTTCGGGATTCATCTTCGCGACCGACGGCCTGGTCCTGACCAACAGCCACGTGGTCGACGGCGCAGCCACGATAGACGTGACGCTGCCAGATGGCCGCGAATGCCATGCGGATCTGATCGGTCACGACCGCGACACCGACGTCGCGATCATCCGGATCACGGCCTCGGATCTGACGGCGGTCGAGTTCGGCAATTCGCAGACCCTGAAGCCGGGCCAGCTCGTCATCGCGATTGGCAATCCGTACGGCTTCCAGCACTCGGTCACGGCCGGCGTCGTCAGCGCGCTTGGGCGCTCGCTCCGAGCGCGCAGCGGCCGACTCATCGATCAGGTGATTCAGACCGACGCCGCCTTGAACCCCGGCAACTCGGGCGGTCCTCTCGTGACCAGCGCGGGCACCGTGGTGGGCGTCAACACGGCGATCATCGCCGGCGGCCAAGGCCTGAGCTTCGCGGTACCGATCAGCACGGTGCTGACGATTCTGCCGGCGCTGCTCCGGGACGGACGCGTGCGCCGCGGCTATCTCGGCCTTGCCGCTCAGGACGTGCCGCTGCTCCGCCGGGTCACCCGCTTCCATCGACTGACGCAGGGAACGGGTGTGCTGGTCGCGTCGCTCGAATCACACGGACCAGCGCGCGCCGCCGGCCTGCGCGAGGGCGACATCATCGTCACGCTCGGTCAGCACGCGGTGACCAGCCTCGACGACCTGCATCGGCTGTTGACCGAAGACCGCATCGGCACTCGCGTCGTGATCGGTGTGCTGCGCGGCGTCGAGCGTCTCGACTTCACCGTCTCGATCGCCGACCGCGATCGAAGCTGAACGCTCGTCCCATCGAGATTCGATAGGATGTGAACCAATCGCAGCGCGCGGCCGTCCAACCTTGCGACATCACGCAGGAAGGGCGCTTATGGCTCATGGCCTCCGGTCGATCGCGCGCACCGCCCTCACGATTGTTCTGACTGTTCCCGCCGTATCGGGATTCGCGCAAACGAACACTGTGTCGTACGCGGACGCCCTCAACTCATCGACAACCGCGGCCCGCCTCTACGTCGCCGCGCGCGGATACGACACCGACGACATCGACACTCCGAACCTCACCGTGACGTCGATGTATCAGCCGTTGATCGCGCAGATGCTCGAGCGGTCGCCGCGGTTCCGCCGGCAGTGCGCGCGTCTCGCCCGCGCGACCAACCTCGAGATCACCATTCGCAGCGAGGCGCGCGGCGACCATCACGCCGACGCGTGGACGACCATCGCCCGGCGCGCCGATGGTGCTCGGCAAGTGACCATCTCGATCGTCGCCGGCCCGCGAACCATCGAGCTCATCGCCCACGAGTTCGAGCACGTCATCGAGCAGATCGACGGCATCGATCTCCGCCACAAGGCCAGGCTGCGCGCCAGCGGTGTTCGCACCTGCGACTGCGGGCACGTGGCGATGTACGAAACCGATCGGGCGATCGCGGCTGGCCTGCAGGTCGCCCGGCAGGTCAGCGACGGCGGACGCGGTCACTAGCGATGAATCCCCCGGCGCACATCACCATCGGCGGCGTCGGCGTCGCGCTGCTGCTGTCGGCCGTGAACAGCGACCGGGTGATTACCGTCGCGCAGCGCGATGCCCTGCGCGCGGCCAAGGCGCCGCGCATGGCCGACGTCAGCGCCAACGGCCGGTTCGTCGCCTTCCAGTCCTGGAGCCGCCTGGTCGCCGCCGACCAGGACGACCTGCTCGACATCTACGTGCTCGACCGGATCGGCGGCCGGGTCACGCTCGAAAGCGGTGACGCCGACGCGACGACGGAGAACGCGCATGCCCGGATCAGCGGCGACGGCAGGTTCGTCGTGTTCGAGTCGCGGGCCACCAGGCGCGAAGAGCTGCCGCGCATGGACATCCTGCTTCGCGATCGTGAGCTGGCCACCACGCGGACGATGACGGCCGCCGCCCACAGCGCGAACCATTACACCTGGAGCCGCGCGCCCGACATCTCCGACAACGGCCGGCGCGTCGCGTTTTCGTCGGCATCGACGACGCTCGTGCCGGGCCCCGATATGAATAGCGAGTTCGAGGATGTCTACGTGGTCGATCTCCCCACCGGACAGACGACCAGGGTCAGCGTCAACACGAGCGGAGCGCAGCTCGCCGTCGGTAACAGTGTCCTGCCCAGCCTCAGCGCCGATGGACGATTCGTGGCATTCGCGTCGACCGCCGCCTTGAGCGGCGACGCGACGCAGCAGCGGCAAGTCTACGTCCGCGATCTCGAGGCCCGCACGACCATTCGGATCAGCCGCGCCGCGCGCGGCGGGCTGCCCGACGCCGACTGCTCGCTCCCCTCGATCAGCGCTGACGGCCGCCACGTCGTCTACACCTCCGAAGCGACCAACATCGCCGCTCACGATACCAACCGCGGTGCCGACGTGTTTCTTTTCGACCTCGATACCATGGTGACCACCACCGTCAGTCGCGCCGCGGACGGCGTCGCGGCCAACGGCACGAGCTTGAATGGCGTCATCTCCGGCGATGGCCGTCATGTCGCCTTCCAGTCCGATGCCGGCAACCTGGTCTGCGCGTCGCGCTGTTCGTCGATCGCGGAAGATCTCAATCTGTTGTGGGACGTCTTCATCTGGGATCGCGTCGCGGGACGAACGCTGCGAGCAAGTGAAGACGAGCTGGGTGGATGGATGGACTGGAGTACCGGTCCGTCGATCGACCACTCGGGACGCGTGATTGCGTTCTCGTCCCGTCATCCGGTCGATGCCGAGGACCGTGAGCAGGACCTCGACCTCTTCGTTCGTACCGTACCTGTTCCCCTGCCGTTGACCACCGCGCGAAAGTAGGCGCCGCCCGTCGGCGTATTTCTTGCCACCTCCCGCACACGAGTGCACCGGAACCGCACGGGGCGGTTTGCGGGCCGAAACGGAGAGCGCGTAAGTCTCTTCGTTGGTTATCGATCACTCAATCAGAAGCGGAGTCCGTGGCAGCGCCAGTGCGTCCAGGCAATTACAGTTCTGATGTCCGGCCGACAACTCTGAGCGGCGGGCGCGGACCTGTGTCCCGCATCCCGACTGCCGCGGTCGCGATGCCGACTCGGGGACCGCGGACCGCGGATGCGGTCGCGATTGAAGACCTGCTGCATCTGCTGGGACGCGCCGTCCAGCAGTTCCACACCTATCCTCCAACCAGCCAGATGTGCCTTGGCGCGGTCGAGGCCTGTCAGCGCGCCCTCGTCGGCCTCGAGCTGCGCGAACAGCTGGCGTTCCGCGTGACGCCGCGTGAATTGATCGTCGACGAAGCGCCGATCGGCGCCGGCTCGATCATCGAACACGAGCTGGCGCGACGGCTGCACGCCGCCTCGGTCGCCCACGTGGTCATCGAGCGCGAAGCGTCAGCGCGGGAGCTGGCGCGCTTCTGTTTCGATCTCGTGCAGTGCGATTCGCGCACCGGCCTGCAGCACAGCCTGATCGATCTTCTCGAAGAGCATGGCGTCGGCCGCATCGCCTTGCGCGCGGCCTACCGTCCGCAGGTACTGGAGGTCGCCGCGCCGGCTGGACCGGTGTCGACGCTCATTGCCCAGCAGCGAGCCAAGCGCGAGGAGCTGTTCGCCGCCGGCGGGCCAATCGATCACCTCTATCCGCCCGACAAGGGCTGGGTCCGCGTCGATCCGACCGCGCGCTTCGAGCAAGTGTCATTGGTCGATCTCGCGCTGCTCGCGCAGGATCCGGCGCTGCTCGCCGGCATGCTGCTGCGGCTCACCGAGGACGACGTCAGCGACGTCGAAGGCGAGGCCGATGCCCTGAGCCGCAAGTTCAGCGACGTCGCCACGCTGTTCGCGGCGCTCGATCCTCATGTCTCGCGGATCATGTTCGGCAAGCTCGCGCGCGCGGTGCTCGATCTCGAGCCCGAGCGCCGCCAGTCGCTGCTGCGCAAGACCATTCTGCCTGGCCTGCTCGACGGCAAAGTGGACGGCACCATCCTTCGGGATTTTCCCGACGTCGACCTCGCCGAGTCCTTGTGTCTGCTGCTCGATCTCGAGACCGCGGCACCCGACGTCGTGACCTCGGCGCTCTCCAAGCTCGATCTCACGAACGAGCGCCAGGCCGCGGTGATGCCTCTCCTGCAGGAGAAAGTCGACGAGAAAATCAGTGCCCGCAAGCAGGATGCGGGACTCGATGCCCACGCGAGAAAGCTGACCCACATCGATCGCAGCCGGGCGCGCAGCTTCGCCGAGTTTGCCGCCTTCGATCTGTCACTCGATGCGCCGACCATGGCCACGCTCGACGGCATCCGCGAGGCCGTCGGCTACAACGACGCCGTCGCCAGCCAGCTGCAGGTCCTGCTCCACCTCGCGCGGCTGGAGCCGAACCCGGAGCTGGTGCAGCGCTTCGTGGCTCGCGCCGCGCCGTTCGTGGAAGCGCTCGAACGGTCGGAGCGATGGCCGGAGCTGGCCGCCTGGCTTGCCAGCCAGCGGCGTCTCGTCGACGCGTTCCGCGAGCCGCGACCTGATGTCGCCGACGTGCTGTCCGGCGCGCTGACCTCATTCTGCACGCTGCCGCGCGCCGCGCGCCTGGTGTCGCTCGCCAGTCGAGACGAGGCCGGGCGGCAAGCCGCCAACGCGATTATCGACGCCCTGGGCGCGAACGTCGGACCGGCACTGCTCGAAGCGGTCAAGCACCAGACCGGTCCGGTGAGCGATGCCAGCCGTGCCGTGATGCAGTTGCTGTGCGATCACGCCGTGCTCGTGGCGCCGGCCCTCGCCGACGCGCTGCCCAGCGCCGACGTCGCGATGCATCGCATCATCGCGCGCGTGCTCGGCCACGCCGGCCCCGGTTACGAGCCGCCGCTCGGAGCGTTGCTCACCAGCCCCGACGAACAGGCCGTGCGCGAGGCGTTCCGCAGTCTGGCCAGGATCGGCACCGGCCGTGCCGCCGCGCTGGTCGCCGCGCAGGTCGATCGTGGTCAGGGCTGGCTCGGCGGCGCCGCCGAGCAGACGCTCTGGCACTTCCCGCGTCCAGAGATCGATCGCCAGATACGCGAACTGCTCGCGCGCCGCGAGTTCGTCGTTCGCCATCCGCAAACCGCGGGTCGCATGCTCGATCGCGCGGCCCAGAACGGCGCCACCAACCTCGCGCCGATCCTGCAGACGCTCGTCCCGCTGCGCTACCGGTTCTGGAGCCCGGCGGTGATGCGCGTGGCCCGGCAGGCCAAGTCGATGCTCGCGCCATAGCTTCCGAACCGACGCATGACCACCGATCAGCCCAAACTCGATCCCGTCGCGCTCCTGAAAGGTCTCGTCAGCCTTCGCCGGCTGACCGGTCTCTATCCCGCCGGCCACCCGACCATCGAGCAGAAGCTCACCGAGCTGGACGAGGCCGTCCAACGCCACATTCAAGCGGCGTCGTCACTCAGGCTCGACGTCATCCACGGCTCGGCGCATCTCGACGGCGTGCCGTTCCGCCAGGACAGCGAGGCGCAAGCGCAGATCCTGCGCGAGCTCACCGATCTCGGCGTCGACAGCATTCACATTCGCGCCGGCGTGACGCGGCACGAGTTGCTGGCGCTGTCCGAATTCCTGTGGCAGTTGAAGGAAGCGCCGACCGGCGAGCCGATCGACATTCAGCTGGCCACCAGACAGATCGTCCACATCAGTCTCGGACGGCTGGTGCCGCTCGATACGCGCTGGAAGAC
>Ga0075421_100012438_pt1 | contig 10573 bp, 7 predicted proteins | sample SoiMetdeltSBSDD5_FD_75292 | JGI IMG/M metagenome (GOLD analysis project Ga0075421, IMG submission 75292) | Bulk soil microbial communities from a Populus tree surrounding site in Tennessee, USA - Soil MetaG P. deltoides SBSDD5 | ecosystem: Environmental > Terrestrial > Soil > Tree plantation... | reverse complement strand
CAGCCGGTCGTGATCAAGAGTGCCTGATCAGGGTGTACGATCACAGAGTTGGTGAGACGCTCAACCATAATCCTACTCGTCGTCGCGGCGTCGTTGCTGATGCACGAACCTGCGAGGACGGCTCAGCTCGCCGCCACGGAGGCAACCGATCCGCAGCTGTCCTGCCTGGAACCTGTGGACGGAATGACGTGGACTCGCTGGGATGACAACCGGACGTCGCTGGACCTGTGGTGCCAGAGCGTTGGCCGTCCTGTCGTCGAATCACGACCTGCGGCTCCGGGCAGCTTCGGAGGCATGCGAATTCTGAGCTGGAACGTCAACGTCGGTGGCGGACGTCTCGAGGATCTGCTGCCGCGTGTGCTGGACGATGCCGCTCGCGCCGGCATGAGCTTGACAATCCTGCTGCAGGAAACGTTTCGAACCGGTGACGCCGTGCCGGAGTCCTATCCGGCAGCACTCAAGGTGCCGAAGGCCATTCGACCGCGACGTCCGGCCATGGACGTTCACGACATCGCAACATCGTTCGGATTGTCGGTCGCCTATGTCCCCTCAATGCGGAACGGACCAGCGACACTGCTGGACGAGCGTGAGGACCGCGGCAACGCAATCCTGTCGACCGAGCCCATCGTGGATGTGCACGCGCTCGAGCTGCCCTTCGGCAAGCAGAGGCGTGTTGCGGTGAGCGCGCTCATTGCGGCGCGTGGGGCGATACAACCGATTCGCGTGGTGTCGACGCACTTCGATACCAACGGCGATCGCGCTGCGCAAGCGGCAGCGCTCAGCGATCGTCTGATGGCCTTTGCAGATGCGCCGCTTTTCGTCGGCGGCGATCTCAACTCGCGCGGCGGCCTCGATGACAACGCGGTGCTGGCGCTCGCCACGCGCGTTCCGATGGCCTCGTGCGGCACCGGCCGGACCAATCGATGGCCGCTGCGGCTCGACGTGCTGGTGCCGATCGGCCGACTGGATTTCATGTTCGCCGGAACGTCGGCGGAGGATCTCGTGCGCGGTTGCGAAACGCTGCCGGACGCATACGACTCGGATCATCTGCCGTTGCTGATGACGCTGCGGTATTGATGGATGGTCCGGCTGAAGCCGGACACTACGACCGCATCACTCGCTGCGCAACGTTTGTGCGGGATCGATCCGCACGGCACGTACAGCCGGCGGCAGTGCGGCCAACGCCGCGGCACTGGCGAGCGTCAGCAGCGGCACGGTGATCGTCCACGCGTCAGTGGCTTTCACCTCGAACAGAATCCTCTCGATCAGCCCGCCGAACGCGAGGCCACCTGTCAGACCGACGATCAGTCCGACACCGACCGGGGTGAGCATCTCGGCAGCGACGCGCCGCACGACGTCTGCGGCCCGTGCGCCATGCGCCATCCGCACGCCAATCTCGCGGCGACGTTGGATCACTGCGTAATTGAGGACGCCGTACAAACCCACGCCCGCGAGCAAGAGCGCCACGGCTGCGAAGAACAGCGACAGCGTGGCGAGCAGACGTTCGCGCAACATCTGTCGCTGCACAAAGGCGCTTTGCGTGCCCACGTTCGTCACGCGAAAGTCGGCGCGGACTCGAGTCACCTCGCGTCGAAGCGTGGCGCCGAGCGCCAGCGGATCTCCCTTCGTGCGGACGACCAGCGCGGCGTGATTCGACGCCTCGTTAGGCACGAACACCGTCGGGCGCATCGGTTCGCGGAGACTGTCATAGACGGAGTCGCGAACCAGACCGACGATGTCCATCGGGGCGTCGACATCGGTGTCCTGAGGATTCCGTTTGTACTGACGGACGAGCACTTGCCGGCCTATCGGACTCTGCCCATCGAAGTACGCGCGCGCGAATGCCTCGTTGACGATGCCCACGCCAGCCACTGGCTGCTGCTCATCGCGCGTGGGCGGCGTATCGCCGATTCTGAAATCACGTCCGGCCACCAGGCCGATCCGCATCGTGTCGAAGTACGCGGGCGAGACAGCAAGAAAGTACGGCGAGTTGTCGGGGTCGGGCAGACGTCCAGGCGCCAAGACCTGCGCCCTCCACCGGTTCGCGCTCAAGGGCACCCACCCCGCGAACGCTATGGCTTCAACACCAGGCGACGTGCGAATCTGCTCGCCAACATCTGCCCACACCTGCGGCGGCTGCTTGCCTGCCGACGTCGGGCTCTGTGTGCCGGACAAGTTGATCTCGAGCAGCAACAGATGGTCGGGGTCGAATCCCAGCGGCCGATTCGATAGGTTCCTCAGGGTGGACGTGAAAAGGACAGCAATGAAGATGACGAACAAACAGAATGCCATCTGTGCGCCGATCAGCGAGCGCACGACCCGACGATGGCGGTGCGGGTCGTCGTGCCCTTTGAGGGCCCCAAGCGGTCTCACCGAGGACGCGCGAAGCGCCGGTGCGAGCCCGAACACCATCGTCACCGCAGCCGTCAATGCGATGGCGAAGCCAAGCACGCGCCAGTTCGCGTCGAGCACGAGCTGCACCGGCTCCTGAAGTTCCAGCAGAGACACCACGAACGGCGCCGCCCACCACGCGAAGACCGCGCCGGCGATCGACGCACTCAGCGCCAGCACCGCGCTCTCCACGAGGACCAGTTGAATGAGCCGCCCGCGTCCGGCGCCGATCGATACGCGCAACGCCATCTCGCGTGCGCGGGACATCGCCTGAGCGATGAGGAGGTTGGCGACGTTCCCACAGGCGATGAGCAGCACGAGAATGACGAGCGCGGCGAGGATGAACAGCGGCCGCCGGAACGTGCGCTGGAGGCCGGATACGCCGGCTCCCGCCGGCGCGAGAAGAATTTGCTCGTTCAGCAGAGCCGCGATTCTTGGGCCTCGTGAGTCGGGTGGGAGAAACTTGACGGTCTCTTCGCGGTCGCGTCTCACCTGCACCTGCAGCAGCTGCCGCACCTGCTCAGGCGATGCATCGTTGCCTGGCCGAACCCAGATTCGAAACCAGGACCAACCAGGACTATTGAGTGCCTGCGAGTTCAACGTCGCGGGCACGTAGAAGTCGGTCAACCGTCCCGGCTCGGTGCCAGTGAACCCCCGTGGAGACACGCCAACGATCTCGATCGTGCTTCGTCCCCAACGGAACGTCCGTCCGACAACAGCGGGATCGCGATCAAATCGCCGTGTCCAGTAGTCGTAGCTGATCACTGCTACGTCGCGCCCGCTCGGCTCCACGTCGTCGGACGGCTCGAGCAGCCGACCAGTCGCCGGCTGAAGTCCTAGCGTCAAAAACACGTTGCCGGACACGTATTGTCGTGAGGCGCCTTCGACCTCACCGTCAATCACGATCTCCTGCCGCGATGCAGTGCCGACGACCATCACTTCCGCCCGCGCGCCGACGGCATCTCTATAGCGGCGGAACGTCGGGTAGTCGAAGTCGTCGCGGTAGTCGGGCTCTCCCCGGGACGTTGTTGTATCCCAGCCGAGCACAAAGAACCGCCCGGGCTGATCGATGGGCAGTGAACGCCAGAACACGGCATCGAGCAGCCGGAAGGCCGCCGTCGTCGCACCGACGGCCAGACCGAGCGAGAGGATCGCCGCGGCGCTAGCGGTCCGATGTTTCTTCAGCTGCCGGAACGCGAACACCACATCCGCGAACACCGACTGCAGCCACGGCCAGCCGCGCTGATCGCGAAGCCCGTCCATCGCCTGCGCCGCGCCGCCGGTGTGGAGACGCGCTGTGCGCGCAGGCTGGCCGCGCTGTTGCGCGTCCTCGGCGGCGAGTTCCATGTGGAGCCGCAGTTCCTCCTGAAGGTCTGCGTCACTGCGGCCCTGTCGCAGCGTGCCGAACACACGGTGAAGCCATTCGCGGAGAGTTCGCATAAGTGCTCCTATTGTTCGCGCAGCGCCACGAGCGGCGGCAGATTGGCCGCGCGCCGTGCCGGCAGATAACTGGCCACGAGGCCGATCAGCGCCAGCAGCGCGCAGGCAAGGCTGATGATGCCCGGGCTCTGTGGCTCGAGCCCGAACACGAGCGCGCGAACCGATCCGGCCGCCGCGAGCGACATGGCGGCGCCGATCGCAAGCCCCACGGCCAGCAGCGCGCCCGCCTCGCGGAACAGAAGCGTCAACACATCCGCGCGACGCGCACCGAGGGCAACGCGCACGCCAATCTCGTTCGTGCGCCGCAAGACGAGATACGACATGACGCCGTAGAGGCCGATGGCGGCAATCAACGCAGCCAGCACGCCAAACGTTCCCGACAGGAGCGCCATCAGTCGCTCGCGCACCAGGCCGTCGCGGATCGTGGTCTCGAGGGCACCGACGTCCACGGCAATCAGCGGACTGACCTGTGCCACCGCATCCTCGATCAGCGACGACAAACGCGACAATGGCACGGTTGAACGCACCATGAAATCGGTAAACGGACGCGGCGCCGTCATCTGCGCGAGCGGAACGAACATGATCGGCTGCGGATCTTCACGCAGCGCCCCGTATTTCGAGTCCGGGACCAGGCCGATCACCTCGAACATATCGCCTGACGCTGGCCGGAGGAATCGCTGACCCACGGGGTTCTCGGCGAGCCCGAGGCGACGCGCGAAGGTCCGATTCACGATCGTCACCTTTGGCGCTCCGGCGGAGTCTCGACTATCGAAGTCCCGACCAGCGAGCAGCGTCACTCCCAGGGTCGCCAGATACCGGGGCGTCACGCCGTTGAGCCTGACGCCAGTCGTGACCGTGGGATCGGATTCCGGCGCAACGATGGCACTGTTGCCGGTCCCGCCAAACGGTACGTGTCGGACCTCCGCCGCCGACTCGACGCCGGGGGCCTCACGAATCCGGTCGAGCAGATCCGCGGCCAGGGCCCGACGAGCGGATGGATGCACCGATAGGCTCGTGAAGTCCACACGCGCGATCGAGACGTTGCGGGACTCGAATCCCACGTCAACGGCGTGCAGGTTGCGGAGCGTGACGGCGAACAGCACGCCACCAAACAACAGGAGCACCGAGCACGCGACCTGTGTCACCACGAGCACGCGACGCAGCATCGTGCCATCACGACCACCAGATGCGCCGCGCCCGTTGGCCTTGACGGTGTCAGCCGCCGACACGCGCGAGGCGCGCCAGGCGGGAACCAGGCCAAACGTCAGGCACGTGACGAACGCCAGGCCGAGCATGACCCCTAACAGCCGCCAGTCGAGCGGCAGGGTCAACGACAACTCGCGTCCGAGCTGCCCGACGAGAATACGGCTCGAGAACGCCGCCACGCCAACGCCGACGATCGCTCCGCCGAGCGCGAGCATCGCGTTCTCGACCATCAGTTGCCGCACCAGACGGAGCCAGGACCCGCCAACGGCCAATCGCACGGCGAACTCGCGTTCACGTGCGGAGGCTCGAGCGAGTACGAGATTCGCGAGATTGGTGCACGCCATCAACAGCACGATGCCCGTGGTCAGCTGCAGGATCAGGAGTGGATCGGCATAACGGGTTCTGACCGCGGAGACTCCCGTGGCACCGGGAACGGCCTGCAGCGTCAGGCTCAAATAGTCCTCGACGCGATCGCGTGGAAACTCCGCTGGAAGCGAGGCCTGGAAAAGACCCAGCGAGACCGCCTTCAGGCGTTCGTTGACGCTGTCGAGAGATTGCCCCGGCGCTGTACGTCCCATCACCGTGAGCCACCACATCGTTCTGCTGGTGAGCCAGCCAGCCTCACCGCCAAGCGAGGCCTGCGCGCAGATCGGAGCGGCGATATCGAACGCCCGCCCCACCTCGACGCCGAAAAACCCCGCTGGCGTGACGCCGATGACTTCCACCGGTCGGGCGTTGAGCGTGAGTGTGCGGCCGATCACTCCGGGATCTCCGCCGAGCTCTCGCTGCCAGAAACTGTGACTGAGGACCGCTGTGGGTACCCCACAGCTTGGCTGGTCGTCGTCTCTCGTCAGGAGCCGACCGAGATACGGGGCAACACCGAGCACGTTGAAGAAGTCGCCGCTGACGAGCAACGCCTTGGCCGGTCTGGCACCGAGGCTCCGATCGAGGCGCACCTCGGTGTTCGACCACGCGAACACGCCCTGGAAGGCCGTCTGGTGATCGCGGAAGTGTTCCCAGAGCGGATAGGTCAGGACGGGATATGCCGACGATCGACGGCCAGTCCATCGCGCCATGTCGACCCATCGCGTCATGTCGGCCATCTGCACGATGGCGAGCTGGTCGGGCGAGTCCACTGGAAGTGGGCGCAGCCGTATGGCGTCGAGGAGCTGGTAGATAGCGGCGTTGGCACCAGTGCCCAGCGCCAGCGTGATCACGGCTACCGTTGTGAACGACGGCGTTCGCCGCAACGTCCGCAGCCCATGACGGACGTCGCGCATCACCTCTTCGACCCACGAGATGCCTCGCTGGTCGCGGAGCGCGTCGAGCGCCTGCAGCGCGCTGCCCGATCGCAACCGCGCCATGCGTTGCGCCTCGTGCAGAAGCTCACCGCGACGCTGCGCGTCCTCGGCTGCCAGATCGAGGTGGATGCGGAGCTCCTCTTCCAGATCGGCATCGCGCCGCCGCTGCAGCAGCATGCCGACGATGCGATGAGTCCACTCGCGAAGCAGACGCATGGGAAGAGCTCGCTCAGGCCTCGTCGCGCAGCAGCGCCTGCATGATCGTCGTCATCCGATCCCAGGCCTGCTTCTCTTTCGCCAGCTCGCGACGGCCGGCGGCGGTCAGCGCATAGAACCGCGCCTTGCGGTTGCTCTCGGTGGTGCCCCAGCTCCCCTTCACGAGCCCGCGTTGCTCGAGCCGCATCAGCCCGGGATACAGCGTCCCCATGTTCAGCTGCAGCGCTCCGGCCGACACCTGTTCGAGCCGCGCCGCGATCGCATAGCCGTGCTGCGGCCCCATCGTGTCGAGGGTTTGCAATACCATCAGGTCGAGCGTGCCTTGCAGCACGTCGGCTTTCGAAGGCTCTCTATTAGCCATGCCAATGGAGTATCACAGCGTTCATTTGGACGTCAAATGAAGAAGCGGTGTTCCGTGATCGGTGTCGCACCGGTGAGACCGGCCGAGTTCGTCATTTTCCGCATCAGCCACAAGACGGCCGATGCCAAGGGGTCCAGTTCCTGAAATGGGCCGATCACTGAAACGATGCGGGCCTCTTGCCATCGTCGTCGCGCTCTCGGCGCAGTCCAATCTCGCCCAGTCATCTGAATCGGGGCTTCCGGTCGAGGTCGCCGTCCCCTCCGCGCCGATCGCGGTGCGCGGCGCCGGCGCATCGCATCTGTTCTACGAACTGCATCTCACGAACTTCAGAAATGCCCCGATCGAATTGACGCGCGTCGTGGTACTGGCAGGCGACGATACCAGCGCCGTTCTCGCCAGCTACGCCGGCGAGGACATCACGAGTCGCCTGCTCCGGCCGGGTACGTCACCGACGTTGCCAGACAAGCAAGTGATTGCCGGTGGCATGCGCGCCATCCTGATGCTGCAGGTGACGCTCGCCGGCAACCGGCCCGTGCCGATGCAGCTCTCGCATCGACTCACCTTCTCGCCGACGACCCCCAATGCGGCGCCGGTGGAAGAGACGATGAACCTGCCGCGGGTATCGGTTGGCGGGCAGCGGCCGCTCGTCATCGAGCCGCCACTGCGCGGCGGCGACTGGCTCGCCGCAAATGGGCCTTCGAATACCTCGGTGCACAGACGGGCGCTACTGATCGTCGATGGCGTACCGCGCATCGCGCAGCGTCTCGCAATCGACTGGCTCAAGCTCGGTCCAGGCGGACGGTTGGCCCACGACGATCGTTCGCGCAACGAGAACTGGTTCGCATACGGGGAGGAAGTGTTGTCGATCGCCGACGGCACGGTCATCGCGACCAAGGATGGCATCCCGGAAAACGTGCCGATGACGGATAAGCGCGCGGTTCCCATCACGCTCGACACGCTTGGCGGCAACCTCGTCGTCCTGTACATCGGCAACGGGCGGTACGCCACATATGCGCACCTCATCCCGAAATCACTTCGCGTGTCGGCTGGGGCGAAGGTTCGCCGCGGTCAGGTGCTGGGACTGCTGGGCAATTCCGGAAACTCAGATGCGCCGCATCTCCACTTTCACATCCACGACGGCCCTTCCCCCTTCGGGTCAGAAGGCGTGCCATTCATCTTCGAGTCGATGCAGTTCCGCGGCAGCGTTGCGTCGCTCGACAAACTCATCGCTGATAGCCCTGGATCCCGCAGGGTGGCACGGTGGTGCGGACGCGGGAGATCCCGATGGAGAACGCGGTCATTCGATTCCCTTGAGCGACCTCGGCCCGTCCCAAGGACGGGCCCTACGTAATCTTCAACAGCTTCATCGCATTTCCGCCGAGGATCGCTTCCTTGTCGGCGTTGCTCAGGAACTTCGCGTTGAGCACGAAGTCGACGCCGACCGGCCAGTCGAATGGATAGTCGGTGCCGTAGAGGATCTGGCCCACGCCCGCTTCGGCGAGGAGATGGCGCAGCCCGTCTTCATGAAAAATCATCGTGTCGACGAGGAGTTCGCGACGGAAGTACTCGCTGGGCTTTTTCTTCAGCGCGCGGCAGTCGTCGCCGTTGCCGCCTGCGCGACCGCACAGCGCGTCGGATCGCCCACTATAGGACGCCAGGTATCCGCCGGCGTGCGCGGCGCAGATCCTCAGACCTGGAAACCGATCGAGCGTGCCTTCGAAGATCAGGTGTGAGAGGAACACCGTCGTCTCGAGCGGATTCCCGATCGTGTTGCCAAGCCCTCCTTTACCCTGGAGGCGCTGATTCTGTGTCGTCCCCTGTGCCGGCTGCGGATGCATGAACAACACGACGCCGAGTTCCTGCGCCTTGGCCCAGAACGGATCGAACTTACGATCGGAGAGTTCGATGCCCTCGACGCTGCCGCCAATCGCCGCGCCGCGCATGCCGAGCTTCTTGACCGCGTGATCGAGCTGCTCGGCCGCCAGTTCTGGATACTGCAGCGCGAGCGTGGCCATGCCGACGAAGCGATCCGGCTGCTTCGCGCAGTACTGCGAGATGCGCTCGTTCTGCAGCGCGACGAGGTCACGCGCCAGCGCCTTGTCGGCGTCGTAGCCCCAGGCGTTGACGTTGATCGCCTGGTAGTCGATCCCCTGCGCGTCCATATCGATCAGACGCTGCGGGTTGCCGAGTGACAGGGTCGCGAGCCCAAGGTTGCCTTTCGCCGCCTGCGCCAGCGGCGTGTTCTTGATCAACTCGGCGACTTCGGGCACGAAGCAGTGGGCGTGGATATCGACGGTCTTCACGCGGCGGCCGCCGATCGTCACCTCTCTCCGCTTGCCCGGCTTGGCGCCAACCTGACGCAAGGCGGCGCGCGCATCCAGGAGACCCGAACCGCCTGCGAGCATGCCAACAGCCGCACCAGTCGCCGTCGTGATGAACTCCCGTCGATTGCGCATGTGCCGCCTCCGTGGCGCGAATTATATGGCGACGTGGATCACAACCCGATGTGAATGCCGGCGCCGATGTAGGAGATGTCGTCCTGAAAGAACTGGCCGTATGGTGACGGCCCCTGGTACCACTCGAACAACAGCATGATCAAGCGTCCGGGATGTTCCTCGGGACCCGGCCGCCCGAACTCCAGCCCGGCCCGCCCGCTCACGGCCGGTGACCAGTCATGCAATTCGGTGGTCTTCACGTCGACGCCGGCCACCAGTTGCGCCTTCCGCGCCCGGCCCGATCGCAGCTCGATGCCAGTATGAAACAGCGAATCGGGCAGCTCGTCGGGCTCGCGGCGAAAGATCTTTTCGGCGCCGACGTACAGCCGTAACGCACTGATTTCCTGAGACACCAGGAATTCGATCGACTCGAACGAGAGGTTCTCGCGCACGATCTCGTCGCTGCGAAGCAGGTACTCATCGCCGAGATGCGAGCTTTGGTGATACAGCTTCGCCCTGAAGCTGAAGCCGCGTCTCCGGAACGTCAGCGGAAACCCGAGAACGTAGTCAGCGTTGATCAGATCGTTCGACGACGCGCCGAGGTCGAACTGGGCGAAGATGCTCCCCATGACGTCGATCTGAAGGCCTTCGCCACGATTGGGACCTCCGACGCGAAGCAGCCCGAAGCTGTCGCCGACGCCGACCGAGGCGATCGACGTTCCCTCACCGCTTGGATCGTCGAGCGAGCGGAAGGTGCCGTGCAGGAAGCTGACGAAGGATCGCGCCTCCTTCGGATCGGCAATCAACGGGCAGAAGATCTGGTCTTCGGGAAAGCCCACCGTCCCGATTGCCTCCGACTCGTGGACGCCTGCGCCACAGCGCGGCGCATCGACTGTCTGCGCGTCGGCCGGAGTCGGCGCCGCCACGAAGGCCACCGCGAGCAGCAGGGCAAGGAAATGACAACGGCGATGCGCCATCGATAAGCCCCCCCGGGAGAGGTGTGTATTGTATTCTCTGATCGTCGTGTCGCTCACCCCCGGAGCACGACTCGGTTCCTATGAGATCATCGCGGCCATCGGCGCCGGCGGCATGGGCGAGGTCTACCGCGCCCGCGACATCAAGCTCAATCGCGATGTCGCGCTGAAGATCCTGCCTGACAACTTCGCCGCCGACCCCGATCGGCTCACCCGTTTCACGCGCGAGGCGCAGGTGCTCGCGTCGCT
>Ga0075421_100012436_pt1 | contig 10574 bp, 8 predicted proteins | sample SoiMetdeltSBSDD5_FD_75292 | JGI IMG/M metagenome (GOLD analysis project Ga0075421, IMG submission 75292) | Bulk soil microbial communities from a Populus tree surrounding site in Tennessee, USA - Soil MetaG P. deltoides SBSDD5 | ecosystem: Environmental > Terrestrial > Soil > Tree plantation... | reverse complement strand
GCGCGCTCCGCTTCCTGCTCGGCGAGCGCCTTGAGGGGCCCGTAGAGCCGGCGCACGTCCTCGCTCGTCGGCTCCGTCGTCGTCGCCACCGGCGCGGTTTCATCGGCATCCGGCACCTGGTTCGACGCGTACACGGAGATGGTCGAGATGAACACGTATTGTTTCGCATGCCCGGCGATCGCGCTCGCCGCTTCGCGTACCCAGCGGGGAACGGTGGCGGAGTTGTCGATGACGACGTCCCACTCGCGCCCGTTGAGGCTGTCGTAGCTCCCCACCGCGCGGTCAACATGCAGCGTCTCCACGTCGGGAAAGAGGCCGGGATTCGTGCGCCCGCGGTTGAACAGCGTCAGCACGTGACCCCGCTCCCGGGCATGGCGGACCTGGTGGGGGCCGATGAAGCCGGTGCCGCCGAGGACGAGGATGCGCAGCGGCTTCGCGGCGGGTTTGCGTTCACGGTCGTCGGCAGCACGCGCGCGCGGTGTCGCCGAGGATGCGACCGTCGCCGCCGTCGTGCGAAGAAGCTGCCGCCGGGTCATCGCCATCCGTGGGCCTGACAGCTCAGATAACGCGGCGCGCGGACGGTGTCAAACCACCACCGCTCGCAATCCCGCCGCCTGCCACTTAAAGTGACCTCGACGCGCGTCATGCGCGGCGGAGGATGCCATGCGACTGAAGAAGAAAGTGTCAAAGCTCATCGCGCTCGAGCGTGTGTGTCGGGTCTCGACGGCCGGCACGGACGGCAAGCCGCACCTCGTTCCCGTCTGCCACGTCGTCGCCGGCGACAAGATTTACTTCGGTTCCGGCGACGACGCCCGCAAGGTCGCCAATCTACGCGAGAACCCGCACATCGCGGTGACCGTGGACCTCTACTCGGAGGACTGGTCTCAGCTCAAGGGCGTGATGGTCAACGGCACCGCCACCCTGATCGAGCGTGGTCCACGCTTCAAGCAGGCACGTGACCGCCTCTACGAGAAATATCCCCACTACCGCGAGGAGGCCGCGCTGTCTCCGTCCGACTCCGTGATCGTGGAAGTGACCCCGACGCATGTCTTCACGTGGGGGCTCGACTGAAGCGCCTGTGGTCATTTCGCTGAAAGCAGGCGGAACACGGGGTGGCGCGGCGCCTCCGCCGCGAAATCGGCCAACGGAGATTCGGGGCGGACGTCGAAGAACGGCCGCGTGATTGGAATCTCGGTGATGTACTGCTTCAGAATCGGCGCGGCATCTTCGGGACCAAGCTCCGCGAGCCGTACGGTCTCGGCCCGGCGTCCCCGCGTCAGCGTCACGTGGCCCGCCGCCCGTGCATTGCGCACCCACGCGACGTCGCCGTACGGCGCGACGAGCCAGCGCTGCCCCGAGCGCTCGACGAGGGTGACGGGTGTCGAGTACATCCTGCCGGTTTTCTTTCCCCGCACGGTCAACAGATATGTCCGCGGTGGTCCGATCCCGACACGGAGGAGCAGGCGGATCACGCGGTTGACGAGACGGCGGGCGATGCCTACACGATACTTCGCCGCCATCAGTCCCGTGTCGCCTTCACGACGATGTTCATGGCGAGCGTCCGCGGGTCGGGATCGCCCGCCGGCGCCGAGCTGATCACAACGGCCGCACCGGCAAGCAGAGCTCGCAGCGGAACGTCCCCGACTTGCCGGCGACGCCGGGATTCCCGCGGTAGATCTCGAAGCACGGACGGTCGTCCGGCTCGTAGCCGCTGCCGGGCAGCCACGCCGCGAAGACGTGCTCCCACGCCGACTCGATGTCGCGCGCGGTTCCCGTGAAGTCGCTCACGGCGCACCGGCCGCCCGGGATGTCGGCCACGTTCACCCAGCGGTCGGCCACGAACTCGGGCGGGACGACGACGCACGCATCGTAACGGCACTTCTCGGGGGCGGTGACGGTGGGATCATCGTATGCCACCCCTATCTTGATGGCGGTGTTCGTGGCCAGCCCGCGGGTGTCCATCCACCGGGTGAACTTCGTCCACAGCTCCGGGATGCCGTGGGCGCCGTAGGGGCCGACGTAGCGCATATACGCGACGTGATGGGGCGGGAGGTCTCGCACGTGAACGGCCATGGCCCGTTCCTCCTTTCGTCTCCGAGTCTCGGTCCGCCCGGCCGGCCGTGCTTTGCCTCCCTTGCGAAGTTGTTTGCCTGGATTGCGCGCGGAAGCGCGACGCGCCCGCCAGCGCGCGGCGCCGCCGTCACGCCACGCCGTGGCGGACATGCCGAAGTGGGCGCGGAAGGCGCGTGCGAACGTGGCCGCCGAGGAGAAGCCGTGATCGAGGGCCACCGCGAGAATGCTCTCGCCCGTGTGGGTGGTGAGCGCCGCCGCCGCCCGCTCGATGCGCACCCGGTGGATGAAGCCGAACACGGTCTCGCCGGTGATGGCCTTGAAGACGCGGTGGAAGTGAAATGGTGAGAACGCCGCCACCCGCGCCAGCCCCGCCAGCGTGAGCTCCTCGCCGAGATGACGCTGGATGTGGTCGATGGCGCGGTTGACGCGCTTGTCGTATTCCAGCCGATGGATCCCGCTCTCCCGCATGGCCGCCGCCGAGCAGTATCCCCGATCTCGGCACGACTGCGTTGACCCGCTGTGGCGAGCGCGCTACGCTCCTGTCACGCCCGACCAGCCGTGCCGGCTGGGAGGCGGCAGCACGCATGCAATGTTCCCGGTGCCACGCCCAGAATTCCGACGCGGCGCGATTCTGTGAAGAGTGCGGGGCGCGCATCGCGGTCGGCTGCCCGCGCTGCGGTGAGCCGATCACCGCCGGAAAGAAATTCTGTCGGGCGTGCGGCGCCACCCTCCCCGCCGATCCCCGGACGGTCTCACCCGACGCCTACACGCCCACGTATCTCGCCCAGAAAATCCTCAGCTCGAAAGCCGCGCTCGAGGGCGAGCGCAAGCAGGTGACCGTTCTCTTCGCGGACCTCAAGGGCTCCCTCGAGTTGCTTGCCGACCGCGATCCCGAGGACGCGCGCCGGATCCTCGACCCCGTCCTCGAGCAGATGATGGAGGCCGTGCATCGCTACGAGGGCACGGTGAACCAGGTCATGGGCGACGGGATCATGGCGCTCTTCGGGGCGCCGGTGGCGCACGAGGACCACGCCGTGCGCGCCTGCTACGCCGCGGTCCGCATGCAGGAGGAGGTCAAACGCCACGCGGCCGAGCTCGAGCGCGCGTACGGGATCCCCATCCAGATCCGTGTCGGCCTCAACTCCGGCCGCGTCGTCGTCCGCTCCATCGGCAACGATCTCCGCATGGACTACACCGCGGTCGGCGAGACCACGCACCTCGCGGCACGGATGGAGCAGATGGCGCAGCCGGGGACGATCCTCGCCACCGACGATGTCCGCCGTCTCGCCGAGGGCTGCGTGCGCACGCGGCGGGTGGGGCCGGTGGAGATCAAGGGGCTCCATCGGTCCATCGATGTCCACGAGGTGCTCGCGGCCCGCCCCGCCACCGCACGTCTCCACGCGGCGGTGCACCGCGGGCTCAGCCCGCTCGTGGGACGGAACGCCGAGATCGACATCATGCGCGGGGCGCTGGAACGAATGCGCGGGGGGCATGGCGAGGTCGTCATGCTCGTCGGCGAGGCGGGGATCGGCAAGTCGCGGTTGCTCTACGAGTTCCGGCAGGTGGTGGGCGAGGAGCCGACCACGTACCTCGAAGGTCGCTGCCTGCCGTACGGGACCACGGTTCCGTTCCTCCCGCTGATCGACATGTTGCGCGCGGACTGCCGCCTGACCGAGAGCGACAGTCCCGCCGCGATCAGCGACAAGGTGCGACGGCGACTGCGCCGGCTCGGCGTCGAGGCCGAGTCCGGCGCGCCGTATCTCCTTCACCTGGTCGGGATCGAGGACGAGGAGAAGCGGCTCGAAGAGCTCACGCCGGAGATGCTCAACGCCGGAATCCTCGACGCGTTGTGGCAGATGGCGTCGCACGGGAGCCGACGACGCCCGCTCGTGCTCGCGTTCGATGACCTGCACTGGATCGACCGGGCGTCCGAAGCGTACCTCGCCACCGTCATCGACCGCCTCCCCACCGCCGCCATCCTGCTCCTGCTCACGCACCGTCCGGGTTACCGCCAGCCGTGGATGGACAAGTCGTACGTCACGCGGATCGCGCTGCGCCCGCTCTCCGTCCGCGACGGCATGACGATCGTGCAATCGGTGGTCGCGGCGGAGGATATCGCCCAGCCGCTGCGCGAGATGATCGTGCGCAAGGCGGACGGCAATCCGTTCTTCCTCGAGGAGATGGGACGCGCCCTCGACGCGAACCGCACCGCGCTCACCGTACCCGACACCATTCAGGGCGTGTTGATGGCGCGGATCGATCGGCTCCGCGAAGATCCCAAGCGATTGCTGCAGGTCGCCTCCGTGCTCGGTCGCGAGTTCTCGGCACGCCTCCTCGAAGCCGTGTGGGGCGATCCCGTTTCCCTCGCCGCCCACATCGACGATCTGACGCGGCTCGAATTTCTCGATGAGCAGGGCACCGAGGGCGGCGCCGTCTACGCGTTCCGGCACTCGCTCATCCAGGAGGTCGCGTACGACAGTCTCCCCATCGCGCGTCGTCAGGCACTCCACGCCGCCGTCGGCGAAGCTCTCGAAATGCTCTATGCGGGTCGGCTTCAGGAGGCGGCGGACCGGCTCGCGCATCACTATGCGCGCAGCACGAACGCCGAGAAGGCGGTGCACTACCTCCGGACGCTCGCCCAGACATCCGCCCGCGCCTTCGCGCACGCCGAGGCGGTGGCGGCGGCGCAGGCGGCGCTCGCGCACGTGGACGCGTTGCCGGTGGAGGCCCGCGACCCCGCGCGGGCGGAGCTCGCCGTCCTCGAGGCCTTTTCGCTTTTCCTCCTCGGTCGCTTCCCGGAAGCCTTGCGCGTCCTGCTCCAGCATCGGGAGTGCGTCGAGCGGCACGGGGAGCGCGCCCGTCGCGGCGACTACTATTTCCTGCTCGCGAACACGTACACGTTCCTCGGCGAGCTCGACGAGGCCATCGAGAACGCGCGCCGATCGTTCGAGGCCGCCGCCGCAAGCGGTGACGAGGCGACCATGGGCCGCGCGTTGTACGTGCTCTCCGTCGCGAGCTACTCGTGCGGCGAGCCGGAGCGCGGAGTGGAATACGCGCGTGAAGCCTTGGCGCGCCTGGCGCCCACCGGCAGTGAGCACGGTATCGGCTACGCCTACTGGGCGCTGTCGATCAACGAGTTCCTCCGCGGGCACTTTGCCGAAGCGCGCGAGGCCTGTAGCCGCGCACGGATGATCGGCGCCCGCGTCGGCGATCCGCGCCTCGAGAAGTCGTCCGCATGGACGCTCGGGGTCATCGAGGCCTCGATCGGCGAGTGGGCGGCCGGTGTCCAGGCGTGCAAGCAGGGCCTGGACGAGTCGCCGAACCCGCTCAACACCGCGCTCGGCTCCGGCTTTCTCGGGTATGCCTATCTCGAGGGCGACCAGCCCGGTCTCGCCATTCCCGTGCTCGAGACGGCGGTGGCGTCCATGAGCCATTTCCACCTGCGACAAAACCACGGGTGGTTCCTCGCCTTGCTCGCCGACGGCTACCGGAGGATCGGTGACCTTCCCAAGGCGTCGCGGCTGGCGAGTGAGGCGCTCGAGATCGCCGGTCGCGCGCGTTTCCCGTTCGGCGTGGGCTGGGCGCAGCGTGTTCTCGGGCTCGTCGCGCGGGACCGTGGGGCGCTCGCCGACGCCCGCGCATATTTCGCAGCCGCCCTCACGAGCTTTTCGGCAATGCGCGCCCGCTTCGAGACGGCGCGGACGCATCTCGAGCTCGCCACCGTCGCGCGACTGGACGGACAGCCGGAGCCGCTCGAGGAGCACATGGGACAAGCCGCCGCGATATTCGCGGAGCTCGGACTCGCCACGTACCCGTCCCGCGCGGCGGCCGTCGCGAGCGGCGACGCGCGCTGAGCGCGATGACGACAGGGTACGAGCCGAAAGATCCCGCCGTCATTGCCGACCCGTTCCCGGCGCTGCGTGAGCTGCAGGCCCACGATCCCGTGCACTGGAGTCGCGCCCTCAGCAGCTGGGTTCTCACGCGCTATGACGACGTCAAGACCGCGCTCAACGATCCGCGCTTCTCCGCGGATCGGATCACGCCGTTCCTCGCCCGTGAGCCCGGCCGGACGGCGTCGCCGCTCGCGGAGCTCGGTCGCACGGTGGGGCTGTGGGCGGTCTTCACCGACCCGCCGAAGCACACGCGCCTTCGTGGCTTCATGAACACCGCGTTCACCCCGCGCGCCGTGGAAAATCTTCGGGGGTCCGTCCAGGAGATCGTCGAGGCGCTGATCGATCGCGTCGTCCCACAGGGGCGGCTCGACCTGATCCGCGAGTTCGCGTATCGGCTGCCGGTCGCGGTGATCGGAGACTTGCTCGGCGTCCCGCGTGAGGACGGAGAGTCTCTCAAGCGGTGGTCCGACGACCTGGCGGCGTTCGTCGGAAGCGCGACCGCCACCCCGGACAAGTACGAGCGCGCCGGCCGCAGCGTGCGCGAGATGGGCGACTATTTCCGGAAGCTCGGCGCCGCCCGCCGTGCGCGGCCCCGCACGGACATCATCAGCGTCCTGGCGACGGGCGAGCGGAACGACGGCGTGAGCGACGACGAGCTCGTCGCGACCTGCATCCTGCTCCTGTTTGCGGGGCACGAGACCACGACCAACCTCATCGGGAACGGAATGCTGGCCCTCCTCCGGAACCGCGACCAGTACGAGGCGTGGCGCGACGATCCATCAGTCACCGCGACCGCGGTCGAAGAGCTCCTGCGCTATGACGGGCCGGGACAGGCGCTCGTTCGGATCGCCGCCGACGACGTCGTGCTCGAAGGCCGGCGCATCGCCCGCGGCGATCGCATCTTCTTGATGCTGAACGCCGCCAATCGCGATCCCCGCCGCTTCCAGACGCCCGACCGCCTCGATCTCCGCCGCCAGCCCAACCCGCACCTGACGTTCGGCTACGGCATTCACTATTGCGTGGGCGCCCCGCTCGCCCGTCTCGAGGCCCAGCTTGCATTTCCCGCGCTCCTGCGACGCCTGCCTGACCTCGGCCTCGCCGACGAACCGCTCGAGTGGATGGACTCGCTGGTCTTCCGCGGCGTGAGAGCGCTGCCGCTGACGTTTTCGACCGCGTGACCGTCGCCGCGTCGGGCGGCGTTGTTCGGCACGCACCGGCGGGCTCATGTACGCGTCTTGACACGGCCCCGGCGGAGGCAGTCTCATGTCGTTCATCGCGGAGGTGACGCATGCGCGCGGATCGCGTGATCCAGACGATCGACTTCCACACGGCGGGCATCGGGATGCGGCTGGTCACGAGCGGCCTCGGACGCTTGCCGGGAGCCACCATCGCGGAAAAGCGCGCGTGGTTCCAGGAGCACCTCGACCACATCCGCACCGGGCTCTGCCTCGAGCCGCGCGGCCATCGCGGACTGCTCATCGCGATCCTGACGGATCCGGTCACGCCGGGCGCTGACTTCGGGTTGTTCTTCATCTATCCCGGCGGCTACTACGTCTCCTGTGGCGAGGGGACGATCGGCGCCGCGACGGTGGCGATCGACACGGGCATGGTCCGCCGCGCCGGCTCCGAGACCCGCGTGGTCATCGACACCGAGGCCGGTGTCGTGACCACCATCGCGCGCGCGGACGGGGCGCGCGTGCGTGAAGTGACGCTCCAGTGGACGCCGTCGTTCGTCGCGGTGCCCGGCCAGGTGGTGGAGGTCGAGGGCGTCGGCGAAGTGCCGGTCGATATCTCTCTCGGCGTCGGGAACGTGTTCGCCGTGGTCGAGGCCGGGCGGGTGGGCGTGGCCGTGCGGCGCGAGCATGCGCGGCGGATCGCGCAGCGAGGCATGGCGGTGCGGGACGCGGTCAACGCGCAACTGCGCGTGGACGTGCCGGGGCTCGGCAAGACGACCGTCGACAACGTGCTCGTTCACGAGCTGCCCGATGCCGCGGGCGTGTCACCGAACGCGCTCGTGTGGGGGCCGGGGCAGGTGGACGCGGCCCCGTGCGGCTCCGGGACGTGCGCGCGCATGGCGCTCTTCCATCATCGCGGCCTCATGACGGTGGGATCGACCTTCATCAGCCGCGGCCTCCTCGGGCTCGACTTCACCGGTCGGATCGCTGGCGAGACCGAGGTCGAAGGGCGGCCCGCCATCCTTCCCGAGATCACCGGGACCTCGTACATCACGGGCTTCAGCCAGTTCACGTTCGATCCGGAGGACCCGGTGCGCGCGGGCTACCTCCTCGACGTGTAGGCCATGAAGACGATCATCCTGGGCGGCGGGATTGCCGGCGTCACCAATGCCTACTTCCTTGCCAAGGCCGGCCACGAGGTGACGATTCTCGAGGAGAAGGACGCGCTCGGTCTCGAGGCCACGTCCGGCAACGCCGGCATCATCGCCCCCGGCCACTCGTTCGCGTGGGGATCGCCGCGCGCGCCGCGCATGCTCTGGCAGTCGCTCCGGGGCGCGGAGACCGCGATCCGCGTGAAGCTGACACCGGACGTCCGCCTCTATACGTGGGGACTCCGGTTCCTGCGCGAGTGCACGAGCGAGCGCGCACGCCGGAACACGCTCATCAAGCTCCGGCTCTGCCAGTACAGCCAGTCCGTGATGAACGAGCTCGTGCGCGCGGAGCGGATCGAGTACAACGCGATTCAGAAGGGCGCGCTCTACCTCTATCGCGATCCGGTCCAGCTCGAGGCGGGCATCAAGCGGATGGCCCTGCTCGCCGAGCACGGGCAGAAGCAGGAGACGCTGGGCCCGGCCGAGCTGGCGAAGCTCGACCCCGTCTTCGCGCCCGTCACCGGTCGCATCGCGGGCGCCATCCGCGACCTCGGCGATTCGAGCGGCGACTCGCGGCTGTTCGTCGAGAATCTGGCGCGGGTCTGTCGCGACAAGCTCGGCGTCGCCGTGAAGCTGGGGACGCGCGTGCGGGCGTTACGGGGCAGCGGCGACCACATCGAGGCCGTCGTCACCGGCGACGGATTGCTCGCCGCCGACAACTACGTGCTCGCGCTCGGGGTGGGCTCGCCGATCGTGGCGCGCACGGTCGGCGTGTCGCTGCCGATCTATCCGGCCAAGGGTTACTCCTCGACGTTTCCGCTGAAGGAAGGCGGGCTCGCGCCGACCGTGCCCGGCGTGGACGAGCAGTGGCTGGTGGCGTGGTCGCGACTCGGGGATCGGCTGCGCCTCACGTCCACCGCGGAGTTCGCGGGCTACGACTGGGGATGGACGCCGCGCGACTTCAACAATATTTTGCGGCTGGCGCGCGACCTCTTTCCGGATGCGGTCGATTACGACCGGGGGCAGTACCGTGCGTGCTTGCGGCCGATGACGCCGGCCGGGCCCCCGATCCTGGGCCTCGGCCGGCATCGCAATCTCTACTTCAACTGCGGCCACGGCCACATGGGGTGGTCCATGGCCTGCGGGACCGCGCGCATCGTGACCGATCTCATGACCGGCCGGATGCCGGAGATCGGCCTGGAGGGACTGACGCTCAGATCCTGATCAGCGTGCGGCGTCGAGCGAGACGCTCATGACGCGAAACTCTCCCGCCTGCTCTTTCAGAGCGACCATCGCCGCGCCCTGCGTGTCCTGACCGCCGGCACGCACGTGCAGCTCACCCACCGTGACGCCCTTCACGTCCATGCCGGAGCGCACCGTCGAGAGTCCGCGGAACGGCAACACGAGCGCGACGTCGGACTTCCGGGCAACCGGGTTCAGCGCGAACGTCTTGTCGCCGATCTTGATGGCGACGGACTCGGCGGAAACTTCCCGCAGCTCGTCCCACTGCTCGTGGCTCCACGCCATCAAGAACCGCTGCGTGGTGGTGATGTGAGCGGGACCGCTCTTCGGGTCCGCCGCCCCACCGGCGACCGGTACCGCGATCAGCGCGATCAACGCGAGCATGACGCTCAAGCGAACGTTCATGGCCACACCTCCCCTCGTCTGGCCACGCAAGCCGGATACCACGGCGCGCTGCGCCCAGCGGTTGGCCACAATTCTCGACGTTTGCGGTGGGCGGGGGCATGCGGGGAGCGCCGTACGTGCCAGAGTGCCGGGCGAAACTGCGCCGGCTGTTTGCGCGCTGACGCGCGTGCATGAGGCTGCTCACTGATCACGCACACGCGCGCTGACGCGCGTGCACGAGGCTGCGCGCTGATCACGCACAAGCGCGATGTGGGGCCGGGCCCGATGTGTCGTTTGACGGGCCGCGCCCTCTGCCGTAACGTCTCCCGGCAATGAATCGCCGTCGTTTCCTGGTGACGTCGCTCGCGTGTGCGTTGGCTTCGCCGCGCGTTGCCGCCGCCCAGCAGGCGGGGAAGATCTACCGAATCTCCCTCTTTCACGTGGGTCTCGACCACGTGCCGCCGTCGCTCGACGGCCTCCGCGATGGCATGAAGGCGCTCGGCTACGAGGAAGACAAGAATCTGCGCCTCGATTTCCGCAATCTGCGCGACGAGGCGGCGGCGCGGACGACGGCGGCGGAATTCGCACGGCTGCGGCCGGACCTCGTGGTCGCGTTCGAGAATCAAACCATCAGAGCCGCGCGCGATGCGATTGCG
>Ga0075421_100012432_pt1 | contig 10576 bp, 9 predicted proteins | sample SoiMetdeltSBSDD5_FD_75292 | JGI IMG/M metagenome (GOLD analysis project Ga0075421, IMG submission 75292) | Bulk soil microbial communities from a Populus tree surrounding site in Tennessee, USA - Soil MetaG P. deltoides SBSDD5 | ecosystem: Environmental > Terrestrial > Soil > Tree plantation... | reverse complement strand
TGCGCTGCCGCCGCCGAGGGGCCGAAGGCCGGGACGCCCCGGGCCTCGAGCGCGTCCACCAGACCCTCGACCAGCGGTGCCTCGGGGCCCACGACGACCAGGTCGCAGCCCTCGGCGGCGGCGGCGTCGACGATGGCGTCGGTGCCCCCATTGACGTCGAGGCAGCGTGTGTCGGCGCAGATCCCGGCGTTGCCCGGCGTGCAGAGCAGCTCCGGGGCTCGTTTCGAGCGGGCGAGCGCGCGGATGATCGCGTGCTCGCGGCCGCCGCCCCCGACGACCAGGACCTTCACAGCAGCGACCTCAACGGCGGCCGGCCTCGGCTTCGCGCTCCGCGCTCCGCCTCACAGCGAGGAGGTGAACTCCTCGGCGTCGATTGCGGTCAGCGTCTCGTTCATCACCGTGCCGCGCGAGCCCATCTCGACCGAGAGCTTGGCCATCGTCGTCTCGTCGGGCGCCTCGACCACGCTGACGAAGTCGTACTCGCCCAGCGTCGCCCACTGGTTGAGGACCTTGACACCGAGCTGCTCGACCTCCTTCGTGACCTCGTGGACCCGCGTCGGATTGTCCTTCAGCGTCTTCACCCCGTCGGACGTCAGGCGTGTGAGCATGATGTAGGTCGGCATCCTCTCTCCTTTGAGCGTCGGTTCTCGGCCCCCGCAGGCCACTTTCTTTCACGTCGCGCGGGATCGTGCAAGTCCGCCCGGCCTGCGGGATCATCCGGGCGTGGGCGCACACCCGATCTTCGCTCCGATCCGCGGGCCTGGGACGCCGCCCGGAGGGTAGGAGAGGGGCATGCAAAGGCTGGTCCCGCTCGTCCTGCGCTCGTGGACCCTGCCCCTGGTGGTGCTTGCGCTGGTCGCGCCCAGCATCGCGGCCTTCTCGCTCGGCGGCCCGGCACCCGGGCTTGCCGTCGGCGCCCTCACGGTCGGCGCGTTGATCGTGCTGGCCGCCCGGGCGCGCTTCGACGAGGAGATCGAGGTCGCCCCCGCTCCCGACCGTCGCTACCGGCTCCTCGTGGTCGCCCCGGAGCCGCTCGACGATCCGGCCCTGGTGAGGGAGATCGCTGCGATCGCGTCGGAGGGCGAGGTCGCGGCCGGAGCCGAGCCGGCGGAGCTGCGAGTGATCGCACCCGCCCGATCCTCGCGACTGGACCGCTGGGCCTCCGACCTCGAGCCCGCCCGAGCCCAGGCGCAGCGCACGGTCGCGGTCTCGCTCGGCTCGCTGGCCGCGGCCGGCCTCGACGCCGCCGGCTCGGTCGGCGACGGCGATCCGGTGCAGGCGGTCGAGGACGAGCTGCGCGGCTTTCCCGCTCGCGAGGTCGTGCTCGTCGACGGTCCCGGCATCGGCTCGGGCGAGGTCGCCGAGGTCCGACGCAGGCTCGACCGCCCCGTGCGCGAGCTCGTGCGGCAGGACGGGATCGCCTCTCTCAGCTGACGGACTCGATCAGCTTCGCGTAGTCGGCGACCGTCCGCTCCCAGCGCAGGCGCTCGCGTGCCTCCCGAGCTCCGGCCTGAAGCCCGTCGAGCACCGCCGGATCGCGCACCCGGCGCATCGCGGCGGCGAGGCCGCGGACACTCGGCACCCGGGCGCGGATCCGCGACCTCGCCCGTCCCCAGGGCCAGCCGCGGACGAGCAGCCCGTTGTCCGCGTCGTGGACGACCTCGTTCATCGGCGGGTTGTCGTTCGTGATCACCGGCAGCCCCAGAGCCATCGATTCGTACAGGTGCAGGCCGAGGCCCTCCCAGCGGCTCGGCGCAACGCAGACGTCGGCGGAGGCGAAGAGCCTCAGGTGCCGGTCGGTGGGGAGGTCCTCCAGGATCACCTCGAGGCGGGGATCGCGTGTCAGGCCGCGCTCGAGCAGGTCGCGGCTGCGCTCGACCTGCCCCTTGATGGTCAGGGTTGCCGTGCCCGGAACGCGGCGAAATGCCCGCAGGACCTGCGGGACCGGCTTGCGCCTGCTGAGGAACCCGGCCGGATAGAAGAAGCGGAGCCGCTCCGGATCCGAGCGCTCGCGCTTCGCGTAGGCGAGCAGCTCCGGATGGATGCCCCAATGCACGCGCGGGCTCTCGATGCCCATCCCCGCGTAGCGCTCCTGCTCGCACGCGGTCATCGAGTAGACGACGTCGAGCGCCCGCCTCGCCTGCTCGACGTGGTCGCGCGAGAACTGCTCCCAGACGAAGCGCCCGACGGTCCGGACCCCGCTGTGGCGCAGGGCCTCGATCGCGTCGAAGCAGTAGTTCTGGTCGAAGAGCGCGACGTCGAGCTCGTTCTCCCGCCCCCAGGTGACGAGCTCGGCCGGGGGGATCTCGTACTCGGACGCCTGGCTCACGCACGGCTGGTCCCAGACCCCGGTCCGATCCACGAACGCCGGCCGGATGTTGCTCGCCCTCGTCGGCCGTGCGAGCACGAACGTCTCGTGTCCGAGTGAGTCGAGCCCCGAGCGCAGCTGGCGGGCGACGACTCCCTGCCCGCGGTTGAACCAGTAGGCGCAGATCCCGATCCGCATCGAGCGCAGCGTAGGGAACGACCGAGCGACGATCTCAGGGCCGGCGCTTGCGCTTCGGCCTTACGCGGCGGTCGCCGCCGTCGCCCCGGCGCGCTCGAACACGAGCTCGCCGTCCGCGACCTCGGCCCGGATGACGTCGCCGGCGGCGAACTCGCCCTCGAGGAGCTTGAGCGCGAGCTTGTCGACCAGCTGGCGCTGGATCACGCGCTTGAGCGGCCGGGCGCCGTAGGTCGGGTCGTAGCCGAGGTTGCCGAGCAATGTGCGCGCGTCGTCGGCGAGCTCGATCTCGATCCCGCGTTCGCGTACCCGCGTCGACAGCTGTTCTACCTGTAGGTCGACGATCTTGGCGATGTCCTCGCGGCTGAGGCGGTGGAAGATCACCACCTCGTCGATGCGGTTCAGGAACTCGGGCTTGAAGGTGGTCTCGAGCACCTCCTCGATCGCCTCGCGGATCCGCTCGTCGACCATCGGCCCGGTGATCCGGTCCGAGCCCACGTTCGAGGTCATGATCAGGATCGTGTTGGTGAAGCTGACCGTACGCCCCTGTCCGTCCGTGAGCCGGCCGTCGTCCATGATCTGGAGCAGCACGTTGAACACATCGGGGTGCGCCTTCTCGATTTCGTCCAGCAGGACCACGGCGTACGGACGCCGCCGCACCGCCTCGGTGAGCTGGCCGCCCTCCTCGTATCCGACGTAGCCCGGCGGGGCTCCGATCAGGCGCGCAACGGTGTGCTTCTCCATGTACTCGGACATGTCGAGGCGCACGATCGCCTGCTCGGAGTCGAACATGAACTCGGCGAGGGCACGCGCGAGCTCGGTCTTGCCGACGCCGGTGGGGCCGAGGAACAGGAAGCTGCCGATCGGCCGGTTCGGGTCGGAGAGGCCGGCTCGGGACCGCCGCAGGGCGTTGGAGACAGCCTCCACCGCCTCGTCCTGTCCGATCAGGCGATCGTGCAGGCGCTCCTCCATGTGGATCAGCTTTTCGACCTCACCCTCCATCAGGCGGGAGACCGGGATCCCGGTCCAGCGCGCCACGACCTCGGCGACATCCTCCTCGGTGACCTCCTCGGTCAGCAGCGAGCCGGCCTCGTCGAGCTCGCGCATCCGGTCCTCCTGCTCACCGACGATCCGCTCGAGCTCGGGGATGTCCGAGTACTGGAGCCTTGCGGCGCGCTCGAGATCGTTCTCGCGGTTCGCCCGGTCGAGCTCGCCGCGGGCGTCGTCGAGCTGCTCCACGGCCGCCTTGCGCGCCTCGATCGCCTCCTTCTCCGCCTGCCAGCGCGCCTTGAGCTCCGAGGCGGATTCGTTGAGCTCGGCAAGCTCGGCCTCGATCGCCTCACGCCGTGCCTTGGAGGCCTCGTCCTTCTCGCCCTTCAGCGCCTCGCGCTCGATCTCGAGCTGGAGGATGCGGCGGTCGACCTCGTCGATCTCGACCGGCGAGGACTCGATCTCCATCTTGAGCCGCGAGGCGGCCTCGTCGATCAGGTCGATCGCCTTGTCGGGGAGGAAGCGGTCGGCGATGTAGCGCTCCGAGAGCGTGGCCGCGGCGACGATCGCAGGGTCGGTGATCTTGACCCCGTGGTGGCGCTCGTAGCGCTCCTTGAGCCCGCGCAGGATCGCGATCGTGTCGCCGACGTCGGGCTCGCCGACCAGGACCGGCTGGAAGCGTCGCTCGAGCGCCGCGTCCTTCTCGATGTGCTTGCGGTACTCGTCGAGTGTCGTCGCGCCGATGCAGCGCAACTCGCCGCGCGCGAGCATCGGCTTCAGCATGTTGCCGGCATCCATCGCGCCCTCGGCGGCGCCCGCGCCGACGATCGTGTGCAGCTCGTCGATGAACAGGATGATCTGGCCGCTTGCCTCCTGGACCTCCTTCAGCACAGCCTTGAGTCGCTCCTCGAACTCGCCGCGGTACTTCGACCCCGCGAGCAGGGCGCCGATGTCGAGCGCGATCACGCGCCGGTCGCGCAGCGACTCGGGCACGTCGCCGTCGACGATCCGTTGCGCCAGGCCCTCCACGATGGCGGTCTTGCCGACGCCCGGGTCACCGATCAGCACCGGGTTGTTCTTGGTCCGACGCGAGAGCACCTGGATCACCCGCCGGATCTCCTCGTCGCGGCCGATCACCGGGTCGAGCTTGTTCTGCCGGGCGTCGGCGGTCAGGTCCCGCCCGAACTTCTCCAGCGCCTCGGCCATCTCCTCGGCGTTGGGCGAGGTGACGCGGCTCGGCCCCTGGGTCTCGGCGACCGCGCGCGCCAGCGACTCGCGATCGGGCAGCAGGTCGGCGGTGGGCGAGCCCTTCTCCGCGAGCGCGAGCAGCAGGTGGCCGACGGAGATGTACTCGTCGCCGAGGGCCGCCATCTCCTTCTCAGCGCGCTGAAGCACGCTGATGAAGCTCTGCGACGGGCGAATCTCGGGCTCGGTGTCGCCGCCGACTCGCGGCAGCTCGTCGACCGCGGCGCGCCCCCGGTCCGTGATCGCCGAGACGTCCGCGGACAGCTTGCGCAGCGCCGCCGGCGCGAACCCGTCCTCCTGCTCGAGCAGAGCCAGGAGGAGATGCTGGGGGACCACCTCGGGGTTGCGGTTGGCGGCCGCGAGCCGCTGCGCGGTCGCCACCGCCTCCTGGGACTTCACCGTGAACCGATCTGCCTGCATTTGCTGCCTAATCCTAGATACTTGTTAGTAGTCTGTCAAGAAATCTTAGCGTGGCCCACTCAGATTCATTGCCTCGTGGACCAGCCACGCGCCGGCGAGCGCGGCCGGCAGCGCTGCGGCAACGCCGCGGACGGCGGCCCTGCGCTGGTCGCCGGCGCGGAGCAGGAGCGCGAACGCGAGCGCGTCGCCCGCGTCGGCGACCGCGACCGCGGCCGAGGCCCGCCGCAGCTCGGCGGACTCGCCGAGCGAGCGGAGCTGCCAGCTTCCGAGCACGATGTCCCGCGTCGCCGCGATCCGGGCGAGCGTGAGCGCTCGGCGGTCGAGTCGCCCGAAGCCGAGCACCCGCGCACAGGCGTCCGGTGCGAGCCAGAGTGCGGTGCCGATCGCGAGCCGGCCCGCTGCGAGCCCCATGGCGACGAGCGGGACCCATGGGCCGTTCGACGATCCGTCCCGCATCGTGCGCACGGCCTGCAGACTATTGGCTGCAATTGCGTCATCGTCTAGTCGCATGCGCATCGTCGCGGTCCTCATCGCGCTCGCCGTCACGGCTCCGGCCTCGGTCGCGTCCGCGTACCACTGGGGCGTGGATGCGCCCGCCTCCGCGCACCGCCCGGGCGCGAAGGTCCCGAGCGCGGCTGCGCTGCGCGACGCCTGGGCGCACGCGCGGGGCCGCGCGGGCGAGGTGTCGTTTGCGGTGGTCAACACCGACGGAAAGCTCCGCGGTCGCGCCGAGGATCGCCGCTATCCGGCCGCGAGCACCGTCAAGGCGATGCTGCTCGCCGCCGAGATCCGCCGGCTCAAGGTCGCGGGGGCCGGGATCGACTCGACCACGGATGGGCTGCTGACGGCGATGATCACCCGCTCCGACAATGACGCCGCCGACGCGATCTACCAGCGGGTCGGCGACGCCGGGCTGTTCGCGGTCGCGCGGCGCGCCGGGATGACGCGCTTCACCGTGGCGGGGTACTGGGGCAACGCGCAGATCACCGCCGCCGACATGGCGCGCTTCTTCGGCGACCTCGACCGGGCGTTCGCGCGGCGGCATCGCGTATATGCGAAGGGCCTCCTCGGGTCAATCGTCGAGACCCAGCGCTGGGGCATCCCGATGGCCGCCGAGCCGAGGTGGGCGGTGCGGTTCAAGGGAGGTTGGCTACCCGATCACGCCCTCGCCCATCAGGCGGCCGAGCTTCGGGAGCGCCACGGACCCCGGGAGCTGTCGATGGCCGTGCTCACGGACGATCAGCCGTCCCACGAATACGCGATCGAGACGGTGCGTGGTGTCGCCGAGCGGCTCCTCAGCCGTTCCCGCGGCGGCCCTTAGCGCGCTCGATCGGGATCGAGACCGAATCCTCGCCCGCCTCCGGTCTCGCCGCGCCGGATGCTCGATCGGCGAGCGCCCGCTCGTACGCGCCGTACGGGACGATCTCCGCGCGCAGCGACCTTCGGACGCGCTCGAGCTCGGCGTTCATCTCGCGCTCGAGCTCGGCGGCACGCCGGCGCATCCTCGCCATCTCCGACCGGGCCCGCTCGAGCTCGCGCTCGAGCCCGAGCACGGTCTCGACCCCGGCCAGGTTCAGCCCGTCCTCGCCCGTCATCTGCTGGATCCGGCGCAGGCGCTCGACGTCCTCGTAGGAGTAGAGCCGCGTGTTTTTCGGCGAGCGCTTCGGCGTGATCAAGCCGCGCGTCTCGTACATCCGCAGCGTCTGGGGATGCATTTCGGCGAGCTCGGCGGCGACGGAGATCATGAACACGCCGCGGCGGCGGTCCAGTCCCTCGGTCCCCTCGCCGGGCATCCGCCGCGACCCCTTGCGACCTTCGCGGGCCATTCTCAGTCGCCTACCTTCGCCGACGCCGCGGACGCGTCGCGCAGCAGCCGCGCGCGCGGGTCCCGGTCGTTCATCGTCGCGGCGAAATCGCTCAGGGCCCGCTGCTGCTCGCCGGTGAGGTCGCGGGGCATCTGGACCTCGAGCCGGTAGAGGATGTCGCCGCGCTTACCTCCGCTCGCCTCCGGCGGCCCCTCGCCGCGCAGGCGCTGGACCGTGCCGTGCTGGGTGCCGGCCGGTACCCGGATCCGCTTGGTGCCGTTCAGGGTCGGGACCTCGACGGTGGCGCCCTGGATCGCCTCGGGCACGGTGATCGGCAGTTTCACCTCGAGGTTGCCGTCGGGGCGCTGGCGGAACACCGGCGAGGGGGTGACCCGGGTGACGACGTACAGGTCGCCGGGCGGCGCGCCGCGAGGCCCGTCCTCGCCCTTGCCGCGCACCCGGATCCGGCTGCCGTCGCGCACGCCCGCGGGAATCCGGACGCGGTAGCGCTTGCGCTGCAGGGTCAGGCCGGAGCCACCGCAGGTCGGGCACGGGTCCTCGATCACCTGGCCCGCGCCGCCGCACTGCGGACACGGCTGGCTGATCGAGAAGAACCCCTGGCTCTCCGTGTCGACCCCGCGGCCCTCGCAGCGCGGGCAGACGATGGGCATCGTCCCCGGGCGAGCGCCGGTGCCGCTGCAGGTCTTGCAGGTCGCCTGCTTGGGAACGGTGACCGGGATCTCGGTCCCGTCCATGGCCTGCTGGAAGCCGAGCTGGACCTCGGTCTCGAGGTCGCGGCCGCGAGCCGGCTGCTGCTCGGGGCCCCCGCGCCGGAACAGCGTCGAGAAGATGTCCCCTAGATCGGAGGCGAAGCCGGCCGGTCCGGCCCCGGCCCCCCGCGCCCCGCCGCCGAAGCCCGCGAACATCCCTCCGGCGTCGTACTGCTTGCGCTTCTCCGGGTCCGAGAGCGTGTCGTAGGCCTGCTGGACCTCCTTGAATCGCTCCTCGGCCGCGGCGTCGCCGGGGTTGCGGTCCGGGTGGTACTCGCGGGCGAGCTTGCGGTAGGCCTTCTTGAGCTCCTCGGCCGAGGCGCCGCGGCCGACGCCGAGCACCTCGTAGAAGTCGCGTGCCATCGGCCCCCTCCGCTACTCGCTGACCACCACACGGGCGGGCCTGAGGACCTGTCCGTCGAGGCGGTAGCCGCGCTCGAGCGTCTCGACCACGGTCCCCGCCTCCACCCCGTCGGCCGTGCGGGTGGAGATCGCCTCGTGCACCGTGGGGTCGAAGCGCTCGCCGGTCGGGTCGTAGGAGTCGACGCCGGCGCGGGCGAGGGTCGCCTGCAGCTCGCCGTGGACGAGCTCGACGCCGCGCGCGACCTCCGACCCCGCCTCGGCGGCGCTCAGCGCCCGCTCGAGGTTGTCGATCGAGGGGACCAGCTCGCGCGCGAGCGCGGCCTTGGCGCGCCGCTCGGCGTCTGCCGATTCCCGCGCCGCCCGCTTGCGGTAGTTCTCGAAGTCGGCCTTCGCCCGCTGGGCGAGGTCGAGGTACTCGTCGCGCTCGGCCCGCAGGCCGGCGACGAGCTCTTCGAGCTCCTCACCGACGACATCACTTCCCGCCGCCTCCTCGGAATCACCGCCCGCCGCCTCCTCCGCTTCGCGTCCGGGGGCGGCGGGGTCCGTGACGGGACGGGCGCCGCGTGGCTCCGTGTTCTCATCGCTCATGGCTTTACGCCCGGTCGTCGTCCACGACCTCGGCATCGACCACCTCGTCCTCGGTGTCGCCGGCGCCATTCGCGCCGGCGCCGTCGGTCGGGGCCGTCTGCTGCTGCTCCGCGGCGGCCTGCTGATAGATCTGCTCGGAGACCTTGTGGAAGGCGGCCTGCAGGGCGTCGGTCTTCGCCTTGATCTCGTTGACGTCCTCGGACTCGAGCGTTCCCCGCACCGCGGCGATCGCCTCGGTGATCTCGGTCTTCGAGGAATCGTCGACCTGGTCGCCCATCTCAGCGAGCTGCTTCTCGGCCCCATACGCGGCGTTCTCGGCAACGTTGCGGGCCTCCGCCAGCTCGCGCTGTCGCAGGTCCTCCTCGGCGTGCGCCTCGGCGTCCTTGATCATCTGCTCGACCTCGGACTCGGCCAGACCGGAGCCACCCTTGATCTCGATCGTCTGCTCCTTGCCCGTGCCCAGATCCTTGGCCGCGACGCTGAGGATGCCGTTGGCGTCGATGTCGAAGGTGACCTCGATCTGCGGCATCCCGCGCGGCGCGGGCGGGATCCCGGTGAGCTGGAACTTGCCCAGCGACTTGTTGTAGCCGGCCATCTCGCGCTCGCCCTGAAGGACGTGGATCTCCACCGAGGGCTGGTTGTCGTCAGCGGTCGAGAAGATCTCCGACTTCTTGGTCGGGATCGTGGTGTTGCGCTCGATGAGCTTCGTCATCACGCCGCCCTTGGTCTCGATCCCGAGCGTCAGCGGGGTGACGTCGAGCAGCAGGACGTCCTTGACGTCGCCGGCGAGCACCCCGGCCTGGATCGCTGCACCGATGGCGACGACCTCGTCGGGGTTGACGCCCTTGTGCGGCTCCTTGCCGACCAGCTCCTCGACCTTCTCCTGAACCGCCGGCATCCGGGTCATCCCGCCGACGAGAACCACGTGGTCGATGTTCGAGCCACCGGCGTCGGCGAGCGCCTGCTTGACCGGCGCGACGACGCGGTCGAGCAGGTCGGAGGTGAGCTCGGCGAGCTTCGCCCGCGTCAGCTTCATCTCCAGGTGCTTGGGCTCGTTGTTGATCGCCGTGATGAACGGGACGCTGATCTGCGTCTCCTGCGTGGTCGAGAGCTCGATCTTCGCCTTCTCGGCCTGCTCGTACAGGCGCTGGAGGGAGCGCTTGTCGTTGGAGATGTCGACTCCCTGATCCTTCTTGAACTCCGCGACCAGCCACTCGACGATCGCCTTGTCCCAGTTGTCGCCGCCGAGGTGGTTGTCGCCGGCCGTCGCCTTGACCTCGAACACGCCGTCGCCGATCTCGAGCACGGAGACGTCGAAGGTGCCGCCCCCGAGGTCGAAGACCAGGATCGTCTGGTCGGACTCCTCCTTGTCGAGCCCGTAGGCGAGGGCCGCGGCAGTGGGCTCGTTGATGATCCGCTTGACGTCGAGCCCGGCGATCTTGCCGGCGTCCTTGGTCGCCTGGCGCTGGTCGTCGTTGAAGTAGGCGGGGACGGTGATCACGGCGCCGTCGACCGTGTCGCCGAGTTTCGACTCCGCGTCGACCTTCAGCTTCTGCAGGATCATCGCCGAGATCTCAGGCGGCGAGTACTGCTCGCCGCGTACGTCCACGCGGACGTCGCCGTTGGGCCCGGCAACGACCTTGTACGGGACGATCGTCTCCTCCTCCTTGACCTCGGCCTCCTTGCGACCCATGAACCGCTTGATCGAGAAGATCGTGTTCTCGGGGTTCATCACCGCCTGGCGCTTGGCGACCGTGCCCACGAGCCGCTCGCCGGAGTCCGTGAACGCGACCACGGACGGGGTTGTGCGCCCGCCCTCCGCGTTCTCGATGATCTCCGGCTCGCCGCCCTCGAGCACCGCCATCGCCGAGTTGGTCGTGCCCAGGTCGATC
>Ga0075421_100012430_pt1 | contig 10578 bp, 8 predicted proteins | sample SoiMetdeltSBSDD5_FD_75292 | JGI IMG/M metagenome (GOLD analysis project Ga0075421, IMG submission 75292) | Bulk soil microbial communities from a Populus tree surrounding site in Tennessee, USA - Soil MetaG P. deltoides SBSDD5 | ecosystem: Environmental > Terrestrial > Soil > Tree plantation... | reverse complement strand
CTGCTCAGCGTCAGCTGCTTCTTCGCCAGATCCGAGACCTCGACCCACTGGGCGGCGCTCCCGAGCCGCGTCGAGCCCTCCTCGCGCACCGCCAGGCGCGCTTGGTAGAAGCCCGGCTTGAGCTTGACCAGCTTGCGGTAGTCGAGGCCCTGCTCGAGCACCCGCTCGTAGACCGCCGGCGTGAGGTTGAGCGTGATCCGCTCGCTGACACTGTTGACCGCCTTGCCCTGCTCGTCGAAGATGACGACGACCACGTCAAGCGCGGCCTGGTGCCGGTCGTTGACGCGCGTGAAGTTGAGATCGGCGGCGTCAAGGCGCGCGTTGATGACGGCGACCGGCCCGGCCCCCTCCGCGTCGATGAAGTCCGCCGCCAGCTCGACCGGGATGCCGCGCAGGGGGAAGAGCGAGCCGAGCCCCGCGCGGAGCTGGGACTCTTTGACGGCCTGGGCCTCCTTCGCGGCCTTCTCCGGCGACTTCTCCTTCGGCTTCTCGGCAACCTTCTCGGCGGCCTTGTCGGCTGGCGCGAGGTAGCCTTTGCGCGTTCGCACCTTGAGCTCCGGCCGCCCGGTGACGCGCACCTCGAGCTTGTGGAAGCGGCCGTCGCGGTAGGAGGTTTCCGGCTCGTAGGCGAGCACGTAGTAGGTCTCGTTGTCGTCGAGCACGCGCTGGAGCCCGGCGCTGAGGTCGTTGCCGTTGAAGAGCGGGAACCCGCCAGTGTCGCGCGCCAGCGCGTTGAGGCCGTCGCGCTTGGCGTCGATCGCCCCCTGCTCGAACCGCGCCCGCAAGGGCGCCGCCTCAGCGCCGCCGGAGCCCGAGGGCTCCGAGGCGTCGCCGCCCGGGATGGCGGCGAGGAGGCCGCGCGCGTCGATCGAGTAGATGACTACGCCCGCGCGCGTCGCGGCGTCGGTGATCCGCCGCAAGTCGTAAATCTTCGACGAGCTGTTGCCGCCGAGGAAGAAACCGTCCGAGAGCAGGACGACCAGTTTGCGCCCGGGCAGGTCGCGCAGGCTGCGGATCATGCCCTCGAGCGTGGAGAGCGTAGTTTGCGTATAGTGGGCGTTCTGGGCGACGATCATGCGCGCCTTCGATTGGGCCTGAAGCGTGGCGCGCTCGCGCGGACTCGTACCGATGGCCGCCTGCCCACCGCGGCCCCCGCGGCCGGGCGGGGTCGGCGGCGCCCCTTCGAGCCGGAGGATCTCCTGGATCGCGACCTCGAGCGCGTCCTGGTTGCCGAGGTCAATGAGCTCCGCCTGGTAGTCGGTGATCCGCGGGACATCGAAGGAACTGGTCACGGTCCGGTTCTGGATGTTCAGGCGGTTGATCGCCCGCTGGAGCACGTCGCGCTCGGAGGTGAATTGCTGGAAGAGGCCGATCGTCCCGCTCGTGGTCGTGACCGCGACCTGGTCGCCGCTCGCCATCTGCTGATCGACGAAGCGGAGCAGCGTCCGCTTGGTGAGCATCAGATTTTCGGGCGCGAGGTGATAATCGTCGACGGCGAGGACGACGAAACGACCTCGGACTTCGGTCGCCGCCGGCTTGGCCGGGTCCTTCGTGGAGTAGCGCGCCGCGGTCAGCCAGGTCGCCGGCCGCGCCGCGGTCCCGACGGCGAAATGCGTCACCCGCTGCGGCCTGCCGTCCTCGAGCAGTTCGAAGTCCTCGCGCTTGAGGTCGCGCACCAGTCGCCCTTGCGCGTCGCTGACGACGACGTCGATCTGGACGAGCTCTGTCTCCAGGCGGATCAATGCCTCGTCCCGCGGCTTCTGCCGCGACTCTTCCTTGGGGGGCGTTTGTCCGGCGGTCGGGAGTACGGGGCAGCAGAGGGCCCAACAGAGGGCGATAACCAGCGCCCGGGGGATTAATTTGACGGATGGCCGGTGAAGCATAGCTGACCGCTCCCGCGGATTCGGCCCCACGATCTTAGCATTATTCCGGGGCGGTTGCGTAGCCCGGAAAACTTACGGAACTTTTCTACTAATTTTATGGTATTTTGGTCATGCTCTCGGACCAGATCTGAAGGAGTGAGACCGACATGAAAGCCTACCAAGTGAGCGCCAAACAACTCGTCCTGCTGTCGCTCGTGACGGCCGTCTTCGCCGGCAGCGTGGTCGTCTTCTACGACCGCATTGGCCCGGCGCTGCTCGGCCGCCTCGCCGGGGCCAGGGTCGAGACCCTGCCGGCGAGCGAAAGCGCCATCCCGGGGCTGACCGACCCGTCGGTGGCGACTGACGAGCGCAATAATCAGGAGATTTACAACTCGCTGAGCCCGGGCGTGGTGAACATCACCACGACCACCGTGGTCCGCGACTGGTTCGCCGCCTACGAGACGCAGGGCGGCTCCGGCTCGGGCGCGATCCTCGACAAAGAGGGCCACATCCTGACCAACTTCCACGTCGTCCAGGGCGCACGCAAACTCGTCGTCGCGCTCGCCAACAACAATCACTACGACGCCAAGCCCATCGGCGTCGACCCGGACAATGATCTCGCCGTGGTCAAGATCGATGCGCCGCGCGAGACCCTGACCCCGATCCCGCTCGGCAGCTCGAAGGAGCTTTTCGTCGGGCAGAAAGTGTTGGCCATCGGCAACCCCTTCGGTCTGGACCGCACACTCACCACCGGGATCGTCTCGGGGCTCGCGCGCCCGCTGCGCTCGGAGTTCACGGATCGGCTGATTGAGGGCGTGATCCAGACCGACGCGGCGATCAACCCGGGCAACTCGGGCGGGCCGCTGCTCGACTCGCGCGGCCGCATGGTCGGGATCAACACCATGATCTTCAGCCCTTCGGGCGGCTCGGTCGGCATCGGCTTTGCCGTCCCGGTCGACACCGCGCGCAAGATCGTCCCCGACATCCTCGCCTACGGCCGGGTCCGCCGGCCGAAGCTCGGAGTGACTTCTTACCCGCTCGACTCGCGGCTCGCCGAGGCTCTCGAGCTGCCAGTCCAGGAAGGCATCATGGTCATGCAGGTCTATCCCGGGACGGCGGCCGCGCGGGCCGGGATCAAAGGTGGGGACCAGCAGGTGCGGATCGGCAATCAGATCGCCTACATCGGCGGCGACGTGATCACGGGCATCGACGGCCAGCCGGTGCGCACCCGCGACGACCTCGACCGCATCCTCGGCGCGAAGAAGATCGGCGACCGCGTCCAGGTTGACGTCGTCCGCGGCCGGCGCCGCGTGACACTCGAGGTTGAGCTCACCGAACCGCCGGCGAACCGGGGGTGAACCTCAAGAAGGAACGGCCCACGGATCGGGCGGATTAACACAGATCAGAAATCCGTGTTAATCCGCCCGATCCGTGGGCCGTCCTGTTATTTGCCCCTGAACGAGCGAGCTATGGCGTCGGTCTGGTTGCGGATCGGGGCGAGCGTGTTCCGGCTCCCGGTGAAGGTCAGGAGGTAGATCGTCGACTCGTTGGCGCGGAGGTAGTAGTTGCGCCCGCCCATGGGCCGCCCCGAGGCGCTGTTGAAGTCGTAGGTCACGAGCGCGCCCGGGGTGGCGCCGACGAACTTTTCGACCGCGCCCTTGTTGTAAGCCGGCTGGAAGACGAGCCGCGTCTGCTCGTCCTGCTGCGCGTAGGCGAGCGTCTCGACCTTGGGCTCGACCGTGATCCGCCGGATCTTCAGCGACCCGTTCTCGCGCACGCGGTAGACGATGACGTCGAGCACCGCGCGCCCGGCCGCGTCGCTGTTGGTCACTGCCTGCCACCCCAGGGGCAGTGACAGGCTGAAATTGCGCTCCGGGTCCTCGAAGACTTCCCCGCCCTGCGCGCGCGCCGGCCCGCCGGGCAACGCACTGCAAAATCCCACACAGACCGCCAGCAAGCTGGCCCTCAGACGCAAACCCATGCCCCAACTCCCCCTCACCCTTGCGGGTCGATGGCGGCGCGCTGGAGCGCGAGCAACTGCTCGACGCCGCCGCCGGCCGCCGCGATCATCTCATCCATCTGCGCGCGGCTGAAAGGCTCAGCCTCCGCCGTGCCCTGAATCTCGACGAAGCGCCCGTCGCCCGTGCGGACGACGTTCATGTCGACCTCGGCGCGCGAATCCTCCCCGTAGTTGAGGTCGAGTAGGACCCGCGCGTCGATGACCCCGACGCTGACCGCGGCGACGTAGTCGCGCAGCGGCGAGCGCGCGAGCTTGCCCGCGGCGAGGTGCCGCTTGAGCGCCAGCGCGAGCGCGACGAAGCCGCCGGTGATCGCCGCGGTGCGCGTCCCGCCGTCGGCCTGGATAACGTCGCAGTCGATCGTCACCGTGCGCTCGCCGAGCGCTGGCATGTCGACCACCGAGCGCAGGCTGCGCCCGACTAGGCGCTGAATCTCATGCGTCCGGCCCGACGGCCCGCCGCGCCCCGTCTCGCGCGCCGTCCGCGTCTCGGTCGCGCGCGGCAGCATGGCGTACTCGGCCGTCACCCAGCCCGCGCCCTTGCCCTTGAGAAAGGGCGGGACCCGCTCCTCGACCGAGGCCGTGCAGATGATCCGCGTCGCCCCGACCTCGATGAGCACCGAGCCCTCCGCGTACTGGGTGAACCCGGTCGTGATCCGCGTCGGCCTGAGCTCGAGCGGCGCCCGCCCGTCAGCCCGCCTGAAGTCTGTCATGGCCCCACACCTCCACCGCCTCCAGATGACCGAGCGGCTCCCCCAGAATTCTCTCCGCGATGCGGTGGAAACGCGGCGCCGCGTCGGAGACGTAAAACCGGGCCCCGCCCCGCCCCGCCTGAGCGTTGAGCCAGCCGCGCGCTTCGAGCAGCGCCTCGGCCTCCGCCGCTGTCGCCGCGGCCGAGTCGACGAGACTCACCCCGCCCCCCATCTCCTTGCCGATGACCCCCTTGAGCAACGGGTAGTGCGTGCAGCCGAGCAGGAGCGTGTCGACCTCCGCGGCGCGCAGCGGGGCGAGGTACTGCGCCGCCACTAGGCGCGCGACCTCGGAGTCGGTCTCGCCCTCCTCGACCAGCGGGACGAAGAGCGGGCAGGCGCGCGCGAAGATCTCCACCTCGCGCGGCGCGCACGCCTCGCGAATGCCCGCCGGGTAGGCCCCGCTTTGGATCGTCGCCTCGGTCGCGATCACCCCGACCCGGCCGCGGCGCGTCGCGCGCGCGGCGGCGCGTGCCCCGGGGCCGATGACACTCAGCAGCGGCACCGCGAACTCGCGCCGCAGCCGCTCGCGCGCCAGCGCCGAAGCCGTGTTGCAGGCCACGAGGAGCAGCTTGATGCCCTTATTGACCAGGAAGGCCGCGTCCTCGACCGCGTAGCGCTCGACCGTCGCCCGCGACTTCGTCCCGTAGGGCACGCGCGCCGTGTCGCCGAGGTAGATCACCTCCTCGCGCGGCAGTCGCTCGCGCAACGCGCGGAGGACGGTCAGGCCCCCCACGCCGGAGTCGAAGATGCCGATGGGTAATGATTGCACGAGGGGAGAATCTCAAGTCCCAAAGCTCACGTTTGAGACTCTTAGGAGTGGAGGTGGAGAGAATCGAACTCTCGTCTGGAAGCCGTCCACGAAAGAATCTACATACTTAGCCGCTTCGCTTAGATTTCACCCGCGCGCAGCAGCAGAAACGGCGAAGAACTGCGCGCCGGCTAGGCCAGATGTGTTTCGCCTGCGGGCTCTGACCTGCACCCGCCGGCTAGCCTGCTGCGGTGACGCTCGACCCCGCGCACACAGGCGATGCGCGGGCGAGCGGGCTGTGATCTAGGGTTAACTAGGCAGCCATAGCGAGTTCAGTGTTCGCAATTACACTTTGCTTGCAGAGTACGAGTTACAAGCATCTCGGTATGCATCCGTCGCTTTCGGTCTCCCATCGAAACCAGTTCACCCCCATGTCGGTTTACACTTACTGGCGAACCGTTTTAGAGTGTACGGGGCACGACACAATGTTGTCAAGAATTGACCCCGCACCAACTCCTGCGATGACCTTAGGAAAAACTCAGACTCCGACCCTGCCCCTCATCTGCGCACCGGTCACCGAGCGGGGCGCGGCCGATTTCCTCGCCGCTCTTGACGATGCTGACCGGGTCGCCGACGCTGTCGAGCTGCGGCTCGACTACCTCGGGGCCGAAGATCTGCCCGAAGTCCTCGACCGCCTGCGCGCGCGCCTCGGGCGGCTGTCGAAGCCGCTGATCTTCACCTTCCGCCCGCGCGAGCAAGGCGGGCAGCGCGACCTCGACATCTGCGACCGCCTGAGCTTCTGGCGGGAGCTGCCACCCGACCTCATCAGGGCACTGGCCTACGCCGACTTCGAGCTCGATCTCGTCGAGAGCCTCGCCGGCGCCGCCCCGCCCGTGCCCTGGGCGAAAGTCATCTGCTCGTGGCACGACTTCGGCGGCACGCCCGACGACCTCCCGGCGCGCGCCGAGCGCATGGCGCAACTCCCGGCGGCCGTCGTCAAGGTCGCGACGCGCGCCCGCCGCCTCGGCGATTGTCTCCGCGTCTTCGAGGCGATTGACCGCGTCAGCAGGGCCAAGCCGGTGATCGCCCTCGGCATGGAGTTGCCCGGGCTTCCGACGCGCGTACTGGCGCCGGCCCGCGGCGCGCTGCTCACCTTCGGCGCCCTCCGGCCCGGCGCCGAGAGCGCGGCGGGGCAGCCGACCGTGGGCGAGTTGCGCGAGCTCTACCGCGCCGGCCGGCTCTCGCGCGCGAGCGAAATCTACGGCGTCATCGGCCACCCCGTCGGTCACTCGCGCTCGCCCGCGATGCATAACGCGGCGCTCGCCGCCGCCGGGCGCGACGCGGTCTACCTGCCGCTGGAGGTCGACGACGTGGACGAGTTCGTCCGCGACTTCGTGCGGCCGGCGACGCGGCGGCTCGACTGGAACCTGCGCGGCCTGAGCGTGACCATCCCGCACAAGCTCGCGATCATGCCGCACCTCGACGTGGTCTCGGCCGAGGCCGCGAGCGTCGGCGCGGTCAACACGGTGATCGTCGAGGGCGGGAAGCTGCGCGGCGAGAACACCGACGTCGCCGGCGCGATGCGGCCGCTCGACGAAGTGATCGACGCCCGCGGCGCGCGCGTCGCCGTCCTCGGCGCGGGCGGCTCGGCGCGCGCCGTCTGCGCCGGCCTCCAAGAGCGAGGCGCGCAGGTCACCGTCTACGGGCGCGACACACGCCGGACTGGGCCGCTCGCCGAGCAGTTTGGCACGGGGGCGGCCCCGCTCGAGAGCTTTGCGGGCAACGCCGAGATCGTCATCAACTGCACGCCGATCGGCATGCGTGGCCACAGCGAAGGCCAAAGCCCCCTGCCGCCCGAAGCGCTCGCCCGCGCGCCGCTGGTCTACGATCTGATCTATAACCCCGAAGAGACCGAGCTCCTCAGACAGGCGCGCGCGGCGGGCTGCCGGACGCTCGGCGGGCTCAGCATGCTCATCGCCCAGGCCGCCGAGCAATTCCGCCTCTGGACGGGTGAGGAGCCGCCGGTCGGAGTCATGGCTGAGGCGGCGAGAAGGGGGCTTGAGAGCCTGCCTTGACAATCCGCCCGATCTGTCTCATCCGTGGGCCATTCCTTGCCCACGGTACCACTCGATCGTCTGCTTGAGCCCCTCGTCGAAGCCGATCCGCGCGCGGAAGCCGAATTCGCGCGCGGCGCGCTCGGTGTCGAGCGAGCGGCGCGGCTGGCCGTCCGGCTGCGCGCGGTCCCACTCGATCTGCCCCCGGAAGCCGGTGAGCGCGCGAATCTTCTCCGCCAAGTCGCGGATCGCGATCTCAAACCCCGCCCCGAGGTTGACCGGCTCCGACTGCTCGTACCGCTCGGCGGCGAGCAGGATCCCCTCGGCGCAGTCCTCGGCGTGGAGGAACTCCCGCGTCGCCTCCCCGCTGCCCCAGCAGGTGATTTGATCGGCCCCGGCCCGCTCCGCCTCGACGCACTTGCGGATGAGCGCCGGGATGACGTGCGAGCTCTCGGGGTCGAAATTATCGCGCGGCCCATAGAGGTTGACCGGAAGCAGGAAGATCGAGTTGAAGCCGTACTGTTCGCGGTAGGCCTGCGACTGGACGAGCATCATCTTCTTCGCCAGCCCGTAGGGCGCGTTCGTCTCCTCGGGATAGCCGTCCCACAAGGCTTCCTCTTTGAACGGCACCGGCGTGAACTTCGGGTAGGCGCAGATCGTCCCCAAGGCGACGAACTTCTTGACACCCCGGAGCCGCGCCTCCTCCATGAGCTGGACCCCCATCATGAGATTTTCGTAGAAGTAGCGGCCCGGGTTGCGGCGGTTGGCCCCGATGCCGCCGACGACCGCGGCGAGGTGAATGACGAGGTCCGGCTCCGTCTCCGCGTAGAGCCGCCTGACGTCCTCGCCCCGGACGAGATCGTACTCGGCGCGGCGCGGGACGAAGATCTGCTCGCAGCCGCGAGCGCGCAGCTTCCCGAGGACGTAGGAGCCGAGGAACCCGGAACCGCCGGTGACCACGACGCGCTGAAATGGGAACGCTTGTGACATTGGCTTCACCACTCAGCCGAGATGATGTTTCTTTTTGAGGTCGGCGAGGTCGGCGTCGACCATGATCCGGACCAGCTCGCGGAAGCCGACCTTCGGCTCCCAGCCGAGCTGGCGGTGGGCCTTCGAGGCGTCGCCGATGAGCAGGTCGACCTCGGCCGGACGGTAGTAGCGCGGGTCAACCTCGACGTGCGCCCGGTAGTCAAGGTCGAGGTGGCCGAACGCCTCCTCGACCAGCTCGCGCACCGAGTGGGTCTCCCCCGTCGCGATGACATAGTCGTCCGGCTCCTCCTGCTGTAGCATGCGCCACATGGCATCGCAGAACTCGGGCGCGTAACCCCAGTCGCGCTTCGCCTCCAGGTTGCCGAGGTAGAGCTTCTCCTGGAGGCCGAGCTTGATCGACGCCGCCGCACGCGTCACCTTGCGCGTCACGAAGGTCTCGCCGCGGCGCTCCGACTCGTGATTGAAGAGGATGCCGTTGCAGGCGAAGAGCCCGTAGCTCTCGCGGTAGTTGACCGTGATCCAGTAAGCGTAGAGCTTGGCCGCGGCGTAGGGGCTGCGCGGGTAGAAGGGGGTCGTCTCGCGCTGCGGGACCTCCTGGACCTTGCCGTAGAGCTCCGAGGAGGAGGCCTGGTAGAAGCGCGGCCGGATGCCGACCTCGCGGATCGCCTCGAGCAGGCGGAGGGTGCCGAGCGCGCCGATCTCGGCCGTGTACTCGGGGATGTCGAAGCTGACGCGGACGTGCGACTGCGCGCCGAGATTGTAAATCTCGTCGGGCTGCACGTCGCGCAGAATCTTGTTGAGCGAGCTGGCGTCGTTGAGGTCGCCGTAGACCAGCCGCAGGCGGCGGCCCGCCTCGTGCGGGTCCTGGTAGATATGGTCGAGCCGCTCGGTGTTGAACGAGCTGGAGCGGCGGATGATGCCGTAAACTTCGTAGCCTTTGCCGAGGAGCAACTCGGTCAGGTAACTGCCGTCCTGGCCGGTGATGCCAGTGATCAACGCTTTTTTTGGCATAGAGTGAAGAATCTCCCGCGCGGCATTATAGTCGTCGCCGCCGCCCCGGCCAAGCCTGCCTTGCCCGCCCCCGCCGCCCGGTGGTAGAGTGGCCTTGGGTCTATGCCGATCAAATTGCTGGCGCTGGATATCGACGGGACGCTGCTCAACTCTCGCGGGGAGATCTCCGCGCGCACCCGCGCGGCGCTCGACGAGGCGCGGCGGCGCGGCGTGGTCATCGCGCTCGTCACGGGGCGGCGCTTTCGCTCAGCGCGTCCGGTCGTCCAGGAGCTTGGGCTCTCGGTCCCGCTCATCTCGCACAACGGCGCGCTGACCAAGGACGTCTCGACGCTCGAGACCATCGGCTACCACCCGCTCGCGGCCGAGACGGCGCGCGCCGTCATGCGGCTCGGGCGCGCCTGCGGGGCCGACATGATCTGCTGCGACGACCCCGCAGGGCTCGGCGTCATGGTGATTGAAGGCGTCTCGGCCGAGAACCGGGCGCTCCACCGCTACCTCGACAAGTACCGCGACTCGGTCGTCGAGGTGCCGGACCTCATCGGGTATGTCGATCACGCGCCGATTCAGGTCATGTTCTCCGGCCGGTGCGCGCACATGGACGAGTTCGCCGACCGCCTCCAGGCGGAGGTGGGCGGCCGGGCGCAGCTCTTTAAAACACGCTACCGGTCGGTCGACCTGACGATCCTTGACGCGATCAGCACGGCGGCGTCGAAGGGGGCCGGGCTCGAGGAGGTCGCGCGGGCGCACCGCGTCGGGCGCGAGGAGGTCATGGCGATCGGCGACAACCACAACGACCTGACCATGCTCCGCTTCGCCGGGCGCGGGGTGGTCATGGATAACGCCGAGGAGGAGCTCAAAACGCTCGGCTTCACCCCCACCGCCTCGAACGACGAGGACGGGGTGGCCGCGGCGGTCGAGCGCTACATTCTGCAAGACTAACCACAAGGAGTCATATGGCCATCCGCACCGCGATCATCGAAACCAATAAAGGGACGATCAAGTTCTCGCTCCACGAGGAGCTCGCCCCGATCACGACGGCGAATTTCGTCGAACTGGCCGAGGGCGGCTTCTACGACGGACTGACCTTCCACCGCGTCGAGCCTAACTTCGTCATCCAGGGCGGCGACCCGAACGGCAACGGCAC
>Ga0075421_100012428_pt1 | contig 10579 bp, 10 predicted proteins | sample SoiMetdeltSBSDD5_FD_75292 | JGI IMG/M metagenome (GOLD analysis project Ga0075421, IMG submission 75292) | Bulk soil microbial communities from a Populus tree surrounding site in Tennessee, USA - Soil MetaG P. deltoides SBSDD5 | ecosystem: Environmental > Terrestrial > Soil > Tree plantation... | reverse complement strand
TCCAAACGCTCCTTGAATTCAATCAACTCGCGATAAAGAGCGGCCGAGGCTGGTGGCTGATCCCCATGATGGGCATGCTTATCTTGCTCGCAATACTTCTCGTTTTCATTCAGGTCATTGAGTACGTTGCGCCGTTCGTTTACACGATCTTCTAGCGCAGACTCTACGACGATGTTGAGCACCGCTGGGGCCAGGGCGAGAACGATCGTTTTCCGCGGTTCCTCGATTTTTGCAGGCGTAACGATCGCCCTCGTGTTTGCTGAACTGGTGTTGCGAGTCTTCCTACCCACTCCTTCGCGCTATTTCGCGATGACTCCCAATCTGCAAGCGACTTTCAGTGCTCAGCTTCATGCAAAGGGTATACAGGGTCCAACAGTCTTCAAGGTCAACTCGATGGGTTTCCGGAGTCGGGAGTGGTCCACGAATCGAGCTTCGGAGTACCGAATTGTTTGTCTGGGAGGCAGCACCACAGAGAGCTTGCTCAACGATCAGGATCGCATCTGGACCACCTTATTGGAAAAACGGCTCGGAGAATTACCTGACGGACGTCGCGCTTGGGTTGGCAATATGGGTAAAGCCGGCCTCACATCCAGGCATCACGTTGTACAACTAAAGCATCTCAATCTGTATGATCCCGATCTCATCGTCGTCCTTGTGGGTTCAAGCGATTTCATGTCACGCCTGAAGCAAGGTGACAAAAATCCGAATCTCGCCGATCCGCCAGAAGATGAACGAACGCTTGAAGAGCAGGCCTTTGCGGCTCTGCCAGACGAATTCTTATGGGATCAGCCAGCCACTTGGTATCGGAGCACTCGACTCTGGCGTCGTATGTCTGTGTTGTTTGGTCGCAGCGTACTGACAGGATCTCAGCAACAAGACCAATATGGTCTGTCCCTCGAGCGGTGGCGTGCGATGCGCGCCAACGGAAAGCGGTCCGATAAACTGCCGGCCCTGGAAGCCTCGCTCGACTCGTATGAACACACACTAAAAGAGATCGTGAGCCTGGCTCAGAATTTTGGTGCGCCGATCGTTTTGATGACACAACCGTCGATCTGGCGCGCCGGTCTGACCGATCACGAAAAGGGACAGCTGTGGATGGGCGGAGTTGGTGATTTCCGCGATGAACCGGGCTCACTTTACTACGAACCGGAGGCGCTGGAACGTGGCATCGACGCCTATAATCAGCGCCTCTTAAACGTTTGCCGCAAGACGACGGCGCATTGTATTGACCTTGCCAAGGCGGTGCCGAAGTCGACCGATTACTTTTATGATGACGAGCATTTTACGGATCGGGGGCAAGAGTTAGTCGCCGGCCGCGTGGCCGAGGGAGTTTTGCCCTTGCTGACCGACGTTAGGAGCGAACTTCGATGACAAACTTCGGCCACTTGCGAGAATTCTGGTACTTCCTGTACCGCAATCGAAGATGGTGGGTAATGCCCCTGATTGTCGTTCTGCTCTTGGTTGGTATATTGATGGTCCTCAGCGGGCCTGCCGCGACACCCTTTGTTTACAGGATATTTTGAGAGATCTATGGGAAATTTCTTAGGCCGAAGTTTACCCATTGATCGCCATAGCCTGGGGCGCCTCTGGCAAGGAATCGCTTTCCGGGCATGGAATAGCTTCATCTGTGTTTTGTGCTTGAATCTATTTCTCGCTCTGGTCTTTCGCGTCGCCGATGCCTATCGGTACGGTCAGACGAATCCCACGAATCCCGTCAAGCAACGTTACGGGCAGCTCCAGGCCGGTCTTTTGGAGCTTTACCCCGGCATGTCGGAGCGGCAAGTAAACGATCTTCTAAATGAGACCTGGAAACGGTCATTGATTTACGAACCATTTACCGGTTTTGCTGAAGTGCCTGATAAGGGCGAGTACGTGAATGTGTCTGCGAACGGTTACCGAGTCGGGAAAGATCAGGGACCGTGGCCACCTCAAAAAGAACAACAAGTGGTGATCTTCTTGTTTGGAGGTTCGAATGTCTTCAGCTATGGCGTTCCAGACAATGTGGCGCTCGGATCGAAACTCCAGGAGATGCTTCGGGCAAGGCTAGAGCGACCGGTCGCCGTCTATAACTTCGGCCGCGGATACTACTATTCGACTCAGGAACGTATTCTGTTCGAACAATTGCTGTCTGCGGGGTACGTTCCCGATATGGCAATCTTCGTAGACGGCATGAATGACTTCTACCACACTCAGATGGATCTAGCGCTTAGACCGGCAGATATAAGCAAACAGGACCAGGAAGTGAGCTCAGCGGCTCTGCCCAGGCAACTAATACAGTCTGTGGCGATCGGACGATTTGCGCAGGCGATACAAGCCCGACTACAGAACCTCGTATACAAACCTTCCACGACTCCTGCGCGATTAAACAAGTCCGGCCTGGTCTTCGATGCGGAAGGCAACACACCAAACTATCAAAGCGACCTCGTATCGGTAGTTGAAAGGTATTTTAGAAATAAAACCATGATCGAGGGCGCTTCGACAGCCTTTGGAGTACGGTCCCTGTTCGTATGGCAGCCAACGCCTCTGTATAAGTACGATTTAAAATACTACCTGTTTAAGACCAGGTTTGAGCCGCAGCAACTCTTCTCCCGAGACGGTTATCCCATCATGAAGCAGGCGGTCGACAGGCGTAAACCAGAGAAATTTATATGGTGCGCGGACATACAAAATGAGATTCACGAACCTCTGTACGTTGATAGTGTGCACTACTCTTCGAAAATGATCGGCCTGGTAGCAAGCTGCATCGCAAATGGCGTCAAAGACGCTCTGTCCTCCGCAAACACCAAGTTCGCCAGGTAAATCAAAGTCATTGCCGAACTTCCAGTTACGCTCTGGTCGGGTTCTTCAGCTGCCGGATTCCCACTAGCACCTTTGGATCATACGGACGTTCGCGCCCGACGTTCTTGACGCGTTCGCAAAATCGATTCAGACGAGCGATAAGACTCGGGAAGCTTTTTGCTGCAGGCACGCGTGGAGCTTGACTTCGCGGTCGAGCACTTTCGTCACGATCTGAAGAAGATCTTCTCCTTCCCATGGTTTTCCGAGGCATGCGATAAAGTTGGCCTTGAAATCCCTACTTGCGTATCTGTAATCAAGACCCGCAACATCCGTTGATACTGCAACGATTGGAATTCTCCTGCCCCGACGGTGAGCATGGATTGACCGGGCTGCTTGATGACCATCCATCTCCGGCATACTCAGATCCATCAACACCAGGCTCGGCTGTGAATCAATGGCTAGTTTGATTGCGTCAAGACCGGATGCGGCTGAAATCGTCCGGAAACCGTGCAGCTCCAAAATCCACTCGAGCAGTCTGCGGCACTCCGAATTGTCATCCACGACTAAGATCAAAGCGTTCTTGTCCATGATTTCGAATCCTCCGGACTAGTTAAATTTCGAACTTAGTTGGCAACCTAACGCAGTCCAGAAGAGGAACTCGAAGGCCACATAAACTGGTCGTGCCGTACCTCTGCTGATTCGGCATTCGAGTTCGTCGATACGGGAGGGGAAGGCAGAACGCAGGCCAAAGTTGTGAAAACCCGGTAAGAGTAATATCCGCGATATTTATGGGATTATTCGATCGCGCTCGTTTTCATTCCCATGCGGGCTGCTTCCGGCAAGTTTTCCCTCGCTCAACGCGCCTTCCGATGGCAGCAGTAGCTCCCGTGCCCCCGCGAAGAAACCGCGTCCATCGACGATCTCGGCCCGTAGATGCAACACACGTGCGAGCTTTGACTACGATTGAATCGACTTACCACCACAATCCCAATCGCAACATGGTCACGAATTCATCAAATAGGAAAAAATTGCCTAAGGCTACCAGACTGCCGATGCCGGGACGTTGGCAGCACGATACCATTGATCGGTATTCCGCAATGCGAGCTATTCACGCGACACAACTGATCTAGGGGCAAACCAAAACATTAGCATTGCGACGACTAATGACGGTCGGCACGAGCCGTTCCCCGTGGTTACCAAACCGTGTCAAACCATTCGGAATGACGATGAGATCAAATCTCATGCGGTAGAGCGTATCCAGCAGTGCACACGGGTCGTTCGCCGGAAACAATATGGAATTCAAGGTTACGCCATCCGCAATAGCCTGTTGCCCGTACCTTTCAACCAAGCGGCTCAACCAACCTTTCTGCCACTCATAATCGTCCGGCGATGATGACGCTTCACCAGTTCCTATTCGAATTCCGAAGATTCCGACCAAATCAAGGGCCGCAAGGAACCGCCTTGCAATTTCCAAAGCCATTTGAAAAGCACGGTGACCTTGCAGCGATCCGTCATGAACGACAGCCACGGACTCCAAGTGGCGTAACGACAGCGAGGACGTCCGATATCCCTGCTGTTCCTGGTTGTCTATCTCAAGGGCAAAGCTACACAGACGCTCGGCCAGTGAACGCGCCTGCTCCGACGTGAGCGTCACGCCGCACCATGGATCACCGTTCTCATCTATGGTCACGGAGTCCTGAGAGAGGATCAGGCAAATCACATCCTGGTTCGTTTCATTCTTCGAACGAATTGTGACGATACGCGGCATCAGCTCCTCTTAAATTGGGATGCTGGCGACGGAAAATCAAAAAACTAACAACGAGGGAGCCGTTGGTTTCCAGCACATCGTGCGAAAGAACCTGCCATCCTCCTTGATCGAATGAATTCAAAGCGCGTCTCAGCGGTTCGCCTAACGCTGCTAGCCGTTCGGCAATCACTTGCCCTCGATCTTGCCGTGCCTCTCTACCAATGTCCGGAAGCTCACATGTCTGAACGAGGAAGGCATATTCCATGATTGGTTCTTAACAGGCCCGAGAAGTGATACCCGTCAAAAAAAGGCCAGCATCTAAAGCTGGCCCGGAGACTAGAAGTTACGGTGCAGTCTAGTTCTCGCCACTTCAGTCTGTCCAGTAAAAATGGTATGTTTAACATATATTGTCGCTTTAGAGTGACACAGCGAGGGCTCACGACAATATTTAGAACATCACTTTCATTACAAACTCGAATACGCGCGGGTCATAGGCTCGCGTGATGGTTCCGAAGGCGGTAGTGCCGAAGCTCGTGTTCGGCGCCATCAACGAAGGAGTGTTCGTAACGTTGAACGCCTCGGCTCGAAACTCGCTGCGAACTCGCTCCGTAATTGGAAACGTCTTACCCAACATCACATCGAAAGCCCGGTAGGCAGGACCCACTACGGGATTCCGCGATGCATTACCCAGCGTGAACTGTGGCGCCTGGACGAATGCAGCAGTATTGAACCATCGCGCGGTACCGCGCTCCTCGGACGATAGTTCCGGATCGCCAACTCGATTCGGTCTTTGAATCCCAAAGCCCGCAAAGGCGTTCAGATTCGTAGCCTGCGTAACGGCCAGTGGACTCCCGGATTGCACTCGCAGAATACCGGCCAACTGCCATCCTCCTGCCAACGCATTCTCCCAACCGCTCAAATTCCACTTCCGTCCTTTGCCTGCGGGAATCTCCCAAACAAAGGAACCTGAGAATACATGCGGAATGCTGCCGGTTGACTCATCCTTTTCGAGACGGCGGTTGAAGCTATCTGCGGCCTGAAACGAGGCGGCCGGACCTGTCAGTATCGCGGCATCAAACACGGCGCCGGCGTCGTCGATCAGTTTGGAAAAGGTGTAAGCGCCAGTCAAGCTCAAGCCCTTCGAAAAGCGGCGTTCCAGGCGTGTTTGCAATGAGTGATAAGTCGAATGGCCTACGTTGTTCCGGTAGAACGCGACAGTCGTGAAACGCGGGTACAACCGTAGAAGCTGCTGTCGGGCAATCGTTGGACCGCCGAGCGAGGATGACTGAGGAATCAGGCCAAAATAGGGATTCGGCACTTGTTGTGTCAGCGTTGAACCAAGTGCGAGCTGCTCGACCGTGAGCTGATTCATGTTGACGTCGGGAACTCCGAGATTTGTGAGTTTTGATCCCAGATAACCTATTTCTGTGCTCCAGTTTTCCCCGAATGTCTTCTGAAAAGAAAGATTCCATTGTTGCGCGTATCCACTCTTTTGATCTCTTTCCACCGCAAACACACCTTGTCCCAATCCACTGTCGGGATTCGGATCTCCAACCTGCACCGATGGTCCTTGCGATAGGACAAACGCCGGATTGATGTTATCGAGAGACCGCTGACCGGTAGTCTGGATGAACGGAAAGAACGGAGTCGTAAAAGGAGTCGTAATACCCGCTTGTTCGATCCAAGTCAGACCGTAGCCGGAACGAAGGGTCAAACTGTTTGCGAGACGTAGAGCCAAGCCGATTCTTGGAGCAAAGTTGAGCTTCTCCAGATTTCGTGCTGTGTCGGGGTAGCCGTTTTTGCCAAGGTAGTCGAGCTTTTGGGTCTGCAGATTAAACACAGCGCTACGATCATCAACAACCGTGGACGGAAAGTTCAACGTGTAGCGGAGGCCGCCGTTCAAGGTAAGCCTTTTTGTGACCTTGAAGTCGTCCTGCAAGAAGAATTCGGCAACCTGGGCGCGGGGCTTCAGAACTTCGCGCTGCACATCGATAGTGAAGTTTTGCACTTGTCCCAGTAGAAATGATGCGAAGCTGTTACCCGTGTCGGTCACCGGCGTCCCCGTAGCGGACAAGTTGCTCGTCAAAATATTCGTAAACTGGAAAGAACCTGTTGGGCTAGGTGGCTGCAATATGTTCAGGTGCTCGATTCGCCAGTCGCCGCCGAGCTTCAGACTATGACGGCCGCGCAGCCACGAAAAGTTGTTCACGAGTTGAGTTACCGACGTACTGAACTGGGCATTGCCGTTGGCCGGCGGTCCCAGCTGTTGGAAACCGACAACGTCGTAGGTAGGAAGAGCATCGGAAAACGCCGAAATCGGAATGTTCGGGATAGACGAGATTTCCGACGCGGACCGGCCGGTCCGCAAAGATGCTCGATTGAATCCCCGCCTCGTGTATCCAAAGCGTAGTTGATTGACCTTGTTCCCCGATAACGTCCAATTGTGTTCCAGTGCGACGCTGTCTGCTCGAGTTAACGTATCGCCAATGATCCCAGCCGTGATGATGCCACTACCGTCAGGCAGCGGGGAGATTGGCTCGGAGTCGTCACGCAGATATTCATAGCGGCCAAACAATCGTTGACTCGCGTTCAGGTTGTGATCCACGCGCAATCCACCCTGATCTTGATTCGTGGTTTCATTACCGACGCGCACATAGTTGTTGGCAGTCGCTTCACGCCCGTTGATGAATACATTGGGAAACGGATACCGGTTCAAAACGGCTCGCGCCGCCGGGTCGAATCGATCCGACGGTATCGTGTCGTTCGGAAACCGGTCACGAACAAAACCCGACGCTGTTTGCCGTGTCGTCACCGGGTCGTAGATCGGGGTGCTAAAGATACCCTGGCGTTGTAGCGTCGTCGGAACGGTACTGGGCCGCGGGATCCCGGTCTGAAGTCTTGTGCCTTGATAGTCGGCGAAAAAGAACGTCTTGTTTCGCTGAATCGGCCCGCCGAACACAAACCCGTACTGATTCCGTCGAAAGCGAGGCTTGGGCCCTGTAGGCGTGAAGAGGTTGCGTGCGTTCAACGCTTCGTTACGAAGAAATTCGAAGACAGTGCCGTGAAACTCGTTCGAACCGGACTTGTGATTGACCATGATCACGCCGCCGTTCGACCGGCCGTACTCCGCGGAGTAGCTGTTGGTATCGACACGAAACTCTTCAATAGCATCGACCACCGGAAAGTACGCGACCTGTCCGGGTTCCGGCTGCAGAACGCTAATGCCGTCATAGATGTATTCACTGACGCGAGGCCTGCTGCCGTTGATCCGAGGTAATGTGGATGCCGGCGGCAACATGACACCGGGCGAGAGCGCAATCAGTGGAATAAAATTCCTTCCGTCCAACGGCAAGGTAACAACCTTTTGTTGCTCGACGACGAAGCTCACCGTTCCACGGCTCGCTTGAAGTAATGGCGTGGCCGCGGTGACGTTCACGGATTCAGAGACGGCACCAATCTGCAAACCGAGGTCAAGCGCGACTTGGTCTCCAACGCGCAAAACGACGTCTCTCCGCAAAACTGCGAATCCGCTTTTCGTGACTGTTATCGCATAGCTCGCCGGCTGAAGCGCGAAGAAGTGGTATCCTCCAAAGGCGCCCGAAGTTACCGACTGGGCTACGTCGGTATTCGTATTGAGCATCTGGACTTCGGCTCCCTCCACGGGCAGTCCAGTAGGGTCGGTGATGACCCCGGATAGCTCCACTTTTGTCGATTGTGCGTGAAGCTCCCCGCACAAATGCGAAACCACTAACATCATGATCAGAACACGGTACCCTGCGACTCGCACGGGATCTGCACCTCCTACACGGCTGGCCCTTTTGTCGTGTTACAGCGACAACGTCGTGCTACAGTAACACATTCCATGCCGAAATCAATATGCGTGGAGGTGCGACGATGATTCGAAGCATGTACCGTTTACTCTTTGGCTGCCTCTTGCTCTCCATTACGGGCCATGCGCAGCAAACCTCTCCTTCAATCACGGTGACAGGAACTAGCGCACAGCCGCTGCTTATAACTGCGGCTGACCTTGCCCAAATGCCGCGCGCAACAGTAACGACGACAAATGGAGGCATCGAAACACGGTATGAAGGTGTTTGGTTATATGAGATCCTCAAGAGGGCCGGAGTGCAATTAGGCGAGGCACTACGGGGAAAGGCGCTCACAACCTACGTGCTTGCTGAAGCGCAGGACGGTTATCAGGTCGTATTTTCGGTAGGAGAACTGGATCCTGGATTGACCGACGGCCAAGTTCTTCTTGCCGACAAGGCGAACGGCAAACCGCTTTTCGGTGACAACGGCGCATTCCGGATCGTCGCGCCTGGGGACAAGCGTCCTGCCCGGTCGGTGAGGATGTTGACGAAACTTGAAATCGTCCAGTTAAGGAAATAGTGGGACGCGTACAGACCAATCTTGCTGCCACTCGCAAAGCGCGCGGTGTCGGCGCGGCGGAACTTGCAAAGAAGGTAGGAGTCACTCGTCAAACGATCTATGCGATTGAAGCGGGAAGCTATGTGCCGAACACAGAAGTAACCCTCAAGATCGCGCGAGCGCTCGAGGTCGCCGTCGAAGAACTGTTTTCTCTACCTGGCGAACGTCAGGAAGAGACAGCCACAGTCACAGCCGAGTACCTCGGACAAAGTGCCGCCGGCAATGGGCAAGCGGTTCGCGTTTGCCGCGTCGGCACGAAATGGATCAGTGTTCCCGTCGATGCTCGCCCGTATCATCTTCCCGAAGCAGATGCAGTCGTAACGAGTTCGTCATATCGTCCTCCGAAAACAAAGCTACGTCTGTTTTCAGAGGAGGACACGATGCGAAACAAAATTGTTTTGGCAGGCTGCGACCCGGCAACGAGCTTGCTCGCGCGCATGGTGGAAAGGCTCAGCGGCATCGAGATTGTTCACGCGCCGGCGTCAAGTCAACTCGCGCTCGACTGGTTGAAGGACGGCAAGGTACATATCGCCGGATCACATCTTCAGGATCCAAAGAGTTCCGAGTTCAACATGCCTTTCATTCGCCGTCAGTTCCCGAACCGAAATATGGCGGTCGTCACTTTCGCTCGATGGGAGGAAGGATTTGTTGTCGCTTCCGGGAATCCCAAAAACATTCACGGAGTGGAAGACTTGAATCGGAAGAACGTTACCTTGAGAAATCGCGAGCCCGGTTCAGGCAGCCGAGGACTTCTGGATGCTCTGATCAGCGGCGCATCAATGACGGCGAAAGGTATTCGTGGGTATGACCATGTTGCGTTTGGTCACCTCTCGGCAGCACACTCCGTACTCTCCGGTGAAGCCGATTGCTGCGTTGCGACACGGTCGGCAGCACAGACGTTCGGGCTCGATTTTGTTCCGCTGCGCGACGAGCAATACGACTTCGTTCTTCATCGAGACACTCTGAAGCTTGCTGCCGTCGCAGCCCTGTTGGACGCCCTGCAGCGGGCATCGCTGCGACGAAAGCTGGAAACTCTGGCGGGATACGATACTTCCCATACCGGAGTCGTACGTGCGTAAGACAATTTTCCAGATATAAGGAGATAACCGTGGCTATAAGCGCAAGAAATCAGCTCAAGGGAAAGATCACAGAAATCATCCTCGGGGATGTAATGGCACACATCACCGTTCAAGTGGGTCAAAGTCTGATCGAATCTGTTATCACACGCAAAAGCGCCGATGAACTGAAGCTGAAAAAAGGCGATCAGGTTAATGTGGTCGTCAAAGCCACGGAAGTTATGATCGCCCGCCCGGAATAGTTTGGGTTCCCACTCGTCGATTCTGACGAACAATTCAGGAAGTCTTCAGATTTAGGCGCCCACAGATTCACTAGCGTTTCATACGAGACCGCGCAGGGCGCCGGCAACATCACAGGAGGGCTGACGGGTTTCCAACCGCCGCCAAATGGCTTCTTCTTCCTGGACCACGACCAGCGAGTCACATTGACTGCAGGGTCCGAATTGACCCTGCCCGACCGGTTTTGGGTATCCGATACCGTTATTTTCGGTTCTGGTTTCGTCCGAGGTGATGGCCTGACGCAACCGGACCACATGCCGCATCACACGAC
>Ga0075421_100012424_pt1 | contig 10581 bp, 10 predicted proteins | sample SoiMetdeltSBSDD5_FD_75292 | JGI IMG/M metagenome (GOLD analysis project Ga0075421, IMG submission 75292) | Bulk soil microbial communities from a Populus tree surrounding site in Tennessee, USA - Soil MetaG P. deltoides SBSDD5 | ecosystem: Environmental > Terrestrial > Soil > Tree plantation... | reverse complement strand
GACGTAGTCGGAAATCTGATCAGCGAAGACGACCAGAAACGCAAGCTTGAAGTGGTGGTCGAAGCGGCGCGGCAGATCTGGAGATAGCCCCCGGCGCGCGTTTGTTGATTCCAGAGCTCAATCCCAAAAATACCAGACGACCAACGGAGCCGATGTATGAGCGATGCCATCGCGAGCATTCAACGAGCGATTCGAGATGTGCCCAATTTTCCCAAGCCGGGAATCGTTTTTAAAGATATCACGCCGCTATTGGCCAATGGGCTGCTGTTCGCTAAGACTATCGATTTGCTAGCTGAGAGATACCAGGGGAAAAACGTGGATACGGTGCTCGGTATCGAGTCACGAGGTTTTATTGTGGGTGCGGCATTGGCTTACAAGTTGGGCGCGGGTTTCAGCGTCGTGCGCAAACCGGGCAAGCTGCCTTACGAAACCCACAAAGCCAGCTATGACTTGGAATACGGCACCGACACGCTGGAAATTCACGTCGACGCGCTGGCGCCCAATGCGCGGGTCATTATTGCCGACGATTTGATCGCCACCGGCGGCACGGCGGCGGCCACCGCCGAACTGGTCTCCAAGCTCGGCGGCACGGTGGTAGAGTGCGCGTTTATTATCGAGTTATCCTTCCTAAAAGGCCGAGAGAAACTTAAAAAATTCGGAGTTTTTTCCCTGCTCCAATATGACTCGGAATAGTCGGTAAAACCTGCGCATTATTCAGCGTTTCACTTCCTTGACATGGCCCCGTGATCGTCTGTACAGTAAGCGTAAAGCTAAATTGCGGAATTCAATCGGCAGGCCGCATCAAGCGCGACTCCATGCCGCTCTACGCTGTCAATCGAGAATAGTTATCAAAGTTAACTAGGACCAAGCATGAGACGCATTGAAGAAATGTCGCTGTGGGAGAGGCTCTATTTCCCTGAAGTGCTCCGCGGTTTGACCGTGACGGGCTACCGATTCTGGCGGAACTTGACGATCCACATTTTGCAAAAGCTCGGTTTGGCAAAGGGCGCCCAAGCCGCTATCACAGTGCAATATCCCGAAGAGCGACTGCCCTACCCCGATACCTTTCGGGGCCGCCACCGGCTCACGCTCAAAGACGATGGCGCGGTGCAGTGCACCGCTTGTTTTCTCTGCGCTACTGCCTGTCCCGCAGAGTGCATTTATATCGAAGCCGGCGAATATCCCAATGATCCGGTGGAAAAATTTCCGGTGCGGTACGAAATCGACACGTTGCGCTGCATCTATTGCGGTTTTTGCGTCGAGGCGTGTCCGTGCGACGCGATCCGCATGGACTCCGGGACGCATCCCGGCAATCTTGGGTTCGGCCGCAAAGAATTCGTCGAGGTCAAGGAAGTTTTGATGGAGCGCTCGCGAGAATTGGCGGAAAAAGGCAAAGAAGGACTTTACGACGAGTACGTCAAACCCTATCGCCAGGTTTAACAGATTGAATAATTACGACTACAGTTGCATTTGAGGAGGGCTTGTCATGGCAAATTCTTCAAACGGCTCCGAGCCAAACGGTATCACCAACCAGCCTCTGCCGGCATCACACAAAGTTTATGTTGGAAGCGAGTCGCGACCGGACGTGCGCGTCGCGATGCGCGCGATTGTGCTGTCGGGCGCCAACGGCGCTCACAGTGGCAACGGGCATTCCGAGCAGGTTCAGCCGCCTGTCACCGTCTACGATACGTCCGGCCCTTATACCGATCCGCACACCGAAACCGACATTCGCAAGGGATTGCAAGCGTTGCGTTTGGATTGGATCCGTTCGCGCGGCGACGTTGAGGAGTTGACGGCGCCGAGCTATCAGCCTCCCGCAGGAAACAATGGGCATAAGGTCCCATCGACCGAGCGTTTCCCGGACGCCGCGCGCCGGCCGATTTTGCGCGCGAAGGCCGGCTGCAATGTGAGCCAGATGCATTATGCGAAAAGGGGCATCATCACGCCGGAGATGGAATATATCGCCATTCGAGAAAATAACGGGCGACAAAATGCCCTGGAAAACGGCGTGAATGGCGGCGGGCGCACGCATGCCGGCTACAGCTTCGGCGCAGCGGTGCCGAAATTTGTGACGGCGGAATTTGTGCGCGATGAAATCGCTCGCGGACGCGCGATCATCCCCGCCAATATCAATCATCCCGAAGCCGAGCCGATGATTATCGGCCGCAATTTCTTGGTCAAGATCAACGCCAATATCGGCAACTCGGCGGTCGCATCTTCGATCGAAGAAGAAGTCGAGAAGATGATCTGGGCGACGCGCTGGGGAGCGGATACCGTGATGGACTTGTCCACCGGCGATAATATCCACGAGACGCGCGAATGGATTCTGCGTAACTCGCCGGTGCCGATCGGCACGGTGCCGATCTATCAGGCTTTGGAAAAAGTCGACGGCAAAGCGGAAGATCTCACCTGGGAAATTTTCCGGGACACGCTGATTGAGCAGGCGGAGCAGGGCGTGTCGTACTTCACCATCCATGCCGGCGTGCTGCTGCGCTACGTGCCGCTGACGGCCAAGCGCGTGACCGGCATTGTTTCGCGGGGCGGTTCGATCTTGGCCAAATGGTGTCTGGCCCATCACAAAGAAAATTTTCTCTATACCCATTTCGGAGATATCTGCGAGATCATGAAGGCCTACGACGTGTCCTTCTCGTTGGGAGACGGTTTGCGGCCGGGTTCGATCGCGGACGCCAACGACGAAGCGCAGTTCGGCGAGCTGGAAACCTTGGGCGAGCTTACCAAGATTGCCTGGGAGCATGACGTCCAGGTGATGATCGAGGGGCCCGGCCATGTGCCGATGCATCTCATTCACGAGAACATGACCAAGCAATTGGAGGTTTGCCACGAGGCGCCGTTCTATACACTCGGCCCACTAACGACCGATATCGCGCCGGGTTACGACCACATTACCAGCGCCATCGGCGCGGCGATGATCGGCTGGTATGGAACCGCCATGCTTTGCTACGTTACGCCGAAGGAACATCTCGGCTTGCCCGACAAGAAAGACGTCAAGGACGGTGTGATCGCTTACAAGATCGCGGCGCACGCGGCGGACCTGGCGAAAGGCCATCCCGGGGCGCAGATGCGCGACAACGCTCTCAGCCAGGCGCGCTTCGAGTTCCGCTGGGAAGATCAGTTCAATCTGAGCCTCGATCCGGAAACCGCGCGCGAATTCCACGACGAAACCTTGCCGGCGCAAGGCGCCAAGGTCGCGCATTTCTGTTCCATGTGCGGCCCGCATTTCTGTTCGATGAAAATCACTCAGGACGTGCGCGACTACGCCGCCAAGATCGGAGTAGAGGAACAAGCTGCCATCGAGACCGGCATGAAGGAAAAAGCGGAAGAGTTCAAAAAATCCGGCGGCAAGATTTATCAGGAAGTTGGCTCCGGCGGTTCTTCGGAGACCGCCACCGTGACCATGCGCGCGGCGGGTAAAGACTGATTTCTACGGTCGCCTCCTTTATGAGACTGGCCGCCTCGCGCGGCCAGTTTTGTTTTGAGCGTTGACTGACCGCATCGTCGGAACAGTTGCGATCGTTTTCAATGAACAAGCCCAGATGTATTTTGCTCTACGGCTTTGGCCCGTATCGGGAATTCCACGACAACATCACGGCAAAAATTCTCAAGTCTCTGCCGCCGCAACCGGGATTGAAGAAGGTTGTGTTTCCGGTGCGGTTTCACCGAGCGCAGTTTGTCGACGCGATCACGCGAGCTAAGCCGCACATGGTTCTAGGCTTGGGGCAAAGCTCGCGGCGGAGAATCGACGTGGAGTCGCAAGCGCTGAATCAACGGCGAGACAGTCGAGCGGAGCCACCCAAGCGCATTTCGCCGCGAGGACCGGCGCGGCTAAAAACGACGTTAGAGATAAAAGTGGGAAGGCAGGCAGGGAAATCCGTGGACGCGGGCGATTACGTATGCAATTTCTCGATGTACGTGATGCTCGATCACATTCGCCGTAAGGCTTTGGATATTCCGTACGGATTTATTCATATTCCGCACGACTACGAACAGAAGAAGGCGACCGGATGGGTGGAAAAAATTCTGCACCGCTGTCAACTTCGAGTCTGAATGCGTGGCGCCGGCAAGCGGCTGCGCCTCTTGGAATTCACCAATCAGCTCGTCAGTCGCTTCAGCGCTTCGCGGTATTTCTCTTGAGTTTTCTTGACGATTTCCGGTGGCAGTTCGGGGGGCGATGATTTCATATCCCAGGGCAGGTTGACCAGGTAATCGCGCACGAATTGTTTGTCGAAGCTATCCGGCGTCTTGCCGGGCTGGTATCCATCCATCGGCCAGAAACGCGACGAATCGGGCGTCAAGACTTCATCGATGAGAATGACTTCATTACCTTCGATGCCGAATTCGAACTTCGTGTCGGCGATGATGATGCCTTTCTTTTCTGCCACCTCGCGGGCGCGGACGTAAATGGCGACGGTCGCGTCGCGCATTTTTTCCGCTCGTGTCCGGCCGACTTTTGTCACCATTTCATCGAACGTAATGTTGACGTCATGGGCGCCGACGGGCGCCTTCGTCGACGGCGTAAAGATCGGCTGGGCCAAACGCGAAGCTTCCAGCAATCCTGCCGGCAGTGGAATGCCGCACACCGAGCCGTTCTGCTGGTAATCCTTCCATCCCGAACCGGTGAGATAGCCCCGCACGATGCATTCCACTGGCGCGGGCGTGCTCTTTTTGACCAGCATCGTCCGGCCTTCGAGTTTCTCCTTATGCGGCCGGCACGCTGCAGGGAATTTATCGACATCGGTGGTTATCAAATGATGTGGAATGATGTCTTTGATCACCTCGAACCAGTAGACAGACATCTCCGTGAGGATTTTTCCTTTGTCTGGAATTAAGGTGGGCAGAATAACATCAAACGCCGAAATGCGGTCGCTCGCAACCAGCAAAAGATTGTCGCCCAGATCGTAAATATCGCGAACCTTGCCGCGATTAAACAGCGTCAAACCGGATAGCGTTTCTTCAGCCATAATCCAAACTCTAGTTAACGGTTAAAAAATTACTGTTATGAGATGCCGGGCGCGGAATATTTTGGACTAGAGCAGTTCCTTGACAGCGGCTTCGTTAAAGCCGGTCAATTTGTTCTTGCCTTTGATAATCACCGGGCGCCTGAGCAAATTGGCGTCCTTGAGCATGAGCTTGATCGCTTCGTCTTTCGACGGTGGTTGCTGTTTCATGTTCTTTTCTCGGTAAAGCGGCGTTCGGGTGTTCAAAAAAGGCTCGATGGGATCGCTGCCGATAATGTCGCGCAGTTCCTTTTCGGTAAAAGGATTCTTGCCGTACTCTCTTTCGTCGAAATCAACTTTCCTAGATTGCAAGAAACTTCTTGCTTTACGGCAAGTCGTTCAGGTTGCCTTGTAAATGAGTTTTATTTTTTCGGCCATGCCCGATCTCTGCGCCTAAAATTATTATTTGAAAAACTTTGCGACCCGCGCGAAGGCTTCGGGCTCGATCTCGTTGCGCACCGGCCATTCGTCTTTCGATTTTAGCGGTATCGTGGCATCGATAATCGCCACGGTGTCGCCTAGCCAGCCGCGGAAGCTCTGCACTTCGCGGATGATCTCGATGTCCTTGTCCCAGTGCACGCGCGTGGCGACCGCCCACATGACTTCGCGCTCGTTGAACACGTCGACGTCGTCGTCGACGATCACGGCCAATTTGAGATTGGGCATTTCGACGAACGCCTGCATGCCGGCTTTGTTCGGTTCGTTCTCGAACTCCTTTTTGATCGAGATGTAGCAGATGCAGCGGCCGCAGCCCGAGGGCGGCAGATGAATGCCTTTGATGCCGGGGACATTTTTCTTGATGACGTTGTAGGTGCTGCCTTCTTTGGGGATGCTGCCTAGGTTCCAGTGATCCATGTGGCCGGGCCAGAAGTCCTCGACGATGGCGCCGCGGCGGTGCGTGATCGCGGTCACTTCGATCACCGGCACGTCCATTTTGGGCTGGGCGTAGCCGAGGATCTCGCCGAAGGGATTTTGCGATCGGCGCACGCCGGGGAGAATCTCCCCTTCGATAATCACTTCCGCGTCCGCCGGAACCATGAATTTATCGCCCCAGGTCGTCGACGGGGTGAGGCGCAGGGATTCTTTAAGAAATGCCGACGCGGTGAGGTAGTCGTTGTTGCCCATGGCCGTCATGGCGCAGGAGGAGAGATAAAATGCCGGATGATGGCCCAGAATAACGATCACTGGCGCGCGGAGATTCTTGTCCTCGTATTCGCATGCCATGGCTTCGAGGTGATGATGCTTGTGCGCCGAGAAGCTCATGTGCTTCGGGTCGTGAAACTTATTTTTCGTGAACGTGATGTCGTAGAAGTCGGCGTCAAGCCCCTTCATCGCGCAGGTCATCGTATGGTAGGGGCCGGCGTCGCCTTTCTGGTGCATGGGCATGGGCAGCACCCGCAGATCAGCTTTGTCGCCGGTGAGGACGACTTCCTTGACGGGCGCTTTCTCCGGCGCGATCACTTCAACGCTGCCTCTTTTTTGTTCCAGTTTGGCGACTTCGAGACTCACCTCCATGGGAGATTTGATGTCGCCCATGTCGAGCGAATCGGCGACGTACTGGCGCGTCACCCAAGGGTTATAGAACATGGGAAACTCTGATTTTTTGCCGTTGAGCGCGGGCACGTTCTCGAACAAAACCATCTTGGGCTCATTGCGCACGTCGAGGTGCTTCAAGTAGGCGACGGTCTCGTAGTTATTGGCGTCGATGAAATTTTTCTCGCGAATGACGGAGCCTTCTCTTTTCGCCCCTTCCTGGGCGATGAAGCTCGGCAGATCTTTGGCCATGGGACTCTCCTGTGAAGTTATTAGAAGCGAACGGTATCGTCTTTAATTAGTAGAATCCCCCTTGGAGTTCAAGGGAGCTTAGCTGCTGATGAGCCCTTTCAATGCGCGCATCTTGTGCCCCCAGCCGGTGTGGCAAAGCAGGTTGAGGAGGTGTCGGACTTGGTTCGCTTTCTTCGCGGTGGCGGGATACCAGGGAAATTCTTCTTTGAGGCCGAATTTATCCGTGACGATGGTCTTTTGTTGGCAGAACTTGCGGATGCCTTCAGCGCCGTGGCGGTAACCGAAGCCGCTGTCCTTGCGCCCGCCCATGGGCGCGTCGGCGACGATGAAGCTTACGAGACTATCGTTGATGCACACCGAACCGTTTTGCATCCCATCCGCTAAACGCCGTGCCGTCGTCGCGTCAGCGGTAAAAATGCTGCCGCTCAGGCCGTAGCGCGAATCGTTCGCCAGGCGCAGTGCCTCCTCAGCGTCGTTGACTCTGACCAGCGGAATGATCGGGCCGAACGTTTCTTCGGTCATGACGCTCATCGAATGATCGACGCCGACGAGGACTGTGGGTTCGTAGTAGTAGCCCGGCAGATCCGGATGACGACGGCCGCCTGTCAGCGCCTTTGCGCCTCGCGCGACAGCTTCGTCGACCTGAGCGGCGACTTTTTTCAATTGTTCCTCCGACGCCATGCAGCCGATATCGACTTCGCTTTCACTGGGGCCTTGGCGGATCGCGCGCACTCGCATGACGACTTTGTCGACGAAGGTTTGGTAAACCGGCGCCTCCACGTAAACTCGCTCGATAGAGGTGCAGATTTGGCCGCTGTTCATCAAGGCACCCCACACACAGGCTCCGGCGGCGCGTTCGAGGTCGGCGTCTTTCAAAATGATCATCGGGTCTTTGCCGCCTAGCTCTAGCGATATGGGAATCAATCGGTCCGCGGCGCGGCGCATCACCAGCTTGCCGGTTTCCACGCTGCCGGTAAAAGCGATCATGTCGGCGCAATCAACCAGCGCTTCGCCGGTTGCGCCGTAACCTGTCACGACTTGAAGAAGGTTCTCCGGAAATCCGGCCCTGGCGGCGATCTCTGCTCCGAAGATCGCTGAAAGCGGCGTCAACTCCGATGGTTTGATTACGACCGCATTGCCGGCCATCAACGCCGGCAGCGCTTCCCCCAGAGTCATGGTCAGCGGAAAATTCCACGGACTGATAATTCCGATCACCCCTCGTGGTGCGTAGGTAACGGTTACCTTCTTCGGTTTGAGCAGTGGAAAATGCGGGCGGATTGCTTCCGGGCGAATAAAACTCGGCCCCTTTTTCGCCCAGGCGCCGATCGCGTCACAGAGATAAAAAAGTTCGTTGCCGAAAACTTCGGCGCGGGGTCGGCCGGTTTCCGCTGTTAGAATATCGGCGAGTTTCTCGCCTTCATCAAGGAGCAAATCTCGGAGCCGGTAAAACAATCGCGAGCGCTCGGCCATGCCGGTTTGACTCCAGGCGAATTGCGCTTTACGCGCGCGATCGACGGACTGTCTAACCTGAGCGGGCGAGGCCACCGGCAGCTCGGTAATTGTTTTAAGTGTGGCGGGGTTACGGACGATAATTGAGTCGGCGCTCACAACGGTCTTTCGTAGAAGTCGCTTTCAGAAATTTGCAGATGTGACGAATAGGTATTTGTCGCGACGAATGGCGAACCGCTTAAACCATCGTCTGGCCGCCGCAGACATTCATTGCCTGCCCGGTAATTCCGCGGGCCGCATCCGACGCGATGTAGGCCACGAATTCGGCGATTTCATCGGCATCGAGAAAACGCTTTATCGGCACCGCAGCGGTAGCCTGTGCTCTGAACTCTTCCGGGGTGATGCCCAAGTGAGCGGCCGTTTCGTTGATCCCAAGCGTCGCCATTTCGGTATCGACCCAACCGGGGCAAATCGTGTTTACGGTGATTCCTCGGCCGACTACTTCCAAGGCGAGCGCACGGGTAAAACCGACCAGGCCATGCTTGGTCGTACAGTAAGCGGTATAGCCCGGCACGCCGAATTTACCGAGCACCGATGAAATATTGATCACCCGTCCACCGGCATGATCGGGCATGGTTTTCAGCACGGCTTTGGTGACGAGATATATTCCATTCAAGTTGGTGTTGATGATGTCGTACCACTTGGTATCGTCGGGATCGCTGATCATGCCCAACCCCGATATGCCCGCGTTATTAACCAGGATATGCACCGGTCCCCAGGTTGAACCAATGGTGTCGAGGCAACGCTCTACATCAACTTTATGACGGACGTCCATCGCAACCGGCAGCGCGGTCAGGGAAAGCTTCTCGAATTCTTGGACTGCCTGCTCAACCTTCGCCAGCGCCCGGGAAGCGATGGCCACTTTCGCACCATTTTTGGCCAATTTCAGTGCTATCGCCTTTCCGATTCCGCTGCCGCCGCCGGTTATGAGTGCTACTTTGGCGCTTAACATAGTTCTGTTGTTTCCAGGAGATTGCGGTATAAGTATCTGCATTTACGACGAAATTCAAGACAACACGTGCCTCCAACGCCGATTCAGCAAGGCGCCGGACTTGGACTATTTTCTCTGGTCTCGTAATTGCTCAACTAAAGTCTCCAAAATCTATTAATTTTTACACTTCTTTACCCGAGTATACTAAAATTCCTAGGCATAAACTCAGGAGATACTCGCATGGACATCACAGAACTTTTGCAATTCGGCGTCGAGCAAGGGGCCTCGGACTGCCACTTGAGCGCCGGCGAGCCGCCCATGATACGAATCGATGGCGATCTAAAAAAATTAGACAATCCGGCTCTGACCAAGGAGGAAGTTCACGCGCTCGTTTACGATATCATGAATGACGTGCAACGGCGGGTATTTGAAGAGACGCACGAGTGCGATTTCTCCTTCGAACTCCAGAAGGTCGCGCGGTTCCGTGTCAACGTTTTTCTGCAGCGCAAAGGCGAGGGCGCGGTCTTTCGAACGATTCCGACGAAAGTCATGAGTCTCGAAGAACTGGGTATGCCGCCGATCCTCAAACAGCTTTGTGAAAAGGATAAAGGACTCGTGTTGGTTACCGGACCGACGGGCTCCGGTAAATCGACCACCCTCGCGGGGATGATCGATTACATCAATAATAGCTTCGAGGGGCATATTCTCACCGTCGAGGATCCTGTTGAATTCGTCCATTTATCGAAGAAGTGTCTGGTTAACCAGCGTGAGTTGGGTGCCCATACTCATTCGTTCGCCAATGCGCTGCGGTCCGCGCTGCGCGAAGACCCTGACATTATCCTAGTCGGTGAAATGCGCGACCTGGAAACCATCCAGCTTGCTTTGACGGCTGCTGAAACGGGTCATCTCGTGTTCGGAACTTTGCATACATCGAGCGCGCCAAAGACCGTCGATCGTATCATCGACGTTTTTCCGCCCAACCAGCAGGCGCAGATCAGGGCCCAGTTCGCCGAATCGATCGAAGCGGTGATTACACAAACATTGCTGAAGAAAAAAGTCGGCGGCCGGGTTGCTGCCCTGGAGTTACTCACCGGAACTACCGCCGTGCGTAACCTGATTCGCGAAGGAAAGATCCACCAGATCCCCGGCACCATGCAAGTAAGCCAGAAAGACGGCATGCAGACCATGGATATGGCGCTGACCAATCTGGTGACCCGCGGCATCGTAACGCGCGAAGAGGCGCTATCGAAGAGTATGAATCCGAATCTTTTCGGTGCTGCCGCACCCGCTGCGGCGGCCGGCGGGAGAGTCTGATAGCCGGTTGAAATCCGATGGACAGTT
>Ga0075421_100012422_pt1 | contig 10582 bp, 6 predicted proteins | sample SoiMetdeltSBSDD5_FD_75292 | JGI IMG/M metagenome (GOLD analysis project Ga0075421, IMG submission 75292) | Bulk soil microbial communities from a Populus tree surrounding site in Tennessee, USA - Soil MetaG P. deltoides SBSDD5 | ecosystem: Environmental > Terrestrial > Soil > Tree plantation... | reverse complement strand
GTCATCTCCGCCAGGCGCTTCCATGCGGTGCTGTCCTTGAGCGCTGTTTCGATGATGCGGGTGGCATCGGGACGGTATCGGTCGGCGATGGTCTGTGCGGGAAGCGCGGCCGATGTCGCGCCGATGGCGACACCGATGGCTGGGATCAGTGACCGGACGTGCATGAGGACTCGGGTCGGAGTTTTCGTGTATCCTAATTGGGGTCAGAACAAGGGGTCAGAACAACGGGTCAGAACAATTGTTCTGACCCGTTGTTCTGACCCCTTGTTCTGACCCCTTGTTCTGACCCCTACCAACGGCGGCGGGCGAGGCGGGGGCGCGCAAGCTCATAGCCCGCAGCGGCGGGCGCGGCGATCGCGGCGCCGAGGAGGTAGCCTCCCAGCACGTCGGTGAGCCAGTGGCGGTCGAGGTAGGTCTTCGCCAGTCCGCTCGCTAGCGGAACAAGAATGGCGAACGGCAGCAGCGGCACGGCTCGACGGCCGTGCTGGCGAAGAAAGACGTACGCGACCGTCCACGCCACGGCCGAGGTCTGCAATGCGTGGCCGCTCGGGAACGCCGGCTCGGTGGGCGAGTGGCGGCCTGGCGGCGGCTCGCGCTGCGGTATCCATCGCTCGAGCGCCCAGGCCATCGCCGCAGCGGTGGCCGACGACGTCACAATGGGCACCGCCGCGGATCGGCCGCCACGTCGCCACGCCAGCGCCGCGGCGAGTGTGGCCGCGGGCATCTGTCCGTACCACTTCCCGACCGGCCCAATTCCTTTGGCGAGCGCCCGCGTTAGCCGTCGCCGCCGCTTCGGGAATTGTTGGCGCGCCGCGCCGTCGAGGTGGCGTGTCTCGCGTGCGTACACCTTCCGCGCGAGCAACCCGAACCCGGCCGCAGCGGTGAGGCCGGCGCCTATGAGCGCGATGGGGAGGGCGTCAGGACCACGCATGCGTGAGTGACACGCGACACTCATGCCCAAGCGCGCTAGCGCGCGCAGCTATCAGCCATCAGCCATCAGCCATCAGCTGACCCCCCTACCAGCTATCGATTCCCGATTCCCGCGCCCGCCTCCGGCGGGTACCCGCCTATTCCCGACTCCCGACGTTGTACTTCCGCAGGATCTCACGGACCCGATCCAGCGGAATCGCCTCGACGGTTCGGCCGCGGGCCGTGACGGACGTGGCCATGAAGAGCGAGTTGTAGATCGCCTCCTCCGTCGCCTCCACGACCGCCTCGAACAGACCGGACATCGCGTCGTTCGTCAGCTCCTCGGACGAGCGCGTGAGCGGCGGCGGGGAGCCGCCAGGCGCAGGAGGCGTTAGGCGCCGCCGGACCGACGCAGCCGTCGAGAACGCGATCACGAAGTCGCCTGAGCCGTTCGACGCCGACGAGCCCGTGCGGCCGAGCCCGAGCATCGCGCGCGCGGCGAGGCGCTCGAGGTTCCGGTCCGATAGCGGCGCGTCGGTCGCGACCACCATCATGATCGACCCATCGCCGCCATCGCGTGAGAGATCGTTCCTGAACGCGTAGCGGTCGAGCTCCTTCCCCACCGGCGCACCAACCACCTGCAGGATGCCGCCGAAGTTCGACTGGACCAGCACGCCCACCGTGTACCCGCCCAGCGTTTTCGGCACGACACGTGACGACGTCCCGATACCGCCTTTCCAACCGAAGGCCTGCGTGCCCGCGCCGGCTCCTACGCTTCCTTCATCGACGGGGCCGGTCTTCGCGCCGTCGAGCGCCGCCCGCACATGCTCCGGACGAATCGGCCGCGAGCGGATGGCGTTCAGGCCGCCGTCGTTCGTCTCGCCGACGACTGGATTGATGGAGCCCACGCGCTCCATGCCCGGCTGCGCGAGCATCCACTCGACCATCGCGTCCGCGGCCTTCCACACGCACAACGTACAGGTCAACAGGATCGGCGTCTCGAGCTCGCCGAGCTCCACGACCTGCGTGCTTCCCACGAGCTTCCCAAACGCATTCCCGACGAACACGGCCGCCGGTACCCGATCGAAGAACTGGTTCCCGCCATGCGCGCGAATGGCAGTCACACCGGTATTCACCGTGTCACCGTCCTTCACCGTCGCGTGACCAACCAGCACACCGGCGACGTCGGTGATGGCGTTATTCGCGCCGGGTGGGAAGACGCCCGGCGCGACGCCGAGCGCTCGGGCGCGCGCGCGTGGTGCGCCCTGTTGGGCCGGAAGTGGCGTATCCATGGCCACGAGGGCGCTCGCAACCCAGAGCGCCGCGAGGGGAAGTCGATTGCGCGTCAGGATGCGATCTTCTCCGTCTTCTTCTGCCGCGACTTGAGGTGCTCGTCCATCTTGAGCCGCGGAATGCCGTCTTTGAGCCAATCCGGCGCCGGTGCGCCCTTCAGGTAGTGGTCGAAGAATTCGCGCATGCGGATCGTGTAGTCCTTCTGATTCTTCGGCTGCTGGAGTCCGTGGTTCTCACCGACGTACTGGAGCAACACGACGTCCTTCCCGAGCTCGCGCAGAGTGTTGAAGAAGGTGATCCCTTGATTGAAGTCCACGGCGCCGTCGCGCTCGTTATGCAGCAGAAGCAGCGGCGTCGTGATCTTCTGCGCGTGGAACGCCGGCGAATTCCGGATGTAGGCGTCGTAGTTCTCGATGAAGTTGCCCTTGAACCGGCCCTGGCTGCTCTCGAAGATCGCCATGTTGCCGCCGCCGGTGTTCCAGTACACCGAGCTGTACATGCTCACCATGTCGGTGAGCGCCGCACCGGCGATCGCGCTCTTGAAGATGTTCGTCTGCGTGACGAGAAACGCGGTCTGGTAGCCGCCCCACGAGTGACCGTGCAGCGCCACGTTCGTGGAGTCCACGATCCCGGTGGCAATTGCTGCCTTCACCGCGGGCACAACGGCCCAGACGGCGGACATGCCCGGATCGTTCACCTTGTATACGATGTCGGGCTGGAACACCGCGTACCCTCGGCTGGTGTACACGCTGGGGTTGAACGCCTGCGTCTCGTTAGGGACGCTGTAGGCGTGCAGGAACTGCGAGCGTTTCTCGTAGATGTACACGACCGTCGGATACCGCTTGCCCGGCTCGTAGTTCGCGGGCAGATAGAGCGCGCCCTGCAACGAGTCGCCCTTGTCTGTGACGTAATCCACGAGGCGGGCCCCGCTCGACCACGCATAGTCCGACTGCTGCGGGTTCGCCGTCGTCAGGCGCCGCGGGGACGTGAAGGAACCGGCGGTCGTCCAGTAGTCCGGGAAGTCCTTGACCGTCTGTCGCGTGAACACCCATGTCTCCGCATCGCGGGCGCGAGTGAAGTTGTATCGCGCGTCGTCCCACACGAGCGCTGTCGAGCCGGGCTTCGACGGGTTCACGACGCCGAGGCCCTCCTTCTTCGTTCGCTCCCCGTAGATCGAGAGGTAGATCGGCTTCGACAGATCGATGCCGCGCTCCTGTGGATCGATCACGACGCGCCGCTGATAGCGTACGCCTTTTGCCCGACCGTCGACCGTGAGGTTGACCGCAGTGCCGCCGCGCACCGGGACGCGCCAGATGTCCCAGTTGTCAGAGAGCAGTATGGCGGTGCCGTCCTTCGCCCAGCCGAGCGGCGCGACGGGAGGACGATCCATGTTGTGATCGTCCTCGGTGTCCACGAACGTGACCGGCGCATTCGCCGTGATGACACGCGACGTGCCCGCGGCCATGTCGTACACGCGATACTGCCCGTCTTCGAAGTACAGCAGTCGCGAGCCGTCAGGCGAGACGAAGTCCCGGAACGGCGTCTTCTTCACGGCAAGCTTCCGCTCACCCGTGCGGGCGTCGATCACGTACACGTCACGGAACCGAAGGCCGTCGATGTTCCCGGCGCGCTCGTACGCGCGGACATCGACGCCCACGGCCCAGCGCTCGTTAGGTGCGAGCGTCGCGTCACGCGTCTCGTCCGTGCCGAGCCGCACGAAGCGGTGGTCACCGACCCGATAGCCGGCGAGGAACGTGAAGGACTTGTCGCGCGATTCCTCGACCTGTTGTTGCGACTGGAGCCGCGGGTCCTTGCCGTGCCAGATCACGAGCGACGCGAGCTCGTCCTCGTCCGCATTGTTGCCCCGCCCCGTCGCCTGCATGGCGCCGGGCACGCCCGCCGAGGGGCGCACATCCGGACGCGGCGTCTTGCTCTCCGGAGTCGTCCGACGGGGCGCGATCCCGAAGTAAATGGCGGAACGATCCGCAGCCCACCGAGGTGCGCGGTCAGCGCTAACCCGCAACCCCGACGGAAATCCGCCGGTGTCAGTCGGCGTGAAGACCACGGCCTTCGGACTCGACGCGCCAAATCCAGTGTAGCCGAGCACCACATACGACGTATCCACCGCGGCACTGTCGGGGCGCCCACGCAGGACGGCGAGCGCCAGACCGCTGTCAGCCCAGGCGAGTCGCCGGTAGATCGCCTTGTCGCTGTCCAGCACGCGCACGACATCCGTTCGGAGATCGCGCACCTGCACGCCGTTGCCCACGAGGTCACGTCCCTCGATCGTCCAGGCGAGCCAGCCCCCGGATTCGTCGAGCGCGAAGTCGCCGACGTTTCCGACGCTCGTCACCGCTCCCGAGCGGAGGTCGAGCAGCAGCATGTCAGCGCCCGCGCCAGCAGCCGCGCCTTCCGGCGCGTAGCGGTGCATCACGAGCCAGTTCGGTCGCTTCGCGGCGAACGCGAAGCGCCTAACCTTGTCGAACTCACGCTGATCGCCGGTCGCGAGATTGAGCAGCACGACGCCACTCTGGACCGGCTTCCGATCCTTGCGCAGCCGTTTTGCCTCGGCCGCCGTCGGATACTTCGCGAACGCCACCCACTTCGCATCGTCTGAGATCACGACGGACGTATTCGCGCCGCCGCCGAACCCCCCGGCCGGGGGCGGCGGCTCGCCGATCTTGAACCGGCGCTCCGAGCCGTCTCCGGTTGGCCGGACGATGACCTCGGCGTCTCCTTCGTTAGGCGCGAGCTGGTAGGAGAACCAGCGGCCGTCCGTGGAAACCGACGCCGACCGGATGTTCTTCCAGAACGCGAGATCGGCGGGATCGAGCTCCTTGAGTGCTGCCCGCGGTGGTACCGACGCCGCTGGACGCGGTGCGTCGGCGACTGCACCGCTCTGCACCGTTGCCTGGGCGCCGAGGGACGCCGCGGCGACCGCGAAGAAAACCGCGGCGGACACGAATGCGAGACTGCGCGGCGCGAGTCGCGTCGCGCGGGTCGGGACGGGCGTGGTCATCACGAGTTCCGAAGCGATAGTGAATCGATACGCGAGAATGCAATCCCGCGAGATGAACGCAGGGAAATCAACCGCCGTTGGCGGCCGAGCGAGCTAGACTCGCGCGACGGCCGGCTCTCGTCCGGCGCCCGCCTGCATCGCCGCGAGCACTCGGCCCGCGCGCTCGGCCGCGAGCGCCATTCGCTCCGGAGGCACGATGAAGGAGACGCGGAAGAACCCTTCTCCACCCGCGCCGAATCCCGCACCCGGAAGCACGATCACCCCCTCCTCCTCCATCAACCGATCCGCGAACACGCGACTCGGTACACCTTCGGGCAGCGCGATCCAGAGATACATCGTTGCCTTCGGCACCTCGCACGAGAACCCGGCCTTCCGGAACGCGGCGACGGCGGCGTCGCGGCGCTCCTTGAAGATCGCGACGTTCGGGGGCAGGAACTCCCGCCAGCTGTTGATCGCGGCGACGCCGGCCGCCTGAATCCCCATATAGGTGCCGGTGTCGACGAACGTCTTCACCTTCGAGAGCGCGGCTGAGATGTCCGGCCTTGCGACGGCCCAGCCGCAGCGCCACCCGGTCATGTTGTACGTCTTCGAGAGCGAGTGAAACTCGATCGCCACATCGCGGGCACCCTCGATCTCGAAGATGCTCGGCGGCACATACCCATCGAATGCGAGCTCGGAGTACGCGTTGTCGTACACGAGCAGGATGTCACGCTCACGGCAGACCTGGACGACGCGCTCGAGGTAATCGCGCGGCGCGACCGCCGCGGTGGGATTGTTCGGGTAGTTCAGGTAGAGGAGTCGCGTCCGGTCGAGCACGTCGCGCGGGATCTCGTCGACGTCTACGAGAAACTGGGTGCGCGGACGCAGTGGGTAGATGTGCGGGGTCGCGTCGCTGAGCAGCGTCCCGCCGATGTACGCCTGGTACGCAGGCTCCGGGACGATCGCGACATCGCCACGTCCGAGGTACGCGAATGCGACGTGCGCGATTCCTTCCTTTGAGCCGATGAGCGGAACGACTTCCGACAAGGGGTCGAAGCGCTGACCGAATCGCGTTGCCATCCAATCGCTGATCGCCTCGCGAAACGGGACGTAGCCAAGTCCAAACCCGTAGCGGCCCATCGACGGCGTATGGGCTGCCTTCACGAGTGCCTCGACCGCTGCAGGCGGCGGGGCGAGGTCCGCGTCGCCGGCGCCGAGGTCAATGACATCGACGCCGCGCTGCAGGAGCTCGCGCTTCTTGGCCGGTACGTGCGCGAGCGGGTAGACGGGAAACGTCCTGAATCGTTCCGTCAGCTGAGGCAATGCGTCCTCCGGTTGTGTAGTCGCGTGCCCGACCGGCGTCCCGCACCAGGTCGAGCCCGTAATGGTGGCCGGACGAAGTATGCACTGAAACGGCTCAGGACGCACACGCCGCGTTGCGAGGCGTGTAGTCCTTCAGTCGTACGGCGTCATGCCTTCACCGCGCGGCACTTTGCCCTGGGTGCGCAAGCGCCTAACTTCGACCGTCGCCGTTGACGCAGGCGCCACGGCAGGCCGCCGCCGCCCGTCACGCATTTCCAGCGGAACCTGATGTCTACAGCTCGCCTCGGTCTCACCGCCATGGCGGTGTGCACACTCGCGTTAGCCGCCGGGTGTGGCGGTGACTCCTCCGGGCCACCGGCCGTGTCGACGGTCTCCGTGTCTGCGCCCGCCGGCAGCATCGTCGTCGGCCAGACCGCGCAACTGGTCGCGACACCGCGCGATGCCAACGGCAATGCGCTCCCGAACCGGAATGTGACGTGGGCCACCTCGGCCGCCTCAATCGCGACGGTGAGCAATGCCGGGCTCGTCACGGGAGTGTTGGTCGGGTCCGCCACAATTTCCGCGACGATCGACGGCAAGACGGGCACGCGACTAGTCGACGTGGTGCCACCCCCAGTGGCCTCCGTGTCGGTGACGGCGGCGGCGTCCACGATTCAGGCGGGGCAAACGACGCAGGCGACGGCCGTCACGCGTGATGCCGCAGGGAATGTCCTGACTGGACGCGTCGTCACGTGGGCGACGAGCAACGGGGGCGTCGCCACGGTGTCCAATCAGGGGCTCGTTACCGGAGTCGGTGGCGGGACGGTGACCATCACCGCGACGTCGGAAGGCCAGTCGGGTTCGACGACCATCACCGTGACTGCGGTGATCCCCGAGAACGCGCCGCAGATCGCGAGTGTCACGCCGAGCCCGATCGTGGAGGGACAGACTGCCACGATCACGGGAGCGAACTTCAGTCCGACGGCGGCCGGGAACATCGTCCGCGTCGGCGGCGTGCCGGCGGTCGTGACTGCGGCCTCGGCCACGTCGCTCTCGATCACGGTGCCAGTGCTCAACTGCAAGCCCGCTCAGAACGTCAACGTCGACGTGACGGTGGGCGGGGCGACCGGCGCGCCGAAGTCACACGCCTTCAGACCTGCGACGACGTTCACACTCGCCGCCGGCCAGCAGCACTACATCGCGAACGCGGGGGACTTCTGTCTCCAGTTCCCCGCGGCGGCTGGCTCGGAGTCATACCTGGTCGGCGTCCAGTCTGTGTCGCCCACCGCGGTAAGCGTGACGCCGGTCAACGTCACAGCCGAAGTGCCGTCCGGGACTTTCGTCGCCGCGCGACCGTCGATTGCCGCTGCGCCTGTCTTCGGCGCATCGCTGGCGAGTCCCGTCACGAATGCGCGCGCCGAGCGACTCAGAAAGCACCGCGCCGTCGAGTCGCAGATCATGGCCGCCGATCGAGCGCAGATGGAGGCGAGGATGCAAGCGCTGCGATCGAGCGGGCGCGGCCTCAAGGCATCGCTGTCCGTAGCTGCCTCACGGTCGCTCGTGCCTACGATTCCGGGCACGGTGAAAGTGGGCGACGTGCTGAATATCCGCGTCCCTGACCGCAATGCGAGCATATGCCAGAACTTCATTCCGATCGCAGTGACAGTGAAGGCTATCGGGACGCGCGCGATCTTCCTCGAGGATAACGCTAACCCGGCAGGCGGGTTTACCGCGGCCAACTACGAGACGCTTCGCAACCAGTTCGATTCGCAGATCTATCCGACCGATACAGAGTACTTCGGCGAGCCGACGGACTTCGACATCAACTCGCGCATCGCGATCGTGATCACGAAGGAGATCAACAAGACCGCCAATTTGTTAGGCGTGGTCTTCTCGACGAACTTCGCGAGCCCGACACAATGCCCGGCGAGCAACGAGGGCGAGGTGTTCTACGGCAAGGCGCCGGATCCGTCAGGCGCCGCTGGCGCCGCCTATTCGGTGGCCGACGCGCTCGAGGACGCGCCGGTCATCATCGCCCACGAGCTCGCGCACATCATCCAGATCGGGCGGCGGGGGACGTTCCCCGGAGCCACGAGCTTTCAGACGACCTGGGAGCTCGAGGGGCAGGCCACCTTCGCCGAAGAAGTGAATGGGTTCACCGCCACGGGACTTGGGCCCGGGCAGAACCTGGGCTTTGAGGTGGCGTTCAATGCCGGCAACCCGCCGCTTGCCCCGGTCGACTGGTTCACCGACGGGTTCATCGACCTGGTCGTCTATTACGGCTTCGAAACGCGCGACACGCGCATTGCGGGCGCACCGGAGCAATGCAGCTGGCTTGGGTTGCGGTCGCAGGGGAACGACGGCCCGTGTCTCTCGGGGCGAGAGGTGTACGGTGTACCATGGTCGTTCCTGCGCTGGATCTCCGACCAGTACGGCCCAACGTTCCCGGGCGGCGAGAAAGCCATCCACCGGCGCCTTATCGACAACACCCTCGTCGGCTTCGCGACGATCAGTGAGGTCGTCGGTGAGCAGATCGACGTGTTGCTGGCGCGCTGGGCAGCCGCACTCTACCTGGACGACCGGATCACGAACCTCGATCCGAAGCTTCGTTTCACGAGCTGGAATCTGGCGGCGATCGAGAACCGACTCGTGCAGACGGCTCGCCTCGTTCCGCGCGATCGCCCGTTCGCTGCGTTTACCGACCAGGTTTCGGTGCGCGGCGGATCCACCGCGTACTTCATCGTGTCCGGCTCCAACCGCGGGGCGGTCGCGATACGCGCCCGCGATACGTCGGACAATCAGTTGCCCGGCGTGATGCGGATGTGGGTCGTGAGGATGCAGTGACGTCGCGGCGGCCAGCCGTCGCGATCGCGACGTGCGCGACGCTCCTCGTGAGTGTCGCCTGCACGCGGGCGCCTGCCTCGAAGGGCGGCGACACGGCCACGTCGGACTCGGTCGCCCAGCCATCGCCGACGGCCGCGACGCCGGCAGATACCCAGACGGTGAGCCCTCCACCGACCCGTGCCGCCGGGGACTCCGCGCGAGCCTCTGGTGGGACTGGGGGCAGCGCGACACCGATGCCTCGCCCTGCACCATCAGAGGATGTCATGATGGGCACTGTCGTGGCGGGCGGGGTAGCCGAGGCTCCCGTGACGTCCCTGCGCGTCGAGGGACGTGGGCCGGTGACGCTCGTCGGCCCACTCGAGGGAGAACTGCGTCGGCTCAACGGCGCCACCATCACGGTGGCTGGTGGCCTCGCCGCCGGGCAGCCTAACGCGTTCTCGGTTTCCCGCTACGAGATCGTGACTGTCGACGGCGCGCGGCCGTTCGTCGGAACGCTCGTGAGCCGCGCGGGCGGCTTCTCGCTCGCCGGTGCTGACACGCTGCGCCTCGCATCTGTCCCGGCGGCGCTGCAGGCCAAGCCGGGCGCGAAGGTGTGGGTCGTCGGCCGCCGCTCGGGCGCCGAACTGACCGTGCAGTCGTACGGCGTCCTGCGCGAGCCGTAGCCCTCATCCCACCTTCGCCGCTCGCGGTCCGGGGTCCGTCGCCTCGGCGGCCAGCCGCTCGTCCGACGGCGCTGCACCATTCCCGTTGCTCGAGGCTGGTGCGGGCGCGAGCCGCCTAACGAGCGTGAGGATCGTGTAGACCGCGACCGCCTCGTTCGCCTGGTTCGTTACTTCGACGTCCCACGCCACGACCCCCTGCGGGATCCCGTCAGGCGGCGTCTCCTTCGCCGTCTTCTGCTTGCACGTCAGCCTCGCCTGAATCGTGTCGCCGATGTACACCGGCTTCACGAAGCGCAGCGACTCGAGGCCGTAATTGGCGAGCACGGGCCCGGGCGCAGGATCCACGAAGAGGCCCGCGGCCGCCGAGAGCACGAAGTAGCCGTGGGCCACGCGTCGCTCGAACAGTGACTCCTTCGCCGCGATGTCATCCATGTGCGCGTAGAAGAAGTCGCCGCTGATCCCCGCGAAGTTCACGACGTCGGCCTCGGTCACCGTGCGCCGATGCGTGATGAGCGTCTCGCCAATGCGCAGCTCCTCGAAATGCTTGCGGAACGGATGCACGCGATCCGTCGGC
>Ga0075421_100012419_pt1 | contig 10582 bp, 5 predicted proteins | sample SoiMetdeltSBSDD5_FD_75292 | JGI IMG/M metagenome (GOLD analysis project Ga0075421, IMG submission 75292) | Bulk soil microbial communities from a Populus tree surrounding site in Tennessee, USA - Soil MetaG P. deltoides SBSDD5 | ecosystem: Environmental > Terrestrial > Soil > Tree plantation... | reverse complement strand
CGTGCCCCCCTCCATCCACAACCCAGCCCACAGGAGGCATCGACCGAGTAGCCTGACCGAGACTACGACGACGGCGTTGATCGACTCATCACGACTGTCCACCAAACCGGATCAGACCCACCTCGGTAGCGCGCACCCGGAGGTCGCCCGATGCTTGAGCTTGACGGGTGATCTCCATCGACTACAGGGAGCTTACGGCCGCGCGGAGCAACTTCTCCTGCGGGGGCTCTCCATCCAGGAGGCTGCGCTCGGTGATGCGCGTCTCGATATGGCCAGCTCACTCAACAGGCTCGCCACCCTCTACAGTGCTCAGGGACTCTATGCTCGGGCCGAACCGCTCTATCAGCGCTCGTTGGCCATCCGGGAAGCAACGCTCGGCGAGACGCATGTCGATGTCGCCAGCTCGCTCAACGACCTCGGCTCCCTTTACTGGGAGCAGGGGCAATACGATCGGGCCGAGCAGATGGTACGGCGCTCACTGTCCATCCGGGAAGCGACGCTTGGCAGGACGCATCTCGACGTCGCCAGCTCACTCAACAACCTGGCCATCATCTACTGGTCTCAGGGGCAATATGAGCTGGCCGAGCCGTTGTACCAGCGCGTGCTCGCCATTCGGGAAGCAGCCCTCGGCAGGGATCATCTCAAAGTCTCTGGTTCGCTGAACAATCTTGCCATCCTCTACTATGGACAGGGGTTGTACGGTCGTGCCGAGCCACTGTATCGGCGTGCGCTCGCCATCAACGAATCGGCGCTCGGCAAGGACCATCCCGACGTCGCCCTCTCGCTCAACAACCTCGCCATTCTCTACTACCAGCAAGGGCTGTACGGTCGTGCCGAGTCGCTTCATCAGCGTGCGCTTGCCATCAGAGAATCGGCGCTGGGCAAGAATCATCCCGACGTCGCGGATACGCTCGACGATCTCTCGAACATCTATCGTGCCCAGGGACTGTATGAGCGCGCTGGATCGATCGGTCAGCGTGCGCTCGTCATCAGGGAGGCGGCCCTTGGCAAGGACCATCCGGCCGTCGCGAATTCACTCGAAAACCTGGCGAGCCTTTACCATGAACAAGGGCTGTATGGCCGTGCCGAGTCGTTCAACCGGCGCGCGCTCGCCATCAGGGAATCGGCGCTGGGCAAGGACCATCCGGCCGTCGCCGACGCGCTCAGCAATCTCGCAGATCTCTACCAGGAGCAAGGATCGTATGGCCGTGCCGAGCCGCTTCGCCAGCGCGCGCTCGCCATCAGGGAGTCCGTGCTGGGCAAGGACCATCCGGCCACCGCTGACTCGCTCAGCCACCTCGCGAATTCATACAGAGCGCAAGGACTGAACGACCGTGCCGCGCCGCTCCACCAGCGTGCGCTCGCGATCAGGGAATCGGTGCTGGGCAGGGAGCATCCCGCCGTCGCAAGCTCGCTCAACAGCCTCGGCGACCTCCATGTCGCCCAGCACCGCCTCGCCGACGCCCTGCCTCTCTTCTCGCGGGCGTTCACGCTCTCCGAGGCGCGCCTGCGGCGGGAAGCCCTGGGCTTCTCCGAGTCGCGCCTGGCGAGCTTTCTCCAGTTCCTCAGCAGGGACGAGCACCGCCTCTATTCTCTCGCGCGGGCTCATCCGGATGGCCCTGAGGTGCGGCGCCTGGCCCTGACCGCTGCGCTCCTCTTCAAGGGTCGCTCGGTCGAGGAAGCGGCGGACACGTCCCACGCCATTCTCCAGAGCCTGGGTGCCCAGGACCGCGCCGTCTTCAGCCGTCTCCGCGAGCTTCGCACCCAGTTCGCCAAGCTCTCGCTGGACGGCCCGGGCCAGCTTGATGCCGAGGGCTACCGGGAACGTCTGAAGAAGCTCGCGGACGACGGCGACGCACTCGAGGTGGATCTCGCGAAGCGGTCGGCACCCTTGCGTGCGCTGGCGGCGCTTCCGTCGCCGGCGGAGATCGTCGAGCGCGTCGCGGCGGCCCTCCCCGGAGATGGGGCGCTCCTGGAGTTGGTCAGCTACACGGATCGCCCGGTCGTCCCCGGACGCGGCGTCCCGGGATCGAAGCTTCCGGCTGGGCCTCGTTACCTGGCGATCGCGCTCTTTCCGGACGGCCACACCGGCGCGGTCGATCTGGGACCCGCCGCGCTCGTGGACACGGCCGCCCTGCGCCTGCGCGATGCACTCGCCAGCGGGGATGCCAGCTCCCTGGTGGCGGCCCGGAAGCTGTACCACCTCGCCTTCAAGCCGTTGCTTCCGTTCCTGGGCAAGACCAGGCGGCTCTTCCTCGCACCGGACGGCCAGCTTGCGCTCGTCCCGTTCGCCTCCCTCCACGACAGCCGGCGTTTCCTCGCCGACACCTTCGATTTTATCTATCTCACCGGCGGCAGGGACCTGCTTCCACGCGCCGGCGGCGTCTCCGATTCACCATCGGTTGTCGTCCTCGCTGACCCCGACTACGGCAGCGCCTCTCCGCCGGCCGTGGCCTCTGCCGAGCGCTCGCGCTCCGTGGAGCGCTTCTTCGCCGAGAAGCGCGCCGGCCTCTCCGATCAGCGCTGGACACCGATCCCTGGCACCCGTCAGGAGGCCGAGTCCATCCGCCAGTTGCTCCCGCAGGCCCAGCTCTTCCTGGGCGCCGCCGCCTCGAAGGAGCAGCTCTTCAAGCTGGCATCTCCAGGGATTCTCCACATCGCCACCCATGGCTTCTTCCTGGAGGACTCCACCGGTCCGACGGGCACTCGCGGTCTGGCGGAGGTGGGCAGCGCCTTCCCCCGCCTGCCGGACCCGCTGCTCCGGTCGGGGCTGGTGCTCGCCGGCGCCGGCGCGTCCGCGGATCCCAGCAATTCACTGGTGACGGCGCTGGAGCTCGTCGGGCTCAACCTCTGGGGGACCCAGCTGGTGGTCCTCTCGGCGTGCGACACGGGCCGCGGCGACGTGAAGCGAGGGCAGGGCGTCTATGGCCTGCGCCGCGCGCTCGTCGTCGCCGGGGCGGAGACGCTGGTGGTGAGCCTGTGGAAGGTGGATGACGAGGCGACGCGCACCATGATGGAGGGCTTCTACCGCAACCTCCTCGCCGGTCAGGGCCGCGCCGAGGCGCTCAATGGGGCCATGCTCTCCCTGCGCGCCCAGCATCCCCATCCCCACTTCTGGGCGCCCTTCATCGCCCTCGGCCGGGACACCCCGCTCCGTGGGCTGGCGCCGCCCTGAGGAGGTCAGCGGAGCTCCACTCTCAGCGGTTGCTGGGGTCGCCGGCGCGGTCCCAGATCCACGCGTTCACGTCCAGCTTGGGGTCGTCGAGCGCGCGGCCCAGGTCGATCCCGTCGTCGCCGAGGCGGATGTCGTTGGGGTGGCCGCGGTCCGCCACCCGGACCGCCGCCTTCGCGGCCTTCTCACCCAGCCAGTTGTCCCAGGCGCCGCCGACCATCGTGTAGAAGGCGATGTGGTGGGTCTGGTCCTCGTCGGCGCCGCCGTCGTCGTTGAGCCGGTCCTGCTTGAATCCGGTGGGCTTGAGGCCGTCGCCCTCCACGTTCGGGTCCCCGCGGGAGAGGTTCCAGCGGTGGTTCATGTTCTGCGTCCCCACCTTCGGGATGCCGTCACCCGGGGAGTCGGTGCCGGCGAAGAGCAGGCCCACGTCCTTGCCCACCTCCTTGCCGTCGATCTGGCGCTGGTCGCCCTCGCCGGTGGTGAGGAGGGAGCGGGACCGCTGGACCACGTTGGAGAACATCTCCAGGGCGGTGGCGCCGCGGCCGCGGTCCTCCATCCCCTTGGCGAAGAGGAAGTCGCGGCGGAGATCGGAGTCCTCGCGGAACAGCTTCCGGACGTCGGCGTCGGTGCCCGGCACCTGGCGGCCCTTCGACTGCAGGTACTGCTTGGCGCTGTCGAGGATCTGCCGGTCGCCCAGCGCGGCCGGGCGCTCTCCGGGGTTGGCCGGGCCCAGCTTCGCCTCCGGGGCCTTGGCGGACGGGCCGGGGGACGGGGATGGGGTCGGGGCGGGCTCGAAGGTGTCCTTGACCTGGCCTGGATTGCTGGAAGGCGAGGGCGTGGGCGAAGGCTGGGGGTTCGGGCTGCGGGGAGCGGCGGAGGTGGGGGAGGAGGGGGTCGAGGACACAACTGCCCGCGACGCGGGCTGCGTGGGCGAGACGCTCATGAGGGGAGGCTCCGGGGGTAGGGACCGCACCAATTGTCGCGGGCGATGTGCGCGCGGACCCTCCAGAAGTTGGAAAGGTTCTTGGAGGGCGCCTTCACGGGATGAGAAACACGGATGCGCAGGTGATCGAGGAGGTCCAACCATGTGGCGCGTCTTGGCCGTGGTCGCGATGGTGCTGGTGGGGGTGGTCCAGGTGCTTCCCGGGGCTTTGGCCTTCGTCCCCTCGCTGAGCCAGCGCTTCTACGGCGTGGCGCTGGGCGATGAGACGATGTCGCTGCTGATGAGGCACCGCGCGGTCCTGCTCGCGCTGGTGGGCGTGCTGCTCTTCGCCGGCGCCGCCATCCCCTCGCTCCGGGTGGCCGCGCTGGCCACGGCGCTGGCCAGCAAGCTCTCGTACATCGCGCTGTACGCGGTGGGCCCGGAGGTCACGGCGGAGGCGGCGCGGGTCGCCCGGGTGGACATGATCACCGCGCCGGTGCTGGTGGGCGCGGCGGTGGCGCTGTGGCTCGGCACCGGGCGCTGAGAGAGGTAAAACCCGCCTGATGGCACTTCCCGGCGACTGTCTGGGACCCTACCGGCTGCTGCGCCTCATCGGCAGCGGCGGCATGGGGCAGGTCTTTGCCGCGATCCACGAGCGGATGGAGCAGGAGGTCGCGCTGAAGGTCCTCTCCGCGCCGGCCGCAGAAGATCCCCAGTTGGTCGGACGCTTCCTCCAGGAGGGACGTGCGCTGGCGCAGCTCCAGCACCCGGGCGTGGTTGGAGTCCTTCACTGTGACAGGCTGGAGGACGGGACCGCTTTCCTGGCCATGGAGCTGCTCTCCGGCCTCTCGCTTCGAGAGTGGATGCGGCGACGGCTGGCGTCCGCGCCCCTGGGCGAGTCGCTGGCCGTCGCCCAGCAGATCGCGGACGCGATGGTGCACGTCCACGACCGGCAGATCGTCCATCGAGACCTCAAGCCCGAGAACGTGTTTCTCTGTCCCGACGAGGCGGTCGCGCCTGGATACCGGGTCAAGCTGCTGGACTTCGGCATCGCCAAGGTGCCTCCGGCCAGCGGGCCCGCGCGCGGCGATACCCAGGTGAGGACCTCCGCTCCGACCTTGATCGGGACGTTCACGTACATGGCCCCGGAGCAGTGCCGGAACGCAACGGACGTGGATGGACGCTCGGACGTGTACGCGCTGGGCGTGATGCTCTTCGAGCTGCTCGCCGGGCAACCGCCGTTCGTGTCGGCGGAGCATGACCAGATCGAAGTTCTCTCCATGCACGTTCACCAGCAGCCGCCGGCCCTGCGCGATGCCGCGCCCGCCGTCCCGGCGGCCCTTTCCGCGTTCGTGGCCTCCATGCTGGCCAAGTCCCCGGCTGACCGGCCGACCATGGCGCGGTGCCGGGACATGCTTGGGCGTGGCTGGGAGGCGGAGCCCGACGAGTGTCCGATCCCCGGGCTCTCACCCTTCAGCGAAGCGCAGGCCGAGCTGTTCTTCGGACGCAGGTCGGAGGTAGGCGAGTTGCTGGCGCTGCTGGAGAGAGCGCGGGCCGGCGAACCGCGGTGGATCCAGATCGAGGGGCACGGCGGCGTGGGAAAGTCCTCGCTGGTCTACGCCGGCATCCTCCCGCGGCTGAAGGAGCAGGCCCACTGGCGGATCGCCTGCGTTCGCGCTCCCGATGACCCGCTCCGCGCCCTCCAGGGTTTGCTCGGGAGCCAGCCGCCGGCCGGATCCCGCTTGCTGCTGGTCGTCGATCAGCTGGAGGAATACCTGGCATCCGGGGCGGCTGGCATGGCGCAACTGGACGGCCAGCTCTTCGCTGCCCTCACCGCCCGGGACTGCCCGCTATCCCTGCTCACCACCTTGCGCAGCGACTTCGTCCATCGCCTCGAGCAGATGCCGCTCCTGACTCGCGGGCTCGACCAGGCGGTGCGCTACCACCTGCGGGCCATGGACGAAGCTGCGATGGCCGAGGTCGTGGAGGCGATGGCACGGCGCGCCGGCCTGCGCCTGGAGGAAGGGCTGCCGGAGCGGATGGCCCGCGACACCCGGAACGAGAGAAGCCGGCTTCCGCTGCTGGGGCACACCCTCCGCAAGCTGTGGTCGATGCGCGGCACCGCGCCGCTCACCCACGAGCGCTACGAGCAACTCGGCGGCGTGGGCGGCGCACTGGCGCGGCGGCGCGCGAGGATCCGGCGCGGTCTCGCGGTGGTCCTGGGCGTGGCCGTGGTAGCCATCACGGTGAGTGCCGTCCGCGCCTACCAGGAGTGGCGGCGAGCGGAAGCGCTTCTCCAGAGCGTGATCTCCAGCACGGATGGGATCGTGGACGACGACTGGGAGAAGAGTCGGATCCCGCACACGCTCTCGTCCCGGCGGAGTCAGCTGGACCAGTCCCTGAAGAACCTGGCGTCGCTTCCTGAATCCATGCGCGGCGAACCGCAGACGCGGGCGAAGCTCATCTGGACAAGACACCGGCTCAGCGATCTCGCGGCGGCGGTCGACTCGCTGGCGCGCGCGGACGAACTCCTGCTGGAGACGCTGGGGGAGATCCGGGAGGGCCTGGAACGGTCGCCCGGGGACCGGGAGCTCATGCTCCTGCTCGCCTTGAACCATTCGAAGCGCGGCAAGGTCGCGATGGCGAGAGGGCGGCTCGACGAGGCCCGGGACGATTTCGAACGGTCGATCGACCTGCTGGGGCGCCTGCCGGCGGGAACCGACCCCGTAGATGACCGCCGGACGCTGGCCACCAGCATTTCCGAGCTGGCGGAGCTACTGGCCAGGCACGACCGGTTCGCGGAGGCCGCGGTCCACCAGGACCATGCCATCGCTCTCTTCAGACAGAACCCCGGCCCCTACAACCAGTGCCTCCTGGCCGCCGCGCTTGGCACGCGCGGAGGTGTTGCGCGGCAGGCCGGGGACCTGGCCGCTGCCGCGGGTTACCTGGCCGAGGCGCTGTCGCTCGCAGGCCCATTGACCGAATCCAAACCGTGGAATCAGCTCTATCGGTCGACGCTCGCCCGGATTCACGTGGAGCACGCCGCGCTCCTGGCCGCACGCGGGCAGCCGGCGGAGGCGGAGGACCTCTACCGCGCAGCGGAGGAGCTGGCGCGAACCGTCCGCACAGGCGAGCCGGAGAACAAGGCGTTCGCCCTGTGCCTCGCCGAGAGCTTGCTTGGACATGAGGCCGTGGCGCGCGCTCGCGGCCAGCAGGAGCAGGCAGAACGACTGCGAGCAGATCGGTGTGCGCTCACCGAGGTGTTTGTGCGAACGGACGCAGAGGACATCCGGTTCCAGCAACTGGCGTGCCGCTGAGCGGTCCAGGAAAAAAATCGATCTCGCGTTCGATCTCGCCGCGAACGGCGTCCATTGAAGTGAAAGGGACCCGGCAGGTCGAGCACATGCACCAACTAGGCGATTCCCCCCCGCTTCCGAGCGGGGTCATCCTGATCTCCCAGCCGGAGCAACTCGGCGCCACGCCGAAGGAAATGGTCGACGCGCTCCCCAGGTCCTATCGGGGGGTACCTCAGCGCAGCGTCGACCTGGACATGGCGGAGACCGCGCGTCAGGCCATCCGCTCGCGCGACTGGGGCGCGGCGCGCCGAGAGCTGGAGGAGCGATTCCGCAGGGACATCCTCCCGCTTCGCGAGAAGCACCCTGATTACAGGGTCGTGTACTTCGGCTCGGCACCCATACCGCTCGCCGTCGAGCTGGGATTCCTGCTGGAGACCTGGTGGCCGATCGAGGTCGTTCCGCACCATCACGCACGGCGCTCCTGGGGGTGGATCGACGATCCCGGGGGGCCTCCTGCCCGCCTCACGCCCGTCCCGCTGCCGGATTTCAAGGACCGCACGGAGGGGGAAGCCGTCATCCGCGTGTCGACGTCACATCTGATCGATCCGCAGATGACCCGGAGGGTCGTCCCGCAACCGCTGCTGGAGATCGACATCGCGCTCGAGCATCCGTCGGAAGACGCATTCTCCAACTCCGAGCAGATGGAGGTCGTCGCTGCGAAATTCCGCGAAACCCTGGACGTCGTCGGGGATCGCTTCGAGGGCATCCAGCGCGTCCACCTGTTCGCCTCGGTGCAGCCGGGCATGGCCCTGCTGCTGGGCGCGCAGATCAGCAAGACCATGCATCCGGCAGTGCAGACGTATCAGTACGCGCGGAACGAGGAGGACGAGCCGTTTCACGTCCCGGCCCTGCTGGTGAACGCGCCTAGCCGTCCCACTCCGCTGCCGCCGACCCCGGAGGAACAGGCACGAGCGAAGGCGGACCGGGAACAGATGGCGAAGGACCTGGACCGGATGAAGGGGCTCGCCAACCAGCAACAGGCGACCGGCGTGAAGGGCTGGCTCGCGGGGCTCCTTCCGAAACCGGAAGAGCAGGGAGAATTCTCCGGCGCGTGGCGGCACCTTCCACTCCTGCACGAGACGCCGCTGCTCGCGACGGAGGTCGACGTCGCGACCCAGCACATCGAGGATGCCTTCCACCTCGCCGGGTCAAATCGCTGGGAGATCGGCGATCAGTGGTTGGCGCGGCTGGCGCGGAGGCTCCCCGACGAAGCGGAACGCCACCGCGCCCTGCGCCTCCTCATCCTGCACGAGCTCGCGCACCGCGGCCCGCAGATGCTCACCAGCACGTCGAGCGAGGCGATCGGTCGCTTCCCCAAGGTGCTCGAGGCGGTCGATTACGAGGCCGACGTCTGGGGGATGTTGCACGAGCACGTGCTCACGGCCCTCCAGGGACCGCGGGAGATCGAAAAACCGGCGCGGTTCTTCGAGGAGTTGCTCGTCATCGCCACCGAGACCATGTGGGCCTTCGACGACCACGGCCAGGACCTCCGCGAGATCGAGGTCCGTCGCCTGAATCGATACCTCGCCTGGTACTGGCAGTGCCTCCGCCTGGAGCGCGCCGCGGCGAAGGGTCACAAGGCGGCGCTGGCCACCGTTCTCTCCATCCTGGCCGAACGCCCGATCATCGAGCTGGCGGGTCCTCACGTGCACACCCGCGGAGAGCGGGTCTACTTCGCGCTCGACGGCGGGATCGCGCACGTGGCGGAACTGGCCGTCTATTACGGGGGCAGGCTCTACCGGCACGGTACTCGACTCGACTTTCCCATCTCCGCGCTCATCGAGGGAGTGAGGGAGCGGGACGGGAAGAAGATCCGCGCCGTTCTGCGCGGCGCCGCCGAGCAGACGGTGCGCTGATCGCGATTTCCACCCAGCACAGGAGAATGCCCATGGACCTCCAACCACTGTTCCGGCGGTTTCACGATGCCATCCATCTCAAACAGTACGGTGAAAACGCGGAGCTCCGTGAGAAACGCGACCGGGTCCTCAGGCGTCTTCACGAGAATCTCAAGATTTCCTTCGAGTGGTTCAACCAGGGCAGTTACGAAATGGGCACCGGCATCAAGCCCATCAAGGAGGACTACGACATCGACATCGGGATCGTCTTCACCATCGATCATGCGAGGTACGATCCGGTCGAGGTCAAGCGATGGGTATACAAGGCCGTGGAGGGCCACACCAAGCTCGTCAAGTGGCGCCGTCCGTGCATCACCGTCTACTACCAGCACGAACGAGAGCCGATCTATCACGTGGACTTGGCGATCCTCGCCAAGGACCAGACCTCGGGCCGGATGCGATTGGCGATCGGCAAGGAGTACTCCGCCCTGAACGAGCGCGAGTGGCAGGAAGACGACCGCCAGGGCTTCATGAAAGCCGTCGAGCAGCGGCTAACGGGCGAGGACGGCTTTCAGCTCCGCCGCGTCATCCGGTACCTCAAGCGCTGGAAGGACGTGCACTTCTCCAGCGAGGGGCACGCGGCGCCGACTGGCCTGGCCCTCACGGCCGCTGCGCACAGGTGGTTTCAGCCCGCCAGGACGTACGATTCTGGCTACAGCGATCTGGCGGCGACGATCTCGCTGGTGCAGTCGATCGGGCAGGGTTTCCGGCCAACCTGGGACCCGACCCTGGGCACCGTCCAGCGGCTCTCCCTCCAGTTTCCCAACGCTCCCTACGATGACGTTTTCGCCAAGATGTCGAACCAGCAGATGAAGGAATTCTACGAGCGCGTGGAGAAGTTGCTCGGGTGGCTGGACCACGCCCGGCGACAGCAGACCCCTGACATGCTCCGGCACGCCTTTGGCACGGACTTCCCCCAGCAATGATGCTGGGATGTGACGCGCCGCCGTTGCCCCGACGCGCGCGGTGTGGAAGGGTGGCCGCAGCCATGGAGGATGTCGAGGTGCTCCTACGCCGCGCTCGCGACGGGGATGAACTGGCACTCAACGAGCTCTTCCGCCTGGCCCGGAAGGCGTTCGAGGACCTTGCATCCCGGCGGGCGGCACGGGTGCAGTCGGGGAGTGCCCGGCCATCCGACATCGCTCAGGAGTCCGTGCTGCGTGCCCTGCACGGGTTTTGGAAGTTCAAGGGAACCACCCGGGCCGAGTGGTTTGCCTGGCTCCAGCGCATTTTCCGC
>Ga0075421_100012418_pt1 | contig 10582 bp, 12 predicted proteins | sample SoiMetdeltSBSDD5_FD_75292 | JGI IMG/M metagenome (GOLD analysis project Ga0075421, IMG submission 75292) | Bulk soil microbial communities from a Populus tree surrounding site in Tennessee, USA - Soil MetaG P. deltoides SBSDD5 | ecosystem: Environmental > Terrestrial > Soil > Tree plantation... | reverse complement strand
TCATGATCGACGTCGAGAACCTCCCGTTCCCCGGCGAGGTCACCCGCGCCGACTTCCTCCTGCGCACCGGCACCACGTCCGACACGGCGGAGTGGGCAACGGCGCCGGCGCCCTACGATTTCGAATTCCGCCGCGGCGCCGGCGTCGGCGGGAGCGACCGGGTGACCATCGTCTGGTCGGCCGCCGGCATGCGCAACAAGTGGCTTCAGGTGACGGTGCTGCCGACCCAGCGCACGGGCCTGGAGCGGCCGGACGTGTTCTACTTCGGCAACCTCGTCGGCGAGTGCGCCGGGCCGCCGGGCCCGACGATGTACGTCAGCCCCGCCGACTGGGCCGCGACACGTTCCGCCCTCGGCAGCACGGCCCCGGTCACCAGCCGCTACGACCACAACCGCGACGGCCAGGTGAGCCCGACCGACCTGGCCATCGTCCGCTCCAACTTCCAGAGAAACCTGGTCGCCCCGCCGACCCGCTCGCCGGCGGCGCCGCGGACGAGCGTGGCGGAGGAACTGCTGGGTGAATCGACGGCGTGAGGCGGCGGGTGTAGCAGCCCCCTCACCCCCGGCCTTACCGGAGGGAGAGGGAATGAGGACCCCCGACAAAAGTGAATGCCGGGCCGCGCATGGGCGGCCCGGCATGTTCGAGACTGCGGCCGTGGCACGCGCTACTTCGCCGGCCGGATGTCGATCTGAAAGTCCTCGGCCCGGTCGTTCGTGCTGTTGATCCGGAACGTCTGCTGGGTGAACGGGGTCATCACCACCGGGAACCAGGTGCTCTGGAAGATCGGCACGCCGTTGCGGTCGTAGAACGTCGAGCGGTACTCGATCGTCATCTGCCGCTCCGTCGTGCTCCGCACGGGGACGGTGATGAACAGCAACCCCGCCGGGTCCCGCTCAACTATGGGCCGCCGGACGGCGATGCGGCGCTGCAGCTCGCGGTCGGCGATCTGGATCTGCGGCCAGTCGGCCGGGTCCTCGCGGGGCGTGATCGGCGCCCGCACGGGGGTGCATCCCGCGAACGAAATCAGCACCAGCGTCGCCAGGACCATCCGGGTGCGGTGGGCGGTCATCGAAGTCATTCCTCTCATTCCGTTCCTGTGGTGTGGCGGCGTCTGGCCGCTATTGCGGCTCGGCGCCGCTTCGCGGAGGCTCGCCCTCCGGGGCGGCGCGCGGGCCGGCGGGACGGTCGCCGGCACCCCGCTCGGCGTCGGACATCGACTGCCAGAACGTCGTCATCCCGTCCATCATCTTGCGGCCCAGGAACCGCGTGTACTTGTTGAGCTGGGGCTTGTCCAGCGGCGGCGGGACCTCGACCATCGCCCGCGCGATCGACCGGCCGCCGTCGCGAACGTTCACCGCCTCGCACGAGACGCGGTATTCCATGCCGCGGCTGGTCCGCCGGACCGGCCGGGTCAGCACTTCCACCAGCACGTCCACGTCCGGCTCCCGCGCGCCGGCCGCACCACCCGCGCCGCCCTCCCCCTCCTTCGGGGCCGCGCCGCGCAGGCGCTGCCGCGCGGCGTTCGGGGACAGGACCTCCACCCGGCCGTCGGCGGAGAGCCAGTCGGTGAGCGCCATCTCGATCGCGCCGTAATCGACGGGCGGCTCGTCGCTCGACCCCTCCGGGCCGCGGGAGACCAGCACGGCGATCCGCGGCCGGCCCACCGCCTCGTACGCCTCGACGTACGCGCGCTGCTCCGGCGGCCGCTGGGTCACCAGCGGCACGTCGTCGAACGGCGGCTGGGGCACCTCCCGACGCACCGACCGATCCCCGGGCATCGGCTTTTCCACCTCCCACGCCCGCTCGCGGACCGGGTCGACCTCGACGCGTTTCGGCGCGGGTTTCTTGCCCGCGCACCCGGCCCCGACCGCCAGCGACAACGCCGACGCCGCGACCGATAACCTGAGGATGCCGCTGCGCAAGTGGACCTCCATACCTGAACTCCCCTGCAACGACCGATTCATGCCCCCATTACCGCCCGGGGCCTTCCGTCCGCCGGTCTAGACACGCACGACAATAAAAGGATGGCCCACCCCGAGGCAAGGCGGGGGCCGGCGGCGGGATGAGCCAAATCCAGCAACGCCAGTGCATTAACGTCCGGCCCCCGGCGCTGTCTATCATCGGGGAATCCCAAAGTGGGACCATCCGAAGACCGGGCGGGACGGCATCACCTGATTCGAACCCCCCACCTGCCCACGACCACCTGCGGGCGACGTTGCCCGCACCCGGCGTGCGGGCTATTGTGGCCCGTCCGCCTGTCGAGATGACCGACGCGACCGGCGGAACAAGGAGAACGGCAACATGACGCCCATTGGCACGACGCGCCTTCCGATCCCCGCTCACGCCGCCGCGGCCTTGTTGCTGGCCCTGGCCGTCCTGACGGGTTGCGGCGGCGAGCAGCGGCCGCCCATGGACCAGCTCGACTCGCGCGACCGGGGGCTCCAGAGCAAGGACGTGATCCAGGCGTCCGACCAATTGGCGATGGACCTCCTCTCGCTGCCCCAGCTCAACGCCAGCCGCGAGCAGTGGACCGTCGTGGTCGACCGCGTCGAGGACAACACGCGCGACAACCTGTTCCAGGGGGATTACAACATCTTCCTCCAGCGGCTCCAGACCAACCTGGCGCGCCAGGGCCACGGCCGCATCGCGCTCATCGAGAACCGCAGCCGGTTTCGCGACGTCCGCGAGCGCGAGATGGAGGACGAAGGGCCGAAGGACTTCGGCCAAGGCGAGCCAGGGGCCATCAACCCCGATTACGCGCTGTACGCCAAGGCCATGGACCTGCCGGGCCGCGGGACGACCTACTACAACCTCCAGTTCGACATGGTGGACCTCCGGAGCCGGCGGATCGTCTGGACCGGCGACTACGAGGTGCGCGTCAGTCGCGATTGAGGGCGTACCGTGGCAAGCCTCCACTTGGCCGCCGGCCTGTGCCTTTGTGCGTGCGTCCTGGCCGGCTGCGGCTCGGCGGTGCGCCACGGCCGCAGCACCGCGCTGGACTCCGTCGACCTGGTGCGGATGACCGACGACATGGCGATGAAGATCATCGCCGACGCGGAGGTGCAACAGGCGATCGGGCGGGAGGGGTCGCTGAAGGTCGTCGTGCAGCCCGTCGAGAACATGATGACCGCCGAGGTGCTGCCGCGCGGCCCGGCCGAGACGTTCACGGCGCGGGTGCGGTCGCTGCTCAGCCGGCACGCGCCCGACCGGTTCACCTGGGTGATGAACCGCGACGCCTTCTACCGGCTCCGTGAAAGAGAGCTGGACGTGGACCTCGGCCCCTCCCCCGACGCCATCAGCCCGGAGTACGCGCTGGTCGCCCGCTTCAGCTCCATCACCGACGAGAGCCCGAAGCACCGCAGCAGCTACTACCTGTGCGTCTACGAGCTGTTCAACCTCGAGGACCGCTCGGTGCTGTGGACCGACAAGTACGAGGTGAAGAAGTCGGCCGTCAAAGGGTTCCTGGATTGAGGGTGCCTCGATTGAGCCGGCGCGTCGTCCATCTCCTCTGCCTCACCGCCGTCGCCGCGGCGGTCGGCGGCTGCGTCAGCAAGGCGCACCGCGAGGCGGAGCGGGCGGTCGCGGATTACTATGTCGGCGACTACGACCGCTCCGTCCGCCGCCTCACCCCCCTGGCGGCCAGGACCAACGAGGATTTCGTCCTCAACAACCTGCGCCTCGGCTCGGCCGCCCTGGCCAACTACGACCTCGACGCCGCCGAGGGCGCGTTTCTCCGCGCGTACGAGGTGCTCAACAGCGTCGGCGTGAACGACGGCGGCCGGACGGTCGGCGCCGTGCTCGTCAGCGAAAACATCCGCATCTGGCGCGGCGAACCGTTCGAGCGGGCGATGGCCAATTTCTACCTCGGCCTCGTCTACTACATGCGGCACGACTACGCCAACGCCCGCGGCGCGTTCGAGAACGCGCTCTTCAAGTTGCGCGACTACGGGGAAAAGAAGAAGGGCGCCAAACCCGACAAATACGCCGAGATCGAGAGCAACTTCGCACTCGGCCACCTGATGCTCGCCAAGGCCCACCAGCGGCTCGGCCGCGACGACATGGCGGAGAAGTACTTCAAGCGCACCGGCGAGCTGCGCCCGGACCTGGCCGCCGCCGCCGACCCCGACGCCAACCGCCGCGCCAACGTGCTGCTCGTCGTCGACTTCGGCAACGGCCCCCGCAAGATCGGTGACGGCATGGGATCGGTGGTGGGGTTCGCTCCAAAGCCGGTGGACGTCGGCCCCCCGCCCCCGCCGTGGGTCACCGTGGACGGCCAACCCGTGCAAGTGGCGGCGGTTGCGCGGCCGCCTGTCGACCTGCTGGTGCTGGCGCAGGACCGGCGGTGGCAGAGCATCGACACGATCCGCGTCATGAAGGACCTCATCGGCACGGGCCTGATGACCGGCGGGATGATCTACGGGATGCAGCACGACTCCAGGCCCGAGATCGTGCTGGCGGCGCTGCTCGGCGGGGCGCTGCTGAAGGCGTCGAGCCAGGCGGACCTCCGCCACTGGGAGATGCTGCCCCGCACGACGTACGTCCTGCCGCTCACGCTGCCGCCCGGCACGCACGACGTTACGGTGAACTTTCCGGACGTGCCCGGCGTGCGCCAGACGTGGCGCGGGATCGTCGCCCCGCCGGAGGGCGAAGAGGCGACCTACTACTTGCGAATGCAGCGGTGGAACAACGGTCCCTACCAGTGGCCGCCGCCCGCCCTCGCCCGCCGTAACGACACCGTGCCCGCCCGCGCCGACGCGGCGCGATAATTCGTCGCGGACACGCGACGGACACAAACCTCATTTCAATGAATAACGCCCGATCAGCCCTGGCGTGCGAAGAGGGAGCCGTCTTCCACTTCCACCTGTTCCGGCATCAGCAGCGCACGGGTCTGGTGGTCGAGCCCGATCCGGTGAAACTCCACCTCGTACGCCACCGATGGCGCGAACCACGTGCTCCGGACCACACCCACCTGCCCGCGGTGCAGCAGCAGGTCGGGGATGTCCTGGGTCAGACGGACGAAATCGTCCACGTTCGGCCGACGCATGGGTCCTCCTTGATCCCGCACATACACCCCAAAGCCCACGGCGAGGAATGAAACTGCGGCGTGGAATCTAACGCGCCGCGGCCGGAACTCAACGGCGTTGTCGACCAGAATTCTCGCGAACCGGCGGAACGCTGTCCCTTCATACAATCCGCCGCCATGCTCGGCTCCCCCGCCACGTTCGCCCGGCGACTGCTCGCCTGGTATGACGCCTCCCACCGGCCGCTCCCCTGGCGGGGCGCCAACGGGTCCGGGGACGGCGTGGACCCTTACCACTTGCTGGTCAGCGAGGCGATGCTCCAGCAGACGCAGGTCGCCACCGTCATCCCCTACTACGCCCGGTTCCTGGAGCGCTTCCCCACCCTCGCCGACCTCGCCTCCGCCGACGAGCAGGAGGTGCTGCGGCTGTGGCAGGGGCTCGGCTACTACTCCCGCGCCCGCAACCTCCAGGCGGCGGCACGAAAGGTCGTTTCCGACTACGCCGGCCAGCTCCCGCGCGAGCGGGACGAGCTGCTGAAGCTCCCCGGGATCGGCCGGTACACCGCCGGCGCCGTAGCCTCCATCGCGTTCGACCGCCGGGCCCCCATCCTCGACGGTAACGTCACCCGCGTGCTCAGCCGCATCGACCGCATCGAATCGGACCCGCGGGAGAAGCCGACACAGGACCTTCTCTGGCGGCGGGCGGAGGAGGTCCTGCCAAGACGCCGCGTCGGGTCATTTAACTCTGCCCTGATGGAGCTGGGGGCGACGGTGTGCATCCCGCGCAATCCGCAGTGCCTCATCTGCCCCGTCCGCGGCCACTGCGAAGCCTTCGCCGCCGGCGTGCAGGAGCGGATCCCGGCGCCGCGCAAGGCGAAGGAGAACCCCCTCCTGCGGCGCGCGACCTTCTGCATCAAGAGCCGCGCCGGCCGGTGGCTCATCGAGCAGCGCCCCCCCAAAGGCCGCTGGGCGGGCATGTGGCAGTTCGTAACGCTCGTGGCGGACGAACCGGCCGGCGTTGAAACACTACAGTCGCTGCTCCCCGTACCGGTCTCCCGCCCGCGGCTCATCGGCACCGTCACCCACGGCCTCACCCACCGGCGGTATCACTTCGACGTTTACGCCTGCGACACGGCCGACGAGGCCCCTTTAGCCTCCCGTGTCTGGACGTCGCTGCAAGGGCTCGACCAATACCCCCTCCCCCGCCCCCACCTGCGGATCGCGGACGTCTTGGGCGGTTTATGAGGTCCATCCTGCCGCGCCGCGCCGCTTCGCCATCACCCCCGACGGAAAGGCGCGCCACGATTTGCCCGGCTTGCCCATAAATCGTACATCCTCATCGGAGGCGGCCGTGGTGGCCGGAATAACCCGATGCGGACCCTCATCGATCGCGAACTGTACCCGAACGAAATGGACCCTGCGGCGAACACCCGACCCCGGACCCTGAGCGTCGTGACCGTGCTGATGGTCACCGCCGTCGTCCTCAGCTACCTGGGGGCCTACGCCGTCCCGACGGCGCTGGTCAACTCCAACATCATGGAGCCGTGGCCGAACTACGACGACCCGCGGCCGCGGTGGGTGGTGATGACGTTCGTCGGCCTGCTGTCCAGCTTCCTGCTGATGCTGGGACTGTTCCAGGTGCTCGGCGCACTCCAGGGCCGCACCCCCGCGGTGGACGACCGGGACTAGCCGGCCCGGGCAGCCACGAGTCCGCCCACGGGCCCGAAGCAGAACCAAAAGACCCACAGCGACTTGCCCATCGGGGTGCCGCACCTGCCACCGCAGGCGGCACCCCGACGTCGTTTAAAGCACCGTCAGTGAATTGAGCACTTCATCGCCGGCGTCCGGCCCGTGTCCGATAACTACACCCGTTGTCGCCGCCGCCGGCAACGAGAAGTCGGCGTTGCTTAGCGTCAACGGCCCGACTTGCCGATGCAAAAAGGGGACGACGGGACTGCCACACGATGCTCCAGGTCAACACACCCGATAAGCCGCGCGTGCTCATCCTCGACGAGGACCGGATTATCCTCCAGTCGCTCTCGCAGTTCCTCCGCCGCGAGGGCTACGAGGTGCGCACGACCGACCGGCCGGACGAGGCGGTGGCGCTGATGGAGGCGGGCCGCGTGGAGCTGCTGCTGGCGGACATCAACATCCCCGGCCTCAAGCCGGCGGACTTCCTGCGCGACGTCCGCCGGCGGTTCTCGCACGTCGTGGTCGTCGTGATCACCAGCTACGGTTCGATCGAGGGCGCCGTCGAGGCGACCAAGACGGGCGCGTTCGACTACCTGACCAAGCCCATCGTGGACGAGGAGATCCGGCTGGTCGTGGAGAAGGCGGCGCGGCAGCAGTCGCTGCTGTTCGAGAACCAGTCGCTGCGGCAGCAGCTCGACCTGCGGCTGGGGCTCCAGAACGTCGTCGGCCGCGACCACAAGATGCAGCGCATCTTCGACCTCGTCGAGGCCGTCGCCGACGGCCGCACCACCGTCCTCATGACCGGCGAGAGCGGGACGGGCAAGTCGCTGCTGGCCCGCGCCATCCACCACCGCTCGCCCCGCCGGGACAAGCCATTCGTCGAGGTGAGCTGCGGCGCGCTGCCGGAGACGCTGCTGGAGAGCGAGCTGTTCGGCCACGTGAAGGGCGCCTTCACCGGCGCCATCTCCGACAAGCCGGGCCGCTTCCTCGCCGCCGACGGCGGCACCATCTTCCTCGACGAGATCAACTCCGCCTCGCCGGCCATGCAGGTGAAGCTGCTGCGGGTGCTGCAGGAGCGTTCCTTCGAGCCGGTCGGCTCCGCCGAGACGCGGAACGTCGACGTGCGCGTGATCCTGGCGAGCAACGTGGACCTCCAGCAGCTCGTCGCGGAGCAGAAGTTCCGCCAGGACCTGTACTACCGGATCAACGTGGTGACGATCCGCCTCCCCGCCCTGCGCGAGCGGCCGAACGACATCGCGCTCCTGGCCGCCCACTTCCTGCGCCACTTCAACAAGGAGGCGGGCCGCGAGATCCTCGGCTTCACCGACGGCGCCATGGCGGCGATGCACCGCTACCCCTGGCCGGGCAACATCCGCGAGCTGGAGAACGCCGTGGAGCGGGCGGTCGTGCTGTGCCGCCGGCCGCACGTGGACGTGGAGGATTTGCCCGAGTCGATCCAGACGCACGTGGCCGGCGCCCCGGTCGCGCGGTCGGTGCCGGCGGACGAGGCGTGCGAGCGGCCGATGCCGCTGCAGGCGGCCCTCGAAGGCCCGGAGCGCCGCATCATCGAGGCGGCCCTCAAGCGCAACGCCTGGAACCGTCAGGCGACGGCCGCGGAGCTCGACATCAACCGGACGACGCTCTACAAGAAGATGCGGAAGTACCGGTTGGACGTGGGGGAGAGCAATTGAATCGTCGGCACGCGATTTCACTCCGTGCGACTGGCGGACCTGCGGTCCGGCGGCTACGCGCGGCTAGAATTTGAGGCAACGAAGGAGCGCTAAAGGCGAACGCCGAGCTCCTTCAGCGCCACGGCCACCCTCGGGCGTTTCTCCCCCAGTGCCCAATCGGTGCGTAGCGAGAAGCCCTTGAGGACGGTGGAGTGCAGCCTCCCCTGCCGCTCTTCGATCGGCCGATACTTGCCGCCGCGGCCGAGGGAGTAGACTTCGATTCGCCCGCCTCGACGGTCGATGACCCAGTACTCCCGCACGCCCGCCTTTTCGTACTCGGCGAACTTGTCGCGCCAGTCGCGCACGACGCTCTCGGGCGAGACGAGTTCAAAGATGGTGTCCGGGACCCCGTTGATGAGGGTGGGGCCGACGATCTCCAGTCGGTCCTTCGACACGAACGTCAGGTCCGGCATCCGGAGGCGCCGCTGACGGGGGAAGCGAACCAGCACCTCCGAGCCGAAGACGGTTCCGAGGCCGTGGTGCTCGACGAAGTGCATCAGCAGGCTGCGGAGCCAGGCGTGGAACTGGTCATGGTCGATGCTGACCGGCGCCATCATGACGACTTCCCCATCCACCCACTCGGCGCGGGTGTCTTCATCAATCCACGCAAGGAACTCCGCCTCCGTGAGGCGGCGGCCCGGGTGGGGCTTGGCGTCGGTGGGTTGCGCGGGCGGTTGGAATTGCTTAAGGACCGGCATCGCCCGTCACCTCCGTGTTTATGATATCCGCCTGTCCGATGGTGTGTACAACCGGGGCTCGGGGCGCGGGCGGTAGAACTTTCCGAACAGCCGGCCGGCGGCGAAGCAGGCCCGCCAGAACGTCCTGGCGACGGGGCCGGGTGGCGGCAGGTTGGACTTGTAGCGGTAGAGAAACGGCTTCTCGTACGTCAGGATTGGCGCGGGCGCGGCGACGGGTTCTCTGGGAATGACCGGCCTTGGCACGGTGTCGGGGGCGGGGTCCATGTCGCCATTCTAACCGCGGATCAGTTCATCCCGGCTCCCCGTCCTTACCCCAGAACCAGGAAGTAGAAGACGACCGCCGCGATGGCGAAGCCGACGAGGGTGTAGGCGACGATGCCGGCGGTGTTGGGGCGGCCGGTCTTGCCGTTGTAGCCGTAGCTGCAGCTGGTGCAGCGGACGTGGTTCAGCAGCTTCGGCCCCACCAGCCCGCCCCACCACGTGAACGTGACGGGCGTGGCCTGGGTGCCGCCGCACTTCGGGCACGACGGCCCCGTGCCGTAAGGCAGGACGGACTGGTGCGGCTGCTGCTGCCACTGTGGCGGGATTGGGGGCGGAGGCAGTTGAGTCATTCCTTTCACCGTAATGAGGGCAAGGGACCGTACTGGGCGCAATTCCGCCTCTCACTCGACGCCTCCGTATTCGCGCAACACGGCCAGTGCGGACGCGTTCACGAAGCGGGGCTCCTGAAACCGGCGCGCGTACCCGAGCGGGGTGACGTCGCGGAACTCGTGCATCTTTTCCTTCTCCGGGTCCCCCACGTCCACCAGTTGCTTGCGCAGCGTCGCTCGCGCGTTGGGGTCGGCGCCGTGGCGGAGGAGCAGCCGGGCCGTGTCGTCGCGGTGGCCCGTGATCATGATCACCGCGTGGTACAGCGGCGTGTGGCCGCCGAAACCGCCGGCGTCAACGGACGCGCGGGCGTTGACGTCGGCGCCGCGTTCGATCAGCCAGGCGGCGGTCGCGGCGTCGCCGAACTCGACGGCGATGTGCAGCAGCGTCGTCCCACCTAGCGGCGTGCCGTGCAGTCCTTCGCCCGGCTTGAAGCCGAGTTCGGCCGGGTAGATCTCCGTCTCCGCGAACCGCCGCGAGAGCAGCGACGGGTCCCTTTCCAAGTGTCGCTGGAGCCGGTCGAGCCGGCCGGCGTGCAGGGCCGTCGCGGGCGTGTCGGGCGGGTCGAATCCCGCCTCGGCAAGGGCCGCCAGGCACGCGTGCTTGGCGGCGGGGTTGCGGTCGTAGGTGCCTAGCAGCATGCGCAGCGGGTCGCCGTAATCGGCCGATGTGGCGGCACGCGCGTCGGCGCCGTGCGCGAGCAGCCACCGCAGCACGCCGGGCGCCAGGCACTCGCAGGGGCCGAGCAGGATCGGGTAAAAGCCGTACGAACGGGCGTTGACGTCCGCGCCGTG
>Ga0075421_100012416_pt1 | contig 10584 bp, 6 predicted proteins | sample SoiMetdeltSBSDD5_FD_75292 | JGI IMG/M metagenome (GOLD analysis project Ga0075421, IMG submission 75292) | Bulk soil microbial communities from a Populus tree surrounding site in Tennessee, USA - Soil MetaG P. deltoides SBSDD5 | ecosystem: Environmental > Terrestrial > Soil > Tree plantation... | reverse complement strand
TGGGCCGAACGCACGAAGGATGAGGACGGGAAGAACATCGACGAGCCGGAGAGGCGCTACGTCTGGCGGCTCCGCGTCTACCCGCACGCGCTGCGCGAGGAGAACGCCTACTACTCGCCGTCGAAGGCGGCGCTGCTCTTCGGCTACTTCAACGCGCCGACGACGGATCCGCGCGACGAGCTGCCGGGCGGCGTCGTCTTCAGCTGCCTCTCGCACGACATCATCGCCCACGAGATGACGCACGCGATCCTCGACGGCATGCACCGCCGCATGCTCGAGGCCACCAACGTCGACATGATCGCCTTCCACGAGGCGTTCGCCGACATCGTCGCCATCTTCCAGCACTTCACGACGCCCGGACTCCTGCTGGATCAGATCCAGCGCACGCGCGGCGACCTGGCCGAGAACAACCTGCTGGCGAAGTTGGCGTCGCAGTTCGCGCGCGCGACCGGGCAGGGCGACGCCCTCCGCAACGCCCTCGGCCGATTCGACAACGGCGAACGGGAGCGTCCCGATCCATCGACGCTCGGCCGGACGTTCGAGCCGCACGAGCGCGGCGCGATCCTCGTCGCCGCCGTGTTCGATGCGTTCGTGCGGATGTACGCGACCCGCGTCGCCGACCTGCGCCGGATCGCCACCGGCGGAACCGGAGAGCTGCCGAAGGGCGATATCCATCCCGATCTCGCGCACCGGTTCGCCGAGGAAGCCGTGCGGCTGTCGCAGCGCGTCCTCAACATGTGCATCCGCGCGATCGACTATCTGCCGCCGGTGGACGTGACCTTCGGCGATTTCCTCCGCGCGCTGATCACGGCCGACGCCGACTTCTTCCCCGAGGATCCGCGGCGCTACCGGCTCGCGTTCATCGAGTCGTTCCGCGACCGCGGCATCTACCCGATCGACATCCGCGCCCTCGCCGAGGACGCCCTGCGCTGGAACCCGCTCGAGCAGGCCGACTGGAAGAGCATCGAGAGCATCCTTCCGCCTTCCGGCGTCCTTCGAACAATGGCCGCCGTGTACGAATCGGAGCACATGACGACCGCAGCCGACATGCTCGGCGGGATTACGCGCGAAGTCGGAAAGGCATTTGACGCCGGCCGCTTCGACGAGGCTTCGAGCCTGTTTCTCCAGGCGGCCTGGGGCTCGCGCGCGAGCCACGGGTCCGAGAAGCTGGTCGCGAGTCTGAAGGGGCGGCATGGCGACCGTTATCCGCGCTACGTCACCGAACGGAGGTTCGCCGTCTTCCTCAACAACTGGATCATGGCGAAGGCGGACCGGGGCGAGCTGGATTGCGACAAGATCAAGTGGCACCTCGGACTCGACCTGAACAAAGACGGGAAGGGCGAGCGGGCGCGCGTCGAGGTCCACGCCGTCCGGCCGACGGTGCGGCTCCGCGCCGACGGACGGTCGCGCGTCGAGCTCCTCATCGTGCTGACGCAGCGCATCGAGCTGCCGCTCCTCGCCGATCCCGAAGACAAGAGCTCCGTCATGATGGGCCCCGATGGCAAGCCGCTGACCTTCATCTTCCGCGGCGGATCCACGCTCATCGTCGATCCGGAGGCGGCGTCGATCACGTACTCGGTGGCGAAGAACATCTCCAGCGGGCGGCGTCAGGCGCGGCACATGGCCTTCCTCCGTGACGAGATCGCGCGCGAGGGAAGCATGGCCGTCGCCCGATTCGGCTTGACGAAAGACGCGCGCGCGCGGCTGCGGAAGCTGGAGCCGTTCGCGCTGGCCCACACCCGATCGGAAAACGTGGGGACCTACTGAGATGGCGAAGAAAGCAACCCGTAGTCAACCCTTGAAGGCGAAGCGCGCCGCGGCGTCGAAGAGCGCGAGGCCGCGTGCCTCGGGCGACGCGCTGGTGCCGGAGCGCGACGAGATCATCGTGCGGATGTACCGCCAGGGACTCGGCGACTGCTTCCTGCTCGCGCTGCCCGCGGGCCGGTCCGCAACCAGGTATCTGCTCGTCGACTGCGGCGTGCACAAACGACAGACCGACGGTCCTGCCCGTCTCGCGCAAGTGCTGAGGAGCCTCGTCGCCTCCACCGACGCGCGCATCGACGTCGTCGTCGCCACGCACGAGCACGCCGATCATCTGTCGGGATTCGTGCAGAAGGGAAGCCCGTTCCTGACCAACGAACTGGGCATCGGAGAGGTGTGGCTCGCCTGGACGGAAAAGCTGGGCGACCACCAGGCCGACACGCTGCGCCGCAAGCGCGGCACCGCGCAGCGTCTGATCGACAAGGCGGTGGAGGAGGCGCGAAACCGCGCGGGACGAGGGCTGGACGGTCCCGGATTCGCGGACCGGCTGGAAGGTCTCATGGACTTCGATCAGCCTCCGGACGGATCGGTGGATTCCGACGAAGTGCAGAAGCGCCTGGGCGGCCTCAAGGACACGTCGGTCCTCTGCACGGATTCGGCGGCCGCCGGCGGCCCGGTCGGCATGGCGAAGCGAACGGCCAGGAAGGCGAAGCCATCGTCGAACGAGCTGGCGCTCAGGCTCCTCGCGCTGACGGCGGGCGACAACAACACCAGGCACTGCGAGCCCGGCAAGGTCCGCGTGATCGAGGACGTGAAGAACTTCCGCGCCTACGTGCTGGGACCGCCGCGATCGGACCTCCTGGAGAAGGAGAAGCCGAGCAAGATTCGCGGCGCAAAGGAAGACGATCCCGGAGGCGCCTATAAGGAGGTGTACCTCACGGCCACGGGCATCAACCGCGCGCTCGCGCTCAATCCGCGTTTCGGCCTCGACGACGTCGCCGGCGGCGCGCCACTGTCCGAGGATTGGCGCTATCCATTCGCCACCCGCTATCAGCGCCGCTACGACCTCGTCACCGCCACGAACGACGCCGGCGGCAAGCCGGCCTCGGCTGACGAGTTCAAGTTCAACGACAAGGGGGCGGCGCTGCCTCCTCCAGGCACGAGCTCGTTCATCAAGACCACATACCTCGATCCTGGGTCGAACTGGCGCCGGATCGACGGCGACTGGCTGAATGCGGCGGAAGCGCTCGCGCTCGACCTGGCAGGCGACACGAACAACACGAGCCTGGCGCTGGCGTTCGAGTGGGGCCCGCCCGGCAAAGGCCGCGTGCTCCTGTTCGCGGCCGACGCGCAGGTCGGCAACTGGCTGTCGTGGCGCGACCAGAGCTACGGCGAGCCCGGCGACAAGGTGAAGATCGATCAGCTGCTGGATCGCGTCCTGCTCTACAAGGTCGGCCATCACGGCAGCCACAACGCCACGGTCCGGCGCGATCCGCGCGATCTCTCCAGCCCCGATCCGAACGGCGCACCGTTCGGGCTCGAGCTGATGAACGACATCATCGCGATGATTCCGGTCGATCACGACGCCGTGCGCAAGAAGATGCCGGACCCGTGGCTGATGCCGCACGAACCGCTCTACCGGCGGCTCCGCGACAAGGCGCGCCGCCGTGTGATGCGATCAGATCAGGAGCTGGTACCGCTCAATCCATCGCGGGAAGATCCCGATCTCGTGCCGACGACGACGAAATGGGCGGCCGTGCCGGGCGTGCCGAACGCCCGGTGGCGCGCGTCGAAAGAGGAGTTCGACGCGGGCACGAAAGGGCCGCTGTACTACGACGTGGCGATCGGGCTTCCAAGCTGACGGATCGCGATCCACTTGTTTGCTCATCCGTGCGAGCGCCCTTGCACGCGCGCTGGCTCGTCTATCAGCGCGCAAGTCACAGACACGGCGACGCTCCGCATCAGCCGAGTTTCATCGGGGAATCCGCCTTGCAGTGACCGGACATGTCGCGCCTGAGCTGTCCGATCGCAAGCGCGACGATGCCATCGTCCGTTAGCCAAGGAGGAACGTCATGATGAAACGTGTCCTTGGAGGACTCGTTCTCGGCTCGTGCGTGATCTGCGCGCAGGTCGCAACCGCGCAGGAACGCGCACCCCACACCGGATCGACCGCCGTCGGCATCGAGGCCGGCGCGTTCATCCCGAGGGACGGCCAGCTCGACGCGGCGCCGATCGTGAACGCGCTGCTCGAGTACTACTTCACGCCGCGGGTCAGCGTCCGCACCGACTTCGGATTGACCGACCCGGGGTTCTTCCGCGAGTCGTCGGATTCGCTGCGGCAGATTCCGCTGCGCGCCAACGTGAACTACAACTGGGAAGGCGGAAAGTGGCACCCGTTCGTCGGCGCCGGCGTCGGCGCGTACTTCATCCAGTTCAAGGACAACGGTCAGCCGCTGGGCACGCGGGAGACGAAGCCCGGCATGAACGTCGGCGGCGGCGTCGAGTACTTCACCGGCCGTACGGTGTCGCTGAAGGGGGAAGCCCGGTACCACATCATCGGCAAGACGCGCGCCGGTGACGATCCCTCGGGCCTGGTGTTCACCGGCGGGTTGAAGAAGTACTGGTAGATCGACGGGTGAGGAGCGCATCCGAGCGATGCGCTCCTCACCGCGCTCACGGGAAGGCTACCCGAACGATCGGTCGTCCGCTGACGGACCGTAGGTCGACGGCACCGGCTTGTCGTTCAGGCGCAGATACACAGTCAACTGGCCGCGGTGATGCGCGAGGTGCGTGAACGTGTCGGCGATCACGACGTGTCGCGGCGCGGTCATGACGACCTTGCCGGAGACGAGCAGCTTCCACGGCGTCGCCAGGTGGGCATCGGTCGTCGAGGCGAGCGCCTTCCGCGCGCCGGCGACGGCCTGGTCGTGCAGGCGCTGAAGATCGGCCACCGTCTTCCACTCCTGCCGCTGCGGCGGCGGGCCGCCGACCGGATTGAGATCGAGGTCGTCGCGCTCGATCGCCATCGCCACCCACGACGGCATCGTCGCGACGAGACTGGCGAGGTAGCCGAGCGGCATCGATTTGTCGTGCGGCTTCCAGTCCGCCTTGCCCTCGGGGGCGTTGGCGAGCACGCGGTGCGAGATCGTCGCCTCCCGCTCGAGTTGTTCGGCGAAGAATCGGGTAAGCTCCACGGCGCGGCCTACGCGACCACTTCCGACGTTATCGTCAGCAGGAATCCACTGGGGTCGGTCACCGCGAACGCGCGGCTCTTCCACTCGGTGTCGTGCGGTTCCGCATCGAGCGTGATGCCCGCGTTCCGCGCCCGTGCGGCAATCTCGTCGACGTTCTGCGTCGTCGACAACATCACCCGCAGGCCGATGCCCTTCTTTCGATCCCGGCCCTTGCGCCAGTCGTCCTGAGTCAGACCGATCTCGCTCTTGCCGGCGCGCATCATGACGCCGAGCAGGTTGCCGTGCTCTTCCCAGCGCTCATCGACCGAGAACCCGAGCACTTCGTAGAACGCGATGCTCTTCTGGAGGTCGTCGACGGTAAAGCTGGGGATGATGGAGGTGATTTGCAAAGCTTCTTGAATCGTGGCCACGGTGTGCCCTCCTCCGACGATGCTAACGACGTTCGCGGACGGCACGCAAGCGCGGCCGTCTCCGGCTGCGCCGAGCGGTTGCGAAAGTCCCCTTGTTGCGCTACCTTGGCGTCCTAGCTCAGGCGTCTTCAACCAATTAACTGTCGACTCTTTGCCGGTCAGGTGAACGCAGCAAGGCGCGCGGGATCTCACCGAAGGGTCAGTCAGCCCACTGCGTTCGAGCGACGGCGGCGCGCACGCGGAAATCTCTGCGCGTGTCCGTCCTCTCCATTGATAGTTCCGTAGCCTGGCACTTCCTGGGTCGGGGCGACCTGGCTGCATAGAGCCCAGCTGGAAGCGAGGTTCGCGTTGCGTGTCCCACGTGCGGCAGCGCCAACATTCTCGACCGCGCTCGTCGTGTTGTCGCTCGGCGGCGCGTCGATGGTCGGGCAGAAGGTCGTTCCAGCCGTTCCCCCTCGCCCGCCGGCCGTCCTGAAGGGCGAGATCCGCCTGTCGAAGGAGATGCGCGTCTCGTCGCAACGAATCATCCTGGAGGACCTGCAACTCGTCACCAACGGCCTTCGATTCGAGATCGTCGGCGACTCGCTGGAAGTGCGCGGCTCCGCCTCGATTCGCGCCTTCGATCCACCGGAGCGCAAGCCCAGCGGCGAGCCGGGACGGGCGGCCGGCCTCATCGTCCTGCGAGTACTGAAGGTGTCGGGACCGGTGCCGAGCATCGACAATTCCGGCGAAGACGGGATGCCGGGTCGACCCGGAACGCCGGGGGATTCCGGTCTTCCGGGGCAGCCCGGTACTCCCTTCAAGTGGCTGCCCTGGACGGGCTGCATCGATGGGACCAACGGTTCTCCGGGTGAGCCAGGCAAGTCCGGCGGCGATGGTGGTCCCGGAGGCGCGGGCGGGAACGGCGGTGTCGTTCTCGTGGACGCGGGAGTCCGTAACAAAGAGGCCGCTGCCAAGATTGTCGTCAACGGCGGCCGCGGCGGAAGCGGCGGCGAAGGCGGCCCCGGAGGCCCCGGCGGCAAGGGCGGGATGGGCGGTCCGCCGACCGGACCGTGCGGCTGGACCAACCAGGGACCACCCGGCCCGTCAGGTCCCGCGGGACGTATCGGGCCAAACGGGCCTGACGGCAATCCCGGGTCGATCTATTCGGGAGCCGGACGGACGTCGAGCCTTCAGTTTCCGGAGGATCGCCCGGCGCTCCTCTCGGGGAGAGGGCTCCAGTGAGGCCGATCCCTCATCACTCGATCGTCGTGCGCGTGGTGGGTGCTCTGTGTTGCGCGACGGTGCTGCTCGCCGCCGCATCCGGGCTCCACGGACGCGCGGCAGCAGTGACGACGAGCCTCCCCGTGCTCGTCAGCGTCTCGGACAAAGCTCCTGTCTTCGTCGACGCGAAAACCGACAAGGGCGGTCTTCGCATCTCGAATACGGATGGACGGCTGCCGGGGCCGGACGTCTTCTCCGCAACGGTCGCAGTCGGCGATTTCAATCAAGGTGGACGGCTCCTGTCCGAGTCGGAAGGACGAGTCGCGGCCTACTCGCCGCTCACTGGCGAGCTGTCCCTGTTCGACGTGAAATCAGGAAAGCTCTCGGTGATTCTCCCGGCGGGGAACCTTCCCACCGGTCTGCAGGATCTGGAATTGTCGGCGCGCGGCATCGCGGTGCTGGTCGGCGCCGGTAACGCGACCAGGCTCGTCGCCGTCCGCATCCCGCGCCCGTCGGATCCTCGTATCGGCTGGACCGACGTTCACCTCCCGATCCACGCGACCGACACGGCGTTCTCGACGGAAGGGCTGCTGGTGCTGTCCAGCAAAGACCGCGCGTTGTACGAGATTCCCGCCAGCGAGCTGCCGCTCCTTCGCGCGGCGCCGGGCGAGCCCAAGTACACGAAGCTGCTTGCCGATCTGCCGGGATCTCCCGCCGCTGTCGCCGAGTGGCGCGAGATTCTCTATGTCTCGCTCGGTCGCGATCTGCTCGTGATCCCGAGAGAGGCGCGGCCCCGCAGCCAGGTCCTTCCCATCCCCGGGCCTCTCGAGCAGATCGATCGGCTGCGTGTCTCGGCCGAGTACCTGCTTGCGGTCGATGCCGCGCGGGACCAGCTGGCGGTCGTGCACAGGCCCGCGCCCGTCACCATCAGCTTCCAGGGCGCGGCGGCAGACACGATCGACAGGCTCGTTCGCCTGTTCGACTATCTCGCCGGGTATCGCCTGCTGCCGACGCGCATGATTCCCGTCGATCGCGACAACGCGTTCGACCTCATGGTCGCGCACCGGGTGCTGCCCGAGCCTCGAGATGGCGCGCCGTCGCCAGACGTGCAACGAACGCTCGAAGCCGTCCTGTGCCGGCTCAACCCGTCGCGGTGCGCCCCGCTCCGCCTCGAGCGGGGAACGCAGCTTCGTGTGCCGGCGATTCCGTTGAACCAGCGGCAGCTCACGACGCGCGTCCAGCTCGGGGAAAGCACGATCGCCGACGTGATCAACGCCCGTCTGTTCCCGGAGGATCGGCCGTCCGACGCCGACCTGTTGCGACGTCTGCTCGGTTCGAACCGGCAACTGGACCAGACCCTCGATGCACAGCTCTTTCGACTGAACCTGATTCCGTGGCGATTGGGGACGGACAAGACGCTCCTGCCAGGTACTCCGCTGACGCTCGGACCCGACGGAACGTTCGAGGCCGTGACGGCGCCGGCATGCAACGCCGGCCGCCTGCGGAAGGGCCTGCCGAGCCAGACCGGCCTCGACGCGGTGCTGCGGACGCAGCGGATGGATCACTTGAAGTCGGTGCTCGGCATCAGCGGCACGATCGACGTCGGCCTCGAAGGCGTCGAGATGGTCGCGGTTGCGCCCGAGGCGATCGGCGACTGCGTACCGCCCGGCACCGGCGCGACACACGTCGCGACGGAGGTGCTCGTCGCCGACCGTGTGTTCGTCCGCGCGCGCGACGCGAACGGGTCCGTCCAGTACCCCGACCCGGAGGCGCTGCGGCAGGCGAAGGCGATGCAACCGTCGATCTCGGGAACGCCGCGGCCGGAATGGAGCGCGACCATCGAAGGCCCGGTCGCCCTCGGGTTTCGCGCGCAGGCGATCGATCCCGACAGCAAGCGGGCGCCGATGCCGCTCAAGGCGATCCTGAACGTGAAGGGCGGCGCGTTCAATCTTCCCGTCACGGGATGGGAGCCGCTGGTGGTCGTGCCCTCCAGGGACCTGATGAGCGCGCCGGCCTTGAAATCGATCGAGAGCGCGCGCGATCCGCTGGTGCGGATCTCGCCGCTCGAGCGAAGCCCGAGCCGGGCGACCGCGAGCTCCGTGGCCTCGTCGCCGGCACCGGACAAGGTGCTGAACGACAAGGAACGGCAGGAGGCAGGCGAACGGATCCGCGCCGCGATCAAGTATCCGTCGGCTCCGCCGGACACGTCGGCGGTGATCATCGTCGTCGCCGAGAAGTCGGCGAGCGTGGACCTCCATCATCCCAACTTCAAACGACCGGACGGCTTGAGCATCTGGTCGAAGATGACGGCGGACGGCAGGGGCATCACGCTCGACGAGTTTCCCACGTCGACGCCCGTGTCACCTGCCATCGAGCGCGATTTCAAGATCGACGACGATCACGGCACGCACGTGGCCGGGCTGCTGGCCGGCGTCGGGTTGCCGCCCGGTCTGGCAGCTCAGGCCGGCCTGTTCCTCGTGCCGATCGAGCTCAAGGCGGATCAGATTCGTTCGCGGCTCGAGTTTGCCGCCGACAGCATTCCGGCGTCGATTGCCAACTTCAGCCAGGTGATGACCATCGACCCGCAGATCCAGGAGCAGATCGGCGAGGGCATCGATCTGCTCGCCGATCGGCTGCTCGTCGTGGCCGCGGTCGACAACAAATCGCGGTCGCTCACGACGATGCTGCTGCAGGCGCCGATTGGCTGGTCGGACGGTCCGAATGTGATCGGCGTGGCGGCCGCGGACAAGAATCGCCGGATTCTCGCCAGCTCCGATTTCGGGAAGCGCTACGTGCAGCTGCTGGCGATTGGCGAGGACGTGCTGAGCCTCGCGAAAAACGGTGCGTACGCACGGACCAGCGGGGCCTCCCAGGCCGCGCCGCAGGTTGCCGCCGCCGCCGCGCTGCTGGCCGCCGCCGGCCAGAAGGATCCCGTGCAGGTCAAGACGCGTCTCCTCGCCACGGCGGACTGGGACGACACCTACGAGGACAAGGTCTGGGCCGGCTTCCTGAACGTCGACCGCGCCGTGTCCAACCTGCTCTCCGACGTTCTGGTGAGAACGAACCTGCCGAACAAGCTGTCGGTGTCGCTGCACACGAACGTCAAGCTGCAGTTGAAGCGGTCCACCGAGTACGCGCCGGACTCGCCGACGCCGAACAAGGGGAAGAGCGACGGGGAGATCGAATGGTCGAAGATTCTGCGGATCGTCAAACAGACGTGGCTGACCTCCTCGAAGCGCGACGCGTATCGCGTCGTCTACCTTGCCAGCGGCAACCAGGTGTCGATCCTGAAGGACGTCGAGTTCAAGCCGAACCAGCCGTTCCCTCTCAAGCGATGCGTGCGGCTCGACGGCCAGGAGCCGGCGGCCGCCGAATGCGCACCGCTCGATCCGACACAGATCGAAGACTATGTGGCCAAGTTCCCCGGGATGAGGCCGCTGCGCTTCGTTCGACCGGTGGTGCCATGAATACGATACGTATCGCTGGCGTGCCCGCGCGGATCGCCATCAGCCTGGGCATCTGGCTGGCCGGCTGCACGGGCGTCGCAGGTCAGGGAAGGTTCGTCATCAACCGCGCGGAAGTGCTCGCGAGATCCGGCACCGTGGAGGACAGGAACCTGTCGCTGCCACCCTGCGGCCCGGGAACGCCGGCGGTGATTCGGCAGGCGATCTCGAACGACGCCGGAAGCGAGCGCGTCCGCTTGTCGTTTGCCGGTCCGGTCACCGCGGCCGGCTGGTCGATCGCGGTGGCCAGCTTCGATTCCGACGAGCGCTGGGAAATGACGGCGGCCGACGTCGCCGCGCGCGCCAGGGACCGCGCCGCGTCCGCGGGCGACCTCACGATCTGGTCCAGCGCCATCCGCGGCGGGGGCAAGGCGGTGGTGCTGACACGTCAGCGCGACGATGCGCAGTGCCCGACCGTAAAGGTGTCCGGCCTGATCGTCGATGCCGTGCAGGCGTCGCCGAGCTCGATCAACAAGCCGGACGACCTCAGGCCGTTCCGCAAGCAGCTGTCGG
>Ga0075421_100012415_pt1 | contig 10584 bp, 8 predicted proteins | sample SoiMetdeltSBSDD5_FD_75292 | JGI IMG/M metagenome (GOLD analysis project Ga0075421, IMG submission 75292) | Bulk soil microbial communities from a Populus tree surrounding site in Tennessee, USA - Soil MetaG P. deltoides SBSDD5 | ecosystem: Environmental > Terrestrial > Soil > Tree plantation... | reverse complement strand
TTAGTCCATCAGCGCGTTTCACCCTTAGCGATTAACCATCCGTTTGCAGTAGCTTTCATGACCTGGGAGCTAGAGCGCTACGGAATCCCAAAGACGGAAATTCTCCAGCGCTTCCTTTCAGAACAGGGCCGTTTGAGCGAGCAGTGGCCTGCCTCTGGAAGCGGCGATCTGGCGTTTGTACCACCCTATAAAGACGAGGATTACATCTCCGCTCGTGCTCTCATCGACGTGCTGGTGAATCGCTACGGCGCGCAGTCAATTCCGCTCTTGATGCAGAATTTGCCGCAGTCCACCGATGTAAATGACTGGCTCAACCGGAGTTACGGGATCACCTTCGAGGATGTTCGTGCCGATTGGGAGACTGAGGTTCGAACTGCGAAATAAACGGTACAGAACGAAATTCGTAGGGGGCAGGCATGCCTGCCCCCTACATTATTGCCTACTCACTTCGCCGCTTCCTGATCGATCAACTCTGAGCGAGAGTTCTCAATGTAGCTCAGAGATTGGTGGCGGAAGTAGGTATCGTACAACTCTGCGTAGTGCCCTCCCTGCTTCATCAGTGATTCGTGGCTGCCCTGCTCGATGATCTTCCCCTGCTTCAGCACAATAATCCGGTCAGCGCTGCGCACTGTGCTCAACCGATGCGCGATCAGAATCGAGGTAGACCGCGCGAGGATCAGATCAAGCGCCTCTTGAATCTGCGTCTCGGTGAACGGGTCAATGCTGGCGGTCGCTTCATCGAGAATAAAGATGGCAGGGCGCTGTACCAGCACCCTCAGAAGACTCACCAGTTGGCGCTGACCCATACTCAGCCGAGCGCCGCGCTCGCCCACATCCGTGAGCAGGCCATCGGGCAGCGTTTCCAGCCATTCGCCGCCCCCGATGCTGTAAGCTAGCTCCTCAATCTCTGCGTCAGTCGCTTCCGGTCGGCTGTAGCGCGTGTTCTCGATAATTGTGCCGCTAAACAGGAACGGCTGTTGAGGGACAAGCCCAAGCCGGGATCGGTAGGACGTGAGATCGAACGAGCGAATATCCGTCCCATCGACCCGGATGCTGCCGCGCTGGAATTCATAGAAGCGCGTGATCAGCTTGATGATCGTACTCTTGCCAGCGCCCGTGTGCCCCACAAATGCGATACTCTCACCGGGCGCGATATTCAAGCTGAATTCTTCGAGGATCGGCATGCCGGGGCGATATTCGAACGTGACATGATCGAAGACGATGTGCCCCGCCAGCTTTTCCGCCGGATGGTTTTCATTCTGATTGACGGTATTCTCGGCATCGATCAGTGCGAAGATGCGCTCGATGGAACTCAGCGCCTGCTGGAACTGGCTGCCATATGAGGCAATATTGATAAATGGGAACCAGAAATTATCGACGGACTGGATGTAGAGATACCACACACTGACCGAAATCAACCCACCAACAACCGCGCGTGCGCCGAAGTAAAGCACGCCGCCAACCGCCGGACCAGCCAACACATTCAATACCGGAAACACCAGCGCCAAGACGAAACCCCGCTTCAAGTTAATCGCGTACGACTGTTCGTTCACCCGGACGAACTCCTCATAGATCACTGCTTCTTGCCGGAAGTTTTTTGCAACACTGATCCCGGTGACACTTTCCTGTATATTGTCATTGACTGCCGCCATCGCGCGGGAACCCTGACGGGTAACAATCCGCGCATAGTGCCGGAAAATCGCAATGACAATAAAAATGATAGGCAAAAAGGCGAGTAAAATAAGGGTAAGCAGGATATTCCTCGTCGTGAGTACGACTAGCAAGATCATCGCCTGTGTCAGTTGGAAAACAATATCCGAAGTCAGGATGAGCACCTGCCCGAATTCTTCGCTGTCGCTAGTGATGCGGCTCAGGACTTTGCCCGATTTGTTCTCATCGTAAAATGCCATGTCGCGGTGAATAGCCGCATCGAAGGCATCTTTCCGAAGATGGCGAATCACATCCCCCACAAGGCGGCCCATCAGGCGGCGGCGCAGCCAATTGCCGAAATACTGTAAAAGCGCGGTCACGAACAGCGCCAGCACCAGCAGCATCACAATCGTTTCTGGCTGGTCAGCCTGAAGTGCGCCAACACCAACTGAAATCAGAATAGGGATCAGCGCGAACGTGCCTGCCACGATCATCGAAAAAATCGTAATTCCGATCAGGCGTCTGCTGTGCGGTCGAAAATAATCCCACAACCGCCGGAAGAGATAGCGGTCGTTATACTGGCGGTCATATTTATCTTCATTAAGATTCCCGAAGAAGCCCATGAATTCCTCTTAGAATAGCGTGTTAGCTCGTCAATGCAGATGAGTGTTTGTTGCTCTTTTGCTGAAGTGCTGAGATGCTGTTGTGCTCTCCTGCTGACCTCTACTCCCCATCCGCCTGTTCCTGTGCAGATTTCAACATAGCCCGCATCGTCGCAGAGTCCTGGAACAGAGTCTTCCCTTCATAGCGGGCAAAGATGCGGCGATACGCCCCGGATGATTGCAGCAAATCTTCGTGAGTTCCTTGCGCGACCACGCGCCCCTTACGCAGCACGACGATGTGATTGGCCCACCGAATCTGGGAGAGACGATGCGTGATCAGAATGGTGGTGCGGCCTTTTGCCGCCGTCCAGATCGCCTTTTGAATATGATCTTCGGTTGCGCTGTCGATGGCGCTGGTCGAGTCGTCGAGAATCAGAATTTGCGGATCGGTCAGGAACGCGCGTGCAATAGCGAGTCGCTGGCGCTGCCCGCCGGAAAGCGTCACGCCGCGCTGCCCTATGATCGTTTCATAGCCATCAGGAAATTCGGTGATGAAATCATGTGCCTGTGCCTTCCTTGCGGCGTCGATGATTTCATCCATCGTAGCAGCAGGTTTGCCGAAGCGGATGTTATCGGCAATGCTGCGGCTGAACAGGAAAATCTCCTGCTCGATGATGCTGATCTGCGAGCGCAGCGCCGCAAGGTTCCAGTCTCGTACGTCAACACCATCGACAAGTATCCGGCCTGATTGAATGTCGTAGGTGCGGTTTAATAACTTCGCCAGTGTGCTCTTTCCAGACCCTGTCTGCCCGACGAGCGCAATCGTCTGTCCGGGTTTTACCTCGAAGGATATGTCGTGTACAACTTCTGTTCCATCGAGATAGCCGAAGCAGACATCCTTGAATCCGATCTCTCCTCGCATGGACTCGTCATAACCCGCCACGTTTTGATCGAGTTGAGTCTCAGCATTAATCACATTTAGGATTCGCTCGGCGCTCGCGTAGCCGAGCGCCAAACGTGACAGCGCCATCAACGAGCTAAATACCGGGAAGCCAAACAGGGCAATCTGGCCCATAAACGCGACAATATCTCCAGCTTTAATTGCTCCTGCCCGGTACAAAATCACAGCATGAAGAAAGCCCCCTACCGTTGCTAACCCCAACAGCATCGCAGCAAAGTAGCGCGCTTCCATATCAGCCTGCTGCACGAAGCGGTCGCGCACATCGTCAACGTGGGTCTTAAACAGATCAATTTCCTGCGATTCCTGTGCGCTGCCTTTCACCACCTGAATCCCGTCGAGCGACTCGGCAAGGCGGGCGTTCATCGTGCCGAATGCAATACGTACGTGCTGTGCGATCTTGTGCATCCGTGTCACGAAGCGATACTGTACAATAACGTACAGAATCACAAAGGCTAACGGGGTAAGAATCAGCGCCCGGTGAATGGTCGGGGCAACAAAAATCGGCAGGATCAGGAACATCCCCGACCCGACAATCAGGTTCAACCCCGGATTCATCATGAAGTTCATTTCGCGCACGTCGTTTGTGACCCGCGCCATGATCTCCCCGACAGGTTGGAAGTCGTGATAAGTCATGCTTTTGCCGAGCAGACTTCCATACAACTCGTCGCGCACATCGCGCTCGACACGCTGCGCGAAAATTTCCGATGAAAAGTTGCGCATCAGTTGCAGCACGCCGCGCAGTAGTTGGCTGCCAACAATAGCGAGTGCCATTGTTCCGGCTAAGGCTAGATTCTTATTTTCGATAATTCCGTTGACAGCATTTCCAGAAAAGTAGGGAACCGCAGAAGCGAGCGCCGCATTGCTGAACGCCCCAAAGATCATGCCGAGCAGCACCCAGGGATGCCGCCGGATATGCGACCATACGAACCCCAATGCGCTGGAATGATCGGTTTTGTAGGGTATACGTGCGATGAACTCAGACGACATATAAATCCCTGATTCGGTGAATCTTTCTCAATGCATCGGCTCACGAATTATAGCCAGCACAGAATGATAAATCATTATCTAATAATCTGCGTTTGTGTGACGAATCAAAAGAGGGGTGGTGTGGCCCCTCTTGCAGCTTGACACGTAAAATCTCTAGAGTTGATCGGGCATTTCGCCCTCACTCTTGATGACAACTCCGCGACCATCTCTACTGAGTTCGGCAGGCTCATTCTCTTTAGTGCTCTCCCGCAGGGCGCGCACAAACGCCGAGAACGCTGCCGAGACGGCTCTTGTCTGGATGCTCAAACGATTTCGCAAGTCTTCGAGAGCGTTGGCCCGCAACACTTCCTCCTCAGGAGTACTCTCGTAGAGTTCGACCAGCACCCCGAATGTGCTTTCCGGATGGATAAAAGCGATCCGTTTGCCACCGCTCCCGATAGTCGGTGTTTCATTGATCAGATGCACGCCCTTGTCTTTCAAGGTAACAAGATGCTCATCAAGGTCTTCGACTTCCACGCAAATATGATGGATACCCGGCCCGCGTTTATGCAGATATTTGGCAACTCCACTGTTATCGGTGAGCGGTTCCACCAATTCAATCTCGCTCTCCCCAGCAGGGAGAAATGCCACGATCACTTCTTGATCGTCCATCTGCTCGATATGCTGTACGCGCATCCCCAGCGCACCTTCATAAAATGCCTTCGCCTCCTCAATATCGGGAACTACAATCGCAATATGATCGATCCGTTTAATGCCCATCTGTAAGATTTCTCCGTAACGCCCCGCCCATGATCAGACTCCGTTTGGTATTTGTTTTAGCTGATTGCTGACATGCTGACTAGCTGAAATGCTAAACAAACTGCTCCGGTCGATACTCGCCGAACACACGGCGCAGTACCCCGCAAATCTCACCGAGTGTCACATCATGCTCAACACTGGTAACAAACAGCGGCATGAGTGGATCGCTGCCGCGCGCTGCCGACTCTAGCTGCCCAAGAAGCTCATTCACTATTTGATTGTCCCGTCCCTCTCGCAGCCGTGCCAGCCGATCATGCTGCGCTTTCTCAATGGCAGGATTAATACGCAGCTTCTCAATAGTAGTCGGCTCATCGGTCGTAAAGGCGTTCACACCCACGACAATCTGCTCCTTTGACTCAATCTCTTGTTGGGCGCGGTAAGCCGCGTCCTGAATTTCGCGGTTGATGAACCCGGCTTCGATGGCAGCCATCGCGCCACCCAACGCATCGATCTGATCGATCAACTGGCAGGCCCGCGTCTCGATTTCATCCGTCAGATTCTCGATGAGGTACGCACCGCCCATCGGATCAATTGTGTTCGCTATCCCTGATTCGGCGGCGATGATGTGCTGCGTGCGCAGCGCGATCTGTACCGCTTGCTCAGTGGGAAGTGCGAGCGCTTCATCCCGCGAATTAGTATGCAGACTCTGCGCTCCGCCGAGAATTGCTGCCAGAGCTTGCAGCGTCACGCGGATCACGTTGTTTTCCGGCTGCTGTGCAGTGAGCGTGCTGCCCGCCGTCTGCGCGTGGAACTTCAACTGCCATGCCTTCGGGTTGGTTGCCCCGAAGCGGTCGCGCACGATTTTCGCCCACATGCGCCGCGCCGCCCGGAACTTGGCAATCTCTTCGAGGAAATTATTGTGCACGTTGAAGAAGAACGATAGCTGCTCCCCGAAGGCGTTGACATTCAACCCCGCATTGATCGCCGCCTGCACGTACGCGATGCCATCCGCCAGCGTAAACGCGACTTCCTGTACGGCGGTGCTGCCCGCCTCACGGATGTGATAGCCGCTAATGCTGATCGTATTCCACTTGGGTACATAGCGGTTACAGTAATCGAATAGGTCAGTGATCAGCCGCATCGAAGAGCGGGGTGGGAAGATGTATGTGCCGCGTGCGATGTATTCTTTCAGAATGTCGTTTTGTACTGTGCCGCGCAGCTTGCTCTCTTCGATTCCCTGCCGCTTGGCGACGGCGATGTACATCGCTAGCAAGATCGCGGCAGGCGCGTTGATCGTCATCGACGTGCTGACTTTATCGAGGGGAATGCCGTCGAACAGCCGCGCCATATCGTGAACAGATGAAATGCTCACCCCCACCTTGCCGACCTCACCCAGCGCCATCGGATCGTCGGCATCATAGCCGATCTGTGTCGGCAGATCGAAAGCGACACTTAATCCAGTCTGTCCCTGTTGCAGGAGATACTTATAGCGGGTGTTGCTCTCTTCGGCGGTAGCATAGCCCGCGTACTGGCGCATCGTCCACAGCTTGCCCCGATACATCGTCGGCTGAACCCCGCGCGTGAAGGGAAACTCGCCGGGGAATCCGAGCTTGTCAAGGTACTGCGCATCGCCATCTTCCGGCGCATAGATAGGTTCAAGGGGAATATCGGAGCTGGTTGCGAACCTGGGCTTGCGCTCAGGGAACCGATTGACTGTCGGCTGGTAGGTTTGATCTTCCCAGCGTTTTTTCTTCTGATGGAGATCGGCCATCGAATGACTGCCTCATCGTGTTATAGGAGTCAAACAGGAACGAGCATACTAACCTTCATAACTGTATCACATTTGATCATGAGCCGTTTGTAATCTTTATCCTTGATTCCGCGTCTAATCATCAGACCGTAAACTTGAATAAAGCAGACGACGCTTTGCTTAATTCGCCGATTCTGCTAGAATCGTCCTCAATCAGATCAGTATCGGAGCAACCCTTTGGCAGTAGATCGCTTTGGCCGCAACATTCACTATATGCGCATCTCTCTGACTGATAGATGCAACTTGCGCTGCGTCTACTGCATGCCGGAGGATATGGTCTTCCGCCCCCATCCGGAGATCATGACCGACGACGAAGTGCTGACTCTCTTCCGCCTGTTTGTTGATCTGGGCTTCGATAAATTCCGCCTGACAGGTGGCGAGCCAACCGTACGCCCCCACATTGTTGAACTCGTCCGCGAGATGTGCGCGACCCCCGGCGTCAATCAGATGACGATGACCACGAATGGGCTGCTGCTCCGCAAGCTGGCGCAGCCCTTAGCCGAGGCCGGATTAGATCGCTGCAACATCAGCATTGATTCCCTCGACCCGGAGAAGTTCAAGCGCATCACGCGCTGGGGCAAGATGGAAGATGTGTGGGCAGGCATCGAAGCAGCAGAACACGCAAGGCTGCTCCCGATCAAACTGAACGCGGTTGTTGCGCGCGGCTACAACGACGGGCAAGATGTGATCGATCTGGCCCGCCTCACGACCGAACATGCCTGGCAGGTGCGCTTCATCGAGATGATGCCTTTCGGTGACGTAGCCGACTTTCAGCAGTCGCAGGTTGTCACCGAGGAAGAACTCCGCGACACAATTGAATCGGAGCTAGGCCCACTTACTTTACTCGATGGCGGCAGACTCGACGGCGAAGCGCGGCTCTACAAGCTGCAAGATGCGCCGGGGACTCTTGGCTTCATTAGCTCGGTGACGGCTCCGTTCTGCGCGGCGTGTACGCGCGCCCGCCTCACCGCCGATGGCCGCTTGCGTCTCTGCCTGCTGCGTGAAAACGAAGTCGATCTCCTCACTCCCCTCCGGCAGGGCGCGACGATTGATGATCTCAAGCACATCATTCGCGGCGGCATCTGGTCGAAGCCTTGGGGACATGGCCTCGCTGATGACATTATTCCTCTGAACCGCGTGATGTCCGAAATCGGCGGCTAGTTTCCTTCTTCACCCCTTTCTTACGTTGTTCTTACCCACCTAAGCTAGTTTATAGCTTGCAGGCTGTAAGCTGTGTGCTTGCACTGCAAATTTCTATGCCTATAATCTTGCAGCCATGTGACCAGAGAGGCTGTGTATCATTGCTCAGGCAGCAGAGGTAGTGGCATCGACGCAGGCGCGCTTGCCCGCTGGGGTCAAACTGATTCTGTTTGACCTTCACGGCACGCTGCGCCAGTGCGTGCCTTCGATGCATGAGAGCCTGCTTGCCTTTGCACAGGACTTAGGATATAGTGTCGCGCCAAAAGCCGCACGTGTGGGGATTTTGTGGTCAAAAGCGCATTGGGCGAGCACGGATCGCTGGCTGGACTCCGCCGACATGGATAGATCGTTTTGGACGAGCTACACCCGCCAATATCTCGCAGCGATGGGCGTGCCGGAAGATCAGCTAGACGAAATGGCGTCGAGTATCACTGACAAATTTACGAATGACTATGCGCCCCGCATCGCGTTAGCGCCGAGTGCGAAGCAGCTTTTATGGGAACTTCGGGAGCAGCAATACCAACTCGGCCTATTGTCCAATCAGCGCGAGCCTTTGACAGGAATCGCAATTGAACTTGGGATTATCGAGTACTTTGACTTCACCCTTGCTGCGGGTCAGGTTGGCAGCCGCAAGCCCGCTCGACTGATCTTTCAACAGGCGATCACGATGGCAGGGGTGCAACCAGAGGAGGCAGTCCACGTAGGGGATAATTACTTTTCGGATAGTATGGGTGCGCAACGCGCAGACCTATTCCCTGTTCTATTAGACGAACAGGGTGTCTTCGCGGAGATCGCGTGTGATTGTTGGACCGTTAGGCAGCTCGTGGATCTTCCAGCGCTGCTGCCAGCCAGCGAATGATCTGATCCTGCCTTCAATATTTCTGGAGAAGAAGAATGAACACCTTACTAGATGACGAGATGCTTCCCCGGCTACTCGGCCCACTGGACGATGATGAAGATTGGGACGAGGATGAGTTCGAAGACGAGGAACTAGAGGAAGAGGAACTCGAAGAAGAGGAAGATTGGGACTACCTCGACGAGGACGAAGATGATGATTGGGATGATGATGAAGAATGGGATGACGACGACTGGGATGACGACGACGATTACTAGCCCGTCTCGCACCTAAACTTGCATCGCTCCATCACTTTCAGGGAATGCGGCGTATTACCCTGCAAAATGGCAGAGCCAACTGACAAGTTGGCTCTGTTTTTGTTCTTCCTCGGATTGTCAGTTTCCTGATCTACTCACTCAAATCTTCTGAGATTAGCCCAAGCTCGATGGCCTCGTCAATTGAAAGCGCATCGGAACCTGTCCCTGATGCTTCAATCTCAGACTCATTCCATAGGCTGTCCATATCCTCAAGATTGCCCAGATCGGCGTCAAGTTCATCAAAGTCAAGGTCGATAGGGGCATCAGCCTGATTATCTTCAAGCAGCTCTGCGAAGACGGGTGGAGGCGGAGTCTCTTCTAACTCCGCTTGCAGACGGGCCTCTTCTTCGGCGCGCTTCTTCATGCGGATTTCCTGTGCCAGCGACATTCGTGGGGCCTCTTCGACGGGCGGAGGGGCTTGAGAAGGCTCTGCATCTGGCACAATTTCGGCGGCTTTCTCCCCATAAATTAACTGCCCAATCCGTACGGCGGCGGGCTTTCCGATCCGCATGACTGCGCCCATTTGCTTCTGGCTGCCACCGGGGAACACCAGCACAAGGAAGAAATCGGTGCTGACGGTCAGCGCATAAATATCATGCCAGTTGTTTGCAAAATACTGCATAGCGCTGGGTGGCTGCTCACCGATGTAGGTTGAAATTTCAGAAGTAGTGGTGAAGTTGTTTGCCAGCAAGACGGCGATTTCGGGGAAGCACATCGCCTGCGAGAAGTTTCCATCTTTGGAGACGATCCGACCAGCCCGGTTGACCAGTGCGGCGGCTTCGGAGCCGAGGGCCGCAGAAAGGGTAGCGATTTCGCGGGCTGCTGCCAGTATATCGAACTCCGAGGGCGGCAGGTCTTCGTCCTTGATGTGCACCCCGTCCCCAGCAATAACCTGATCCCCTAGTAAAAACTCATCGACGCGGTTGGTAAAACCCTCGATGTCGAGCGGCTTTTCGAAGATACCCAAGATATCGACCTCGTTCAGTTCGCTTTCCACCTTCGGGGTCAGGTGTCCTGTGATCACAATCGCCTGAAGTCCGGGCGTCTTCTTGCGCGCCCGCCGGATCAATTCCGCCCCGGTCATGCCAGGAAGTTTGTAATCGGCAATCAGGAGATCGAACTGCACGCGCTGGATTTCCAGCATGGCCTCTTCACCGGAGGGCACATCGGTAATGAGGTAGCCCCGGTTTAGAAGCTCAAGGCTGGTACGCAGCACACGGGAAACTTCCCGTCGGTCGTCAACAATCAGAATACGAATATCAGTTTTTGAACTCATGCAGCCCTCACAACGTCCAAAACGCGGTTTTGATGATCATTATACTCTAGTCCCGCGATTAGTCAGTAGCAATAAGTACTAACCCTCACGGAATTGTAACTTTCTCCGGTAGGATCACCCGTCCATCGAGCGTAATCTCTGCCCCATCGCCGCTCGGATTGAGCCGCGTGCCCGTGTTCGGATCGTACCACCCGACCGCAATCTGATA
>Ga0075421_100012414_pt1 | contig 10584 bp, 10 predicted proteins | sample SoiMetdeltSBSDD5_FD_75292 | JGI IMG/M metagenome (GOLD analysis project Ga0075421, IMG submission 75292) | Bulk soil microbial communities from a Populus tree surrounding site in Tennessee, USA - Soil MetaG P. deltoides SBSDD5 | ecosystem: Environmental > Terrestrial > Soil > Tree plantation... | reverse complement strand
CGACTCGCCGTCGCCGGCGTCTTCGTGCTCCTGGTGATCGGCTTCGCGGTCGGCATCTGGGGCACGCTCCTCCGCCCGCCCGCCTACGAAGTCCGCGGCACCCTGGTGGCTCGTCCCGCCGCCAACCTCTTGCTGGTCCGGCACGACGCGATCCCGGCCCTCGGCATGCGCGAGATGGATCTGATGGCCGTGTTCAGCGACCCCGCGCTCGTCGATCGCGCGGGCGTCGCGCCCGGCATGCGCGTGCGGCTGGGCGTGCGTGCGAAGGATGAGCAGCTCACGCTGCTCTCGATCGAGCGCCTCCCCTAGCGCGCCGCGCGCTTGCGCACGTATTGCACGAGGAGCGTGATGTCTTCGTCGCTCAACGTCGATCCGAACGCCGGCATGCCAGGCCGCCCGATCGGCGAGCCGCCGTGCTTGATGATGTCGAAGAGGTACTGATCCGAGCGCGCGGTGATCCGATTGGAGTCGGTGAGATCACCGGGGCGGACGAGGAAGAGCGCCGCCTGCCACGAGCCACGGCCCTCGACACCGTGGCAGCTCGCGCAGAACCCGTAGTACACGCGCTCGGCACGGTCGGCGCCTGGTGGCGCCTTCGGCGTGTCGAGGAGCCAGGCGAGCCCGCCCGTGAACAGGCCCACCGCGGCGATCGCAACGGCAAGAGCGACGAAGGGCCGGCGCATCAGGCGCCTATCGTACGCGCAAGATGCGATGGAGCGACGACTCCGCGATGTAGACGGCGCCCTGACCATCCACGGCGATTCCGGCAGGATCGGCGAGGTTCGACGCCACGACCGTGACCCTGCCGTCGCCGGCGACACGGAACACCTGCCCCACGTGGAAGCCACCGCTCACGTACACGCTGCCGTCCGTCGCGGCCGCCATGTTCGTCCGGTGGTACTGGCCGCGTGGGAGCCGCGCGAAGGGCGCGAGGGCGCCGTCGCCGGAAAGTCGCTGCAGCTCTCCGGTCGACGTGAGCAGAAGGAGGTCCCCGCGCGGGAGCGACACCACCGAGATGAAGTGGGGGAGCAACCGGCCGCCCGCGCGGCCTCCCCATGCGCGCGGAAACAGAGGGGGCACGTTCTCCAGGCGTCGCGGGAGCACCAGCTCGGGATCGAGCGTGAGCCGGAGGACCAGCGGCCCTCGATAGTCGTCCTCGCGAAAGTGCTCGAGCCCCGGCGGAAGGCGCTCCGTGGGAGGCGAGACCAGCGGATCGGCGTAGTCGAGCACGACGAGCCGCCTCTCGTGATCGAATGCGAGCGTGCTGCCCCCGGCGAGGCGCCGGAGCCCGCTGGCGTAGAGCTCGAGGCGCTCGCCGCTCGCCAGCCGCCAGATACGCGTGCCGTTCTCCTCGCCCATGAAGAGCGCACCCGTGGCGGGCTCGACGGCGAGGCTCCCTAGGGTGCGGCTCCCACCGCGAAAGGGGATCCTCGTCGGGGCTTCACGTGACAGGTCGTGAGGGCCGCCGCGATCCGGTGTCAGCCGGAAGAGCTCGCCGGCGGAGTCACCCTGTGCGCCGGCGCTGAGCACCACGAGCGCGCGTCCGTCCCAGGCAAGCTGGAGCGGCCGTACGATACCGGTCGCGACGATCTCGGGCGGGCTTTCGGCGCGGGGCGCGGTGACCGTGAGGGCGCCGAGGAGGACGATGAGGAGCGCGGCGCCCCACCTCGGGATCGAGGTGAGGCGCCGCGGGGAGCGGTTACGCGAACTTCGCGTAGATCGCCTTGAGCTTGTCCTCGCCCCACTTCACGGTCTGCTCGAGGTCCATCTTGTCCGTGCAGAACTGCGCGACCGCGTCGATGAGGATGAACTGCTGGTACACCTCGTCCGCGGCCACGGTGAGCGGGCCGGGGTGGCCGATCGTGTAGTGGTACTCCGGCGACTTCTCGAGCACCTTCAGCTTCGGGTCCTCGCTGATGATCGGCAGCGGGCCCTTGGCGTAGGTCTTCAGGAACGGGTTGTTGTAGCCGGTGCTGGCCCTGAACGCGTCCTTGAAGTTGTCGGTCAGATGCTCGATGAACGCCTTCGCCGTGTCCTGGTTCTTCGAGAACTTCGTCACCCCGTACGCGAGGCAGTTCGCGAACGACAGCCGCCCGGCCGGGCCCTTCGGCGAGAGCTGGATGTGGATCTTGTCGGCCAGCTCCTTGTTCTGTCCCTCGATCGTCCGGTAGGCGCTGATCGGGTTGTGGATCCACGAGCCGCGGCCGGAGGCGAGCAGCCGGTTGTTGGAGGCGTCGTCCCACGCCAGCACTTCCGGCGTCATGGCTTCCTTGTAGAGCGCCTTCATGTACTTGAGCGCTTCACGGATCTGCGGCGAGTTGTAGGTGAGGGTCTTGCCGTCCTTGGCGACTTCGGAGCCGCCGAAGCACCACTGGATCGCGCGCCACGAGTTGCGCGAGTCGTTGTGGTGGGCGAGCCCGATCCCGATCGGGAAGCCCTTGGCCTTCAGCTTGGCGCCGCCCTGCCGCAGCTCTTCCCACGAATCCGGCCCGTTCGGCATCCCGATCTCGGTCCACAGATCCTTGCGGTAGAGGCCCGGGAAGTCGATGAAGTAGTCGGGGATCGAGTGGAACTTGCCCTTGTAGGAGGAGTAGTTGTCGGCGAGGGGCGTCCATCCGCCGTGCTTCTTGCCGAGCTTGTCGGCGAGGTCCTGCAGGTCGACGAGCGCCGGCGCGAACTTCTCGGTGCCCGACGCGGCCAGCTGCACGATGTCGTGGCCGGACTGCGTCGCCACTTCCGCCGCGATCTTGGCGGCCAGGTTGAGGTGCGGGATGTGGTCGATCGTGAGCTTGACGTTGTTCTTCGCGGCCCACTCCTGCCCGAACTGATCGAACCACTTGTCGTACGCGGGCACGAAGTGACTCCAGCACAGGATCGAGACGGACTTCTGCTGCGCCTCGGCGCCCTTTACCCAGACGTGAGGGGCGGCGACGACGCCGGCTGCGGTGGTCCCCAGGAATTGCCGTCGTGTGAGCTGAGCCATATCTCTCCTCCTTTGAGTGATAGCGAGCGCTACTTCAATGCCCCAGCGGTGAGGCCGTGGATGAAGTGGTCCAGACTGAACGCATAGACGATGGCCACGGGAACCGAGCCGATGAGAGCCCCGGCCATCAGGGAGCCCCAGTAGAAGACGTCACCGCGGATGAGGTCGGTGGTGACGCCGTACGAGATCGTCTTGTTCGCGGACGCGGAGATGAAGGTGAGCGAGTACACGAACTCCTGATAGGTCAACGTGAACGCGAAGATCCCCGCCGTGATGATGCCGGGCACGATGACGGGAAGGATGATCATGCGGAAGGCCTGGAATCGCGAGCAGCCGTCCAGCTGCGCGCTCTCCTCGATCTCGAGCGGCACCGTGCGGACGAAGCCCATGAGGAGCCATGTGCAGAACGGGATCGTGAACGACGGGTAGACGATCACGAGCGACCAGATCGAGTCCCCGAGGCCCATCCCGCGCACGACCTGGGACAGGGGCAGGAACAGGAGCGCGGGCGGAATGAGATACGAGAGGAACATGGCGGTGGAGAGCGTCTGGTTGCCGGGGAACTTCATCCGGGCCAGCGCGTACGCCGCCGGCAAGCCGATGATCAGCGTGATCGCGACGACGAACACCCCGATCATCATGCTGTTCTTGAGCCAGGTGAGGAACAGCGTCTCGTTCAGGAGCAGCTTCAGATGGCTGAGCGTCGGCGCCTCTTTGAACCAGAACGGCATGCCGGTCAGGTTGTAGAGGTCGTTGTCGCGCTTGAACGTGGTGATGACCATCCAGTAGAAGGGGAACAGCACCACGAAGAGGTACGGCGAGAGCGGCAGGTACGCGCCGTAGTCCCGCTTGAACTTCCGCCACCTCGCCCGCGTGATCACCGTCACTCCCTTCTCAAGAGGCGAAGCATCACGATCACGAAGATGGCCAGGAGCGGGAACATGAAGAGGGTGATGGCGGCGCCCTGACCGATGTCGCCCGCGTTGATGCCGATGTTGTACGCGTAGGTGCCGAAGACGTGGGTGGTGTTGTAGGGGCCGCCCTGGGTGAGCAGCCACACCGAGGAGAAGTCGGTGAAGGAGAAGACGATCGAGTAGAGCAGGCCCACGAACAGGATCGGCCGGATGATCGGGGCGACCACGTAGACGAACCGGCGCAGCGGCCCCGCGCCGTCGATCTTCGCCGCCTCGATCACCTCACCCGGCACCGCGGTGAGGGCGGCGAGCAGGATCACGGCCGAGAACGGAAACCCGCGCCAGACGTTCATGATGATGACCGCCGACATGGCGAGACCCGGCTCCCCGAGCCATTGCCACGGGTAGTCGATGATGTGCGCCGTCATCAGCATCCAGTTGATGACGCTGTAGAGCGAGTCGAACATCCACTTCCACGCGAGGGACGAGAGCGCGATCGGGATCACGAAGGGGATGAGGATGATCCCCTGCACGAGGCGCTTGCCCTTGAAGGACCGGTTCATCGCGAAGGCCAGGGGCAGGCCGATCAGGAGCCGGATGATCTCCGATCCGAACGTGAACACGAAGGAGTTGCGCACGGTCTGCCAGAACACCGGGTCTTCGAACAGGCGCCGGAAGTTGACGAAGCCGACGTAGTGCCAGTCGGGCGAGCCGACGCGCGCGCTGGACAGGCTGAGGTAGATCGACATGACGAAGGGATACGCGATGAAGAACGCCAGATAGAGAAATGCCGGCCCCACCCAGAGGATGGCCTGGACCGCGTCCCGCTGGTACCAGCTCGCCCGGTATGCAGCCTTGTGCGTCCCGGCGACGACCCTGGTGGCGTCGCCGGCGTAACCCTCGCCGGTGCTCATCCGATGCGCCGTTCCTTCCGCGGCTGGGGGAGCGAAGGGGGCCGGCGGCGGCCCCCACGACACGAGACGATCAAATGGCGGCTTCGGTCTTGGCGTCGAAGAAGTGGAGGCGGTCCGGCTCGACGTTGAGGCGGATCTTCTCGTGGACCTTCGCGCGCACCGTGGGCTCGACGCGCGCCACCATCACGCTGTTGCCAACCTTCACGTCGAGGAGGATCTCCGCGCCGAGCGGCTCGACCACGTCGACCACCGCGTCGAAGCCCGTGCGGACGTCGCTCGCCGCGATGTGCATGTCCTCGGGCCGCACGCCAACCGTCACGGTCTGACCCTTGTAGGCGCGCATCCGCTCCGCCTTCGAGGGCGCGACCGCGACCCGCAGACCGGGGTTCGTGACGATGACCTGGCCACCTTCCTCGGTGACGGTGGCCTCCGCGAAGTTCATGGCGGGGGAGCCGATGAAGCCGGCCACGAACTTGTTGGCCGGGTGGCCGTAGAGCTCGAGCGGCTCGCCCACCTGCTGGATCCAGCCATCCTTCATGACGACGACGCGGTCGCCGAGCGTCATCGCCTCGACCTGGTCGTGGGTCACGTAGATGGCCGTCGTCTCGAGCCGGTCGTGCAGACGCTTGAGCTCGACGCGCATCTGCACACGCAGCTTGGCATCCAGGTTCGAGAGCGGCTCGTCGAAGAGGAAGACTTGCGGATGGCGCACGATGGCGCGGCCGACGGCCACGCGCTGTCGCTGGCCGCCCGAGAGCTGACGCGGCTTGCGCTTGAGGAGCTCTCGGATGCCGAGGAGGTCCGCGGCCTCCTGGACGCGCTTCTCGATCTCCGCCTTCGCAAACTTGCGCATCTTCAGACCGAACGCCATGTTGTCGTAGACGGTCATGTGCGGATACAGCGCGTAGTTCTGGAACACCATCGCGATGTCCCGGTCCTTCGGCGGCAGATCGTTGACGACGCGATCGCCGATCACGATCTCGCCCGCGGTGATCTCCTCGAGGCCGGCCACCATGCGGAGCGTGGTGGTCTTTCCGCACCCTGAGGGTCCGACGAGGACGACGAACTCCTTGTCGTGAATATTGAGGTTCACGTCCTTCACGGCGTGGACCTCGTCGTACTTCTTGTTGATCTGCTTCAGGACTACCTGGGCCATGGTCGGGTCTCCCTCAAATAGGTTCCCCGGGGTCGGGGGCCCCGGGCTCTGTGGTGCGCCATCCTACACCAACCACCGTCCGTCGTTGCCTGTCAGCCGCGAGCCGTGGTGTCTTGACAGGTTAGACCTGTCTGTCTAGACTCGCGGAGCTTCGTGTCAGGCAAATTGCTCACGCCGTCGAGGGGGGGTCCCATGCAGAGACTCATCTCGCTCCGAGCGGCAGTGCTTCTCGCCATCGTGGTCGGTCTCGTAGCGTATCTCGCGGGCGCGCACACCGGATCAGTCGTCAGGCCTTCCGTGGCGACGGCGCAGGCACCCATCAAATGGAAGGTGCAGAGCGCGTGGCCCCCGACGTCGATCGTCCAGGACGCGGCGAAGCTCCTGGTCGACACGATCAACAAGACGTCCGGCGGGCGCTTGCAGATGGAGCTCTCGCCGGCCGGGGCCATCGTCCCGCCGTTCGAGATCCAGGATGCCGTGAACCGGGGCGTGCTCGATGCGGGCCATACCACGCCCGGCTACATCATCGGCAAGCTGAAGGCCTTCATCCCGCTGACGCACGGCCCTCTCTTCGGAATGGACTTCATCGACTACTACGGCTGGTACTGGGAAGGCGGGGGGCACGAGCTGCTCCAGGAGGCCTACCAGGACAAGCTCAAGATGAACGTGGTCAGCTTCCAGGTGCATCCGGAAGGCCCGCAGGCCATGGGCTGGTTCAAGAAGGAGATCCGCTCGTTCAAGGACATCAAGGGCAGCCGCTACCGGATCTACGCCGCGGGCGCCGAGGTCTACAACAAGCTCGGCATCGCGAGCGTGGTGCTGGCCGGCGGGGAAATCGTGCCCGCGCTCGAGCGGGGCGCCATCGACGGCGCGGAGTGGATCAACTGCTACGACGACAAGATCCTCGGGCTGGACAAGGTCGCCAAGTTCCACTACGCGCCGGGGATGCACGAGCCCACGACGGTGGGCGAGTTCATCATCAACAAGGGCAAGTGGGACGCGCTGCCGGCGGACCTGAAAGAAGTCGTGAAGACGTCGGTGCAAGCGTCGTACTGGAACCACTTCGTCCGGTTCCACGAGAAGACGGCGAAGGCGTGCCAGGAGCTGCTCGCGGCCGGCATCAAGATCATCAAGACGACGGACGAGCTGAACAAGGGCTTCCTCAAGGCGTACGACGAAATATGGCAGGCGGACGCGGCGAAGGACGAGTTCTACCGGAAGGTCATCGACTCGCAGAAGAAGTACTCGAGCCTCATCGTGCCGTATCGCATGTCGTACTGGCCGAAGTACGACTTCATCGGCGAGCACTACTACAAAGAGAAGATCTGGCTCAGCGATAAGCCGGCGGCCAGGCCGGCGGCCGCTCCGGTCGCGGCCCCTGCGGCCGCGAAGCCAGCGGAGAAGAAGGCGCCCGAGAAGAAGTAGAGGCCGACGACGTGGCCATCCCCTCGCCTCCCGTAGGAACACACCAGGAAGTCTCTCCGGCTTTCCGGACTACGGTCGAGGGGCTGGACACGTTCGCGAACCTGTGCGGAACGGTCACCGCGTGGCTGATCGTCCCGATGACGCTCGCCGTGACCTGGGAGGTGGTCGCCCGCCACTTCTTCCGCGCCCCCACGATCTGGGCGTTCGACGTGACGTACATGCTGTACGGCACGCACTTCATGCTGGGCACCGCCTACACCCTCATGAGGATCGGCCACGTCCGAACCGACATGCTGTACCAGAACTGGTCCGTCCGCCGCCAGAACTGGGTCGATCTGATCGGGTACGTCTTCTTCTTCTTCCCCGCCATGGCGCTGTTCTTCTACTACGGCTTCCAGGAATCGTCGCACGCCTGGTCCATCGGTGAGACGTCGGACGCGAGTCCCTGGCGACCGATCGTCTATCCGTTCAAGACGGTCATCCCGGTGACTGCGTTCCTGCTCATGGTCCAGGGCATCGCGGAAGTGATGAAGAACGTTTATGCCATTCGCACCGGCCGCTTGTGGGTGAAGCGCGAAATGATGGAGATCGGATGAGTCCCGAACTGCTCGGCGGCATCATGCTCGCGCTGATGCTTCTGGTCATCTTCATCGGCTTTCCCATCTCGTTCACGCTTTTGCTCCTCGCGCTCATCTTCGGCTGGCTCGGGCTCGGTGATCGGGCGTTCTACATCCTCGTCTTTCAGACGATCGGGCTCATGAAGGAGGAGGTGCTGGCCGCTGTGCCGTTGTTCATCTTCATGGGCTATCTCATGGAGCAGGGCGGCCTCATGGAGCGCCTCTTCCGGGGCTTCCAGCTCATGATGGGGCCGGTCCCCGGCTCGCTCTACGTCGGCGTCCTCATCACGGCGACGATCTTCGGCATCGCCGCCGGCACGGTGGGCGCCACGGTCGTGTTGATGGGCATCATGGCGGTGCCGATCATGACGAAGGCCGGCTACGACATCCGGATGTCGGCCGGCGCCATCACCGCGGGCGGTACGCTCGGCATCCTCGTTCCGCCCAGCGTCATGCTGGTCGTCATGGGCCCGGTGATGGGCGTGTCGGTCGCGGATCTCTACATGTCGTGCTTCGGGCCCGGCTTCCTCCTCGCCGGCATCTTCATCCTGTATTGCGTGGTCCGCAGTCTCATGAACCCGAGGCTCGGGCCGCCGCTGCCGCCCGAGGAGCGCACCGGCAGCATCGGCCAGATCGCGTGGGAGCTGACGCTCGGCATGCTCCCGCACGCGGTGCTCATCATCGCGACGCTGGGGACGATCATCTGGGGATGGGCCACGCCGACCGAGGCGGCGGCCATGGGGGTAGTCGGCGCCGCGTTCCTCGCCGTCGTCTACCGCGAATTCACGTGGCGGCGGCTGAAGGACGCGGTGTACAACACGCTGCTCCAGTCGAGCACGGTGCTGTTCCTGGCCGTCGCGGGCAACGTGTTCGGCGCCGTGTTCTCGCGGCTGGGCACCGCGAAGGTCGCCACCGACGCGATGATCGCGATGGAGGCCTCGCCGGTCGTGATGCTCACGCTCATCATGGTGATCGTCTTCCTCCTCGGCTGGCCGTTCGAATGGCCGGCCATCATCCTCGTCTTCGTCCCGCTCCTGCAGCCGGTGATCGCGGGCTTGAAAATCGACATGCTGTGGTTCGCCACGCTCATCGCGGTGAATCTCCAGACGGCGTTCCTCTCTCCTCCAGTGGCGATGTCGGCGTACTACCTGAAGGGCGTCGCGCCCCAGTGGGAGCTCGGCGACATCTATCACGGCATGTTCCAGTTCATGGTGCTCCAGCTGATCGGGCTCGGGCTCTGCATCGCGTTCCCGGAGATCTCGCTGTGGCTGCCTCGCTACGTGTTCGGCAAGTAGAGGCCAAGGAGGGACCATGAAGCCAAGAGCGATCGTTCTCATCTGGCTCGCGTTCGCGCTCCCGGTCCTGATCCTCGCGGGCGTGCTCTGGCACGGTCCCGGCTCCGCGTCCGCGCAGCAGCGATACGTCTGGAAGGTGCAGAGCGCGTGGCCGGCGACGAACCTCCTGCATCTGTCGGCCGTCGAGCTCGGCAAGATGATCGACGAGATGTCGGGCGGCCGCTTGAAGTGGGACATGTCGGCGGCGGGGACCATCGTCGGAAGCTTCGAGGTCCTCGACGCGGTCAACCGCGGCCTCATCGACGCCACGCACGCGTGGCCGGGGTACTGGGCGGGCAAGAACTCGGCGGCGGGGCTGTTCGGGCCGGGGCCGGGTGGTCCGTTCGGCATGGACCGCGAGGAATATCTGGCGTGGCTGTACTCCGCCGGCGGCCTCGAGCTCTACAACGAGATGATGCAGAAAGAGCTGAAGATGAACGTCGTGGTGCCGGTCTTCACCACGAGCCTGCCGTACTGGGAGCCGCTCGGCTGGTTCAAGAAGCCGTTCGCGAACCTCGACGACCTCCGCAAGATGCGGTTCCGTACGTCCGGCCTCGGCATGGAGATGATGAAGGCGATGGGCATCTCCGTGGTGACGCTGGCCGGCGGCGAGGTGATCCCCGCCCTCGAGCGCGGGGCGGTCGAGGGCGCCGAATGGGCGATCCCGAGCCACGACATCGTGATGGGCTTCCAGAACGTGGCCAAGAACTACTACATGCCCGATCTGCGCCAGCCCGCGTCGTACCAGGAGATCATCATCAACAAGAAGAAGTGGGACGAGCTGCCGAAGGATCTCCAGGCGATCGTGAAATGGGCGGGGATGGCCGAGATCATCCGGATGACGGCCGTCAGCGTCGACCAGGACAGCAAGGCCGCCGAGGATCTCGAGAAGAAGCACGGCGTGAAGATCCAGCAGACGCCGCCCGACATCCTCAAGGCGCAGGTCGAGGCCATCGACAAGGTCTACGCCGCCGAGTCGGCCAAGAACCCGTTCTTCGCCAAGGTCCTCAAGTCTCAGCGCGACTTCGCCGCCCGCGCGGTCCCGCACGCGCAGAAGATCCGGCCGCCGATCGAGGTCGTGGTCGCGCACTACTTCAAGAAGTAGCGACGAAAGGAGCGAGCCCGGAACGGCTCGCTCCTTTTTCGTCTGCGAGCAGAGTGACGCCTAACCTCCGAATGCAGCGGCGGGCGCCGCCGCAGGCCGTGGAATTGGTGGCTCGGATTCGCGATGCCATCCGCGA